>Ga0074046_10000777_pt1 | contig 29319 bp, 28 predicted proteins | sample BogForMeECP23OM3_FD_94441 | JGI IMG/M metagenome (GOLD analysis project Ga0074046, IMG submission 94441) | Bog forest soil microbial communities from Calvert Island, British Columbia, Canada - Bog Forest MetaG ECP23OM3 | ecosystem: Environmental > Terrestrial > Soil > Wetlands ... | reverse complement strand
CCGGCCGGGCACGGGCGCTCCTACACAAGGAGCGATCGCACAACCCGATAAAGCGGGTGGCATGGGAGATCCTGCATTCGGAGGGGACCGCCATCCGCTTTATCGGCTTTCAAAATCGGACAGTGTGGACGTAAGTTTCACTTTCTCTCCAGAATTCAATCAGACCTTGACCGTGCAGCCCGATGGCTTCGTGGCGTTGAAAGGCGCAGGCGCGCTGCTGGCGGAAGGACTCACGGTCCCTCAGATGCAGCAGGCCATTGCCTATGCTTACCGCGGCTTTCTACGCGAGCCCGAGGTCACGGTGACCTTAAAGGATTTTGACAAGCCTTATTTCCTTGCTTCCGGTGAGGTGGCGCGGCCGGGGAAGTATGAGCTGCGCGGGGACCTGACCGTAAATGAAGCCGTGGCGATTGCCGGCGGCTTCACCCAACAAGCCCGTCATTCCCAGGTCGTTGTGTTTCGCCGGATTTCCGCCTACGTAGCTGAATCTCACGTGGTTGACGTGAAGAAGATGCTGGATTCTCGTGATCTTCGCGAAGATCTGCACCTTCAGCCCGGCGATTTTATCTTTGTGCCACAGAGCCGGATTTCAAAACTACGCAAATTTGTTCCGACCAACTCCATGAGCTGGTACATGAACCCCCTGCAGTTTTAGCCGAAAGGAGCAGCAGCATTTACTGATTGCGTTCTTCAAAATCTGGCGAGTTCCCATAAAGCCCGCCGGGTGTGATCGGCTTTGCTGTACGATCCATGTCCGCGGAATTGATCGGAAACTCACTCCAGGCTATTTCCCCTACCCCGCGCGACCTTGCGGCCACGCTGTTCCGGCGCCCACGACTCGTCGCCGCTTCTTTTGGATTCGCATTGCTGGCGGCAATGCTTTTCGCCGTGTTCTCGGCGCGCTATGTATCCCACTTCAAGGTTTTGCTGCGCCGGGGCCGTTTTGACCCCATCGTATCCTCCCAACCCCCGAGCGCCATGGATTTCACCCGTCCCGACATTACAGAAGAAGAACTCAATTCCGAAGTCGAACTCCTGCGCGACGAAGGGCTGCTGAAGCAGGTTGCAATAATGGCGGGACTTGTTCCCGCCAACACCCCGGATCTCGAGCGCCCCGCCGAGGCCGAACGCGCGGTTCGCAAGCTGGCGCGCCGCCTGGATGTCGAAGCCCTGAAGAAGTCAAACCTTATCCAAGTCAGCTACAAGGACACCGATCCGGAACGAGCCGCCCGCATCCTGGCAGCGCTTTCCACGCTCTACGTTCAGAGGCACACCAATCTCCAGCGGCCCCCGGGGGAGATCCAGTTTTTCGACCAGCAAACCGCGGAATATGAAAAACGCTTGCATCGGTCCGAAGCCGAACTTGTCCACTTTACCCGGGTTCGGGGCGTGGCTTCGGCGGCTCTGGAACGTGACATCGCTCTACAGAAGTTAGGCGAAGCGGGCGCGGCCTACCGTCAGATTGACCAAGACCGGGTGGAGACTGAGCGCCGGGTTGCGTCGCTCGGCGAACAGCTCAAGTCGTTCCCCTCCCGATCGGTCACGCTCAAGCGCTGGGCCGATAATCCGCAGGCCCTTGAAAAGATGAAAACGCACTTGCTCGAGCTTTTGCTCAAACGCACCGAACTTCTCAGCCGCTTTGAACCGTCTTACCGGCCGGTGCAGGAAGTGGAACAGGAAATCGCCGAAACCCGCGCGCAAATTGCCGCCGAAGCGCTCACCCCGGTACGCGACGAAACCACCGACAAGGATCCCAACTACGAGTGGGCTCGGATGGAAATGGAGAAGGCCCAGGTGCAGGGGGATGGTTTGCGGGCCCGGCAATCGGATGCTGGCGCCCAGGTTGCTTCCTTGCGTCAAGTCGCACAGCAGATGCAATCCGACTCGGTGGATCAGCAGGATCTGATTCTCGCCGCCAAGGCCGAGGAGGACAACTACCTTCTCTATCTTCACAAGCGCGAGGAAGCGCGCATTGGTGACGCGCTCGACGAGCGTCGCATCCTCAATGTGGCCATCGTGGAACCGCCCGTTGCTCCGGCACTGCCTGTGCACTCCATGCTCCTGTATTTCCTGCTCGCTTTCGGACTGGCCATAGCGCTCAGCGTCGGTATTGCCTTTGCGACGGAGTATTTTGACCCCACGATTCGCACCCCCGGCGAAGCTCACGTCCTGCTGGGAGTACCGGTGCTTGCCTGGCTGCCGGCGCCGAAGGCTGAGGTTCCGCGACCTTCTCTTTTTCGTGTCGGCCGGCCGAAGGTGGTAGCCCAGTGAGCACCCTCCCTGATCTAGTTGCCGACACCCCAAGTGCCACTGAACAGCGGCTGTTAAGTCCGATTCACGAGCAAATCCGGTGTCAAGAAGTTCCTCCGGCGGCTTCGGTTCAACATGAGCAGGTCCATGCGCTGGTGCAGCAACTTTTCTTCGGGCATGAATCGAAGCCGGTCCGCCACGTCGGATTCGCTGCCATCGAAGCACCGACTGCGACTGCAACTCTATGCCTCGAGGTCGCCCAAGCTCTGGCTGAACGGGACCGTTACAAGGTCGGTCTGATCGACGCCAACCTGGACTCGGTCCTTCTGCAAAACCAGCTTCGGATTCCTTCCCCCAACCGTGCGCAAGCCAACTGGCCCATCACGCCACGGCTGTGGATGGTTCCTCGCCATAACTGGCTGCCAGACGCCTATGGGCAGCGGATCACCGACCAGAACTTATCGCGTCTCCGCGAACTCACGGCGGAGTTCGACTGTTCCATTCTGTGGTGTGCTTCCGTCTCCTGGCTCACGGCGAGCATTGGCCGGACCTGCGATGGCCTAGTGCTGGTACTGACCGCCAACAGGACCAGGCGCCTCGTGGCCGCTCAAATCATAGATCAACTAACTAAGGCCCAGGTTCCGGTGCTCGGGACTGTCCTCGCCGAACGTCGTTTTCCTGTGCCTCAAGGCCTGTACCGAAGTCTGTGAATCCTATGGCTGAATTGATCACAAACCGACTGTGGGTCACCGGACCCAAAGATTGCCCCTCGCCGTACTCCCGCATGATTCCTGGGACTCCCGCCATGCCGCGCCCCAGAGTGGTGACGAAGATGTTCGCGCCGGCGGCCGACGCCACCACAAGGCGCACGCAGGTAAGGGGGCCAACTCAGCAGATCGTGTCGCAACCCATTGTTGGTCGCTTCCTGGGTTTTCAGTTAGCCGCGGCCGATTGGATTGTTCTGGTGGTGATGTGCGCCGTCTCGTCGTTCGTCTTTCCCGTGTGGAGCCTGCCGTGGGCTTACCTGCCGATGTTTGCTGTTCTGGTAACGCTCTTCGGCTCCTCTGAGGGGCTCTACCGGCACGCCGGAGATCCATCGCCCGCCGGGGTTGTCCCCGCGCTCGCCCGGTCGACGCTGTTCGCGATTGGGTTGGTCTTCGTCGCTGCCTGGGACCGAATGCACCCACGCGCCGCCTTCGCCATATTTGCCAGCAGCCTGGCTGGCCTGGTGCTGTGCCGTCGGGTGAGGCAGATGGCATGGAAGCGGCGCTGCCGCGAAACGGCGCCGCGCAAGATCCTTATTGTCGGCGGGGGACCGATCGCTCGCGCCATCGCCCGGGCACTGCGCAATGATCCTCTCCAGCGCACCACCGTCTGCGGCTTCGTGGATGACGATCTGCCTCTTTCCCCGGTGATATTGGGTCGAATCGCAGACCTGGACTGGCTGGCTCGCGCCGAATTCATTGACGAAGTCGTTCTCGCTCTTCCCGGCCAGCGCGCTCAGTCGCGAGAAGCTGCCGAAGTCGCGTTCCGGAACCACCTGGATATTCGTGCCGTGCCCGATCTGCCTCCGGGTCCGTGGCCCGACTCCGGCATCGATCACATCGGAGAAGTACCGGTCATCACCCTGCACCGCGAGCCGCTGCCTTGCGCCGCCTTGTTTCTGAAGCGGTCCATAGATGTCGTCGGGGCCGCATTCGTCCTGGCGTTGGTCAGTCCTCTCATGGCGATCGTCGCTCTGCTTATCCACCTGGACTCGCCCGGTCCGGTGGTTTATTCCGCCGAACGCACCGGGGTCAAAGGCCGCCCCTTCCGTTGCTACAAGTTTCGCTCCATGGTGGCCAACGCCGAATACTTGAAGGAGAATCTGCGCGCCCGCAATCAGCGGCAAGGCCCGATCTTCAAAATCGACGACGATCCCAGAATCACTCGCATCGGCCATATTCTCCGCCGCTACAGCCTCGACGAACTTCCTCAGCTCTGGAATGTGTTGCACGGGGAGATGAGCCTGGTCGGGCCTCGGCCTCATCCCGTCGCCGAGGTCAGCCAGTACGAACTGCAACACTACCGGCGCCTTGACGTAAAACCCGGCATCACCGGTCTTTGGCAGATTACCGCGCGCGGTTGTCCATCGTTTGAACTCAACATGCACCTTGATCTCACCTACATCGAGAACTGGAGCTTGCTTCTGGACCTGCGCATCCTCGCAGGCACGGTTCACGTGCTGTTCGCACCGGAAGGAGCCTGAGCGTCGCCATGGGCACACTAACCACGACCAGCCGCGCCTTGGCTTTAAGCCGGGAAAGTGACGACAACCCGCTTTGGCAGGTTGCCGGTCTGCTGCTGCGCCCTCTTCACTTTGGCTTAGCCTTCCCCTCCATCCTTTACGTGGCCGCGATGACCGTTTTTCTGTTTCGACCACCGGACCTCTTTTCGTATTACGCCGACCGAATTGCATTCGGCATCCTGGTCTTTTTTGTTGCTCTGCGCACCATGGCACTGCGCGAGAAGATTCCATTCTTTGCCGGACTCAGTTTGCCCATGCTTGGCCTTATAGCGCTGGCCATCTTTCGCGCGCTGCGGGAGCCGTTCGACGCGCAAATCTGGAGCATCATCGCCAGCAAATACATCGTTCCCTTTGTTCTATTTCACATTGCGGTGCTCGTTTTCCGAGACGCGTCGCAGCGAAAGCACTTTGAGATTTTCGTCATCGTCGCACTCGCCTACCTCGTGTTCATTGCCATTGCCTTCCTCGCGGACGCCCACTCGCTCATCTTTCCGCGCTTCATTCTTGACGAAAGTTTGGGCTTTCATCCCGACCGCGCTCGTGGCCCGTTTCTCCAGGCGGTAGCCAACGGCGTTTCATTGAACATCCTGGGGATTCTTCTCCTTGCACTGCCGCAACGGCGCAAAACGATCGTCAGTTTGCTGTGGATGGTCCTGCCTCTGGCCGTGCTTGCTACCATGACGCGCGCTGTCTGGATTTCGTTCGCCGTCTCCACCATCGTTCTCGGATTCCGCCTGGTCGAACGCCGTCTGCAAGCCGTATGCGCCCTGTTGGCAGTTACGGGCCTCGTGATCGGCCTGACCATAGGTCTCAGCAATACTCCGCTGAAGATTGCTCTTGGTGATCGCACCGGAGAACGCGGTCCGGTGGAGGCCCGCCTTGCCGTCTACGACGCCGGCTGGGCGATGTTCCGGGAGCGGCCGTTCACTGGCTGGGCCGCCGGGGGCATGTACGCCGAGCTTGCCCGCCGCATGGAGGGCTATCACCTCCGCACTTTTTACGTGCACAACACCTATCTCGCTTTGCTGGTGGAGTTCGGAGTGCCGGGGCTGGCCCTCTACGGCATTCTGTTTTTCAACCTCTTCCGCCTCTCTCGGCATGGTCCGCCCGGTGAGTCCGGCGCCGTCGCTTTCCTGAGAAAGGTCTGGCCCATCCTGCTCAGCGTGTATCTCTTCAACGCCTTCTTCGTCGACATGGCGTACCAGTTCGTCATTGGACTCGTGTTCACCGTTGCCGGGATGCTCTGCGCATCTGAGGAGTCCGCCGCATGACTACCATCGCCTACATCGCCAACGAGTTTCCGTCCCCTCTCGAACCTTACGTGATGGATGAAATTACGGAGTTGCGCCGACGCGGGGCGCAAGTGATCTGCTGTAGTGGCAAACGCGTCTCGCCGAATGATCTCAGCTTGGCGGAAACCGCTTTCTGGAAAGAGACGCGCTATTTTCAGCCGCTCTCCGGCTCTGAGCTTCTACGGGCGGTGCGCCGACTCGCCTCCGATCGTCACAACCTCTGGCAGCTCATGCGGCCCTTGCTGTGGGAGCGCGGACATCCCCCGACCCGCCGCATCCGTGCCCTGGGCCACACGGTGATGGGCGCCGCACTGGCAGAACAACTGGCGCCGCTCGATGTCGAACATATCCACGCTCATCACGGATATTTCGCCTCATGGATGGCCTTAGCCGCCGCCCGTCTGCTCGGAATCGGCTTCAGCTTCACCCTGCACGGCTCCGACCTGCTGCAGCGCGCGGATCTGCTCCCCGCCAAACTGCGGGCTTGTCGGTTCTGCGTGACCGTCTCCGATTTCAACCGGCAGTACATTCTCCGGAACTACCCGGCCACGCCATCAGAGAAGATCATCGTGCAACGGCTTGGGGTCGATCGCGTGCTTCCCTGGCCCACTCCCGGAGCCGAGACAGACCACCAGCGGTTCTGTCTCCTCTCGGTCGGACGTTTACACCGGGTGAAGGATTATCACTTTCTCATCCAGGCCTGTGCCGCGCTTCGCGACCAAGGTCTCGACTTCATTTGCTGGATCGTCGGTGAGGGGCCGGAGCGCCCGGCTCTCGAAAACCAAATTACGGCGTTGGGGCTCCAATGGCTTGTTCACCTGATCGGTCGCGTGCCTCGCTCCGGCCTACCCGGCTATTACCGCTACGCCGATCTGGTGGTCATGACCAGCAAGAGCGAAGGAATACCGGTGGCACTCATGGAGGCCATGGCTCACGAAAAACTGGTGCTGGCTCCGGCCATCACCGGGATTCCCGAGTTGGTCGAGCACCAGCGCACGGGATTTCTTTACCAACCCGGCTCTTTGCCCGATTTTGTGAGTGCTGTCAGTTGGATTCAGGCCAACAAAGCTTCTCTGGCTGGAATCCAGCATGCAGCCGCGGCCAGCATCGCCGCTTCCTATAATCGCCAGCGAAACTTACGCGCTTTTGCGGAGCAATTCCTGGCCCGCATTCCTCGATCGGAAAATCACCATGCGCATCCTGTATTGCAACAAATACGACTATCCGTTTAGCGGCACCGAAGCGTACCTCTTCGACCTCATCCACCGGATGGATGAGCGCGGCCAGGAAACCGCTCTGTTCAGCATGGACCACGGCCGTACTCCCGCTTTCACGGGGCGCAGTTATCGCATTCCCTATCTCGACTTCAAGGATCCCAACGCCGGTTTCCTGAAGAAGGTCAAGATGACGGCCCACGCCATCTATTCCACCTCCGCCCGGCGCGCCATGCGCAGTTGCCTGGCCGATTTTTCACCTGATCTGGCGCACGTTCGAGGAATCTACCACCACTTGTCGCCCTCAATTCTTTGGGAATTGAAGCGCCAGGGAATTCCCGTGCTCTACCACGTAAACGATTTCAAGATTTTGTGTCCAACCTACAATCTTGTCGCCGACGGCCGCCCCTGCGAGCTTTGCATTCATGGCGTATTCCACCACGCCGTCACCGAAGGTTGTTATACCGGCCCGCGCGCCAGTGCAGTGGTTCTTGCCGCCGAAGCCTATCTGCATAAATGGTTGCGAACTTACGAACGCTGCGTGGACACGTTCCTGGCTCCCAGCGAATTCGTGCGCAGCAAATTGATTGCCGGCGGCCTTCCTGCGCAACGCATTGCAGTCCTGCCCCACTTCCAGGCACTGCCCAGCGATGAACAACTCACTGCCGATGAAGGATACGTGCTCTACTTTGGCCGGCTGTCTCCAGAAAAAGGCGCCTATGAACTCTTGCGCGCGATGGCACGGCTGCCGCACATTCCTCTCGTCATCGCGGGGGACGGTCCCGAGCGTCCCCGCCTCGAATCGCTGACGCGGGAATTGAACTTGAACCAGGTCTTGTTTGCGGGCATAGTCCATGGAGAGAAACTCGAGAGATTGATCGCCGGTTGCACCTTCTCCGTATTTCCCTCCCACGCCTATGAGACTTTGGGGAAATCGATTCTGGAGTCCTATGCCTGGGGACGGCCCGTCATCGCCTCCGATCTGGGATCGCGCCGCGAACTCGTCGAACATGGCGTCACCGGAATCCTTTATGCCGGTGGGGATCGCGAAGAACTGGCTCATTCCATGGGATTCCTGTATAGCCGTCCCGATCTGATCGAGAAGATGGGAGCCGCAGCTCGCCGCCGGGTGAAGGCAAATCATGACCCCGATCAACACCTGGAGAAACTACTCGAACTTTATTGCCAGCTCACATCCGCCAAGAAGCTTCTGTCCTTCCCTGCCGCGCCGGAGCACCCCGTCCCGCGCCGTGGCGTCCGCGTCGCGTTCATCGGGGGGCGCGGCGTGGTCTCCAAGTACAGCGGCATCGAATCCTATTACGAGCAGGCTGGGCACGAACTCGCGCGGCTGGGTCACGAAGTCACCGTCTATTGCCGCAGCTATTTCACTCCTCCCATCACCACGCACAACGGCATGCGCGTGCGGCGGTTGCCAACCATCCGATCCAAGCATCTGGAAACTGTCGTCCACACTCTGTTGAGCACGGTGCACGCCATGATGGCGGACTACGATGTCGTCCACTACCACTGCCTGGGGCCGGCGCTGTTTTCTTTTCTTCCGCGGTTGGCCGGTAAAAAAACCGTCGTCACCGTGCAGGGTCTCGACTGGCAGCGCGGCAAATGGGGCCGGATCGCGTCGCGCGTACTGCGCTGGGGAGAAGCGGCAGCGGTTTCCTTGCCCGACGCCACCATGGTGGTCTCTCGTACCCTGCAGGAATACTACCGTCAGCAGTACAAGCGCGATACCATCTACGTCCCAAACGGGGCCACGCTGGCCTCCCGGCGAGTCCCCCGGCAACTGATCGAGTGGGATCTCCTCCCCGACAACTACGTTCTTTTCCTGGGCAGGTTCTCACCGGAAAAAAATTGCCACCTCCTGATCAAGGCTTTCGAAAACACCTCCACCAGCATGAACCTGGTGTTCGCCGGAGGATCAAGTCATTCCGATGCCTACGTCAAGAGCTTGCGCCGCCACGAATCCGAGCAGATCCGTTTCCTTCCCTGGGTCTCTGGAACCGATCTCGAGGAGCTTCTCTCCAATGCCGCGCTGTTCGTGCTTCCGTCTGAACTTGAGGGCCTGTCGTTGGCTCTTCTCGATGCCATGGCGGCCGGGGTCTGCGTGCTGACCAGCGATATTCCGGAAAATAAAGAAGTGGTCGAGGGCGCCGGCTTCACCTTCCGTCGCGGCGACCAGGCCGATCTTGAGCACATGCTCGACCTGCTCATCCGCAATCCCGAACTTCGCCGTCAGTCCGCAGCCGGGGAGCGCGAGCGGATCCAGGGCCAGTATCTCTGGCCCGAAATCGCCCGCTCCATCGAAAAAGCCTATTACAACGTGCTGGGCTGGATGCCGAGTGAGATCCCGATCCACACTTCTGCAACCGGATAGCGCCCCTGGATCAACCCCCCGCCTGATCTGGACGCCCACAGCCGAAGCTGCGCTTCGCGTCCGGCTGTGATAACGATTAGAATCGGAACGCGGCGGTTTTGCGCAATGCCGCATTCCGGGCATGGAAGATCTCATTCTGGTCACCGGCGGCGCGGGCTTCATCGGCTCGAACTTCATCCTTCAATGGATTGCCTCGGAACGCGCCCGCATTCTGAATCTCGACAAGCTGACCTACGCGGGCAATCTCAACAACCTGCGTGCCGTCGAGGCCCATCCCCGTTATTGCTTCGGACAGGGCGACATCGTCGATCGCGAGCTAGTGCGAAACTTGCTGCGGCACGAACAACCCCGCGCCATTGTTCACTTTGCCGCCGAGAGTCACGTCGACCGCTCTATCCACGGCCCCGATGATTTCGTCCGCACCAACGTCAACGGGACATTCAGCCTGCTCGAAGAAGCGCGCGCCTACTGGTCTGCGCTGGCGGAGCCCGAACGTGCATCGTTCCGCTTCCTGCATGTCTCGACCGACGAGGTCTACGGATCGCTCGGCCCCAACGACCCGGCCTTCAGCGAGACCACTCCCTACGCGCCCAATAGCCCGTACTCCGCGTCCAAGGCGGCTTCCGACCATCTGGTCCGCGCCTATCACCATACCTATGGCCTTCCCGTCCTGACCACCAACTGCTCCAATAATTACGGGCCTCACCAGTTTCCCGAAAAACTGATTCCGCTCATGATCCTGAATGCATGCGCCGGCAAGCCGCTCCCGGTTTATGGTGACGGCAACAACGTTCGCGACTGGCTCTACGTCGAAGATCACTGCCGCGCCATTCGCACCGTGCTCTCCCATGGCCGCGCCGGAGAAACCTACAACATCGGTGGACGAAGCGAAAAAAAGAACCTGGAGATTGTCGGAGCCATCTGCGCATTGCTGGACGAACTACGCCCGAACGACCCCGTCGTTCCCCACAGCAAGCTCATTACCTTCGTCAAAGACCGCGCCGGCCACGACCGCCGCTACGCCATGGACACGCGCAAAATCGAGCGCGAACTGAACTGGCGCCCGCTGGAGACGTTTGAAAGCGGCATCCAGAAAACCGTTCGCTGGTATCTTGAACATGAAGACTGGGTCCGCGACGTTACCAGCGGCAGCTATCGTCAATGGATCGCAAAACACTACGCCACCGAGAATTAAGAAGCAAAATCGAAATGAAAAGTTGAGACCAAGACTCGACATGACCAAAACCGCGCAACCGAATTACAAAGGCATCATTCTGGCAGGAGGGTCGGGCACCCGCCTCTATCCCGTCACCCACGCCATCGCCAAAAGCCTGCTCCCGGTGTACGACAAACCGATGGTGTACTACCCGCTCTCCACCCTGATGCTGGCCGGTATCCGCGAAATTCTGCTCATTTCGACTCCCGAGGATCTGCCCCGCTTTCAGCACTTGCTCGGCGATGGCTCCCGCTACGGCGTACATTTCCAGTACGCGCCACAACCGAGGCCTGAGGGCATTGCGCAGGCATTCTTGATCGGCAGGGAATTTATCGGCTCCAGCGGCTGCGCACTCGTGCTTGGCGACAACATTTTCTATGGGCACGATCTCGTCAAGGAATTACGCGCCGCGGCGCTTCAGCCCAAAGGCGCCCGCGTTTTCGCCTATCCAGTCCATGACCCCGAGCGCTACGGCGTGGTCGAATTCGATCCGCATGGAAAAGCGCTCAGCATTGAAGAGAAACCGAAGCAGCCGAAATCGCGTTATGCGGTCACCGGACTTTACTTTTACGATCGTCAGGTGGTCGAAATAGCCGCGAGTCTCAAGCCTTCGAAGCGGGGCGAACTGGAAATCACCGATGTCAACCGCGTCTATCTGGAGCGCAATCAACTCAACGTCTGTGTGATGGGACGGGGTACGGCCTGGCTCGACACAGGTACGCATGAAGCCTTGATGGAGGCTTCATTATTCATTCAGACCCTGGAGAAACGCCAGGGCCTGATGGTCGCTTGCCCTGAGGAAATCGCCTATCGCTCCGGTTACATCACCGCCGCGCAACTGGAAGCGCTGGCACAGCCGATGCGCAACAATGGATACGGCGCCTACCTGCTGCAATTGCTGCGGGAACGCGTGTTCTGATTGGGAGTGCTCGTATGGGGACGGGATCCCTCGCCCGTCCAGGCCGAGCGAAGCTCGACTGTCCGGCCACAGCAACTCTGGACGCGGCATAGAGGATGACAATGTTCAAACTGAAGGTTGTGGCCCTATTGATTTCACTTGTTGGAATTCTGATGTTCCTCAGGGCTTACTACCTGGTTGGGTTTGCTGCTGGATATGGCATCAAGGAGGCGGATCGAAACTTGTTGCTGTTTCGGTGTGGGGTGATTGTTTGTGAACTCGTATTCTTGGGGTGTGGGATCAGCCTTTTACTGACAGCAATTCGGAAACGCTGAACTACCTGATGAGATGGATGAGAGCTTTTCCATGAAAAAAACTGCCACCAGCCTGCCCGGGATTCTGCTCCTCGAACCGCGTGTGTTCGGCGACGACCGCGGCTTCTTTCTGGAAAGCTACAACCAGCGCACCTTTGCCGAGCTTGGCATTTCAGAGCCATTCGTGCAGGACAATCATTCTTATTCCGAGAAAAATGTCATCCGCGGCTTGCACTACCAGATTCGCCAGCCTCAAGGAAAACTTGTGCGCGTCATCATCGGTGAGATTCTTGATGTCGCGCTCGACCTCCGCCGCAGCTCTCCCACCTTCGGAAAATGGGAATCCTTCAGACTTTCCGGCGAGAACAAACAGATTTTATGGATTCCGCGTGGATTTGCTCACGGCTTCCGAGTTGTGTCGCAAACCGCCCACGTCCTCTATAAAACGACCGACTTTTATGCGCCCGAACACGAACGCACGGTGGCGTGGAATGACCCCGCGTTGAATATCGACTGGGAACTCGACGGCGAACCCATCATCTCTGCAAAAGACCAACGCGGCGTGCCCTTCCAGCAAGCGGAAAAATTCGAGTAACGCCGCATCACTTCAGCCGGAATTCGACCGCAAGCGTGGTTTCCACTTCAACCGCCTTACCGCTGGAGAGGTACGGCTCAAATTTCCAGGATTGCACGGCCTGCGTTGCCGACTGCACCAGTAGATCGGGTCCGGAGATTGGCCGCAAGCGTTCCACACTGCCATCCGGCGCAACCACCACATCCAGCACGACCAGTCCCTCCGTACCCGCGCTTCGCGCAGCCTCCGGATAAACCGGATCGACCTTGGTTACGATCCGCTTCGACATGGTTTCCGCCGAGACCGCCTCGGGAGAACCTTGCATCCCTGATTCCGCAATCGCCGCGTGCGCTTCCAGTTCGTTCCATGACCTCTGCCACTGCCACCATCCCAGACCGGCCAGCGCCAGCGTGCAGGAGACCAGCACATAAAATCCGCGCCGTCCGACGCGAATTCTGCGCCTGGGTTTGGCAGCCGGCACGGCGGCAGGAACGGCCGATTCCGTCTCGGTCTCCATCCCTGCAACCGCAACTTTTTCTTCTTTCTTGAAATCGCCGATATCCACCAGCGCCGAAGCACGAGAAATCCAATACCGGAGCATCTCCCGCTGTTCCACTGACAAACCGACAAACTCAAGCCCGCAACGGAGGCGAGACTGATGGCGAACCAGCGCCCGGGCGCGAACGGGCACGCCAACATTGGGAAGCCGCAACTCTATCGCGACCTGCTGATCCGGAACCAACTCTCCGGCGATGACGGCGCCTACTCCCGTCTCACTGAGGTCGGTACAACGTCCGGGCAAATTTTCGGGAACTCCGAATCGGAGCGCGATTACATCCAGGGGCACATGAACCGGGCGGCGGGGAAACTCGCGCCGTTGCGTCTCCTCCAGCGCCAGCGATGGAACTGCACTCATCCGACTGCCTCCGCAAGGTGAAACACTTTCTGGTCACGCGGCTGGATCAACGATGAAGGCGGCACTTCATGACAACTTGTGTCAAGAGTATAACGGAAATGCGGAATAGTTTTCCTCAGCGCCGAATACTCCGTTCATGATTCACATCGGACCACAAGACGTTGTTTTCATTCTGACCGGGGCAGGCGTCAGTGCCGAGAGTGGAATCCCCACCTTTCGCGGGACGAGCGGACTGTGGCGAAACTATCGCATCGAAGAAGTGGCGTCGCCTCATGCCTGGGCGCGCGATCCGGCGCTGGTCTGGGATTTCTATTCCATGCGCCGGAGCGTTGCCGCCGCCGCTCGGCCCAATCGAGGGCATCTGGCGCTCGCCGATCTAGAGGGCAGGCTCGCCGACCGTTTGTTCCTCTGCACCCAGAACGTGGACAACCTGCATGAACAAGCCGGATCGCGCCGCGTTGTTCACATGCACGGCGAGCTCTTCAAGAGCCGCTGCGATTCCTGCCAGCGGCCGCCGTTCCCCGATCACTCCGGCTACGAGGCGCCAGTGCAGATTCCGCGCTGCGAATGTGGCGGCAGAATCCGCCCGCACATCTGCTGGTTCGGGGAAGTGCCCTACGATTTGGACCGCATCTTTGCGGAGTTGAATCGTTGCACCGTGTTCGCCGCGGTGGGGACGTCCGGTGTCGTCGAACCTGCCGCCAGTTTCGTCGCGCATGTCCGTGGACGAGCGCGCACTTACTACGTTGGCCCTGAAAAACCCGCCAATGCGTTGGCATTCGACGAATCTGTTCAAGGAGCGGCCGCTGAAGTTCTGCCGAACTTGTTCCTGGTTGCGATCTAGTATTCTAAGTCGCGCCAATTTCGGCCAATACCTATATCGGCAACGAGCGGGACGACCAGCGGATGCGCCTGTTCCATGTGCTCCCGCACCAGCGGCTTCATGACGTCCACTTCGCTCTCCGGCACTTCAAACACAAGTTCATCGTGAACTTGCAAAGTCATGCGCGACTTCAGCCCGCGCTTCCGGATTTCCTCATCAATTCGGATCATCGCCAGTTTAATCAGGTCGGCGGCTGTTCCCTGGAGAGGAGTGTTCACCGCTGTGCGCTCGGCAAACCCACGCTGGGTGGCGTTCTTGCTGTTGATATCGGGAATCGGCCGAATCCGCCCGAAGAGCGTCTTCACTTTGCCATCGCGCCGCGTCTGCTCGAGTGTGGCATCGATGAAGGCCCGCACTCCCGCATACTTTTCAAAATACGCATCGATGAATCTCCGCGCTTCGCCCGGCTCAATGCCTAATTGCTGCGAAAGCCCAAACGCCGACAAACCGTAAACGATCCCAAAGTTCACCACCTTCGCCTGCCGCCGGTGGTCCGGCGTAACCATCAGCGGCGGCACTCCAAACACCTGCGAAGCCGTTAACGTGTGAATGTCATCGCCGCGCCGAAACGCCTCCACCAGCAGCTTGTCTTTCGAGAAGTGCGCCAGCAGCCGCAGTTCGATCTGCGAATAATCGGCGGCCAGCAGTACGTGCCCGGGCTCGGCGATAAAGGCCGCGCGAATCTCTCGCCCAAGTTCGGTGCGAATCGGAATATTTTGCAGATTTGGATTGGCCGAAGACAGCCTCCCCGTCGCTGTCCCCGTCTGTCCAAAAGTCGTGTGCACGCGGCCGCTCTGGCTGTGAATGAGCGCAGGCAATGCATCCACATACGTCGACTTCAACTTCGTCAGTTGCCGGTACTCCAGCACCAGCCGCGGGACTTCGTGATCCGCTGCCAGCCCCTCCAATACATCCACCGCCGTCGAAATCTTTTTCCCTTTCCCGTATTTCACCGGCATTGGCAGGGCAAGTTTGTTGAACAGCACATCACCAAGCTGCTTCGGCGAATTGATGTTGAACTCCAGGCCGCAACGCTGATAAATGTCGTGCGCCTTGGCTGCGGCCTCGCGCTGCAACTTCGTCGACATCTCTCCCAGCACCGCCAGATCAATCTTCACGCCCGCATCTTCCATGCGCGCCAGTACCGGCACCAGCGGTGCGTCGATCTCCTCGTACACGGAGGTCAGTCCCAAGTCGTCAACTTCTTTGCGAAGCGCGCTCGCCAGCCTGCCCGTTACATCCGCCGCTTCGGCCAGGTTGCCGCTGAGCTTCAAATTGAATCGCCGCAACGCAACCTCCGGCAACGAATGCGCCGAGTAGGTGGGATCGAGCAGATAGGAATAGAGCATCGGATCATGCCGCACTCCGGCCAGCGCTATGCCCTGCTCGGAAAAATGGTGCAGCGCCAACTTGAAGTCGTGAACCGTCTTCGGCAGAGCAGGATCTTCGAGCGCGCTTTTCACTCGATCGGCGAGCGCCTTGTCTTCCAGTGCGACCATCGCCCCGGCCCCCGGCGCATTCGAAACAGCGATGCGCTTCAGACCGACGGCACTCTGATTCTCCGCGTCCGCATCCTGCAGAGCCAGAAACCCCGATTGCGCCGGCTGAGGCTCTTCGTCTTCCTCTTCAACGCTTTCGGTTTGTTCCGTCGGAATTGCCAGCGCGAGCGGCGCGCTCTCGCCCAAACCTCTCAAATACTCCTCGAATTCAGCTTTCGACTTGATCTCCCGGTAGTCGCCCTCTTTCACTTCCACCACGGGAAGCAGCTCTTTCAACAGGGAAGTAAATTCAAGCTCGGCAAACAGCGCGCGCAAAGATTCCACATCGGGTTCGCCAACTTTCATCGCGGAAACATCCAGTTCGACAGCCACATCGGTATCAATCGTCACCAACTGCTTGCTGTACAGGATGTTGTCACGATTGTTCTGCAGCGATTCCCGATACGTCTTCTTCTCCACCTCGGCGGCCCGTTCCAGCGCCTGTTCCACGCTGCCAAAGCGCTGAATCAATTCCACCGACCCCTTGTCGCCAATCCCCGGCGCTCCCGGAATGTTGTCCACTGAGTCGCCGCGCAGCGCCATCACATCTACCACCTTCGACGGAGGCACTCCGAGAAGTTCTTCCACCTTCGCCGCATCGCAAATCAGGTTGTCCTTCGGCGGATTCAGCACCTGCACCTTGTCGTTCACCAGTTGCAGCATGTCTTTGTCGCTCGACACGACAAAAACGGGATACGATTCCGCCGCCGCTTTCCTTGCCAGCGTTCCGATCACATCGTCGGCTTCGTAGCCTTCGAGCTGCAAAATTGGGATGCGATATCCCTCCAGCGCCCGCCGAATGTATGGAATCTGCTGCACCAGGTCCCCAGGCATCTCGGCGCGGTTCGCCTTGTAGCCGCCATACTCCGCTTCCTTGAACGTCTGCGTCTTGATGTCGAATTTGCGGATGGTCGTAATCGCTTCCGCCTGCTGGTTGCGCACCGTCGGCGCGCCCACATCGAACACCGCCGCCAGATACTCGGGCGAAAAATCGTCGCGCAGCTTCCGCAGCATGTTGACGAAAACATACGTCGCCGCTGTCGGAACCCCGGTCTTCGTGGTCATCGGCCGCTGCCGCGCCATCGCGTGATAGGCGCGAAAAATGAACGACATCGTGTCAATCAGGAAAATCCGGCCCTTCTCGTGGCTATGTGCGGAAACAGGAGAAGGTCGAGGCGTGGTGGCACTCACTTGCGACGGCGATTTCTTTTTGGAAGGCAATAGTCCAAGTCTAACAGCTATGAAAGACCAGGGATCACGACGAACAGCGAATGACGTTCTTCCAAACCTTGGGCAATCGCGTATGATATGAGTTTTTCGGCCCTCGACTGGCTGAGTGCTGAATGCTGAGTGTTGAATGCTGCCCTTCAAGCTCGTCTACAGCGACGACTATTACCTGCCCATCGGCTCCCATGTCTTTCCCTCCGAAAAGTACAGGTGCATTCGTGACCGGCTGCTCGCGTCCGGAATTGCAGAGCCTTCCGATTTTGTTACTCCGGGTCCGGCAACCGACGAGGACGTGCTGCTCGTACATACTCCGCGCTACGTCGAGAAATTGAAAACCGGCACGCTCAGCGCGATGGAGGAGTTGGAACTCGAAGTCCCCTACTCGCCGGAGCTAGTGCGGGCTTTCTGGCTCGCGGCCGGCGGATCCGTGCTGGCCGCCGATCATGCCCTCGACGACGGTATCGGGATCAGCATCGGTGGAGGATTCCATCACGCCCATCCCGGCCACGGCGAAGGCTTCTGCATGATCAACGATGTAGCCGTCGCCATCCGCCGCATGCAGCGTGACGACAGGATCCGCACCGCCATGACCGTCGATTGCGACGTCCATCAAGGCAATGGCACCGCCGTGATTTTTTCCGGTCCGCGGGCCCCTGGCGAGCAGCGACCCTCGACGTTGGCTTCGGTTCTCGATCCCGCGCGCCACACCGGGCGCCCGGCCCCGCCCGGAATGAGGCCGCGCAGCACGCACGCCGAGGATGTCTTCACCATCTCGCTCCATCAGCAAAACAATTACCCAGTGTTTAAGCCCCCTTCTTCGCTTGACATGAATCTGCCCGACGGGCTTGGCGACGGCGAATACCTGGCAGCCCTGGGCGATGCGCTCAGTTTGGGATTGGGCAGGTTCCAGCCGGAGCTCATCTGTTACCTCGCCGGAGCTGATCCTTATTGCGAAGATCAGCTTGGCGGATTATCGCTGACGATTGAGGGACTGAAGAAGCGCGATGCCCTCGTGTTCCAAATCGCCAAGGCCGAGCGCATCCCCGTCATGGTCACACTCGCCGGCGGCTACGCCCTGAAACTAGAAGACACAATTACGATTCACTGCAACACGGTGATCGCCGCGATGGAAGTGTTTGGCGAGAAGGGTTGATGTGCGGAAGTTATACTCGACGCTATGGACGTCACTCCTTCTCAGCTTGCGCACCGTGAGATCTACAACATTCTGATCAGTGCCGTGGCGCCGCGGCCGATCGCATGGGTCTCGAGCCTCAGCGCTTCCGGACAGCCCAACCTGGCTCCCTTTTCGTTTATCAATGCGGCATGCGCCAAGCCACCGCTGCTGGCATTTGCGCCGGGGATGCGCTCGCCGAAGAAACCGGAAGCCACAGGAGAGCCCGTTGGAGTGCCCAAAGACACGTTGCGGAATATTCGCGAGACCCGGGAATTCGTGATCAACATGGTCACCTACGAACTGGCCGAGGCCATGAACCTGACCAGCGGCGACTACGACGCGTCCAGCAATGAATTCGAAGTGGCGAAACTCGCCTCGGCGCCCTCGAAGATCGTGTGGCCGCGGCGCGTGGCGGAGTCTCCTGTCAGCTTCGAATGCAAGCTGCATCAGATTCTCAACTTCAATCCCGCTCCTGAAGGTGGCAGCCTGGTGATTGGCGAAATCGTCTCGATTCACATCAACGAGCAGCACATCAAAGAAGGCCGCCTCGACCGCAACTCCCTCGATCTGATCGGGCGCATGGGCGGCATGCAGTACACGCGAACCACCCAGCGCTTTGAAATGGCAAGGCCGAAGGTGGACTGACGGGCGTAAAATACCCTCATGACTCAAGAGGTTTCCGAGCTTCTGAAGAAGGCACTGGCACTTCCGCCGGAGGCACGCGCCGCTTTGGCGGGATCGCTTCTCGAAAGCCTGGAGGACACTTTGGACGCCGCTGCCGAGGAAGAGTGGAACCAGGAGATTGCACGTCGAATCGCGGAGCTGGATTCCGGCAAAGTGAAACCCATCCCATGGGCGGAGGCGCGACGGCAAATCTCCACCATCCTCAATGGCCGCTAAGCCGCTGGAGATCCACCCGTCCGCACTCGCGGAATTGAAATCCGCGCTCAGTTGGTACTTGGAACGGAACGAAAGCGCAGCCGTCAAGTTCGCCGCTGAGATAGATCGGGCGATGGAGTTACTGATCGCGGCTCCCCAACGCTGGCCAGCGGGCGAACACGGCAGCCGCAAGTTCGTCCTGCGGCGCTTCCCGTTTGCAATTGTCGATCGCGAGAAACAAGCCGTGATTCAGGTGCTGGTAATCGCTCACGGGCACCGACGACCCGGGTACTGGAAGGATCGGCTCTAAAATTTCCGGCAGAGTTTTGGGCTGCTAAAATAGCTTGTCGCCTATGTTCGAGAATCTCCAGGAAAAACTCCAGCGCGCCTTCAAGTCTCTTCGCGGCCAAGCCGTCCTCACGGAAGAGAACATTTCCGAGGCGCTGAAACAAATCCGTCTGGCGCTGCTCGAAGCCGACGTAAACTTCAAAGTTGTCAAAGAGCTCATCGACCGCATCCAGGCGAAGGCTATCGGCCATGAAGTGTTGACTGCGCTTTCGCCCGGCGAGCAAGTCATCAAAATTGTCCGCGATGAACTGGTCACGACTCTCGGCAAAGACACGGCTAAGTTAAAGTTCGCGTCGCAGCCACCGACCGTCGTGCTCATGGCCGGACTGCAAGGCTCCGGCAAAACCACGACTTCGGGCAAGCTCGCCAACTGGCTGAAGAATGGCGGACACCGTCCGCTGCTGGTCTCGGTTGACGTTTATCGCCCTGCTGCGCGCGAGCAACTCAAAGTGGTTGCGGCGGCGATCAAGGCTAACCTGTATGAAGGCGAGGTCGGCGAAGCGAATACCGCAACCGTCGAGCGCCTGGCCAAAGAAGCGCGGCGCGAGGCCATCAATTCCGGCTGCGACGTGCTTATCGTTGATACCGCTGGCCGTCTCCACATCGACGAACAGCTTATGGAAGAGATGCAGTCGCTCAAGCGTCTGCTCAATCCGCAGGAGATCTTGTTCGTTGCCGATTCGATGACGGGACAGGACGCGGTCAACTCGGCCGACGAGTTCCATAAGAAGCTCACGCTTACTGGCGTCATTCTCACCAAGATGGATGGTGACGCTCGCGGCGGCGCGGCGCTTTCCATTCGCCAGGTCACTGGACAACCCATCAAGTTCATCGGCATCGGCGAAAAATACGATGCGCTTGAACCCTTCCATCCCGACCGCATCGTCTCGCGTATTCTGGGCATGGGCGACATCCTTTCGCTCATCGAAAAAGCCGAATCGCAGATTGACAAGAAGAAGGCCAACGAACTTGCCTCCAAAATGCTTGCCGGCGACGGCTTCTCGCTTGAGGATTTCCGCGACCAGTTGCGGCAAGTTCGCAAGATGGGATCGCTGCAAAGCCTCATGGGTATGCTGCCCAATGTCGGAGCGTTTTCTGGCATGCAGAAAGCCGCCGACAAGGTTGACGAAAAACAGATCAACCGGGTCGAGGCCATCATCAATTCGATGACCGGATACGAGCGCAACCATCACGAATCGATCAACGGCAGCCGCCGCAAGCGCATCGCCCGCGGCTCCGGCACCAGCGTGCAGGAAGTCAACAACCTGCTTCGCCAGTACGCGCAGATGAAAAAAATGTTCAAGCAAATGGGCAAACCGAGTTTCGCGCGGCGCATGGCGGGGATGAAGTTTCCGGGAATGTAGGTGGTCGCTAGTCGCTGGTTATTGCTCGTGTGGCGCGGACACTCTTGTCCGCGTGTCGACTCCACCCGAAAGCTCGCAAATCCTAAGAGGGACAGGGCCTTGGAATCCCACCCTTGCGCACAGAACGCGCAAGGATGGGGCACCCGGCTAATGAGGACTACACCGATCAGCCCGAACCGCTGGAGATCCTGTCGGTAGTCGAGTCTGGCGGCTGAGTTCGCCAGGTAAAGCAACCTCATTTGGGGGTACCCCCTCCCCCCTGACCCCGGTCTTTTGGAATCATAGACTTAGGGGGAAGTCTCCGCCAGGTCTTTGAGTTTAAAGGACTTGTGGGTAAAGTCTTTAAGAACCAACAGCTTAACTTGTCAAAGAGCGCTGAAAATGGTTTTGGGGCAATTTCGAGGGTCGGCCTAGTTGGCCCCCAAAACTGCCCCAAATCAGATCTCCATCGTCGCGCGGCACGGGGCTTAAGTCAATGGATTTCGATGAGGGATAGCAGGGATGAGAAAGCCGCGGAGACTCAGCGCCGCTGTCAAACAAAGTGCCTAAGACGAACACGGCGCGGAATCCCAGGTCTCGAAAAGCGCGAAAGGTGGGGCAGCCGGCTGTCGAGTCAAAACAACTCGATTGGCGCGGTGTGACCGGAGGCAGACGCGAGCCGGCCGTCACGTGTAATCAATCGAGCTCCGAGTTGTTCGGCAAGGACGACGTAGGCCGCATCGTACGCGGACAAATTGTGACGGAGCTGCCAAATGCGGGGCAGCAGAACGAAGTGGGGATAGCGAGTGATTCGCAAGTCGAGCAAGTCCTCGATTGCCTGATCGGCGCGGTGGGCTGAGACTGTGCCTTCCCGCGCCAGACGCCGCAGTACCTGCCCGACTTCAAGATCGAGGAGGTGAGGGGCATGCAGGGATTCGTTATGCGCGTAAATCCGCTGCTCAATGCTCTGTCCCGCAGCGGTCTGAAGCAGCCAGTCAATGGCGGCGGAGGCGTCGAGGACGATCACAGGCGATCACCGGTCATCGGTCATCCGTCATCGGACCTGCGCTCTTCCTTCGTGCGATCTTCCTGCCCGTTCTTCTTGCACCAAGCGGGCAGTATCGAGTGGGACGGCGACGGGTTCGCGCTTATGCAGACGCGCGCGGAACTCGGTCAGAGTTGGCCGCTCTGCGATCTCTTTAATCTCTGCGAGCAGATAGTCTGACAACGACATGCCCGCCATGGCGGCACGGGCCTTTAGAGTGCGATGCAGGGCATCCGGCACATTCCGAAGCTGGATCATCTTCGACATGCTATGAACATACTTTCATGTGCGACACATGTCAAGTGGTTCTCCCTGACAGTGAGGATCCGCTGACGCCCACACATCCGCAAAGAACGCGAATGTGTGGGGCACCCGCCATCCTCCAAAAATCAACGCCAGTCTTGCGCGCCGTGATGGATGTGCAGGATTTCGACGGCGTCAGCTTTCACGGAGTAGACCACGACGTACGGGAGGGGCGTAAGCGCCAGTTCTTTTGTGCCGCTCCGGTGGCCGGGCCGCCTCGGTTCGGTGAGGTTTTCAGGAGGCGAATACGCTCGTAGATCGCCCGCACGGTCGGTTCGGCGAAATGCGGGTAGTTTTGTTGTAGATAGTTCTTGATGTTTTCCAGATCATCGGCGGCGGGGACAGTCCATCGGATGCGCATCAGGCGGACGCGCCTCAGACCTTGAACATCGCTTCAAGACGGGCGTCCATTTCTTCTTCTTCGATAAACTCGCCGCGCTCGGCTGCCGCTAGTCCTTTTTCCACGGCGGCCAGGAAGCGAGCCTCTTCGCCGAGATAACGGACAACAACATTCGTCAGCAGCCGCTCGGGGACAGTTCCTGCTTTAGTGGCGATCTGCGCGAGCTGGGCTTGTTGCTCGGGAGTTAAGTGTACTTCCATGGTCTTAAGGGTACGAAAAAACCTTGCTTGCGGCAAGCTGAATGACGGGGCCTTATTCCCGTCAGCGGCTGGTTGTGATGAAAAAGATCAAAGGGCCCGCCCAAGCAGAGCTTGGACGGGGCACCCTCGAAAGTTCAGCAGGGCGCGATTGCCCGGGCCACCCGCCCATACCCGGCGCCTCAAGAACTTATTGATGGAAACCGGCATCCAGCAGCAAGCCCCAAGCATCTAAACCTTGACAATGATTCGCTCAGGTTATAGCATGGCCTAGAGCGTAATCATTATTGCACTGATTATAAAGCACTTATTGGTTTAGGAGGATGCGTTATGGGAAAGATTATTGGAATTGACCTCGGCACTACCAACTCCTGCGTCGCGGTTATGGAGGGCGGAGAGCCGAAAGTTATACCGAATGAAGAAGGTGGGCGGACTACGCCTTCGGTAGTCGGATTCACCAAGACCGGGGAACGGCTGGTGGGGCAGGTCGCCAAGCGGCAGGCCATCACCAATCCTGAAAACACGGTTTACTCGATCAAGCGCTTCATGGGACGGCGCTTTGACGAGGTCAGCGAAGAGATGAAGATGGTTCCCTTCAAGGTCGAGCGGGACGGCGACCACGTAGCCGTCATGGCGCAGGGCAAGAAGTACACGCCGCCTGAGGTTTCCGCGATGATCCTGCAAAAACTGAAGAAGGCTGCGGAAGATTATCTCGGCGAGAAAGTGACCGAGGCGGTCATCACCGTGCCGGCTTACTTTAACGACGCGCAGCGGCAGGCTACAAAAGATGCGGGCAAGATTGCCGGGTTAGACGTTAAGCGAATCATCAACGAGCCGACGGCGGCTGCGCTGGCCTACGGTCTCGACAAGGGCAAGGACGAAACCATCGCCGTGTACGACTTCGGCGGCGGCACGTTCGATATTTCGATTCTCGAAGTTGGCGGAGGCGTGGTCGAAGTCAAGGCCACCAACGGCGACACGCACCTGGGCGGCGACAACATCGATCAGCGGCTGGTGGATTGGCTGATTGATGAATTCAAGAAAAACGAAGGTCTCGACCTGCGCGGCAAGGGCAACGAGATGGCTTTGCAGCGTCTGCGCGACGCGGCCGAGCGCGCCAAGATCGAGCTTTCGACCACCATGGAGCACGAGATCAATCTGCCGTTCATTACGGCAGATGCTTCCGGTCCCAAGCACCTGGTCATCAAGCTGACGCGCGCCAAGCTGGAATCGATGGTCGAGGACATTTTGCAGCGGTCGGTCGGCCCCTGCAAGCAGTGCATGAAAGATGCCGGCGTCGACGCCAGCAAGATTAATGAAGTGGTGCTGGTCGGCGGACAGACCCGCATGCCGCGTATCCAGGCGATCGTCAAAGAACTGTTTGGACGCGAAGGCCACAAGGGCGTGAACCCGGATGAAGTGGTCGCGGTCGGCGCGGCGATTCAGGGGGGCGTGCTTAAGGGCGAGGTGAAAGACCTGCTGCTCTTGGACGTCACTCCTTTGACGCTGTCGATTGAGACGCTGGGCGGCGTGGCTACGCCGATGATCCCGCGGAACACTACGATTCCGACTAAGAAGACGGAGACGTTTTCGACCGCAGCCGACAGCCAGACTTCGGTTGAAGTCCATGTGCTGCAGGGCGAGCGTCCGCTGGCGGCGCAGAACCGGACTCTGGGCAAGTTCCATTTGACCGGACTGCCACCGGCGCCGCGGGGCGTTCCGCAGATTGAGGTGACGTTCGACATTGACGCTAACGGCATCCTGAACGTGACCGCGAAAGATATGGCCACGGGCAAGGATCAGAAGATCACCATCACTTCGTCTTCGGGATTGTCGAAGGAAGAGGTCGAGCGCATGGCTAAGGAAGCCGACGCGCACTCCTCCGAAGACAAGGCGCGGCGCGAAGAGATCGAGGCCAAGAATCAGCTCGACTCGATGGTCTACAACATCGAGAAGATGTTGAAAGAGCATGGCGACAAAATCTCCGGCACCGAGCGTGGAGATGTCGAGAACGCGCTGGCCGACGCTAAAAAGGCCATTGAAAGCGGCGACAAGGCGCAGATGGACTCGGCGCGCGAGCGGCTGACTACGGCGTCGCACAAGCTGGCGGAGCAGATGTATAAGGCGACGCAGGCGGCGGGCGCTCCAGGGGCAGGTCCGACTCCAGGTGCAGGCCCCGCAGCGGGCGGCGACGGACATGCCCAGAAGAAGGACGAAGGCGTAATCGACGCCGAGTACGTGGACGTCGAAGACAAGAAATAAGCCGTCAGCTGTCAGCCATCAGCGAGTGGCACTTCAGTGGGGGCGCGGATGCGCCCCCAATTTGCATCTCACTTAATGGAGATGTCATCCGACTGCAGGAAAGAGGAAAGCGAATTGAGATTCGAAGTCAATGGACAGACGTTTTTTGTGAACTTCGTCCCCGAAGAGGGACGCTGGTACTGCTACGCGCCCACCGCGACGGGAGTGCAGCGGATCCCCGTGTCGATGGATACAGCGCCATTTGAGGCGTTCACCGTCTCGGTGGACGAGCAAGCGAAGGAAGTGGTGAACTGATTCGCAGTGTCATCCTGAGCGTAGTCGAAGGACCCCTACCTGCCCGCTAGATGAAGTGGCAGTAGGCCTCTCAACGATGCGGCAAAATTTAACCCACAGTAACAGTAAAGGGGCGTAGGGATCTTCGACTCCACTTTGTCATCGGCTTCGCCAATGACAAAGTTGCGCTCAGGATGACACAATTGAAATGTTGCGCCCCTGACCCAGAAGTGGCGATCTCCGAACCATGGCCACCCAAACCAAAGACTACTACGGCGTTCTCGGCGTAAAGAAGTCGGCCTCCACCGAGGACATCCGCAAGGCGTTCCGCAAGCTTGCCCGCAAGTATCATCCTGACGTCAATCCCGGCGACAAGACCGCGGAAGAAAAGTTCAAGACGCTTTCCGAGGCCAACGACGTCCTCAGCGATCCCAAGAAGCGGAAGATTTACGACCAGCTTGGGTTCTACTCGGACAATATCGATGCGGCTACGGCCGAGGCTTACGCGCGTGGCGGGGGACAGCCTGGGGCCGGCCCCGCCGACTTTGGCGGAGGCTTCCCGGGAGGGCGCCATCCCCGAGGACCCAGCAACGTCGATTTCGGCGGCTTTGACTTCTCCGACCTGTTCGAAGGCGCCCGCGCTGGCGGACACAAGGGATCGAGCGGCACGGGCGGCGGCTTCCGCGACATCTTCTCCAGCATTTTCAGCGGCGGCGGGCACGGCGAGGCTGCGGCTGAGGGCCCGGAACCGGGCAGCGACCTTGAGTACCAGGTCAACGTGCCGTTCTGGACGGCGATCCGTGGCGGCGTGATGAAGCTGAATATCGCCCGCCGCGATGTCTGCGGAAACTGCCACGGCAATGGTTTTATGGAAGCTCCGGGGCAATGTCCGCAGTGCCACGGCAAGGGCACGATTGAACAAACCGGCGGGCGCATGAAGTTCAATGTCACCTGCCCCCGATGTCATGGGACGGGCAAGAATATTTCGACCTGCCCGGTCTGCCATGGCGAAGGCAGCGTCGAGCGCACCGATCCGCTCGAAATACGCATCAAGGCCGGAACCCGCGATGGGCAGCGCATTCGCATCGCGGGCAAAGGCAATGCCGGGCTGCGCGGAGGCGGGGTCGGCGACCTCTACGTCATCATCCGCATTGGCGAACATCCGCTCTTCCGGCGTGAGGGCGACGACATCCACATCACGGTGCCGGTAACGGCGGTAGAGGCGGCGCTGGGATCGAAGATTGAGGTGCCCACCATCGATGGCCGAAGCATGCTGAAGATTCCTCCCGGGACGCAGTCCGGCCAGAAGCTTCGGCTCCGTGAGAAAGGCGTGCCCTCGGCTACCAAGGACGGCGTGCGCGGGGACGAAATCGTCGAGGTCAAGATCACCGTCCCCATGCCCCGCGATGAAAAAACCAAAGAATTGCTGCGCGAGCTGGCTAAGCTGAATCCCGAGGATCCTCGGGAAGAACTTTGGAGACAAGTCTGAGACGGGTTGCCGGCGGAGTTGAGGTTCCAGAACTGCATTGATGCGCGATCGCCGCCCCGGAGGATAAATGGCGTCTGCACCCGTCGCTTCCATTCCATCTTTGCCGTTCCCCTTGCGAATTGAGGGACTGGTCAAACGCTTCGGCGACTTGACTGCGGTCAATGGCATTACGCTGGAACTGAAGAGTGGTGAATGCCTGGGATTGCTCGGCCCCAACGGCGCGGGCAAGAGCACGCTGATTCGAAGCATAGTCGGCCGCGTCGTCCCGGATAGGGGTACGGTGTCGGTCCTCGGCGAGCGGGCCGATTCGGCCGGCGCCCGCATGATGCTGGGATGGGTTCCGCAGGAACTGGCGCTCTATCCGAAGCTCACCTGCCGCGAGAACCTGGAATCATTCGGCGAATACCATGGACTTCGACGTGGCGCCCTGAAAACGGCGGTGGCATGGTGCCTCGACTGGGCCGCGCTTACCGACCGCGCGCAAGAACCCGTGAAGAATCTGTCGGGAGGGATGAAGCGGCGGCTGAACATGGCGGCCGGACTGATCCACCGTCCCAAAGTGATCTTGATGGACGAGCCCACAGTCGGAGTCGATCCGCAATCCCGCAACCGCATCTTTGAAATGATCGAGAAGCTGCGCGGCGAGGGAATCTCCATGATTTACACGACCCACTACATGGAGGAAGCGGAGCGGCTCTGCGATCGCATCGCGATCATCGATCACGGGCGCGTCATTGCCCTGGGAACCAGGGATGAATTGGTGCGGAATGCTTTTGCCTCCCGCAGCGAGGTGCTGGCGCGATTCGCGAGCGTTGACGACAGTGTGGCCGCCTGGGTGAAACAGCGTGGAGGACTCTACGAAAACGGTATGGCACAGTTCACCATAGAGCATGCGACTGAAATTGCCGGATTGCTTGACGCCGCAAGCAGGGCGGGACATGAATTGGCAGACATCTCGCTGCGGAAACCCAACCTCGAATCCGTATTCCTGCACTTGACCGGAAGGGAGTTACGCGATTGATTTTCCCCATTGTGCGCACGGCACTGATCTCGCTGCGCCGCGACCGTGGCGCTCTGGCGCTGAGCTTTATCCTGCCAATAGCGTTTTTCACCATCTTTGCCGTGATCTTCGGCGGGCGCCGTGACAGCACGCCCAAGGTCAGTCTCCTGGTGGCCGATGAAGACCACAGCGCTGCCTCCCAGAGACTGATCAAGGGCCTCGAGCGTGAAGGATCGCTGTCGGTAAAGAGAAGGCCGGCAGCGAAGCAGGGTGTGGAGCAACCGGACTACACGGCCGCGACGGCAGAAGCGGCGGTAAAAGCCGGATCGGCGCCGGTGGCGCTCATCATCCCTCGTGGCTTCGGAGAGAATCCAATTTCATTCGGCCGCGCCGATCCGAACCGGCCGACGATCCAGTTGCTGAAAGACAGCAGCGACATGGTCGCGCCGCAAGTGGTGGCCGGGATGCTCCAGAAAGTTGCGATGACCTCGATGCCCGACATCATGGCGGAACAGGGATCGAAGTACATGGATGAGTACGCCGGCGGGTTTACCCCGGAACAAAGGAAAAGGATCGACGAGGGGCTCGAAGCACTGCGCCAGCGCGAGAGCGCAGAGAGCAACGGCCAACCAGCCGCGCCTGCCGATTCAAACGCCGGCATGCCCATTGCAGTGGCCTCCCGCGATGTAGTCGGTGAAAACAAGAACAACCCGATGGTGTCTTTCTACGCCGCAGCCATCGGAGTGATGTTCCTGCTCTTTACCGCCAGCAGTGCGGGAGGCTCCCTGCTGGACGAAGCCGAAAGTGGAACGCTCGACCGGGTGCTGAGTTCGCGGGTAACCATGGGAGCGCTGCTGGCCGGTAAGCTCTGCTTTTGCTCGTTGCTGGCGTTCGCGCAACTGATTCTGATGTTTATCTGGGCATGGCTGGTTTTCAAAATCGATTTCCCCTCACATATTCCCGGCTTCGTGGTGATGGGGCTCTCTACGGCCTTTGCGGTGGGAGCCTTCGGCATGCTGCTGGCCAGCATCTGCCGCACGCGCGCACAACTGGGTCCGCTCTCGACGCTGGTGATTCTGATCATGTCCTCCATTGGGGGCAGCATGTTCCCGCGTTTCCTGATGCCTGAAGCGATGCAGAAAGCCGGGTTGCTGACCATCAACGCATGGGCAATCGACGGCTTCACGAAGGTTTTCTGGCGAGATGAGCCGGTTTCACACCTCTGGCCGCAGGTCCTGGTGCTGCTTGCAGTAGGGGTCGTGCTGTGCGCCATCGCTCGCAGGCTCGCCCGCCGTTGGGAATATTCCTAAACAGGTTCTAGCCACCCAATCCGACCGCTGCAGCCTTCAGTCGCCTTCCTTCCTCGGCGTCTCGGCGGTGACGAGTCTTGACGGCATTACCTCCGTACCTGTCCTCTTTGACAAGAATTTTCAAAATTTCTGAAGAAATTTCTTGCATCTGTGGAAATTTGCCGTAATCTCACAATTGCGAACTAACTTCGCCGACAATGCCCGGAAATCGCAGTTCACCCTGGGAGCCGCGTGACGAAAGTCAAGGGAGACGCGGTGGTGAGAGTGAGTCGCTTGAGGAGGAAGCCATAGAAATTGG
>Ga0074046_10000776_pt1 | contig 29330 bp, 26 predicted proteins | sample BogForMeECP23OM3_FD_94441 | JGI IMG/M metagenome (GOLD analysis project Ga0074046, IMG submission 94441) | Bog forest soil microbial communities from Calvert Island, British Columbia, Canada - Bog Forest MetaG ECP23OM3 | ecosystem: Environmental > Terrestrial > Soil > Wetlands ... | reverse complement strand
CCCGCAAGCTCATGCGCTACATCCGTCACTACAATCGCGCACCCAAGCCTATCAAGTGGACTTACCGCGACCCCTCACAGCGCATCAGCCTTGATACCATTTCATCTGTTACAGGCCACTAGCGCGCGGAATCCCCTGGTGAGATTGTAGCCGGCATGAAAACCAAGCGGGCGATACCCAAAGCAAGCCGACCTTACATGCCCGGTTACGGAATCCTTGACGCGCGCGGCGGCCGCGGGCTGTTGCCGTGGGAGTGGGCAGTCCAGCGATTGACGAAGTCGCGCAACTACTGGGTGGCGACGACGTGCCCCGACAGCCGGCCGCATTGCGTGCCGGTCTGGGGCGTCTGGCTCGACGATGCGTTCTACTTCAGCAGCGGTGCAAAGTCGCGCAAGGCGCGCAACCTCGCGGCGAATCCGAATTGCGTTGTATGCCCCGAAGACGGCATCCAGGCGGTCTCGCTCGAAGGCGTCGCCGGGAAAATCGTAGACGTCGCGACGATCCGCCGGTTCGTCGAGGCCTACAACCCCAAGTACCAATGGGACTTGAAGCCTGAGACGGTGCTCGACATGGGACCGATTTTCGCCGTGCGTCCGCGCAAGGTGATAGCCGTCGACTCGACGCCGGGTGAATTTCAGGGCAGCGCGACGCGCTGGCTGTTCGAGCAGGGGGGAACTCAATCGTAGTGAAACCCCTCCGTGGGTTTCACGCTTCCTTGGGCAGGGATGACCCCTGCACCCAGTATTAAGAGAAGATGCGGGACTTCGTCCCTGTTAGGAAGTTTGTCGGGGGGAGATTTTCTCTTGAACCGGTTACGGGTTAGGTTGACCTCAACGTCAAGAACCGTGGGAGCGGGCTGGGCCGCGCTCGCGCACGCCGTTGGCATGGCGCAGGCTCGAGAGCGGGCGATGGCGGCGCATCTGGTAGCGCCGCGACGGCAGATCGCCGATCGTCAGAATCCGCAAGCGGTCGAGCAGGTAGCGCGGTTCGATGCCCAGCGCCGCGCAAAGATTGTCGAAGCTGAAAATATCCGCGCGCCGGGCGCTGGCCCTGCTGCCTTCGAACCAGTTCCTGACTTCGATGAAGTCGCGACGGTGTTCCCGGTCCTTCGCGTTAACGTTCCGCAGGTAGCATCGAATCGCGTCTTCCAAAACGGCGAGCAGAAGTTTCAACTCGCCCTCGATGACGTGATTTCGCCTGACCAGGTCAACGTACTGTCCCGGCAGGAGGAGCCCGGCGTCGAGTGTTTTTTCGTGCGGTGGAGTTTCGTCTGACATCGCATGCCCCCGTTGATACAAGTGCCCGATCGCGCCAGCGCGAGACTGAAATTCGCGCGAGAACGAAAGTACCAGACCAGTGTTTCGACAATGTGAACGCGGAAGGTGTGAAAATCCTACAAAGTGAAGTGGCCGAGACTCAGGATCACTTCGAGCAAAATCAGCAGTGCGACCGCGACTTCGAGCAATACCAGGCGGCGATCACGCGCGACGTCAAGGACCAGCACCAGCGAGTCCTGGATGCTCTGCAGCTTGCTGGTCAGGGCGGCGTAACGATCGACGAGATCGAATTCGTCGCGCAGGTCGTCGTAGATGAGATCCATCGCGGGGTCTTCCCACGCGGCGTCGGGCTTGTCGAGCAGATGGAGGACGGCGAGAACTTCGGTGCGCGACGAAATCGCCTCGCCGATGAAGCGATGCAACGGACTAATCCGATAGGGCACGGTGCCGAGCGTCGCCATCCGATCGACCAACTGCGCGGTCCGCGCGAAGAGGCTGTCCACGATGCGCTCGTAGTATTCCATCGCGGCGCTCTGGCCGACCGTCAGCGCGACGATTCCAGCGCGTTGCGGAGTGAGCTTGTCCACGCGCAGCATCCCGGCCGAGATACCGATCGGCAATGCTGGATCCTCGAGCACGGAGTAGTCCTCGCGGATGATGCGGGTGGTGAGTTTGGGCAGGACCTGGGTGAGGCGTCCGAATATGCGTTCGCGCTGCTCGACCGGAACATCGTGCGTGACGATCGCGCCGAAGGGAAAAATGTAGAGGCCGCCGTCGGACTCGATTGGCACGAACATCTCGAGCGGCGACGTCTTCGCCTCCGGAAATGCAGGCGCAATCTGGCGCAGCGAGAAGTTCTCCTCGAAAGCCACCGCGTAGAATTGATGAGTCCGACTCGGCATTAGCACATCCAGATGCCAATAGTCCCAGTCCCATGCGCGCGATGAAAGCGGTCTCGAATGGCACGGCGGCAGTCAATAGCGCCAGAGATTCCCGCTCTGTGGTATATGGATTTGACTCACCCGCAAGATTTGAAGGAGAGAGCCGTGATCGAAGAAGCAGTTGAGATTGGCATGAGCGACGGGACGGCCGACGGGTTTCTGTATCGGGCAGAAGGCGCGCGCCGCTCGCCGGGCGCGATCCATTTGACCGACATCGGCGGCATCCGCAAGTCGCATCGCGACATGGCGCGGCGGCTGGCCGAGAAAGGCTACACGGTGCTGATGCCCAACGTGTTTTACCGTACGACCAGGCCGCCGGTTATCGACGTCAAGATTGGCCTGGGCGATGAGCGCACGATGAAGCGGTTCGCCGAGCTGCGGGCGCCGATGACCCCCGAGGCCGTCGAGCGCGACGCCACGGCCTATGTAAATTTTCTCGCGGCGCATGATGCCGTGAACGCTGGATCGATCGGCGTCGTTGGCTACTGCTTCACCGGCGCAATGGCGATGCGTACGGCGGCGGCGATGCCCGGCAAAGTTGCCGCGGTTGCCTCGTTCCACGGCGGCGGTCTATACACCGATGAACCCACGAGTCCGCATCTCCTCCTGCCGCGCATCAAGGCACGCCTATATTTCGGACACGCCTCCAATGATCGCAGTATGCCGGGCGAGGCAATCGAAAAGTTCGAGCGCGCGCTCGCCGCGTGGGGCGGAAAATACGAAAGCGAAGTTTACGACGGCGCGTTTCACGGTTGGACGGTGCCGGACGCTCCGATTTACAACGCGCCGCAAGCGGATCGCGCGTTCGAAAAGCTCACCGAGTTGTTCGCCGGCACGCTGAAGTAACGCGCTCACTAGCAATGAAGATAGCTGCTCGTCTTGCGATCGCTCTCGTCGTCTCTTTCTCCACGCCGGCGTTTGCGCAAACCGCGTCGGCGCCGAATCGCGCGTTCAGAAGGCAGGTCGCTGAATTCGTTCAATCCGAGCTGCAGCTCTATCCCGAGCGCGCGACGCGGCTGGGGGATCATCGCTTCGACGATCGCGTCGACGACGTAAGCGCGCATGGCATCGACGAGGTGGTACGTCATGCGAAAAAGTGGATCGCTCTGTTCGGCGCCGACGACCCGAAATATCTTTCGCCCGCGAACGAAGCCGATCGCGAGTGGCTGATGGCTCATGCGGACGGCGAATTGCTGTGGACGGGGCAAGTCCGCAGCTACCAGCGCGATCCTGAGATGTATCTGCCCACGTCGTCGGTGAACGGCCTGATCAAGCGCGAGTTCGCGCCCGCCGAAGCCAGGATGCGTTCCGTGACCGCGCGCGAGGTCGCCGCGATCCAGGACTACGCGCAGTGGCTCAAGAACGATTTGATGCCGAAGGCGTCAGGCGACTACGCGATCGGCGCCGACGCATATCGGCGAATGCTCAACGACGACGACATGGTCGATATTCCCCTCGATCAACTCGAGCAGGTCGGCGTCAGAGAGCTGGCGCGGTTGCGCGACGAATTTCAGAAGACGTCGGCGCTGATCGATTCAAAACGATCGCCCGCCGAAGTGATGGAGTCGCTGACTCGCGAGCATCCCGACACGGCGCACGTGCTACCCACCGTCGCGGCGGGACTCGCGAACATCCGCGCATACGTCGTGGCGCATCATATCGCCACGATTCCATCGGACGTGCTGCCGATGGTGCGAGAGACGCCGCCGTACGCTCGCGCGACGACGTTCGCGTCGATGGATTCGCCGGGACCGTTCGAAAAAACCTCCGAGGCGTTCTACTACGTCACGCTTCCCGACCCGACGTGGCCCGACGCGAAGAAGGAGCAGCTGCTCGCCTTCTATTCCGCCCCAAGCATTTCAGACACCTCGGTGCACGAGGTTTTCCCGGGGCATTACGTGCAGTTCCTGAACAACCGGCGCAACCCGGATGTCGTTCGCCTGATTTATGGATCGGGCGCGGACATCGAGGGCTGGGGTTTGTACTGCGAGCAGATGATGCTCGATGAGGGCCTGCATAACGGAGATCCGAAATACCGGCTGGCGCAGTTGCAGATGGCGCTGATGCGCGCGTGCCGGTACCTGGTCGGCATCAGAATGCACACGCAGCGAATGACTGTGGACCAGGCTGCCAGGTTTTTCGAAGACAACGCTTACCAGACACCGCACAACGCGATGGTCGAAGCGTTGCGCGGCACCGGCGATCCCGGCTACCTGCGCTATCAACTGGGCAAGCTGATGATCTTGAAGTTGCGCGAGGACGTTCGCAAACAGCAGGGCGCCGCATTCGACCTCGGCAAATTTCACGACGCGTTTCTCAAGCAAGGCGCGGTTCCTATCAGATTGATCAGGCGCGCGATGCTGGGGAACGATGGCCCGCTGCTCTAGCGGACGGCGGCTGCACGAGCCAGCGTCAGCACACCGACAAGCAGCAACACAGCGCTGAAGTACAGGCGCGCGTGGCGTTCCGAGGGAAGCATCTGCGCGAGGCGCGGACCGATCTGCCCACCGAGCACAACCCCGGGCACCGCCCAGATTGCGATCGCGATTATCTGCGACGAATCGCGGCGAAGCACCGAGATTAGCGAGGGACGCATTCGGCCGATCGTCGCGGCGAGACTCGTGAAAAAGATAATCATGACAAGAGAGCCGATCCCTGCGGCGGGCGAACGGCTCGATCGATGACGCAGCACCGATGGCATCGCCAGGATTCCGATGCCGATCGAAATGAGCCCGGTGAGCGCGCCACCCAGCAGCGCGATTGAGGCAGGGACGCGGTCGTGGCGAACGCTGTCACCGGGCGCGGCGAGTGTGCGTCCCGCGATCAGGATCGCATAGACGATGAGAAACGCGCCGAAGAACGCGACGATCAACGCCTGGTTAACTGAGCCTGAAGCCCATCCGCCGACGAGCGCCGCCGGAATCGCAACAAGCAGGTAGCGGCGTACAATGACGCCGTCGAAAGTGCCGTCGCGAAAGTTGCGGATCACACCGCTGCCGAAGCCGAACAGCATCGTGAGCAGCCCCAGCCAAAACGCAACCGGCGCGTCGAGCTTGAGCCACAACAGATAGACCGGAACCCACAGTGTCGCGCCCGACACGCCCGCCGACATCACGAGCGCCCCGATTGCGACGCCGACCGGCAGCAGGAACCAGTATTCGATCAACGCGATGCGCTAGGCGGCGTCGTGCATTGGAGCGTCGCAATGCATGGGTACGGCGGCAACGCCGCAGCTCGCACCCATCCAGCACACCAGCTTGGTGTCGGCGCCGACTTTCTCGGAGTGCATCAGGCGATTGCAATGCGTCGGCATCGCAATCTCGGCGCCGCATTTTTCACATCTAAGTTTCGTTGCCACCGCGGTCTCCTTCGTTTCAGGAAGCTCGTTGAGCGTTTGTGCCGGATTCGAGCGATTCAGCGCAAGTATGCCCTGCCCTGCTTCGATTTCAGCATGCACTGCCGCCAGCTTTCGCGGGCCGGTGATATTGAGCAGAAGAGCGTTGCTGACGACGCTCACGCTCGACAGCGCCATCGCAAGTCCGGCGAGCGCGGGATTCAGCGTGATTCCAAACGACGGATACAGGACGCCGGCGGCGATCGGAATCCCGATCACGTTGTAAAAGAACGCCCAGAAAAGGTTCTGCTTCACCTTGTTCAGCGTCAGGCGGCCGAGCACGAGCGCTCGGACGAGGTCGTACAAGTCGTCGCGCGTCAGCACTACGTCGCCGGTTTCCTTGGCGGCGTCCGTGCCGGAGCCGATCGCGATTCCGATGTCCGCGGCGGCAAGTGCGGGCGCGTCGTTGATTCCGTCGCCGACCATCGCGCTGAACTGCCCCGCTTCCTGGTAGCGCTTGACCAGCGCAATCTTGTCCGCTGGCATCAGTTGCGCATGGAACTCGTCTACTCCCAATCGTGCGGCGACCACCTTGGCGACTTCGGCGTTGTCGCCGGAAATCATCACGGTGCGAATGCCCATCCGATGCAGCGCCGCGATGGCGCCGTGCGCTTCGGGTTTGACGGGATCGCGGAAGGCAAGCACCGCCGTCACTTTGCTATCGATCGCCAGAAACAGCGGTGTCGCCGCGGATGCCGCAATGCGCGCGGCCTCACTGTGCGCGCGAGAATCGACGCTGGCGCCGACTTCAGTCATCAGCCGGTCGTTGCCAAGTGCAACTTGTTTTCCCTGATGCTCGGCGGCAACGCCCTGCCCGGCTATCTCGCGGGAGTTCCCGGGAGTGGACCGCGGCGCGAGGTTTCGCGATTGCGCGCTCGATGTGACCGCTCGCGACAGCGGATGAAGGGATCCGGCGGCGGCGAGCGCGGCAAAAGACAGCGCACTGTTCTCGTCGCCATCGAGTGCGAAGACTGATTCGAGTTCCGGCCGGCCGGCCGTCAGGGTGCCGGTCTTGTCGAACAACATGACCCGGATTCTCGTGATCAGCTCGAGCGCCGAGGCGCGTTTGAACAAAATTCCCGCGCGCAGGCCAAGTCCGCTGCCGACCATGAGCGCGGTCGGTGTCGCCAAGCCCATCGCGCACGGGCACGCGATTACCAACACGGCAGTCATCGCAGTCAGCGCCATCGCCAGACCGGGGCCGAATCGCATCCACGCAAGGAAGGTGAGCGCCGCAATCGCGATCACAGCCGGCACGAATCGCGCGGCGACCGCGTCCGCGACGCGCTGGATGGGAGCCTTGTCGCCCTGCGCGTCCGCAACCATTCTGACTATCTGCGCAAGCGCCGTCTCAGAGCCAACGCGCATCGCGCGCACGGTAATCGCTGCCGCGGTGTTGAGGGTGCCGCCTGAGACCGCAGCGCCGGACGCCTTATCCACCGGCATCGATTCGCCCGTGAGCATCGACTCGTCGATCGCGCTGGCGCCCGCGACGATCACCCCATCGACTGGAATTCTGGAAGCGGGTCTCACCAGCACGATGTCGCCGACGGCCAGCTCGGTTGCCGGTACAACGAACTCCTTGCCGTCGCGCACCACGGTTGCAACGTCGGGCACCAGGGTGAGCAAGGAACGCAACGCAGCCATCGCGCGGCCGCGAGCGCGCGCCTCCAGCAATTTGCCGAAACGAATAAAAAGAATCAGCTCGATAGCGGTGTCGAAAAATCGCGGACCCGCGACGAAGACTTCGGGGAACGTGGTGAGGATCGAGTAGAAGTAGGCGGCGCTTATGCCTAGCGCGACCAGCGTATCCATGTTCGCGGTGCGATTGCGAGCGGCCATCCACGCGCCGCGGTAGAACGTCAAGCCGGCGGTGAACATCAGCGCAGTTGCGGCGACGAGCGTCGCGATCCGCGCGCCGACGCTCTCGCCCTCCTGCAGATACATCACGACCGCGGCGCCTATCGCAGTGGCGATGACCCACGCCAGATTGCGGCGCGCATCCTGGCGATCGAGCGCCGATTCGCCCGCACCGACTTTGCCCGCTTCGGCGACAGCGCTATAGCCGGCGGCCGCCACCTTCGCTTCGATTTTACCGGGAACAAGCTCGTCGCTGACGCGCGCGGTGAGCGTCTCGGCGGCGAAATTTACATGGGCGTCGGCCACGCCGGGAATCGGCGCGACGGCTTTTTCGATAGTGTCCGCGCAATTCGCGCAATGCATGCCGCGAATTCGGAAACGTTCGATCTTTTCGTGGGCCGGGCTTTCGGGAACGTGTTGCGCGTCCATGGCCGAGCGCAGCAGGCCGGCGCCGGCTACAGCGACGCCTTGATCGGCCGGCCGGAAATCACTTCGTCGATAAGTCCGTACTCTACCGCCTGCGCCGCGGACATGAAGTTGTCGCGGTCGGTATCCTTCTCGATCTTCTTGGAATTCTGACCGGTATGATGGGCAAGAATGTCGTTCAGGATTTCGCGAAGACGCAACGCCTCACGGGCGTGAATCTCTATATCGCTCGCCTGTCCCTCGAACCCGCCGGATACCTGATGAATCAGTATCCGCGAATGCGGCAGCGCGTAGCGGCGCCCCTTCGCTCCTGCAGCCAACAGGAGCGATCCCATGCTGGCCGCCTGCCCCACGCATAGCGTCGAGACGGGCGGCTTCACGAATTGCATCGTGTCATAGATGGCCAGGCCGGCAGTGACGGATCCGCCGGGCGAGTTGATGTACATATTGATTTCGCGCTCGGGATCCTCGGACTCGAGGAACAGGAGTTGCGCGGTGACCAGGTTGGCAAGGTCGTCCGTCACGCTGCCGCCCAGGAACACGATCCGGTCCTTGAGCAGTCTCGAATAGATGTCGTACGAACGCTCGCCACGGCCGGTCTGCTCGACTACGTATGGTACAAGTACACCCATATTACAAAGGTACTATTTGGATGAGTAACTGGGAAGTACCGCGCGAAATTCGACTGCGAGTCCTGGTGACGGTGCTGGCAATGTTGCCGGGGTTGATTGGCCTCGCGAGCGCCGCGGCGCCCCCGATCGACAAGCACTATTATCTGCCGGATGCGGCCGCGTCGAACATCGTTTCCGTCGCGAAAACGGGCAACCCCGAGGCGGAAGTGATTGTGTTGACCGAGGCGGTCGCGATCAAGGAGACAGGCCCCAAAGAGACCATCGCGACATTCGGCGAGGTTTACGCGTTCTCGCCGACGTTCATCGCGATTCGCCGCGAAGTGCCGACGATGCTCACGTTCTGGAATCTGCAGCCCGACGACGAGCACGACTTCATGCTTGCTGCGCCGGACTCGACCGTCCTGATGCATTTGAAGCTGGAGCCGCTGACGAAGACGTCGTACATCTTCACATTTCACAAGGACGGAATCTTCAACTTCTACTGCGCGGTGCATCAGCCGGAGATGAACGGACAAATCCTGGTGCTGCCACCCACGAGTACGAAGTAGTCTAAGCGGGCGGCTCGATTCCAGCGACGGCGGCGTTCAGTCGGTCGACGGTGCGGCGTTTACCGAGCACCGCGATCACCTCGTAAATCCCCGGACTGACGGTGCCGCCCGTTAGCGCGACGCGGACGGGCTGCGCGAGTTGCCCGAGCTTGAGATTGAAACGCGCAAGGACAGATTCGAAAACCGCCTGCACCGACGCCTCGGAAACTTCGCCCTCGTGCGACTCAATTTCGGCAGCCAACGCGCGCAATGGTTCCGTGACTTCCGGCTTCAGGAATTTCGCCGCCGCCTTCGGATCGATCTCAATGTTGTCTTTCAGGTAGAACGACGCGAATTCCACCAGTTCGACCAGCGTCTTGGCGCGCTCGTGCAGCGTCGCGACCGCCTTTTCGAGCCACGCATCGTCGCCCGGAATCGGCCAGCCGCGTTGCGCGATAAATGGCTTGATCTCAGCGACCAGCTTAGGCAGCGGCCGTTCCTTCAGGTAGTGGAAATTAAGCCAGAGCAATTTTTCGGCGTTGAACACGCCGGCTGATTTTCCGCACGCCTCGAAGCCGAAATAATCGATCAGTTCATCCTTCGAGAAAATTTCCTGGTCCCCGTGCGACCATCCGAGGCGAGCCAGGTAGTTCAGCATCGCCTCCGGGAAATAGCCCTTCTCGCGATACGCGATCACCGAAGTCGCTCCGTGCCGCTTTGACAGCGGAGACCCGTCCGGCCCCAGCACCTGCGGCAAATGAGCGAAGGCCGGCGGCGTGAATCCGAGCGCGTACGCCATCTGCATCTGCCGCGGAGTATTCGACACGTGATCGTCGCCGCGCACGATGTGCGTGATGCGCATATCGACGTCGTCTAGGATGCTCGCGAAGTTGTATATCGGCGACCCGTCCGAGCGCACGATGATGAAGTCGTCGAGCTCGGCGTTCTGAAAGACTATCCGGCCCTTCACGAGATCATCGACGACCGTCTCGCCGTCCAGCGGCATCGCGAACCGGATCGTGTAGTTGCGATCGCCGGATTTGTCCGGCAGCGGCAGGTCTGCCTGGAAATCGAGCCCGCGGCATTTGCGATCGTAAACCGGCCTGCGACGCTCGCGCTCGGCCTGCTTGCGCTTGGCGTCGAGTTCTTCCGCCGAGCAGTAGCACGGATACGCCTTGCGCTCGCGCAAAAGTTTCAGCGCGGCTTCACGATGCAGCTCGACGCGATTGGTCTGAAAGTATGCCACGTCGGGTGGGCCCTCGTCCCAATCCATGCCGAGCCATTTCAAGTCGGTGAGTTGTTCCTCGAGCGACTGCTTTGTCGAGCGTTCGCGATCCGTGTCGTCGATGCGCAGAATGAACTGCCCGCCGTTGTGGCGGGCGTACAGGTACGCGAACAGCCCCGAGCGGACATTGCCGATGTGCAGCGAGCCGGTCGGGCTCGGCGCGAAACGTGTGCGAACCGCCACAGTCACTCCCACTCGATCGTCGCCGGCGGCTTCGACGTGATGTCGTAAACGACGCGATTGACGCCCTTGACCTCGTTCGTGATTCGGCTCGACACGCGCGCGAGAAACGCCGGCTCCAGCCGCGCCCAATCCGCCGTCATCCCGTCCATCGACTCGACCGCGCGAATCGCAATCACGCTTTCGTAGCTTCGCCCGTCGCCCATCACGCCGACCGTCTTGAGCGGCAACAGCACGGCGAACGCCTGCCACAGTTTGAGTCCGAAGCCGGCGGCCGCCGTTTCTTCCATCACTATCGCGTCCGCGCGCCGCAACAGATCGAGCCGCTCGCGCGTGACCTCGCCGACGATTCGCACCGCCAGCCCCGGACCCGGAAACGGTTCGCGTTCGACGACTTCCGCCGCCAGCCCGAGCTGCCGCCCCACTTCGCGCACTTCGTCCTTGAACAACTCGCGCAACGGCTCGACCAGTTCCAGGCGCATCCGCTCCGGCAATCCGCCGACGTTGTGATGGCTCTTGATCACCGCCGACGGTCCCTTGAACGACACCGATTCGATCACGTCGGGGTAGAGCGTTCCCTGTCCGAGAAATTTCGCGCCCTTAACGACTTCCTCGGATTCAAACACGTCGATGAAGGTATGGCCGATGATGCGCCGCTTCTGCTCGGGGTCCAGCACGCCCGCCAGCCGCGACAGAAAAAGTTCGGACGCGTCGGTCACCTTGAGATCGATCCCGAGCTGGCCGGCGAACACATTCTCCATCCGCTCGCGCTCGCCCGCGCGCAGCAGTCCCGTGTCAACGAATACGCAATGCAGCCGCGAGCCGATCGCGCGATGTATCAGTGCGGCCGCCACGGAAGAATCGACGCCCCCCGACAGTCCCATCAGCACCTTGTCCGTCGGCCCGACCTGCTTGCGGATCTCCGCGAGTTTCGTCTCGACAAAACTCGCCATCGTCCAGTCGCCGCGCTCACCGCAAATTTTCAGCACAAAGTTGCGCAGCACCTGCGTGCCGCATGGTGTGTGCACCACCTCGGGATGAAACTGGATTCCTCGCAGGCGCCCGTCGCGCGACTTGAACGCCGCATACGGCGAGTTGTCGCTATGCGCGATCGCGCACAACGAGCCCGGAATCGCTTCGACCCTGTCGCCGTGACTCATCCACACGCGATGTTCGCGCCCGCTCAGCCCCTCGAACAGCGTATCGTCGCCGTCGATCACGAGCGTCGTCGGGCCGTACTCGCGCTGCCGCGAGCTCACGCTGCGCGCGCCCATGTGCTGCGCGATCACGTAAAGCCCGTAGCAGATTCCGAGCACCGGGCAGCCAAGATTCAGCACCTCGTCGGCGATATCCGGCGCATTCTCTTCGTACAGACTCGCCGGTCCGCCGGAAAGAATTATTCCGCGCGGATTCATTGCGCGGATTTTCTCGGGCGCAAAGTTGAACGGATGGATTTCGCAATAAACGCTCGCTTCGCGCACGCGCCGCGCGATTAGCTGCGTGTACTGGCTGCCGAAATCAAGAATCACGATCACTGTACATTGAAATATAGCGGACGCCGCGCGGCATACGAAATGCCGCCGCGTTCAACGTTCCACAAGCGCTTGTCCTACGCGCGCGCCGGTTTGATTCGCGGCGCGGGACGGTTGCGAGGCTTGCCGCGCGTAGGTCGGGGCGGAGCACCTTGCACCCACGAACGGCCGGTGCGCCGAAAATCGAGTCGCAGCGGAGTCCCGACCAGTCCAAGTGCTTTTCGAAATCGCGTTTCGATGAAGCGAATGTAATGCGCCGGAATGCCGCGTTCGACGTTGGTGAAAAATCGAAGCCGCGGCGGCGCGCTGCCGACCTGCGTCACGTACATCAGGTTCAGGCGCCGCCTGTCGACCTGCGGCGGATCCATCGCGGCGGACGCCTCCGCCAGCGTTCGATTGAGCCGCGAAGTCTGAAAAACCGCGCGCCACGAATCTCCCGCCTGCGTCGCCGCCGGAATGATTCCGTCCACACCATCGCCCGTCACCGCCGACGTAAACACCATAGTCGCATACTCGAGGAACGGGTAACGCTCGTGCGCGTCGCGAACGAACGTCGCCACCTTGCGCCCCGCCTTCGCCGCGACGTCCCACTTGTTGCAGACGATCACCATCGCGCGATCGCTCGTGTCCGCCAGCCGCGCCAGCCGCGCGTCCTGGTCGGTGATTCCCTCGCTCGCGTCGATTACCAGCAGCACGACGTTGGCGCGCCGAATCGTTTCGATCGCTCGGCCCACGGAATGACGCTCCAACTCGCCTTCGACCCGCGGCGGCCTCCGTATTCCCGCCGTGTCGATCAACAGCACGTCGCGCCCATGCGAGGTCAGCCGCACGTCGACCGGATCGCGGGTCGTGCCGGGAGTATCGTCGACGATCGCGCGCTCGAATCCTGACAAGCGATTCAGCAGAGACGACTTCCCGACGTTGGGACGGCCGATCAGCGCGAGCCTCAAATCGGGCGATGCGGCCGCGGCGCCTTCGCGCTCGGGTAGTCGCGCGACGACTTGATCGAGCAGCTCCTCGACGCCGCGTCCGTGCGCGGCCGATATGAAAAACAATTCGTCTCCGCCGAGCGCGTAGAACTCGGAGGCCTCGGCCTCCTGCCCCGGCCGATCGATCTTGTTGACCGCCATGATCAGCGGGCATCCGGTTTCGCGCACCAGCGCAAGCGCTTCCGCGTCAGCCTCGCTCAACCCGCCTCTTCCATCGAGCATGAAAACCACCACGTCGGCGACGCCGACCGCGGCGAGCGCCTCGCTGACAATCCGCTCGGTCATCCGCTCATGCCCGCCCAGCTCCAGCCCGCCGCTATCGACGACGACGAATTCGCGGTCGCCGTATTTCGCGCGCGCGAAGTTCAGATCGCGCGTGGTGCCGGGAATCGCGCTGGTGATTGCGCGTCCGCCCTTCGTAATTCGATTGAACAGCGTCGACTTGCCTGCGTTCGCGCGCCCAACCAGCACGACAGCCGGCAGCCCTTCGGCCGCGATTCGCCGCGCCTCGACGCCCGAGTCTCTACGCGGATTCGTCACAGTCCGAACTCCGCGAGCTTGCGCGGATCGCGCGTCCAGTCACGCTCGACCTTGACGGTGATTTCCAGGAACACGTGCGCGTCGAGAATTGTCTCGAGCTCGAGCCGCGCCGCGGTGCCGATCTCCTTAAGCGTGCGCCCGCCCGCGCCAATCAGCATGCCTTTGTGAGACTCGCGATCGACCACGACCGTCGCGCCGATTCGCTTGAGCCTGCGCTCCTCGTCATCTTCGAATTTCTCGACTCTGACCGCGGTCGAGAACGGTATCTCTTGGCGCATCTTCAGGAAAATTTTCTCGCGAACGATTTCTTCCGCGATCATTCGTTCGGTCTGATCGGTGTACTCATCAGGCGACATCAGCGCCGGGCTCTCCGGCAGCATCCGCTTCAGAGTCAGCAGCAACTCCTCGAGGTTTTCGCCGGTCAGCGCGCTGACGGGCACGATCTCCGCCCCGGGGAATCCCTGGTTGATTTCCTCGATCAGCGGCAGCAGTTGCGCGCGCGGCATGCGATCGACCTTGTTGATCGCAACGACCGTCGGACGGCCAAGCGCGCGGATATCGATCAGCACCGCGCGATCTCCCGAATTGAGATGATCGCCCGCTTCCACCACGGTCAGAATGACTTCGCCTTCCGCGATCGCCCGGCGCGCCGTCTGCACCATGCGCTGATTCAGTTGCTTCTTCGCCTCGTGAAGTCCCGGCGTGTCGATCAGCAGGATCTGCGCGTCGGCGTCGCTGCGGATTCCGAGAATTCGACGGCGCGTGGTTTGCGGACGCGGCGTTACGATCGCGACCTTGTGCCCGACGAGCCGATTCACGAGCGTGGATTTACCGACGTTCGTGCGGCCCGCAACCGCCACGAAGCATGCGCGATGCTCACCCATTGCGCTCACCGCGCTCTTCTTCAATTCGATCCAGCGCGAGGCGCGCGGCAGCCTGCTCGCTCTGTTTCTTGCTGCCGCCTTCGGCCACGCCGAGCTCGCGCCCCGCGATTCGTATTCGGGTCGTGAAGCGCTTGGCATGGTCTGGGCCATCCGTCCCGATCAGTTCGTACACCGGCTGGGTGCGAAAATGCCGGTACGCGACTTCCTGCAATTCGGTTTTGTAATCGCGCTCGGCGGCCGGCCCGCCGATATCGTTGGTGAAGAGGCGTTCGACTACTTCCTGCGCGGGCGCCAGTCCGCCATCGGTATAGATCGCGCCGATCACCGCCTCGAACACGGCCGCAAGAATCGAGGTCTTCTCGCGCCCGCCGCTTTTTTCTTCGCCTTTGCCCAGCCGCATCATCTCGTTCAACTCAACCGACTGCGCCTTGAGCGCTAGCGTGCGCGCATTCACGATCGACGCGCGCTGCTTGGACAGCGGGCCTTCTTTCGCCGTCGGAAATTTGCGCATCAGCAGATCCGCGATCGCAAGATCCAGCACCGCGTCGCCAAGAAACTCGAACCGCTCGTAATGCACTTCGCTGCCGACCGCCGCGCTCGGATGCGTCAGCGCGGTCTCGAGCAGTTCCGGCCGCACGAACGCATAGCCGAGCACGCGCTCGAGTTTGGTGCCGGGACTTTCAGGAGGCTCTGCCGCAAGCGGTTCCGTCCGCCCACGGCCGAACAATCTCCCCAACCAGTTGGGTGCCTTCAACGGTTGACGCCTCCACCTCGACTTCGCGGTTTGTCAGTTCATCGGGGCCCTGCGTCGACACCCGCACGTAGTTGCGGCTGTATCCGCGCATCTCGCCGCCCGGCCCGCGGTCTTCAAGTAATACCTTAAGTTTTGTCCCGACGAAGCGCCGGGCGAATTCCACCCGCTTGCGCTCTCCGAGTTCGCGCATCAGCGCCGCGCGCCGCTTGATCTCCGCCGCCTTCACGCGTCCGGAAAATTTTGCCGCCGTGGTTCCGGCTCGCACCGAATACGGAAACACGTGAAAGTACGCCAGCGGCATCGATTCGACAAAGTTAAAGTACGACTCGAAATGCGCTCCCGTCTCGCCCGGAAACCCCACGATGAGGTCGGTGCCGATCGCCGCGTCCGGCCACGCGCGCAGCACGCGCTCGACGCGATCACGAAAATAATCGCGCTCATAACGTCGCCGCATTCGCAACAAGGTATCGTCGTCGCCCGACTGCAGCGGGAGATGCAGATGCGGGCAGAATTTTGCGTTGCTCGAAATAATTTGCACGATCCGATCGCTCAACTCTTCGGGATCGAGCGAGCTTATCCGCACCCGCTCGAGCGGGCATCGCTCGGCAACCATCTCTAGCAGGTCGGCCAGCTCGACCGGCGGCTCGAGATCCTTGCCGTAGCCGCCAAGATGCACCCCCGTGAGAATAACTTCTTTGAAATCGCGCGCGTGAAGATCATCCAGCGCCGCCATTACGCGGCGGGGCTCGACGCTACGTGAAGTGCCGCGCGAAAACGGCACGATGCAGAACGTGCAGAACTGATCGCATCCCTCCTGCAATTTCAAGAACGCGCGCGTATGACCGTCCAGCGTGACCGCGGCCAGCTCAATCGGCGCCTTTTCCTTGCGCAGGTTCGTGACCATCACGCGCTCAACGGCTCCCGAAGCGGCTGCGCGCTCGAGGTCGTCAAGCCTGCCGAGCCCGATCACGGCATCGACTTCCGCCGCCTCCGCCAGCATGTCGGGACTCGCCTGCGCCAGGCATCCGGTCATGACGACGCGCGCATTCGGATTGAGCCGCCGCGCACGCCGCGCTATCCGCAGACTCTCGGCGTCGGCGCGATCGGTAATCGTGCAGGTGTTGACGATATAAACGTCGGCCTGTTCAGTGAACTCGCGGCGTTCCATCCCGCGCGCGCGCAGCCGCGAATCTATTATCGCCGAATCGTACTGATTGACCTTGCACCCGAGCGTTGCGATTGCGAAGCGCGTCGCCATACTCAGTTCGCTCGCCCTTCCGTGATCGCCCGCTCGATAAATCCGCCGCCGAGCACTTCCTCACCGCGGTAAAAGACGCACGCCTGTCCGGGTGTCACCGCAGGACCGCCCGACGCGAAACGAATCTCAGCGCGGCGCAGAGAATCGACGCGCATCGTCGCCGGGATCGAGCGATGCCGATAGCGAATCTTCACCTCGACGCTCAGCTCGCCGCCCGACGCGATTGAACCATCGACCAGGCTCACCCGGTTCGCGATCAAGCCCGATGAATCGAGCTCTTCGCGGCGCCCGGCGACGACCTCGCCCAACTCGGCCCGAATCTCGCGAACGTAGAGCCGTTCGCCACTGGCGACACCGAGCCCGCGACGCTGCCCCACGGTGAATCGATGCACGCCTGCGTGATCGGCCAGCCGCTTTCCTCCGCCGTCAATGATCGAGCCGGGACGCAGTCGCGCGGGATCGCTTCTGCGCTCGACAAAGCTCGCGTAGTCGCCATCCGGAACGAAACAGATTTCCTGGCTCTCCGGCTTGTCCGCGGTCGCCAACCCCAACGCGCGGGCGCGGGCACGAACTTCAGTCTTGGTCATCTCGCCGAGCGGGAAAATGGTTCGCGCGAGTTCGTCCTGCCCGAGCGTGAAAAGAAAGTACGACTGATCCTTGGAGTCGTCAGCCGCCCGCAGCAGATGAAACATGCCGTCCGACCCGCGCTCGATCCGCGCGTAATGCCCGGTCGCGACGTACTCGGCGTTCAGCGCGCGAGCGCGGCTCCACAAGCGATCGAATTTGATCTCGCGATTACACATCACGCACGGATTCGGCGTGCGCCCGCCGAGATATTCGGAAACGAAGTTATCGACCACACGAGCGGCAAAGTCAGCGCGCAGATCGATCACGTAGAACGGGAAATTCATCCGCTCCGCCACCCGGCGCGCATCTTCGAAGTCGTCATGCGAGCAGCAGGTTCCTCGGCGCTTCGCGACGGGCACCGATGGCTCGGGCGCAAGCCGCATCGCGACGCCGACGACGTCGTAACCCTGCTCGCGCAGAAGAGCCGCCGCGACGGAGCTGTCCACCCCGCCAGACATCGCGACCAGCACTCGCGGCTTCATCGCGCGCTCGCCTCCGACAGAGGCTCGGCGGCCGCTACTCGCCGCCACACAGCCGGGATGATCGCCTCGACAGCGTCGATTTCATCCGCCGTGTTGTCCCAGCCAAGGCTGATTCTAAGGGAGCTGCGCGCGCCGGCGACGCTGCGGCCCAGCGCGCGCAACACGTGCGACGGCTCGACAGCTCCTGCCGCGCACGCCGATCCCATCGAAACTTCAACGCCTTCGAGATCGAGCGCAATCAGCATGCTCTCGCCGAGCACGCCGGGGAACGTGAGGTTGAGCGTATTCGGCAGCCTGCCGGCAAGCGGGCCGTTCAAGCGAAGTCCGGGAATCGTCTCGCGCAGTCTGTTCAGCAGCGACATCGTTAGCGAACCGATTCGCTCTGATTCTTCGCGCATCGCATTTATCGCCGCCTCGGTCGCAGCGCCAAACGCCACTGCGCCAAGCTGATTCGGCGTCCCCGCGCGCACGCCGCTTTCATGCGGCCCGCCAAAAATGATCGGCGCGATGCGTGCGTAGTCACGGACGTACAAAGCGCCAACTCCGGCGGGTGCGCCGAGCTTGTGACCGCTGAGCGTCATCAGATCGCATCCGAGAGCCGCCACGTCCACCGGAATTCGGCCAACCGCCTGTGCCGCATCGATATGAAGCAGCGCGCCAGCCTTGCTGCATCCCGATGCGAGCGGCGCAAGATCCTGGATCGTTCCTACCTCGGAGTTCGCGAGTCCGAGCGCGACCAGCGCGGTCTCGCCGTCGAGCGCAGCGAGCACCCGCGCAGGATCGATTCGTCCGTCGGAGTCGGGTGCGATTCGCACCACCTCAAAGCCACGGCGCTCGAGTTCCGCCAGCGGAGCGAGGATCGATGAATGCTCGATCTCGGATGAAATAATTTTACGCCTCCGCGACGCCGCGGTGATCGCGCCGAAGATTGCAAGATTGTTCGACTCAGTGCCGCCGCTGGTAAACACGATCCGCCGCGGCTCGGCGCCGACAATCGCGGCCACCTGAGCCCGCGCCGCCTCGAGCATCCGTCGCGAGCGCTGGCCCGCTCGATGCACCGACGAGGGATTCCCTCCCGCATCGGCCAGCAGGCGCGAAATCGCGGCGGCAGCCTCGACGCGAAGCGGAGAGCCCGCGTTATGATCGAGATAAATCGGCATAGACGGTTTTGTTCGCCACCAGTGCGGCGACTAGCTTATCGTACACCGATCGACGGCAAAAGACGGGGTTCGCCGCGTGACGCGGGCATCATCGAGCGAGAACACAATCGTAATCGGAGCGGGCGTTGTCGGATGCTCGCTCGCGTTCCATCTTGCGCGGGCAGGCGCTCGCGTGCGCCTGTTCGACAAGGGCGGGATTTGCGCCGGGATGTCGGCGCGGTCGGGCGCGCTGGTCAGGATGCATTACACGTTCGCGCCGGAAGCCGAGCTGGCATGGAAGAGCCTTCACTACTTCCGCAACTGGGGCGACATTGTCGGCGGGCGATGCGGTTTTGTCGAGACCGGCTTCGCGGTCGTGGTTGACGAGCGCAACGCGGCGCGGCTGCGCGCGAACGTCGCGATGCTCCAACGCGTCGGCGTCGATACAGAAATTGTGACCGCGGCGGAGTTGCACGAGCGCGAGCCTGGCACCTTCGTCGATGACGTCGCGCTAGCCGCGTTCGAAGCGCATAGCGGATACGCCGATCCGGTTGCGACCACTGAGTCGCTGGCGGCCGCCGCAAAGCGTCACGGCGCGGAGTTCTCGACGAGTACACCGATCGTGCGAATCTTGCATCGCGGCGGACGAGCTGCGGGCGTCGTCGACAGCGCCGGGCACCTTTACGAGGCCGAAGCGGTGTGTGTCGTGGCCGGTCCGTGGACGGATGCGCTACTGGCGCCGCTGGGCGTGAAGATCGGCATCAAGAGCGAGCGCGCACAGACTGCGTTCTTCAAGCGGCCGTCTCAGCTCAGGCACTGCATCTATATCGATACGATCGCTGGCAGCTATTTTCGCCCGCATGCCGACGATCTGACGCTGGCCGGGCTCGGTGGATGGAAGCATGAGGCAGAGGCGAATCCCGACGATTTCCGCGAGACCAATGATGACGACTTCGTCGCCGCCGTGCGCAAACGCCTGGCGCAGAGGATTCCCGCGATGGCCGATGCGCCGTATGCTCGCGGTCACGCCGGAATCTACGACGTCAGCCCCGACGCGCGCGCCGTGATGGGCCCGGTGCCGGGCGTCGAGCGCCTCTTCGTCGCCGCCGGCTTCAGCGGGACGGGATTCAAAACCGCACCGGCGGTTGGCGCGTCGATGGCCGAGCTGATTCTGACCGGCACCTGTGCGACGGTTGATCTGACGCCGTTCGGCTTCGAGCGAATCTTAAACGGGCGGATGATCGAGAGTCCGAATGAGTACGAGATGGGCGCGGGCTTTGGACATAAGCTCTGACGCCGTCGAAAAAGGCGGGGCGACATAAGATCTACCGTTTGTTACGATCCTGGCGGACGGCGTAATCGCATCTTCAATTTTCAAAGGAGATAAAAATATGTCGAACCACTTCACTGGACTCAGTCTCGGCCCGCCGTTGGGTGACCAACGGCTCGACCTCTGCGACCTCTACGCGTTCCAGGCGCCCGCGGATCCGTCGCGGACCGTAATCATCCTCAATGCAAATCCGAACGCCGACGCACTCCATCCCGATGCCATCTATCGCCTTAACATCGACTGCGACGGAGATTTGCTGACAGATATCGCGCTCAGCTACGTTTTCTCGAAGCCGCAAAACGGCAGGCAAACGTTCAACGTATTTCTGGCCAAAGGCACGGAGTCGCGCTCCGTAGAAGCTGTCGGGAAGAAGATAGTCGCCGATGCAGAGGTCTCGTTCGGCCCCAAGCCCAACATCGTCAATGCGGGCGATTACACCTTCTTCGCCGGCAGTCGCAGCGACGCTTTCTTTTTCGACTTCGACGGAATCAAGAATCTGTTCGATATCAGGGGCAAACGGAACTTCACCGAGCCTCACCTCGGCGCCAAATCGCCATGGACCGGCGTGGATTCAAATACGGAAGCCAATGTGTTCTCGACGGTGATCGAGCTGCCGACGAGCGAACTAGCGCCGAAGCCCGAAATACACATTTGGGGACGATGCAGCGTGCGCAAAGACGGCAAGCTGCTCCACGTCGATCGCGCGGGTCATCCAAGCGTCAGCAGCTTCTTCAACACCGACGACACCAAATTGGAATACAACGCCAGCGAGCCGGTTAACGATCGCAAGCGCTGGCTCGATCAGTTCGTGCATCTGATGGGCCACACCGGAAATTACACGCGCGAAGAGGCGATTGCCGCGATCGACAAGGAGCGCACACTGCCCGACGTGCTGAGTTTCGATCCGTCGAAGCCGGCGAAATATCCCAACGGCCGCGTCTTCACTGAGGACGTGATCGATTACCGCCTCGCGTTCCTCACCAAGGGCGAATGCCCTCCCAGCGGCCTCAAGCCGCACACCGACACTCTAAAGGAGTTCCCGTACATCGGCACGCCGCATCAGAAGAAATAGAGCAGCGCAACCACGCAGGAAGTATCCGCTGAAAAACTAGCCCTTGTTGGCGAGGATGCGATCGGGCGGCGGGTGATGCTCGCTGACTTTGTCTTCGAGGCAATCCTGCCGCTCCTCGATCTCTTCCATCCGCACGCCCATCCGGTTGAGCTTCTCGATTAGATTGCCCATCGCGCGTGCGACCGGGTCAGGCAGCTTGGCGTGATCGAGCTCCATCACGTCGTGGCGAGCGTTGTCGCCTTCGATCACTTTGCCGGGGATTCCCACGACCGTTGACCATGGCGGTGACGACGACACGACCACGGCGCCCGCGCCGATGCGGCTGCCTTCGCCGATTCGTACCGGGCCAATGACCGACGCGCCCGTGCCGACGATCACGTGATCCTCGAGGGTCGGATGCCGCTTTTCCTTCTTGAGGCTGGTGCCGCCGAGCGTGACGCCCTGGTAGATGAGGACGTCGTCGCCGATTTCCGTAGTCTCCCCCATCACGATGCCCATCCCGTGATCGATGAACAGGCGGCGGCCAATTTTCGCGCCGGGGTGAATCTCGATTCCGGTGATGAAGCGTGCCAGCTCGCTGACCAAGCGGCCGAGCAGCTTGCAGTGATGCTCCCAGAGCCAATGTGCGATGCGATAGGCCCAGATAGCGTGAAGCCCCGGATACAGGAGCACCACTTCGAGCGAAGTGCGCGCGGCGGGGTCGCGGTCGAAGACCGACTGGATGTCTTCCCTCATTCGGCTCACAACACCCATGGCACGTTCCTTTTCCGCCTCCCGCTGCTGTTCAAGCTTTAGGATGGGCGGCGTGACTGTTCTCCGCGGATTTGGCGGACCGCGGACGCGCTCCGTTGTGTTTGCTCGCCGCCTTCGCTCGCGGCTTCACGTTATCCTTGTGCAGCTTGTATTCGACCGAGTCAACCAGCGCCTGCCAGCTCGCCTCGACCACGTTGCTCGACAGCCCGACCGTGCCCCATCGGCGCTTGCCGTCCGTTGATTCGATCAGCACGCGGACACGAGCCTCGGTGCCCGCGCCGTTGTCGAGCACCCGGACTTTGTAATCGACCAGCTGCATCGCCTCAAGATTCGGATAGTACGGCAACAGCGCATGACGCAGCGCCGAATCGAGCGCGTTGACGGGGCCGTTGCCGATCGCGGAGTTGCGCGTGCGCACTCCGTCCGGCCCTTCGATCACGACCACCGCCTCGCTGAATGGCGCGCGATCCTCATGCCACTTGTCGTCGAACACGCGGAAGCTGACGAAGTTGAAATGTTCCTTCGCGAGGCCGAGCGTGCGCAGCATCAGCAGCTCGAACGAAGCATCCGCACCGTCGAAGGTATAGCCCGCGCCCTCGAGCCGCTTGAGCTCGTCGAGCAGCAGCCCGATCTTGTCGTTCGCCGCATCGAGGTCGAGGCCGAATTCTTTGGCCTTGTACACGATATTGGCGCGGCCCGACAGCTCCGAGAGCAGCACGCGGCGATCGTTGCCGACCAGCGCGGGGTCGATATGCTCGTAAGTCGCCGTGTTGCGCTGGATTCCCGACACGTGCAGCCCGCCCTTGTGCGCGAACGCGCTGCGGCCAACGTACGGCTGACGCGCGAATGGCGTGATGTTCGCGAGCTCGTAGACCAGCGTGGAGACCTCGCGCATCGTCTTAAGCTTCGCGGGCGGCACGCAATGGTATCCGAGCTTGAGCTGAAGGTTCGCGACGATCGAGACGAGGTTCGCGTTGCCGCATCGTTCGCCAAAACCGTTGACGGTCCCCTGGACCTGGACCGCACCTGCCTGCACGCCGGCAAGGGTATTGGCGACCGCGACCTCCGAGTCGTTGTGGCAGTGAATTCCGATCGGGCAATTCACCGCCGCGCTCGCCGCCGTTACCGCGGCTTCGATTTCATGCGGTAGGCGGCCGCCGTTGGTATCGCACAGTGCGATCAGCGTGACGCCCGCGTCATCGACCGCCTTCAGACACGCGAGCGCGTACTCCGGATTGTGAAAATAACCGTCGAAGAAGTGCTCGGCATCGAAAATCGCCTCGTCAAAGTTCTTTTTCAGAAACGCGATCGTATCGTTGAGGATCTCGAGATTCTCGTTGAGCGGGATTCTGAGCGCCTCGCGCACGTGCATGTCCCAGGTCTTGCCCACGACCGTCGCGACCTGAGTGCCGGTGCGCAGCAGCAGTTGAAGATTGCGATCGGCCGAGGCGCGCACTCCGGAGCGGCGGGTAGAGCCGAAGGCCGCGATCTTCGCGTGGCGAATCTTGATCTTCTTGATCTCTTTGAAAAACGCCGCGTCGCGATCGTTCGAGCCCGGCCATCCACCCTCGATATAATCGAAGCCGAGATCGTCCAGCCGCTCCGCAATCGTGACCTTGTCCTCGACCGTCAGCGAGACGTCCTCGGACTGGCACCCGTCGCGCAAAGTGGTGTCGTAAACCTGGATATGTTTTGCATCCGCCATCGGACTCAAACTGACTCCCGCGGCGCGGCATTCGGCCCGCCGTCGCCGTTGATAAACGCGTCGTGCAGCGCACGCATCGCGAGCTCGCCGTATTTCGAATTGACCACGACCGACACTTTAATCTCCGAGGTCGAAATCATCTCGATATTAATCCGCTCCGCCGCCAGCACCTTGAACATTGTTGACGCGACCCCTGCATGCGTCCGCATGCCAACCCCGACCACCGAGACCTTCGCGACCTGGTCGTTGTACCGAACGCCCGCCGCGCCGATTTCGTTCGCCGTGCGCGTGACGATTTCGAGCGCGCGCTTGAGATCTTCGCGCCCGATCGTAAACGTCATGTCGGTGCGGCCGTCGGCGCTGGCGTTCTGGATTATCATGTCCACGACGATTCCCGCGTCCGCAATCGGGCTGAAAATCTTCGCCGCGAGCCCGGGCCGATCCTCGACGCCGGCTACCGTTATCTTGCTTTGGTTCTGGTCGAGCGTTACGCCCGAGACGAGCACGTCCTCCATCGACTGATCCTCTTGTCCGACCCACGTCCCCTCCGCTTCACTAAAGCTGGAGCGGACGACGAGCGGCACGTTGTAGCGGCGGGCAAGTTCTACCGAGCGGGTTTGCAGGACCTTAGCGCCGAGTCCCGCCATCTCGAGCATTTCATCGTACGAGATGCGCCCGAGTTTTTTCGCCTTCGGGCAGATGTTGGGATCAGCAGTATAAACGCCGTCCACGTCAGTGTAGATTTCGCACGCGTTGGCTTTGAGAGCGGCTGCGAGCGCGACCGCGGTCAGGTCCGACGCGCCGCGGCCAAGCGTGGTAATATCGCCGCTGGGGTTGACGCCCTGGTATCCCGCTACGACAACAATCTTGCCGTCGTCGAGCGCCCGCATAACGCGCTCGCATTGCACGGATTTGATTCGCGCGCGGCCATAATTCGAGTCGGTGGTCAGGTTCATTTGAAAAGCGAGAAAAGAAACCGTCGGATGCCCCATCGCCTGGAGCCTGATCGCAAGCAATGCGGCCGACACTTGTTCACCCGTCGCGACCAGCACGTCAGTCTCGCGCGCGTTCGGCGATTCGCTCAGTTCGGAAGCGAGCTTGAACAACCGGTTCGTCTCGCCAGCCATCGCGGACACGACCACAACGATCCGATCGCCGGCGTCGCGGGCCCTGACGACGCGATCGGCGACCGCCTTGATCCGCTCGATCGAACCGACCGAAGTTCCGCCGTATTTTTGAACGACCAATCCCACCAGAATGCCCTATCTGCCCCGAAAAATGGGGTAATCGAGTATTATGTTCGGAAAATGGCCCCCAAACCAGCCCCCATGCTACCGTAACTTCTTGCCGCGGCCGGCGGTTGATATAGGTATCAGAGGCAATGCGGAGATCAGCAAATGCCTTTCATCGACACTAACCGACTGAACACCATCGAGCGCCTGCCCGGCTGGAAAGGAAAATACTTCGATTCGGAAAGCATGACCTTCGGCCACTACGTATTCGAGGCGGGCTCGACAATCCACGAGCATTCCCACGCGAACGAAGAAGTCTGGAACGTCATCGAAGGCCAGCTCGAAGTGACGATCGGCGGCAACAAGCAAATAGCCGGGCCCGGCTTCGTAGCGATCGTGCCGCCGGAAACCCTTCACTTCGTGAGAGCAATCACAAATGGACGCGCAATCGTCGTGGACTATCCGCTGCGCCGCGAGATGAGCGGCATCAAACCGGCAAGATGAAAATTCGACGACGCGGCCTCAGGCGAAGCGCCGCTTCAACCTGGAAATAATCTGCGCGTGGCGCGAGTCGCCGGCGCTGAATTCTATCCGCCGCAGATTCGCACCGGCGTAGCTGATTCGGACCGACAGATACTCCATCTCATCGCCGCCGCGCAGACGTTCGAACCATTCCACCGCCGCAACACCTTCGGAAAACAAGTATTCGCGAAGACCCAGGTCGTCGAGCGTTGCCTCTTCGAGCCGGTACAGATCGATATGATAGAGCGGGAAGCGCCCGTGATGCTCCTGGATCATTGTGAAGGTTGGACTCAGGATGTCCTCCTCGCGCAGGCTGAGTCCGCTCGCGAGGCCCTTGATGAAGCAGGTCTTGCCCGCGCCGAGATCGCCAGTCAGGCCCAGCAGCTCACCGCCTTCGAGCAGCGACGCCAGCCGACGTCCCCACGATTTAGTCTCGTGCGGCGAGCGGCTCTCGATCACCATCGTGACCGCAGCCGCTCCGGACTCTGTAACAGCATTAGCCATCTTGATTACTCACTAACTATCATAGCTAAATTACTCAGTTAGTGCTTCCAGCGCCGCCGGCAGCTCGTCGATAACGTCGCCCGCAATATAGCCAACTCGCCCCATCCGCTGCGCGACGCGATCCGCCGCATCGCCGTGGAGGAAAACGCCGAGCGCGAGCGCGTCAAGCGGTCGCATGTGCTGTCCGAGCAGCGCCCCGACGATACCCGACAGCGCGTCACCCACACCCGGCGTGGACATGCCTGGATTCCCGGTCGAATTGACAAAGATGTCGCCGTCAGGCGAGGCGATAACCGAGCGCGCACCCTTAATCAGCACGGTCGCCCTGGTTAGTTCCATCAAATTGCGCGCGGCTGAGACGCGATCATCGTTGATTGTCGTCGTCGTAACTCCGAGCAGACGCGCGGCTTCTCCCGGATGAGGCGTCAGCACGACGGGACCATGCGCACGCTTCAGAACTCCGCAGCCGATCGCGGCGAGCGCGTTGAGCCCGTCGGCATCGATCAGCATCGGACGCTCTGGCGCGCAGGCGTCCGAAATCAACCATTCGACGAGCCGCTTCGTATCGTCGCTGACTCCGATTCCCGGTCCCACGATCAGCGCGTTCTTGCCCGGCAGCAACATCTTCAGCGCGTCGGGCGCATGAGCGCCGTCAAAATGGCCGTCGCGATCTGCAATCGGTTCCGTCATCAGTTCGGCCTGCCCCGCCGCGACTATCGGCTGGATCGACTCCGGCACCGCCGCCGTTACCAGTCCCGCGCCCGCTCTGAGAGCCGCGCGCGACGCGAGCAGGACGGCGCCGGACTTGCCGCGACCGCCGGCAATCACCAGCGGATGCCCATACATTCCCTTGTGCGAGTCGATTGGGCGCGGGCGAATCAAATGCTGCAAGTCCGCGCGCTCGAGAAATCGTCCGCGCGGCGCTATCTCTTCAATCGCGCGGGGTGCGAAACCAATATCGACGATGCGCAGTTCGCCGCAATCCGCCGCGCCCGGATACGAAACATGGCCAAACTTCGCGAACCCGAAGGTCACCGTCAGCGAGGCGCGGATCGCCGCGCCCATGACAGCGCCGGTATCCGAGTTCACCCCCGACGCGATATCTACCGCGACCGTCGGCACGGCGAATGAATTAACAATTTCGATCGCGCGGCGGGTGCCGTCCTTCACCTCCGCGTGAAGCCCCGTGCCGAAAATCGCATCGACAACAGCGCTCGGCCGTTTGCTCAGCGCGGCTTCGAGACTCGACTCTCCCGACGCCTCGATCACCTTGCCGCCGCATTTCCGAAACTCCGCATGTGCGCGTGCGGCATCGCCCTTCAAGTCCGCCGCACGGCCGAGCAGAACCGCTCGCGCCGCGAAGCCGTCTTGAGTCAGCCGCCGTGCCGCGACGAATCCGTCGCCGCCATTGTTACCCTTTCCCGCCACGACGAGCACGTCCGTCGCCGCGTCGGGAAATCTCTCGACCAGCGCGTCGGCAACCGCTTCGCCCGCACGCATCATCAGCGAATACGACGGGATTCCATACTTTTCATGGCTGAGGCGATCGAGTTCGCGGCTCTCGGCGGCGTTGAGTAAAATCATCGTCAGCTATCCCGGCAAAAATATTACACCATGCGCACCACCCGTGAATGCGCGCTGTAGCTCTGGTAGCCTTGCGGTCGGTGGCCAAGTGATTCGCCTCAGCGTCAACGTCAACAAAATCGCCACGCTCAGAAATGCGCGCGGTGGAAATATTCCCAACGTCGTCGAGGCCGCGCGCACGTGCATAGCCGCAGGATGCCACGGGATAACGGTGCATCCGCGGCCCGACGCGCGGCATATCACGTTTCAGGACGTCTTCGACCTGGCCGCAATGCTGACGGTCGAGTTCAATATCGAAGGATACCCCGGCGCGGAGTTTATCGACCTCGTGATGCTGGTGCGCCCGACACAGGTGACCCTGGTGCCCGATCCGCCCGGCGTGCTGACCTCGAACGCGGGATGGAACCTGACGAGTGGATCGGCGGATTGGCTGGGCGACTTGCTCACACGGTTCCGCAAGGCCGGCATCCGCACGAGTCTTTTTCTCGAGCCCGACGCCGAGCAGATCAAACGCGCGCGAAAGCTCGGCGCGGATCGAATCGAGCTATACACCGGGCCTTATGCGAAGGCCTTCGGCACGCCGGAAGGCAACGTGATTCTCGCGGCGCATCGCGAGGCCGCACGCCTGGCGCGGAAAATCGGGCTCGGCGTGAATGCGGGCCACGATCTCGACCTCAAGAACATTCCCGCCTACGCGAAAGCGGCCAAAGGCTTGCAGGAAGTCTCGATCGGCCATGCGCTGATCTCGGACGCGCTCTATGTGGGCCTGACGCGCACGGTGAAGTCGTATCTGAAGGCGCTGGGCTCGAAGCCGCTGATGGTCAAACGAAAATAACGGTCAGAAAGCGCCGGCGTATTTCTGAATCGCGGCGCCAATCTCTTGCGCGAGCGTCTTGATCTGAACGCCGTCCTCGCCCTCGACCATCACGCGCGCCAGCATCTCGGTCCCTGAATATCGCACCAGCAGCCTGCCAGTGCCCGCGAGCCGCTTTTCGGCGTCGGTGATTATTCGTTGAACGTCGGGCATCTCGGCGAATGGCACACGACTTTTGACGCGCACATTTTCCAGCACCTGCGGCACGCGGCGCATCGCGCGCAGCTCGGCGAGCGTCCGTCCACTCTCGGCTAGGTGCGCGAGCACCAGCAGCGCGCTGATCAGTCCGTCGCCGGTGGTCGAATGGTCCATGAAAATCACGTGGCCCGACTGCTCGCCGCCAAGGTTGTACGAGTTAAGCCTCATCTCGCGCGCCACAGCGGGGTCGCCGACCTCGGTGCGAATCAGCCGCACGCCCGCGTCGCGAAGCGCCAGCTCGAGTCCGAAGTTGCTCATCACTGTCGCGACGACAGCGTTGCCGTGGAGCCGGCCTTCAGCAGCGAGCTTGCGCCCGAGCAGCGCCATCACATCATCGCCGTCGAAGACTTCGCCGCGCTCGTCGATCAGCATCACGCGATCGCCGTCGCCGTCGAGTGCGATGCCGACGTTGCAGTGCTCGCGCAGAACGGTTTGCCGAATCGCGTCGAGATGCACTGCGCCGCAATTCAGATTGATGTTGGTCCCATTGGGCTCGGCCCCGATCGCGACGACCTCGGCGCCCAGTTCCTCGAGCGCCTCGGGACCGACCTTGTAGGCTGCGCCGTTGGCGCAGTCGATCGCCACCTTCAGCCCGTCGAACACGACCGAGCGCGGCAGGCACGACTTCAGAAACACCAGGTAACGGCCGAGCGCGTCGTCGATTCGGGCCGCCTTGCCGATATCGTCCGGGCGCGCGCGATGCCTCCCGATTTCGGCCTCGTCGAACACCAGCGCTTCGATTCGCCGCTCGGTCTCGTCGTCGAGCTTGAATCCTTCGCGCGAAAAAAACTTGATGCCGTTGTCCTGGAAGGGATTGTGCGAGGCCGAT
>Ga0074046_10000775_pt1 | contig 29344 bp, 36 predicted proteins | sample BogForMeECP23OM3_FD_94441 | JGI IMG/M metagenome (GOLD analysis project Ga0074046, IMG submission 94441) | Bog forest soil microbial communities from Calvert Island, British Columbia, Canada - Bog Forest MetaG ECP23OM3 | ecosystem: Environmental > Terrestrial > Soil > Wetlands ... | reverse complement strand
TGCGCATTCAGTGCTGGCGATGTTAGTTATTGGAGTTCTTTGACCCCGGATCGAGAGAAGCCTAGAATTTCCGCAGGGGGTTGCTCGGCGCATTTGAGCGCGAAACCGGAGGATTTATGGGTGAGGGACTGTTTTCGCCGTGGCATATTCTGTTGATTATTGGCATCGCGCTGCTGCTGTTCGGACCGAGTAAATTTGCCGACTTAGGCAAAGGGCTGGGAGAAGGCATCCGGAATTTCAAGTCCTCGATGAAAGAGAAAGACGAAAAGGAAAAAGAGCCGCCCAAACCCCAATCGGGGCCTACCACGTAACGTTTCTTGATTCCCGCCCACCGCTCTGCCGGAATATAACCTGAGAACGAATCTGCTCCGTTGCGCGAGCGTGCTCGCGCAACATCCGAAATAAAAGCGCCACTGGCAATCCCACTGGAACACGTTCGACACGGGAGGAGTTTGCCCGGCTTGCCTCCACCAGTGGACTTCAACCCAATGTCTCTCTTGTACCCGCTGGTCGCCACACTCGGACTGGTATACGAACTGAAGGTGGCAGGTCGGGCGTTTTGTGCGATCTTTTTCAAGTGTGCGGAGCATCGGTTTAAAATAGGCAGTCAGCAGCGAAAGCAGCACTGCCGTGACTCACGACACCGTCACAATCTCGCCGGGTCCGCGCTTTCGAGCCGCCATGGCGTTGGCCATCGTTGCGGATGCACTCCAAATCGTCGTTTTTCCCTTATTCGTCGAAGGCGCTTTGTCGCCCGCTGATGACATACTCGATTTCGGTATCGCAGCCGTGCTGGTTCGCCTTCTTGGCTGGCACTGGGAATTTCTGCCATCGTTTCTTGCCAAGCTCGTGCCCGGCGTCGATTTGGTTCCGTTCTGGACGATGGCGGTCGCAAACGTCTATCGGAAATCGAAGTGGATCGCGGTCGCCGCCGAAGAAAGTCGTCAGCAGCACCCGGCGCTAAGGGACGGACAACGTTCGTAAGCCATGAATCAGATGGAGGTCAGGATGGCAGGTTCCAAGGACAGCCTCAAAGACCGCCTCACCCGCTACCGCCGGATCAAGATCACTGTGATCGGCAGGAAATCGGGGAAGACAATCTCGATTCCTGTCTGGTTCGTGTTAGAGGACAAGAATCTCTACCTTTTGCCTGTTCAGGGCTCGGACACGCAGTGGTACAAGAACCTGCTCAAGAATCCGTCCATTCGGAAGGCACTGGAGGACCACACGTTCGTGAAAGCCTGATTCGGGCTTGCCCGGACTTCCACTCCTTAAGCGGACACTTCAATGTTTGAACGATACACAGAGAAGGCTCGACTAACGATCTTCTTCGCTCGGCAGGAAGCCAGCAACTTTGGGTCTCCGTACATTGAGACTGAGCACCTTCTGTTGGGTCTGCTCAGTGATGGGTTCTTAGCCAGTTTCGTGCTTGAAGGCATTTCAGTGCAAGGAATTCGGGAAGACATTCTGGCGACATTGCCTCGTCAAAAGGAGATTCCAACATCGGTTGATTTGCCTCTGAGCAACAATGCAAAGCAGGCGCTCAGGTATGGAGCCGAGGAAGCGGAGCGTCTTGCCGATCGTCAGATCAGGAACCAGCACCTTCTGCTCGGCCTGATGCGAGTAGAAGGTTCATACGCGGCTCAAATGTTGAGGCAGAAAGGTCTCGACGCCGCAAGTCTTCGACTTCGCATCGCGGAGTTGCAGCCGGAAGAGGAGAAAACAATTCACGGTACGGGCGGTGGGGGTGGGACGCGATGGACTCCAAAATCGCCGGGTATTCCTGCTGACTATGCTTCGCCAACCCTGCTCTACAATCCAGCAAGCAAAACGTTGATCCTCGAATTGCACGGTGCTGGTAAAGAATTCCTGCCTACGCGGCTCTTCATGCGGCACAAGGATTCGGAGGCGTATGAGCAAATTGGCAATCCCGCGGAAGACGTGTCATACGAATCTCCTGTAACGTGCGACAAGCAGCCGATTGTCGTGTTCAATTCGCTGAAGTGGGACAGGAAGCGCCACGGAGGAGATTGGGCTGGCGTGTGTTGCTTCAATCTAACCACGAGAGAATTAACGGTGTGCGTCTGCAAGGAAACACTGGTTGCCCCAGAGCCGCACACGCGGGCATGGATATCGGCACTGATCTTCCTGTCCGATGACGGCCAGAAGCTCTATGTGAACATCGGAATAGAAAATCGGTCTCGGAGCGGCAGCTTTGTAAACTACTATCTGGCAAGCTTGGACTTGAGGGACAGCAAACTCGAACTGGTGTCACCGCTACGAGACGTATTCTTCTAGACTCCGGCTCTGTTCATGCGCTGAAACCATCCAGCCGATAGTTGAAAACGTTACTCAAATCTCTGCGATGCAATGCGACTGCGTGCCCGGTTTCGCGAACTTCCCGAGCCCATTCTTCGTAACATCATTCGAGGTGACGGGAATGCGAGCATGGCGTGTCATCCGCACTGTCGTGATTTGTTACGCCCTACTCTGCACAATTCTTGCCGTCTTCCTCGGAGAGTTAGCATTCCACCCCCAGCGAGTGCCCGTTGAGAAACGCCAGTCAGCGGAAGCCATTGCCACCCAATTCGGCGCGGCTTTGCAAGACGTTTCGGTCACTGCCAGCGATGGCAGCCATCTCCAAGGCTGGTTTGCGCGTCCAGCAGATACGAACGGCGATGCCGTAATATTCCTCCACGGCGTCGGAGACAATCGCCAAGGCATGATGGGGTTCGCAGAACTATTCCTCTCGAATGGCTTTGCCGTGCTAGTGCCCGACTCACGCGCTCAGGGTGAAAGTGGAGGCGATTTCCCGACCTACGGACTAAAGGAAAGCGACGACGTGCATCGCTGGTTCGACTGGTTGGTGATGCGGCAGCATCCCAAATGCGTTTTTGGGATGGGCGAGTCAATGGGTGCCGCTATTCTGCTTCAGTCCGTTGAAAGGGAGAGCCGCTTCTGTGCTGTCGTCGCCGAATCGTCGTTCGCCACCTTCCGCCAGATTGCATACGTGCGAGTGGGTCAGTTTTTTCACACGGGAACATGGCTGGGCAGAGTGGCTCTGCGACCCGCTGTCGAACTGGCCTTCCTGTACGGCAGGCTTACCCGTGGTGTCAACTTAGCGGATGCCTCTCCCGAGAGGTCGGTGGTTGGAAGCCGTGTGCCGATCTTTCTAATACACGGATTGGCAGATGACAACATTCCGCCCCAGCAGTCCGAACGGATTCGCGCCCACGACCCGGCTGAAATAGTTCTGTGGGAGGTACCGAATGCTGGTCATTGCGGTGCAGTGAATGCTGCTGGTCAGGAGTTCGACACGCGAGTGCTCGGTTGGTTTACTTCGCATGACCGTGGATACCCGCTTTTCATGGGTGGTTCGAAAGGGGTCTCGTAACTGCCCCCGCAAGTCGTTGAGCAATAAACGACGGGACTAGCGGTCTGGGGTGGTCAGGAGGGTAAAGGTTCTGACCAGCACGCCTGCGCCAACCACAGCCGTGAGCCGCAGATATAATCCGGTGCAATGGCCAAGAAGCTTTTCACCGTGCTTGTCTTGCTGGTAGGCTCCGCCGCCGCGCAGAATACAGCGCCCAACACGCGACCCCGTGCCTCGGACTTGGGGCTGAAGGTCGGCATCCTGCCGACCGGGGTACTCGATGCCATCACCGATGTTGCTGGCGTCGAGGTGGGGCACACCACCATCATTCGTGGCGACGACGTGCGCACGGGCGTGACCGCCATCCTGCCGCATCCCCGCAATCTGTTCCGCAAGAAGGTGCCCGGTGCGGTTTTCGTGGGCAACGCCTTCGGCAAGCTGGCTGGTTCGACCCAAGTGGACGAACTGGGCGAGATCGAGACCCCGATCCTGCTCACATCCACCCTGAGCGTGCCGCGTGTGGCCGACGCGCTCATCGACTACATGCTGACCGAGCCCGGAAACGAGGATGTCGAATCAATAAACCCGCTGGTTGGCGAAACGAACGACGGATACCTGAACGACATCAGGGGACGCCACATCACGCGTGAGGACGTGTTCGCCGCAATCAAGAACGCCAAAAGTGGCGCAGTCGAAGAAGGTTCGGTCGGCGCGGGCACAGGAACGGTGGCATTCGGCTTCAAGGGCGGCATCGGAACCTCTTCCCGCCGCCTGCCAGCCAAACTTGGCGGATACACGGTCGGAGTTCTAGTGCAGACGAACTTTGGAGGCGTCCTCACCATCGCGGGCGCTCCTGTTGGCCGGGAACTTGGTCGCTACTACCTGCGCGAAGAGATTCAACAAGGAGGCAGCGCGACAGATCGGGGGAACGGGTCGGTGATGATCGTCATCGCGACCGACGCGCCCGTGGACGCACGGAACCTGAAGCGGATGGCAGCGAGGGCGATGCTGGGGCTGGGACGCACGGGCGCTGCGGGCTCGAACGGCAGCGGGGACTATGCAATCGCGTTCTCGACTGCGCAACAGGTGCGGATACGCTCGGCAGACAAGTCATCACTCCGGCACATCGAAGTGCTGCCGAATGACGCGATGTCGCCCTTGTTTCTCGCCGTGATCGAAGCCACTGAGGAGGCGGTGTACAACTCCGTGCTCAGAGCAACGACAATCACTGGACGGGGTCACACGGTCGAGGCGCTGCCGATTGAGAAAACCACTGAGATACTGAAGAAATACGGAGCCATCAAGTGAAAGAGAACGAACTGAAATCCCGCCTCTCCCGCTACCGCCAGATCAAGCTCAGCGTGATCGGCAGGAAGTCCGGTCGGGCAATCTCGATCCCTGTTTGGTTCGTGTTGGAAGGCGACACGCTTTACCTCCTGCCCGTGCAAGGTTCTGACACACAGTGGTACCGGAACGTGCTTCAGAACCCGTCGATTCGGATTGATGCGCGGGGCGCGGAGGGAGAGTTCCGAGCCGTTCCCATCACTGATGCCAAAGCCGTGAAATCCGTGATCGAGAAATTTCGAGAGAAGTACGGGGCAAAGGACGTGAAGAAGTATTATTCGAAATTCGACGTGGCGGTCTTCGTGGAACTGATCTGAACTGCAATGCCAGCGAACGTTGACCTTCCCCTCGCCCCCACCTAACATGTGTTCGCAGTGTCCACGCCCTCCCAATCCGTGGGGCAGACGGTTTTCCATTACCGCATCCTCAGCAAGATCGGGTTGGACGTATGCGCTGTACGGGGCCTACAAGGCTCAGACTGGTAAATAATGAGGCGACGTGAAGGCGGTGCTCACGATGGACACGAATCGCAGAACTATCATGAAACTAGCTGCAACTGGAACCCTCACGCAATGTTTGAATGTCGGGATAGCAGGATTGCACGCCGATGCTCAGGTGTCGCAAGTAAATAGATACCCCAAGGCAGAGGTAACAATGAACGAGCGCACCTGCTCGCTATGGGCACGCACGGCGCTCCGCGTCTGGCCAGAGAAATATGTGCTTATAAGCCTGCCGCCTTCGTTGCTGGCTCAGGCTGCAAGCATTGTTGCACAGAGTGCTGGAACCTTCGCTGCGCTGGTGCTGGAGCGTGACGAAGTATCTCTCACATTGCCTGAGCACGCTTGGAGCGCACATGCTCTGAAGGCTACTGCTCAAGATGGGCCATACAGGGTAGTGACCTTTGACGTGAACGTTGACTTGGGGGTCTTCGGCTACTTTGCCCCGGCTGCAGTCCGCTTAGCCAATGCGGACATTTCGATTGTGCCTGAGAGCGCCTTTCTCAAAGATCATGTCCTTGTTTACGAAAGAGACTTGGAACGGACGGTTGCTACCCTTGGCAAATTGATCGAGGATTGCAGGACGGCCCTGAAGGCAAAATGACGCCAAGATTCTCAGCAGTAGCCAGCCTGTATTTTGGGATTCGATCAACAAGTGGTCAGAAGGTATACTGGACTGGCACGGACGCGAATTTCTCGACCCAGAGCCGCTATCGTTGACCTTCCGCTTCATCCCCACCTAACATGTGTACGGAGTGTCCGTGGCCTCCCAACCCGTAGGGCAGACGGTTTCCCACTACCGCATCGTCGAGAAGTTGGGCGGCGGCGGGATGGGCGTGGTCTACAAGGCCGAAGACCTAACCCTGCACCGATTTGTCGCCCTAAAATTCCTGCCAGAAGATGTTGCCCGCGACCCGCAAGCCTTGGCCCGCTTCCAGCGAGAGGCACAGGCGGCTTCCGCTTTGAACCATCCGAACATCTGCATGATTTATGAGATCGGCCAGCAAGATGGGCAGCCGTTCATCGTCATGGAGTATCTGGACGGCGTGACGCTGAAGCACCGGATCGCTGGGCGTCCGCTGGAAATGGAAACTCTTCTTCCGCTGGCCATCGACATCGCTGACGCGCTCGATGCCGCCCACTCCGCTGGCATTGTCCATCGTGACATCAAGCCCGCGAACATCTTTGTCACCAAGCGCGGCCACGGGAAGATTCTCGATTTCGGATTGGCGAAAGTTAACCCCATGGGCGGCACCATGGTGGGGGCGGGGGCGGGAACGTCGCAGGCGACTGTCGAATCCAGCGCCGAGCACCTAACCAGTCCGGGAACGGCTCTCGGCACCATCGCCTACATGTCGCCGGAGCAAGTGCGGGCCAAGGAACTGGATGCCCGCACCGACTTATTCTCGTTCGGAGCCGTGTTGTACGAGATGGCGACGGGCACAATGCCCTTCCGGGGGGAAAGTTCGGGGATAATTTTTGACTGCATCCTGAACAAAGCCCCTGCTCCCCCGCTGCGGCTGAATCCCGATGTGCCCGCCGAACTGGAACGGATCATCAGCAAGGCTCTGGAGAAGGACCGCAACCTGCGCTATCAGGGCGCAGCCGATATCCGCACCGACCTGCAACGCCTGAAGCGGGACAGCGACTCGGCACGGTTGCCAGCGGCAACAAGTGCCAAAGCCACAAGTCGCTTTGGAACGCGCTGGAGTGTGACGATTCCACTTGTCGTGGCTGTTGCCGTGCTGGCGGCACAACCATCGATTCATTCGACGAAAAGGCCTACACTCCTGTGTCTTCCGTCACGCTCGATAACTTGCTAGGCACTCCCATTGAGCTTGTCCGTTGGGGGTCTTCGGGCCTCGCCGTATTGACTGTGAATGATCAGTACCTCGGCCCGCTAGGTATGCTCTATCTGGTGCAGGACACAACCTTCGTCAGCGATGGTGCGAAGCCTGTTTCTCGCATGTCCCTGCCGCGGGAACTGGTGCAGTTGCGGTGGAAACGCATCTCCAAAGCCCATATTTTGAAGATGGTGCAAGCGAGGAGAGCAACTAACCTGCGGTAAACAAAGAGAAAGCTGCTCGGCGGACTGTCAGAAGCGTTGATCCGAGCTCCGCGCGGTTTGAATGCTTGAATCACATACTCGTGCATTGTTGACGTAACATCGCGTCTCTAACAATCCGGCTGTGAGTGACGGCGAGGGGCGCGGCGCAAGGCTAGGCGGACGCTAGAGCGACGTGCCGAAGAGACCGTCCCGCGCTCACTGCGCTTTGGCAGAAATCATCTTCCGCAGCTCTTGAATAGCAACCTGAAGAGCGCGCTTTTTGCTCTCGTAGTTCTCGTCTCGTTGCGACACACGGGCCATCTCGCGCTGGAGTCTTTGAAGCCCTGATATGGCTTCGACTACGAAGGCGACGCGTGCGGCTGGAGCAACGCTGGGCATGAGATGCCTCACCGACATCGAATATGGAAATGGTCTTTCGGGGGAAATGCCGTACAGCTTAGTTGGCACAAAATCGTGTGTCAAGTGCAGTTGTGGGTGGCTGTCTGATGCTCACGGCTCAACCGATGAAACTACTCGGCAACTGGAAATGTAACGGATCGCCCAAGGCGGTTGTTTTCTGAGGTGGACCGCCGGCGCCCCGGCTCACGCAGGCTTGCCGAAAAGACACGATATGCCACAATCTGCATCACATAAGTATGGACGAAAACCAGACTTCCGCCCCCAAATCGACCCTGAATCCCGCAAAATGGATTGGTCAGCTGGTGGCCGCCGTAATTCTGGCAGAGGGGATCTGGGGATTGCTTGCTTCTCTCACCAGCAATTTACTGGTGCCGCTGCTGGCCAGGGTGAGGGACGGAGACCCTCAGTCTCCGTTGTACCTCGGCAAAGGTGAGTTGAACGTTCCAGCGCTGTTCAACTCGGTTTTGGCGCTTTGCCTGGCAGGAATTGTGTTTGTGCTGCTGCACGAGTGGTCACGGAGGAAGCCCGCGCCGGTACGAGTGAAAATGATGCGGGTGACCAAGAAGGTTTCTCAAGCGGCTGCCGGACCGCTTTCCATTATGGCTCCTCCAGAGCCAGTTGCCGCTCCGACCCAAACAGCGGTGACTCCGCTCCCAGCACCGCAGATTTCGCAGGCACCCGTTTCAGCTCCTCCGGTGCCGGCGCCGCAGCAGTTGAAACCGACGCCACCCCCGGTTGTAGCCCCAGCCAAGCCAGCGAAGCCCAAGCCTCCCAAAGAGGTCTACTACAACATTGTCGGGGAGCCCATTAATCCGACCGAGGACGACTAGGCGCACCCGACGGGCGAGGACGCCCGTCCTCCCATTCGCCAAAACTTGCGGCGGTTGGCCATCTTCAGCAAGTGGTGAAGAAATCGCCATCTCACCAGCAATTCTCAACTGGTGTAATCGCCTGTGGGTGTTGAAAAACTCTTTTCAGGGAATTTCAACGAGATTCGTTCGTAAGTTATTGAAAGTTCGTTTGCCGTAGACGCTGAAATTCACTGAAATTACTGCTTTGGTTCCTTTTTCAACAGCCACGCCTGTTTTCGTCAATTGACAGTTCCCGCTAATCGAGTCTGCATCAAGGCGAGAGGGCGTTGCCCGTTCGTCCCCAGCAACCGTGACTGCAATGCGTGCCTTGCCGGTTGTTCCTTCTGCCTCGTGGAACGTCATTGCCCCCCCGGCCCTCGGGCGCGTATACATTCCAACATGGAGGGTTTATGGGAAAGATCAACATGAGCCGTTGGATCCTAGGTGGGATCGTTGCCGGGATCGTTGCAGATGCCTTGGGGTATCTCGTTGATGGCGTGATGCTTGCGCCGCGATGGGCCGAAGGGATGAAGGCGCTCGGGCATTCCGAATTTTCGCCGAACCAGTGGATTTGGTTCAATCTGCTTGGACTAGTCAGTGGGATTGTCGCGGTCTGGATTTATGCTGCAATCCGGCCTCGCTTCGGCGCCGGACCGAGGACGGCGATCTACGCCGGGCTGGCCGTGTGGGTCGTTGGATCGCTGCTGCCGAACCTTACTTTCATGTGCTTCGCGGGCCTTTTCTCGCGCCACCTGACGCTGTACACAACGCTCGGAGCCCTTGTCGAGTTGGTCGCCGGGACGGTTGCGGGAGCTGCGCTTTACAAGGAGGCCTAAAAGGCTCCTCGCAGTAGAACCGATTCCGGCTCCGGGAAATGCCCACCACACTTGTGCAAGCTCAAGGTTGGATGGACCTGCACGGCCCGGTTGGGATCGCCTATGTAGGCTGGACTGAGGTAGAGTAGCAACGCGTGCTCGCTCTGGTGCTGTGTGCCACCACGTTGTATAGAAGGCCCCCTCCGTGTCAATTGAGCCTCAACTTCTGGTTGGTCAGCACCCCGGAAACAACGCGGTTGTTGGCGAAATATCGCCATTGCACGCAATATAAAAAGGCGCCCACTTTGCGGTAGGTTGTGATTGTTCGCGTCACCACTTACCGAAAAGGAGCGCCGTTATGAACCAGGAGAAGTATATCGGCATGGACGTTCACCAGGCAACGATCTCGGTTGCCGTGATGGATGGCTCGGGCAAGCTGATCATGGAATGCATTCTGGAGACGAAAGCGGCCACGATTCTTGAGTTCATCCAAGGGCTACACGGAAGTGTATCGGTGGCCTTCGAAGAAGGAACCTCTGCCGCCTGGTTACATGACCTACTGAAACCTCACGTCACCCATCTCGTGGTCTGCGATCCGCGAAAGAACGCCCTGTTGAAAGACGGTAGCAAGAGTGACCGGATCGATGCGCGAAAGCTGGCGGAGCTGTTACGTGGCAACCAGGTCAAGCCGGTGTATCACGGAGAGCATGGGGTGCGCACCTTAAAAGAATTGGGTCGCAGCTATCTGACCATCACGAAAGATCTCACGCGAATCATGAGTCGGATCAAAGCCCTGTACCGCAGCTGGGCTATTCCCTGTAGCGGTACAACCGTCTATGCTCCGCGGCATCGCGCAGAGTGGTTGGCTAAGATTCAAGAACCCGGAGTTCGTCTGCGGGCCGAACGGTGCTATCAGCAACTGGATCTACTGCAACCGGTGCGTCAAGAAGCGCGACGCCACCTACTGCTGGAGAGCCGCAAGCATCATGCTGTGAAATTACTTCGCCAGATTCCTTCGATCGGTCCGATTCGTGCCGCCTTGCTGGTCGCCTTGCTGCAGACGCCACACCGGTTCCGTACCAAGCGACAGCTGTGGGCGTATAGCGGTTTCGCAGTCGAGACTCACGACAGCGGCGAATACCGCTATGTGAGAGGGAAGCTGCGACGCAACCAGGAGCGCATGACCGTGCGAGGCCTGAGTGACAACCATAATCACGATCTTAAGAATCTCTTCAAAGGTGCAGCTATCTCCGCTAGCACTCGCCCTGGACCCCTGCACGATTTCTATGTTGCCCTTCTGGAGAAGGGGATGCGGCCGACGATGGCGCGTCTCACCCTGGCACGGAAGATTGCCACGATCACTTTAACGATTTGGAAGAAAGGAGTGGATTTCGACGCCAAACAATTGCATCGGCAAGCAGCTTGAGCGTCTCTGGTAAAGAGGCCTTCCCATCTCCGGCGATTCTCTCTGGTGGTGGTCGGTCGGGTTCTCGAGACGCTCGGTTCGAGGTGAGTATCAGTCAATGAGTTCGGCCCTGTGTGCTTCGGCACCGAGTCACTAATTTCACGCTATGCCGCCTCGGATAACCAGAAATAGCGATAGGCCACGAGCCTCTGATAGAACCATGGTTGACACTCAAATACCAGGTCCGCTTGCCAAGTTTCAAGACTCGATTGGCGTGGTCACCACCGGCAGATGAAACCCACGGGAATGGTAAACAAGCCAGAGCAAAACCTCTCGAGCGAATCGAGGGGCACACTCACAGACAGTGGGCTGGATCTCGAGACAAAAATCTTCTCGGCCTCCGGTCGAGGCGGAGCTTTTTTCTTGACATCCCTTTTTATAGAACTCATTGACGAGACGCTGCCGTTTGCAATCAAGGGCGCGTCTTTCGAATGACTACCTCTCTCTTGAACAGCCAATCTATGTCTCAAACGAACTGTGCCACAAACGTGCCCCTTGTTTCGCTCCCATGTACGTCAATACGGCTTTTCTCGCTACTTTCGTAAAGTGCTTCCGTGCGGGCTTGGTTTGTGGGTAAGTAGCTGATGTCAAAATGAGTTGAGAAGAAATCGAGACCTGAGTCGCACTGATCGGCCGTCAGTCGCCCCCTTGGCGCCAACCCTTTTTCCGTTGCGCCACCAACAGACTACTTGCATGTCATGATTCCCGAAGGCGTGCTCTGTCGCGCCACGGCCACGCCTTCCGGGGTTGGCGGTGCGCCCTCCGAATATACTGATGCTATGGCACTCCCCGGCCGTCTTCCATCTGAAGTCGACGTGGTCGTCGTCGGCGCCGGCTTCGCGGGCGCCTCAGTTGCCGCAGCGCTGACGCGAGCCGGCGTGACGAGCGGCTTGGTTCTCGAACGGGAGCTGCTGCCCGGAAGCCACGCGTCCGGCCGCAACGCCGCGATGGCGCGCCAACTGGAGGCGGATCCCACGCTTCTCAAGCTCACCATTGAAGGCGTTCGTAAGCTCCGTGCGAAGGAGGTTGTTGGACGCCCGGTCCTCTGCCAGACCGGGGGTCTGTACCTGATTCATGGTGAGCCAGACCGAGCCACCGAATGGCGTACGCAACTGCAGGAATGGTGCGTACCCTCCGAATTGTTGCCAGCTGCCCAAGCGCGGCGACGTTTCCCGTTTCTGAGCCGGTTTGAGTTTAACTACACGCTCTTCTGCCCCACCGATGGCGTCGTTGATATCCATGCGCTGCTGACCGATTTGCTGGAGGAGGCCAGAAGCGCCGGCTTTCAGGTCATCACCGACTGCGGCTGTGAATCCCTGATCCTTGACGGATCGGTCGTGCGTGGTGTCCGAACGCCGCATGGCGAAGTCGGTGCTCGCATCGTCGTCGATGCTGCAGGCGCTTGGGCCGGGTATCTTGGCCGCCTCTCCGCTCCACTCCCGCTGAAACGCCTTCGTCGACACCTGTTCGTCTCTGGCGACACGGGACTACTTCCCCATGATGCTCCGCTGGTGTGGGACCTGGACGTCGGATATTACGTGAGGCCCGAAGGAGCGGGCCTCCTTCTTTGTCCCTGCGATGAGACCGAGCGTCCGCCCGAAATACCTGAGGTTGATCCCGACGCCGAGGATCTCCTCGCCGATAAGCTTTTGAAGTACGCTCCCGGACTGGCGAACATTACCCTACGTCGCAGCTGGGCTTGCCTTCGTACTTTCGCGCCCGACCGGTTACCCGTCATCGGATGGGATCCAGACATCGACGGGTTGTTCCACGTTTCGGGCCTCGGTGGTTTTGGAATGACCACGAGTCTAGCGGTGGGCGACATCGCATCGACTTTAATCCGCGGCGGTGTAGTGGACTGGATCGAAGCTGGTTCCTTCAGCGCCCGGCGAGAAGCTCTCAGCTCATTCCGCGGCGCAACAATTGATCGGTGATCCTGGTCGATCGGAACTGACCTTGCCAAAGATGTGCACAAGTGCAGGGCTCAATCGTCCATTCTGGACGATCCTTTTTCTCCGTTGCACCACCAATGTGTTGCCTGGATATTGTCTGGGTGGTCATCCCTCCACGCTCCTCCCATACCCTTGGGATCCCTGTGTGTGATTTAAAGCATAAAGTTGCCGTTTGGCAGAATTATGATTTAAATGGTGTGGTTTCGGCAGACCTGCGTGACTGCTGGCCGTGTTCGCTTAGTTTGAGCGCGAGAATCAGCGGGGGCATCTTGCAAGAGGGTATTCGCTCATGAGCAACCCGTCCACGGAATACCACAAGATCTGGATTGAGCAGTGCGCCGCGACCGAAGACATCCGCGAGCGGTTCGGGACAAACAACGCGTTGGACTATTTGATCGGGGAAAAGCTCTTCACTTTCGTGATGGCATCGGAGCAGGACTCCGAGTTCGCCGCGCAGTTGCCGGCGTTCGTCGCCGCTATCCAGCGGCTGTTCTCCGCCGAGGAGATTCGCGCATATCTCGACCACCTGGAGCGCGCGAAGTTTCTGGCTCCACCCGAGCCCGAGATCGAGGGCGGAGACGAAGAAGAACCTTGGCCGGCAAACCCCGTGTTGGGCGCAGCGGAGCTATTGAGGTTTTCGCGCATCCGGCAACTGCTACAGTCCTGCTAAACGCTCCGCGAGAAAGCCGTGGCCAAGCCCAAGCGAAACCGCCTCCGCGAGGAACGAATCCACAATGAAGTCATCGTCGACGCCTATGGGCCGGAAGAGCAGGCTCTCGGCTGGTATTACTACCTAGAGAACAAAATCAGTTTCCCTCTCTCGGCTCGCTGCATCGCAGCCAAGATGGTGTCGCCGCTCCGCAAGGGAGAAACCGTCGAAGTCCTCCGCCTGGCGCCCGAAGATGCGTGCGCCGGCGACATGCTGGTGTTGATTCGATGGCACGGCCGCAGTGTAGCGGTTCCCCTCTCCCAACTGGTTGCTATCGATGCGGATGAATCGACAATCGAGGCCATCGGTGACTGGCACTACTGGCTAGCCCAGGGCTACTGTTTCTGAGTCAGGCAGCCCCGTTGGGGATTACGCATGTGGGCGGCATCGAAGACGCATATGGACAAACATCAGTCGAAATCGCAACCCACCTGGGCCGCAGTCAAAGCCAAGCTTGCCGCTTTTGACCGGGCAGCATTGCTGGAGTTGATTCACCATCTCTACGCCGCACACAAAGATAACCAGGCGTTCCTTCATGCCCGTTTTGGTTTGGGCCAGGATGTGCTGGAGCCATACAAGAAAACCATCGATCGCTGGCTTTGGCCCGATGTGTTTCGGAACCAGGACACGTCCGTCTCCAGAGCCAAGCAGGCCATCTCCGATTACAAAAAGGCAGTGGGTGACCCCGAGGGACTCACCGAGCTGATGGTTTTCTATTGCGAGCAGGCCGCCGGGTTCTGTCGCGACATCTGCCAACAGGACGAAGGATATTTCGATGCGCTGGTGCGCATGTTCGAGCAAGCCCTCACGTCTGCAAATACGCTACCTGCCAACGGCCGGGATGGCCTGATCGCCCGGTTAGACCGTGTGCGGGAAATCAGTCATGCGTTTGGCTACGGCGTCGGCGATGACATGGACTTCCTCCTCACGAAGTACACGCGGCGCTCCGGCTGATGGGTTCGCGAACTCCCTCACGATCTACGCCGGAGCCGTCCGAAAGCACACCTTAAATCGTGGCGATCGATAGTCCCACTAGCCGTTGATTTCTACCTTAGTATGCCGAGTGCCTTATGCGCCTCACGAACTGCGAAGGTAATTGTCTTCCAGTCACGACGAGATTTTTCAGGAAGGCGCTCAAGGATTCTTTCTACTGAAGGGTACAAACCCCGGCTATGAAGTTCAGCAGCAATGTGGGGAATGCCACGCAGCAACAGTTCATGTCGATTCGCTGCCTCCGCTGAGACGTGCCGGCGGTGCTGCTCCACGATCATTCGTGCCACGCCCGGGAAATGCTTGTTCATGAACGGCACCGTAATACCGAGGCGCCTACAGATAGCGCGCAGAGACGGTACCGGAATTTCTCCGAGCGCCACAATCGCTTCCTTTTCCAGATCGGCTACGTACTTCGCAACGGAGTCCTTGTATCGTGCCAGTAGCTGATCGCACAGAGTGGACTCATGCCTCCGTAGAACTGCTGTGTGCGGATAGCCGAGACGGCGGCTCAAGTCCGTTAGGGTCAGAGTTGGCTGTTCGGCGAGAGCATTTCTTAAGACCCAGCGCATCCTTTCCAGACGGTCCTGCTTCGCCTCAGCGATCTTCTTGGTAATTGCGGTGCACAGCTCTGGAAAGTCTCGTTGGATGTATTTATCGTTCGGGAGTCCAAGGCTTGCGGCGATCTGATGAACTGATATCGATTCAGTCGAATTGAGAGACCGCTCCAGGAGTTCCTTGGCTCGAAACGCACTGGCCCTGGGTACTCCAAGCTTCTTCCACCGATGCCTGCCGCCCAACTGGCGATATCGGGCAGTGATTTTATAGCAGAGTGTCCGGTCGGCTTTGTAAAGGCTGTCGGTAGTTGTGTAGCCCAATCTGCGTGCGATATCTATCACGCTGAACAGCACGGCTGCATCAATCGCTGTCAGAAGGGCTCGCCGAATTTCGCTTCGTTGCCGGGATCGGGAAGCACGGTGCTTTCTACAGAGGGAAACAGCTTGCTTTGCAGCGGCAATGTCCGTTGACGTGGGTCCCGCTAAAGTGAAAAAACTCGAAAGCGGAACATTTAAGTATCGGGAGATTCGCAGTAGGTTTTCGAGCCTAGGAACTGCCGCACCAGCGAGCCAACTATGCAGCATCGGACCAGGGCACCGAGTGTAGTCAGTGAAAGCTAGGACATTTCCGCCAGCGACTTCTTCAAGGTACACAGTGAGGGTTCGGCGAAGCGACTCCCGAGCAGCGACGGCGTCGACCAGAGGAAGCAGTGGCAGCAAACTTCCTACCTCGGTGCAGGTCCAGGTCTGGTTTTCTTCGGCTGGCGGCGGCTGGTCACGGTCGGCATGTGGCGAACCCAGCCAACCGCCACAGCGCTCGCAGTATCCCGGTCGCGAGAAAACGCTGAGTGGATTCAGTGATCGCCCACAGTGAGGACAATCGTGACTGAGCGACCGCTGGTGCACCAGGCAATAGGATGACGTCTTGATTGCCCAGAGAAGTGGCTCGTAAACGGTTTGGCTGTTCAGTCGCCATTGTTCGTAACAGAGCGAGCACCACGCCCGGTGACGATGAAATAAATGATCAGGTAGCGCGCGGCGAAACGGAAGGAGAGTGAGATACTGCAGGTCATGGCGGCTCGTTGCCGCTTCCAGAGCATGAACCCACGTCATCGCTCGCTCTGTAACGCCGTTGATCGTATAGCTGCAAACTCGAAATCCATGTCCGCCGCGTCTGCCCGCTTTGGCCGCTGGAGGAATGACCGTGCCCTTGGGATTCGGAATATCTGAAAGCACCAAGCCCACAAGGTCCCCCACGCTTACTGAGTGCGCTTCGGCAAGTCGGGCAACATAGCCGCTCAGGCTTTCGACTAACGGAGTACCGACACCAACCGGCTCAAGCGCATAGAGCCGGCTTCTCGCCGGAATCGGATGGCTTGATAGTGTCCACGACTCAAACAGTGGCTGCGCTCGCATTCATTTGTCCAATCGCGTCACGTGTCGGAACTCGCTGTCCTGGTCTCCGGAGCCGGACCAGCGGGGCTGGCGGTGTCGGGCGTGCTCTCTCTGTCCCGCGGGTGCTCAAGCCCAGCTTTTCGCGAAGGCGCATTACTGCCTCTCGGGGCTCACTCAGCTTGAGCTCGCCCTCGGTAGTTTCCCTGTGCAGTTGTTCGCACTGGGCAAGGCATAATGCCTGCGATTCAACAGCGGCTCTCGTCAACTTGCGGCTACCGTTTCGATACGCCATCGTGGCAGCCCGCACCAGCCATTCCTTCAAGATGCCGACGCAACCAAGGCTGCGTTCGTATAGGAACTCCCAGTCGCTTACAAGGTCTGACAGCTCCTCAAACGGGAGTTCCTTCTTGAAGGATTGCACTACATTGATGAAGGTTTGGCGGTCTTCCGAATCTTCGGCACGATAGCGAGCAAGGTGAACGTCGATACTTCGTCTGCTCAGTTGCCCATTCAGATTGCGGAACGCGAGCAGATCGTATGTCCCAAATAAAACGTGTACGGTCTTGGTTTGGTTGGCGATTGACTTGATGACGTCCAGTTGATCGAGAAGGCGGCGACCTGAGGAAATCTTCCCGAGGTGCTGGGCCTCATCGATCATCACCGCCACGGGCCGGCGATAACGGATAGCCTGCTCCACGGCGTAACGGTACTCGGTACCGACCGCCCTGGATGTTGGCATGAAGCGCATAGTAGGACCGGTAAACGCCCCGTCCACTTGTCGATTCAGCTTACGGTCGATCAGAGGCTCGTCAAGTTGGTGGAGAAGACGCGTGTAATGGTCACGCCAGTTGAAACTCCCGGACTCCGGAGCCACCGCTTCGACACTGACGACTGGAATCCGCGTGAGGTCTTCGCGGAGTTCGCTCAAGAGTTCTGCAGCAATCAACTGCTCAATCTTCAATCGCAGAGTCGTCTTACCGACCCCAGTCGGTCCGAACACGAAAATGAGCGAATTCGGCTCAGCTCCCCGTATCGCGTTCATCAGTGTCTCTTTGGCTTCCACGAGGCGGGGATGTGCCACCGTGTAAGCACGAAAGCGGTCGAGACGCGATTCAGGACTATCCGGTTTTCCAGACAGGCCAGCCGTCATCAGAAGTCTCCATAAATTGCGGTGGTCTCAGCTTGAGAGGGTACTGATATCAGCGGGGTTGTGCTCTCAGGCTCTGACTCCCGGCATGTCGCTTGCTCGCAGGCCGCAGCTGGAATAAGGAAGGGAGCATTCTGTCGGATTGAGTTGCTTTCCCTGTCACGCAATCGCTGAAGGAGGCACTTCTCTTCCGCCTCGGCCGATTCGAGAAAATCCGCCAGTTTCCGAGCCGTCAGAGTGAATCGTTCTCGAGAGTGCAACTGGTTTCGGCGCCGTACCTCCTTCGAGGCCAACATTATTTCTTTCTCTGAGCGACCTTGCAGCATCACATAGTGCTCAGAGTGGCATTCTGTCCAGCAATTCTTCACAAAAGCGTAGGCTGTGCCGATATCAAAAGGATCGTACCGGACCTCAACGTCGTGATTCTCGACGCTGGGATCGCGGAATGCCTCGGCCCAGTAGCGCACGCGGTTGACAATCACCCCGCGCCCAGGTACTACCTTCGCAGCACCCCGTTGAGTTGTCGGAAGCGTAGCCATTAAGAATGCTTGATCATATGGGATGAATCTGTTCGCACGAGAGCCCGTGCTTTGCAAGCCCACGAAATATGCCTCTCGCGGGGTTTGCCCGAGGGCTGGGTGCTCGATGGTGTCGTAGATCTCGAATAGGAAAGACGATAGATAGTCATAAAGACAAACAAGGGTCCAAGCCGCCTGTCCCACCGGTTCGTTGCTCTTTGTGACCTGTCGGACGTTGCGCATGAGCTGAGTGTTGCCCCGCAGATTGTGAATAAACTGGGTGTTTGTGGTGCCGAAGAGCCGCTCACAGACGGAGCCAAACCGGGCCATTGCGGGTGGCCGCGTTTTCTTGGTGCATTCATAGCGGGCTAGGAGTGTCTCGAAATATGTGCTTTCGAACTCCCGGCCGCCATCAACGACGATAGTCTGCGGCAGACGGCCATGGTGTCGAACACAGTCGCGCAGAATCATCATGCAGGATCGGTAGCTAGGTGCATCGAATGTGAGATAGAGCGCAAGACAACGCCGTGAAAAGGCATCAGTGAGAACCGTCAACCACGGTCGCCCAAGTGGACGGCTTGTATGGGAGCAAATGACTTCAAGGTCCAGCTGGGTGTGATCGATGTGTCCGATCTCGAAGGGGCGGTCTCCGTGGCGCGGCGTGGTTCGTTCCAACTCGAAGTAGAAAGCTGCGTGCGTGTAAGCGGCGCGTCGGCCTAGCCGCTTGAAGGTTTGTTCGAAGGCTGAACGCTTTTGCGTGGCAGCACAGAATGTAACGTAGCTCGGCGCGACGATGCCACGTTCGTCGCACTTTCGCTTCAGCGCTGCCCAGGAGGCAAGCTTTGTCTTTTGCCTGAGATTCTCGTAATCGCTCTCCACAAACTGGATGAGTAGATTCCGCGACTCGTTTGGCAAGCGGCTGGTACGGTTTCCACGCTTACTGGTCTTTGGTAGCAAGCCCACATATCCGTTGCCATACCGCTCTTTCGCAAGCTGGTACTGCGTTACCCAAAGACGCAGTGTCCTCGCCGGGATAGAATGCGGAGGTTTCTCCCCTGAGAGACGGCGTTTCACGAGATCGAAGCGCTGGTTTGCGGCGACCAAATCCTTCTCACCGGCCACTGCCAGGAGATGGAAGGCCTCACTATGTGCATTCAGCGCTTCAGACGGACTGCCAACGGGTTTACGGATCGTCACGCCATCCTTCGACCCATGGCAGGCGAAGTCGTGCGCTTTAGCAGTTTCTGCAGTGGCGAAAACTCGGACCCGCTCTGGCTCGACGATCGCGGCTGCACTGAGATCCACGTAGATGCTGCCGCTTGCAATCAACAGATAAATCTCGTCAGGTTCCGCAACACCGCGGACCTTGTCCAATAGTTCCCGCAGAAGGATTCCCGGTTCTGCTTCGACTGCTCTTTTGATGGCTGGGTTGACAAGTTCCGCCACACCCACTGAAGTGAATCGCAGGTAGTCTTCCAGGAACTGAAGGTTTCTCTGGAGAATCCAATTAACCTGCGCTGATGACCACACTCTGTAGTTCAATCCCAGTGCCGAAGCGCGCTCTTCGCCCGGAGGGCAGCGCCAGTTGCCGTCACTATCGCGAAAGTAACGGTGTGGACTCTTGATGGCCAGCTTTTCGAGATCTTCCGGGGTTTTACATTCCACCCATCCGGCTGAGTTTTGGCGAAGCAAGAAATAATCTGGAGTATGCATGACCGACAAGCGTCTTCCGTTTGCCGCGTAATAGGCGAGCGGGATAGCGGGCGGCTGGTCGTAATACTCCAGCACCGAGGGATCGTGCTCCACTTCGTAGACGAAGGGCAGCTCAACTCGGTGGCTTTCGAACTGGATGGTGATGCCCATTTTGCCGCTGGGATACCGACCAGAGACGTTTCGACGACCACCTCCAACACGGCGAGTAGGATTACGCGACCGTGCCGCGGCGACCGTCATACGGGCCGCCTCGGTAAACCCGAGCCGTGCACACCAGCTGAGAAAGTCCGCCTCACTGAGCACTTTGCCCTCCGCCACCGGAGCGTCAAAGACGCCGTTGGCTACTTTCGGATGTGCAAACCGCGCTCGTTCTTCCGCGCCAACGTGTACCTTCGACCGGCTTCAGTCATAAGCTTCTGAAGATTGCGACCGTTTCGGATGGCCTTTTCCAAATCCGCGGCCAATTCGTCAGGCACATAGATCGAAAATCGGCGATCCCGCTTGCGGCCATACAACGCATAGCTGGGGTGTCCCTGGCCCGATTCGCAGAGCTGGCAGTGTGTTCGAATACAGGGGCTTTTCCGTAAAGATAGAGATCCCACGGCGATCGGCCAAAGGCCCCGTATCGCCTCTTGGAACCAACGCCGCACGTCTTCGGGCGTTTCTCTTGTGGCCATGTATAGGTGCATACTAGCACACATGCACGGAGCGAGCAGATACGTCTTTCAACCGCTGCTGTGTTCTTCTTTGGTTCAGGAATACGACTGGGCAACGGTCAAAGAACCTGCGGTAGGACATCATGGTCGATCGTGTATCCGATTGCGCCATAGCCCTTCAGCCGGCGACCGTACATTCTTGCCAACATCGGAACTTCATCGTCTACGTAGTCGTAGACCTGCACCACCCGTTTGTTGTCATGAAGACGGTGCAACCGTCCCACGTATTGCTGAAGCGTCCCCTTCCACGAGATGGGCATCGCGAGGAATAGCGTGTCCAAGCGCGCATCATCAAAGCCCTCGCCGATGTAGCTGCCGGTCGCAAGGATCGCGCGCGGCTCATCCTCTGCCACCGATGCAAGAGCTTCAGCGATGTTTCGCCGCTGCTTCTTTCCCATACCACCCTTGAGGACAAAGACATGCTTGACCGTACCGTTCAGCTTTGCCGCGAAGTACTGGAGGTGCTCGGTTCGGCCGGTCAGAAGAAGTGGAGAACGGCCGGCGTCAACGGCACGGATGAGGTCTGCGGCGATCATCTCGTTGCGAGCCGCGTCATCAGCAAGCGCGGCGTAGACATCGTGAATCGTGATGTCATTGACTTCGGGTGCGGTTCGGAACTCTGTATGGCGAGGAATCACCTTATGTTCGAACGGAGTTGTCTCGGTCATCGTGCGGGCGCTCATACTGAACCGAGCCGGGCCGCACTGCATGTAGATGATCGGATGGTGACCGTCTTTTCGCGTAGGGGTCGCCGTGAGACCAACGACGTACTTGGCCTTCACTTGCCTCATAACCTGCTCGAAGGTAAACGCAGAGATATGGTGGCACTCGTCGACAATCACCTGACCGTACTCGGCGACAAAATCCTTTATCTCGTCTTTGCGGTGCAGGCTCTGAATGACCGCAATATCCACGTGTCCGGTCCGGTCCATCTTCCCGCCGCCGATCTGCCCGATCGCTTTCTCAGGCAGATTCAAGAACATTGACAGTCGCTCGTGCCATTGATCGAGCAACTGCTGCCGGTGAACCATAACCATAGTGTTGACCTTGCGCTTCGCGATCAGCCATGCGGCGACGGCGGTCTTTCCGAAAGCCGTCGGCGCACAAAGGATTCCTTCGTCATGCTGTGTGATCTTGGAAACGGCTTCCAGTTGGAGAGGCCGCAGCTCGCCGTGGAACTCTACTTCGATTGGTGTACCCGCAAATCGCTCGTCGCACACTTCCGGCCGGATCCGGTGGGCTTCGAGCAGGGCCAGTACCTCCGGCAGACAGCCGCGCGGGAGAGCTATATGCTGCGCGAAGTCTTCGCCACAGGCAATGACACGCGGCTTCGCATACGTTGAAAGCCGCATCATCTGAGCTTTGTAGAACTCAGGATTCTGAAATGCCGCCAACCGCAGCAGCCGGTTCAGCATGGCGGAGGGCAGGCCTTTCTTCTCCACGTAGACGAGGTTGGCACGCACGATCTTAACGCGCTCCGGCAATGGCCCTGGGATCAGTCGTTCGAGCCGTTTTCTGGACGGCGGCAGCGTCCAGGGATCTTGCCTCTCCTCGTCGTCCGTGACGCTGGTCCGGACACCGATCAGATCGCCTTTGCGTTGCGCTTCGGCGACGATCTCTTCGGCGATCACCATCGGCATACGTTCAAGGGCTGAAAGGAACGCCCATTGGTCCGGACATGGCTGAAAGTTCGCGTCGATAAAGACACTGTTACCAGCTTTTCGCGGCACAGCTTGAAGAGGGAGCGCAATCAAGTTCCCAAAGCCGCCTTTTGGCATAGTGTCTTGGCTCGGGAAAAAGCGATCATACGAATCCAAACCAAGTTGATGGCGACGTTCCATGGTGCGGGTCAGAATGACACAGCCGAGTTTGCGCGCGGTGATCGCTGGAACTACACGATCAAAGAAGATCCAGATGTGGCCACCGTTTCCAGACCGGGAACGCTCTAGCGCCGCTGGCACGTTCAGCTCCCGGCATATATCCATGAACGCGCTTGAATCTTCTTGCCAAGTTTTCTTATCGAAATCCACCGCGAGAAACCAGCAGGTTTCGTCCGCCAACAACGGATACACGCCGATGGTTTCCTTCCCAAGCAGATGATTCTCAATCACAGAGTCGGTCAACGGGAAAAACTTTCGCGTCTTTTGATCGACTTTCTTCCGATCTTCCGGCTTGCTCCTGTTAATCGCTTTCCAGTCTTTCTGGGCCGCCGGTGTATATCCCGAGCGGCTGTCGGGACTTTCCCATCGTCGCGGGTAGACGTCTTCTCTTCCGCGGAAGAGGCTCCGAAATAGCGCGATCCTCTTTCTGGCCCGTTCCTGCCTCTCCTCCAGAGGCAACACTTCTACGGGTTTGACCCAAGACTGCATCGCAGGTTCGGTTGGCGGAATCGGGATGTTGTGCTCCGTCAGAAGCTGCCGCAGACGGGCATTTTCCTCCCGCAGTCGCATGCACTCTGCGTCGGTAGACTCGAACGGAACGGGTTGCGAGCCTTTTCTAATCATTCCTGGAACTCACTTCTGCAGACCGCAGATCAGAACTTGCACATTATGCTCGCATGCCGTCAAAGACGGCATCTACTCCTTTCGGAAGTTTGCAGTGCTCGGCCGACCCAGCACTTGCGGACCCCACATGCTCAAACCCGCAATCGCGGCAAGTTTATGGTTTTAGCTCTGAAACTGTGGAGTGCGCTCATTCGCCAGTAATCAATAAGTTGCCGCACTCGCGCGCGGCAACATTATGGCGTAAACGCGGCAAAGATATGGTTTAAATCACACTGTGGTCTGGCACGATGTCGTTGTAGTCGGTGAACTCTTCATGGCAGATGGCGCATTTCCTGTCTTGCTGAACAATCTTCCGATTCAGCAGTTTCCGCATCTCCGCCGGTGACCGGAGTTCGCGGTATCCCCTTGGGTGATGCGGATCTTCGATACGCTGCACTCCGAGCTTTATCAGCCGGGGTTTGTTTGGGACGACTTCCCGACCACAGCAGGAAACTGATTTATGGATCGGACAGTATTCGTTGCGACAAAGTCTCATAGCATTCCTTCTGTGGGACTAGAAAAGCGGAACGATAAGGGCTGGACGTGAAATGAAATGCGATCCGACGCAAAATCCGCCAAAGGCAGCCGGAGCAGGAGCGATAGCAGCCGCAGCAACATCACCATGATCGTCATCACCATTCATGATGGTCAGCAGCAGCGTCATCATCAGCAGCACCGGCAACAGGAAAAGAGGGCAGGAGCGCACCGGCGTGGGCGAACAAGATACGGTTGTGGACAACGCGGACAATGGCCTCGATGCACACGATCTGGCGTGGGGTGCAGGGCTGCATATCCGACCGGGCAGACGCCAGTTGGAGGGTGCCGATTGCGGGGGAGTAGGCGGGATGAGTTTATAGATTTACACGAATCCCCCTCTTTAAGGGGGTTTTGTGCAATAGAATGTTGCGCTCAGGCGCCTGGAATGTTACTATCTTACTCAAAACCCCCTTTCTAAGGGGGTTTTGTGAAGGAGAGCAAGATGGAGTTCCGAGCCCGGTCCTTGTCCCCCCAGGAAAGCCGGGTCGTGCTTGCGCTCAGCGAGCGTGGCCGCCGGGGCGTCGCGCGCGAGGAGATTATCGAACTTCTCGGCGCCAGCCCCAAGGCCGTCGACAACATTATCGAGTCGCTGCGCCGCAAAGGCTGGCTCGAACGCGCAAGCTGGGGAAAATACCTGCTCGTGCCTCCGGACCAGGGAGCCGAGGCTCTCGGCAACAGCAATCTTCTGGCGCAAGCCAGTCTCATCGCCGAGCCCTATTACATCGGCTACGGCACCGCCGCCGCTCATTATGGGCTGACGACGCAGTACCGCAATGTGATCTTCCTTGTAACGCCGGTGCACGCGCGCGCGCGCCGCGTGGGGGAGGCGCAGGTCCGGATCGTCAATCCCTCCGCAAACAAATTCTTCGGTTTCGAACCCGTCGACGTGCTCGGTTACAAGGTTATGATCTCCGACCGTGAAAAGACCGCTATCGACTGCGTCGACCGCCCGGCGCTGGCCGGTGGCGTCGGCGAGGCAGCCATCATTCTGGCGACCGCCAGCCGGCGTTTCGACTGGAAGAAAGCGGCCGACTATCTCGAACGGATCGAATCAGGTGCGCTCGTGCGGCGCTTCGGCTGGCTCGCCGATCACGTCAAAGCCGATATACCGGCCGAAGTGCGCGAACGCCTGCTCAGCATCACCGGACGCAGCACCCGGGCATGGCTCGGTCCCGCTCCCGAGCACGCGGTGCGGGGCGCCATCGGCTATGACGAGACTTGGCGCCTTTTCGTCAACGTGCCGCGCGAGGAGTTGCACGGCAGCGCTGGACTAGGCCGGCGGAAGTCCGTCACGAAGGAGAGTTAAGGATGCTGACGCAGCCCCAGGTGCAGCGCTATTCGAATGAATCCGGACTGCGGGACATCATGATCGCGGAGAAGGAGGTGGTTCTGACCTTCCTGCTGCAGCTGCTGTCGGAGCGCGGCATTCTGGACCGACTAGCCTTCAAGGGCGGCACGTGTCTTCGGAAAATGTTTCTCGGGAACCAGGGACGATTTTCGACCGATCTGGACTTCACAGGAATCGAGGAGCACGATCACGAGGAAATCATCCTCGACATGATGCAGGCGTTCGAGCAGCCCTTTCACGGAATCCAGTTCGCCATTGCTGACGAGGATTACTACGAGACGCAGGACGGTCTGTCCTGGGGCGTCAATCCGACTTATGCACACGAGTGGAACGCAAGTGGCGTAAGCGAGGTAAAGCTCCAGGTCAGCCGGCGCGAGACGCCAACGCTGCCGACCGAACGCCGCCCGCAGCTTGAACAGAGCTACTTCAAACTGCTGCCTTTTGTGCCAGCGCAAATTATCTGCCTTGCTCTGGAGGAGATTCTCGCGGAAAAGATCCGTGCCTGCTATCAGCGCAACAAGGCGCGCGACATCTTTGATCTCGGTGTATTCGCAACGCGGCCGCTCAATCAGCCGCTTATCCGCCGCCTTGTGGTACTGAAGCTGTGGCAAGCGCGGGATTCTTTCGACCCCGCGCGATTGATGCGAAAATTCCAGGACGGAATAGATTTTGACTGGGATGATCTGGCCCAACTCGTGCGGCGCACGGTGGAGATTGATCGCGAGAAAATCACGGCTGACTGCGTCAGGGGATTCGTCTTTCTTGCTGAGCTAACCGACGAAGAAAAGATCGTCGCAAGTGATCGGTATCAGCGCGAGCAGGCTGCAGTGGAAAGACTTCGGGCGGAGTTGTGAGAATGTCGACTGACCCAAGCCCATGACTTGCCGCGACCAAGCGGACATTCCTTGCCCGGTTCGAGTTCGGCGCGATTGCAGGCAGCTTGCAAGACGCATGGTCATTCTTGATCTAAGAACTCTACAAACTCCTCAAGAGCGGCGGTTTCCTCGACACTCAAATCCTTTACCGGCTCTGATCGTACGACAAATCTCAGGCTCGCCTCCTGCAGCCTCACATCTCTAATCTGTACCAGACCCGCCAGCACCATGAGCTTCTTGGGGGGAAGCTTAAGAAGCGACGCCAGTTGATAGATGGTTCGGGGACTTGGCCGGGAAGCTCGGCCCATTTCGATGTTCACAACTTCAAGCAAATCAACCTTGGCTTCCTCTGCGAGTTGCTCTAAGGACAGGTGGCGTTCTCGCCTTGCAAGCTGAAGAAGCCGGACAAACGCAAGCTTGCTGACTTCTACGCCAGGCGCGCTTGGCTCGTCTACTCGCTGCGGCGAATCGATTTCTGAAATCAGACCACCCACCGAGATGAATTGCTCGTCCTCCTGATCTGCTCTTTTCGTCAGCCAATTCCGGTCTTCGTTGAAATTCATAACCGATCTCCTGCCAAGCACGTCTCGACGTCGTCAAGCTCAGATTCAATCACCTCGATCCGCGCGTGGTGGATTGTCCGCAATAAGCTTTACGCTCGCCGTCATCTTCGGAACCACAGCTTGTTTGAGACTCAGTATCTGCATTCGTCTCTCCATTTCCAGCCTGCTTCGTGTACGTTCCTCATGACCATTACATTGACCTCCTGTTGATTTCGCTGGCCAGAAACGCCGACACCGACCCGAAGTGCAATAATTGGAGCTTTAAGAGGTTGCATTTATGAAGAGCAGGTGTGGACACAAAGGCTACGTCATTGAGGCGAGGTCACACGAACTGCGGGACGGTGGATTCTCGGCGGAGTTCTCCATTGAAGAGCACGACGGCACTGGCGTAACCGAAACGCAGTTTTACCTGCCCGGCACGTACCCGTCGCAGGAATTGGCGATTGCCGCCGCAACTCAGGCTGGGCGGCAGAAGATTGATGTGGGGTTTGAGCGGGGACGTGCCGTCGTGAACGGCTGATCCCAGCCGGGCAAGCAGAGAATGACGTGATCGCAGAGGCAAAAGTTGCCCTTCCAAAGAATGGCTCCTCAGCCCGAGCCAGTCGCTCAGGAAATAGAGCCCATCAATTACAATTCCTTGCCGAGGGGGAATTCATGGCAAATCTAAAGGGACTGGCGTCCATAGTGTCGGAGTTGAAGGTAGAGAGAACGAATCTGGCAAATCAGCTTAAACATGTTGATGCCGCTCTTTCAGTTCTTGGCCAGTTGAACGGTAGGAGTTCCTACACGAAAGCGAGTCGTACCCTGTCAGCCTCGGCTCGCAAGCGGATGAGCCTCGCGCAGAAGGCGCGATGGGCAAAGAGAGCCACGAATGACCAAGCGGGTAAGACGAAACCCAAGCGCACCATGTCGGCGTCAGCCCGGAGGAAGATCGCGGCGGCACAGCGGGCAAGGTGGGCGAAGGTAAAGGCGCAGCAGAAGAAGACTGCTTAGAGCCAACGGAGCCTGCGAGGACCCCAGATACGATTCCGCAAGCCACGAAGGTCACGCTAGAAGATGCGCTGTCCCCGCTGAGCAAGTACCTAGGGGAACGAACGCCTGTGCGTGCTGTTCTTGGGACTGCCTCGGTGTCAGCCGCCAGAGTTGTAGGCACGATTCGCGTTCCATCGTTGGAGGCGCCTTACCTATTTGCGATGGATGCGAACAGTCATTGTTCGCGTCCTGGTCCGAGGATCGAGTCGAGGGTTTGGTTCGGATCCGTTTCCCGGAAGACGCGCTGCACCAGGGTGTCGCGACGGAAATCCTGCACTGTCAGGTGCAATGCCTGCCAAACCATCGCCGCTACGACAGTCACTAGAATTATCTGCAGGTAGGCGATGATCAACGCGGCGCGCGCTGTGGCTTTGCCGTTTAGCGCGCCTCGGCTGGCGGCAATACGGCGGATCGATATGTGTCCAAGCACGACGGCGGCAATGCCGAGCGGTGGGATGAAGGCGAAAATGCTTAACGCCACAGCAGCTAAAGCCATGCGGCTGTGGCGGATCAGTCCGGCATTCGATGGCGCCGCTGCGAAATTGTTTGTGGATTCCATCGTTCGTTTACTGACCCACGCTCTCGCCAGATTGGGGGCAAAGCTCTGGACTCACGGCTACAAGTCGGCCAATTACGTTATTGATCTGGTCTGGGCTGTACTTGTAGATCACGCCGTTAGAGTCCATGGGGCATAGACGTAGCAACGAAGATCAGCAGCGCGATGACGATCGCTCCTGCCCCGATAATTACGAAGCGATTCTGTTGGATCTGCTGCCTGGCTCTCTGTTTTGCTCTAGTTGCGGGCCCAGGCAATGGGGCGGTTGCGTCCGGAGGGAATGGCACGTTACTGAGGGTTTCTTCTCCGGCTGGTTCCTGAATGACTCCGGCGTTGCCGTTGTCGCTGTGTCCGTTTGGATGAATCACTTTGCACCTCCCGAGACCGGAGCCACAAACGCAATCGGTGCCAGGACAGGACGGTCGACCTCTTCCGCTTGGGCAACCGCCAGCAAGAGCTGTTCTCGGGATTCCTTGAAGGTAGGCCGGTCGAACACAACAATGCCATCGGCCCTAGCGCCAGGCGCGAGTCTACGAGAGGTAATCCAGTAGTCCTTGATCGCGACCGGCTCGGCCTTAATCGCTTTTCGATGCTTGTCTTTCGATGTCCCCGCAAGCTGTATTTGCGGCGGCAGTACTTCAATAGTCCGTGCAGAGGAATTCAAAACGGCGAACGGCACGGCCATCTGTTGCTCTTTCTCTATCGCCTGTCCTACCGCAACCTGCAGTTGCTTGCCTTCCCAATGTGGATTCTCAATCCGTTCCGCCCTGAGCAAATCCTGCTCTTGTCTGCCAGGCTTCTCTGGGGCAGTGCTGGTTGGCTGAGTTTCTGTAGCAACGTTTTTTGTTTCGCCAACCACAAACATAGGATGAGTCGACGCAATGAGAAAGCTGTGCGGGCGCTCACAATTGAGGACATAGTCCACAGGCTCACTCCGGTCTGCCTTGCCTTGGCTCACCAGGCTCAGCGAGATCTCATGGCCTCCTCTGGTGGTAATCAGGGCGTTGGTTTGCGCAGGTTTTACGCTGGTTGCTTTGAAAAACACCAACTGCGGCTCGGCTTCGGAGTGGTCAGCCTTAAAAACCCCCGGATCGCCCAGTACGACCGAACTTACCTCCTCCAGCACCCGCACCGAACTGACGTATCCTGGCCGCAAGTGCAAGACCACAACTTGTTCTGGGTCAACAGTCAAGCTCACGATTCGCGCCTGCGGAAGATCGGCCTGCGCTGAAGCTATATGCAGCAGCAGGAGACTAATCGTTGTCAGATGCACCAAACTCAAACAAATTTTCATCTCACATCTCTTTCCGAACTGGTGTTCGTAGTTCTTGGTTTAATTCCGGCTTGGCGGAGGTAAGTTGTTCTAATTCTTGCCACGTAG
>Ga0074046_10000774_pt1 | contig 29370 bp, 28 predicted proteins | sample BogForMeECP23OM3_FD_94441 | JGI IMG/M metagenome (GOLD analysis project Ga0074046, IMG submission 94441) | Bog forest soil microbial communities from Calvert Island, British Columbia, Canada - Bog Forest MetaG ECP23OM3 | ecosystem: Environmental > Terrestrial > Soil > Wetlands ... | reverse complement strand
GCGCTCGGGATGATCCTCGAGTTCACTATTGGCGGACTCAGCGGAATCATGCACGCGTCGGCGCCGATCGATCTCCAGCAGACCGACTCGTACTTCGTTGTCGCGCACTTTCACTACGTGCTGTTCGGCGGCGTGATGTTCGCGATCATGGCGGCATTCTATTATTGGTGGCCGAAGGTCACCGGCTGCATGCTCGGCGAGCGGCTGGGCAAGTGGCACTTCTGGCTGACGGTCGTCGGATTCAACATCACGTTTTTCCCGATGCACTTTCTAGGGATGTGGGGGATGCCGCGGCGCACGTACACGTATGGCGCCGACATGGGCTGGACGCATCTCAACCAGCTCGCGACCGTTGGCGCGTTTATCCTCGGCATCGCGTTCCTGTTTTTCTATTTCAACATTTTCAAAAGTCTCGTCAGCGGAGAGCGCGCGCCCGCCGATCCATGGGACGGACGCAGCCTCGAATGGTCCACGCCGTCGCCGCCGCCGGCGTACAACTTCGCGACGATTCCGCAAATCCGCGGCCGCGACGCATGGTGGATAATCAAATACGGGCGAGCCGGCTCGCGCGGCGTCGCAGCGTATATGTCGGGGCAGGCACCGTCGCAACCGCATCCCGGTCAGCCGCTCGACGTCGAGCACATTCACATGCCGGCGCCTTCGATCTACCCGCTGGTGCTGAGTCTCGGCGTGGGCATGATGGGCCTCGGTCTAATCATCGACTGGTATCGCATCGTCATCATCGGTGCGGTGGTCGCAGTGCTGTCGATTATCGGGATGGGATTCGAGTACGCGGACTTCGGCGAAGAGTCGCACGATCCGGAGCATGCGCCGTCGTCGGGCGGAATCGACGTGCGCAAAATTGGCATCTGGTCATTCATCGGCTCGGAGTGCGTGTTCTTCGCGAGCTTGATCTCGACCTTCATCGTTTACAAAGCGCGCAGCGTCACCGGACCGGGGCCGGAAATTCTCAACATCCCGTTGACCTCATTCAGCACCTACATCCTGCTAATGAGTTCGCTGCTGATGGTGCTGGCGCTCGCGGCCACGCAGCGCGGCGACAAACGATGGGAGCGAATCTGGCTCGGCGGCACGGTACTCTTCGGGCTGATTTTTCTTTGCGGCCAGGTTTATGAGTTCACGAGCTTCATGCACGAGGGCATGGGACTCACGACCAACCTGTTCTCACAGTCGTTCTTTGTGCTGGTCGGGGTTCACGGCGCGCACGTTGCGATCGGAGTCCTCTGGCTGTCGGTGCTGCTGGTCGCTGCGATGACGGGCAACCTCGGCAAGTCGCGCGCGACGTCGGTCGAGCTCGCGGGGCTTTACTGGCATTTCGTCGACGTCGTGTGGATCATCATCTTTACTCTCGTCTATCTGATGCAGGCGGTGCCTGGAGCATGAGCGATATTGCGGACGCCCACAGCGGGCAGGTTCATCATCCCGGAGCGGCGACGTATCTGATCATCGCCGCGTTCCTGGTCGTGTTGACTGCCATGGAGATCACGGTCTTCTACGTGCACGCGCTCCGTCCCGTGCTGGTGCCGGTGTTGATCGTGCTGGCCGCGGCCAAGTTCGCGCTGGTCGCGATGTTCTACATGCACTTGAAGTACGATGGATGGCTGCTGACGGGAGTGTTCATCTTTCCGTTGATGATTGCGACGCTGTTGCTCGTCTCGCTGATCCTGCTGTTCGCGTATCTGTCGAATCACATGGCGCCGCTCGGATAGCGGCTCGTTTGGCAATGGATATTTTCGGAGAACATCCGAGCATACGGATAGGCGTCGCGATCTTGATCGCGATTTACCTTGGCGCATGCCGTGCGGCCGGCCGCAGACCGACGCGGCGTCAGGCGATGTGGTTCGCCGTGGCTATGGGCGCGATCCTCTACGCGCACAGCGAGCTTGACGAGCTCGCCGACGCGCGGATCTTCTCGATGCACATGCTGCAGCATCTGATGCAGACGTTCGTGATTCCGCCGCTGCTTCTGCTCGGCACGCCGGGCTGGATGCTGCGGCCGTGGGTACTCAGCAAACGGATCAAGCCCGTCGCACGTCTACTCACGCAACCGGTCGTCGCGTTCCTGATTTTCTCGGCAGTCTTCGTCAGCGCGCACTTTCCGCCGATCTTCGATCGCATGTGCCGCGACGAGAACTTTCACATTTTCCTGCATCTGCTCTTCATGGTGTCCGGCATTCTGCTGTGGTGGCCGATCCTGAGTCCTCTCCCAGAGCTGCCACGCCTGCCGTACCCGGCGCAAATCCTTTACCTGTTCCTCCTGATGATCCCGATGACCGCGGTCGCCGCGCCGATCACGCTCGCGACCCGCGTGATCTATCCGTGGTACACCGAGGGCGCGCACGGATGGGGCCTCAAGCCGCTCGAGGACCAGGTGCTCGGCGGCCTGATCATGTGGATCGGGCAGGGCACCTACCTGATGATCGTCTTCACCTTCATCTTCTATAAATGGCAGCAGCGCGAAGACCGCGACATTCCTGTCGTGCCCGCTTCGACGCCGGAGTTGCGCATCGTGCGGGCGCGTTCGTGACGCTTGCCGGGTGCGGATCTTGTGCGTTACTAGTTGAGTAGCACGAAGTTGTTTTCGGGTCCGTCCGGGCCGTCGCGTGACGAGGAAGATGGAACACTCGAGGACGCGGATCATCATCGATGGAGCGGTCGCGGGGCTACTCGGCGCGCTGGTCGTCGCCTTCTGGTTTCTGATCTTCGACGTCATTCGCGGCCACGCGCTGGAAACGCCCGCGCTGCTGGCGGCGACGATTCTGCACGGCTCGCACAGTCACGAGGTTCAACACGGGCTGAGGCTGCTGGCGCTGGAATACTCGCTGATCCACTTCGCTGCCTTCATCGCGTTCGGCATCGCCGGAGGATTGCTGCTCGAAGCCTGCGAGACCGAATCGTCGCTGCTCTTCTCGCTGGCAATTTTTTTCGTCGCCTTCGAGGTGTTCTTCATCGCGGTGGTGCTGTTCCTCGGGCCGAACGTGATGGTGGAACTCACGTGGTGGGGCATCATCGTCGGCAACCTGCTGGCGACCGGCGCGATGCTTTCGTACTTTTTCTGGCGACATCCCAGGCTCGCGTTCGATCTGCTCGGCGGCTGGATCGCGGTCGCACGCGAAGGCATCACGGCCGGACTGGTGGGCGGGATCGTCGTCGCCATCTGGTTCATGGCCTACGACCTCGCCTCGGGCAATTCGTTTCACACGCCGACGATTCTCGGCGCGATGGTCTTTCGTAGCGCGGGTGTGAGCGACGGCATCCAGGCGACGCTGCCGCTGGTGCTCGGCTACTCGATTCTGCACTTCTTCGCGTTCGTCATGTTCGGGCTGGCGCTCGCGATTTTGCTCGCCGCCTCGGAGTGGGAACCGTTCATGGTGCTCGGCGCGCTGCTGCTGCTGGCGGTGTTCGAAGTTTTCTTTGTTGGGTTCGTTTCGCTGATCGATCAGTCGGCGCTCGAGGTCCTAGGATGGTGGAAGATCGTAGCGGGAAATATCCTCGCGCTGATCGCGATGGCGACCTACTTCATCCGCGGCCATCGCGGACTCGGCGTCAAGCTGGTCGAGCGATGGGCGATGCTCGATCACGAAGGCGCCGAGATGGGCGAACCGCCGCCCGCGCCGCACGTGCCGCCTGAGCACGAGCCTAGTCACACGTCGCATCTTTAGAGCGTCTCATCTGTCATCCTGACGAAGCGAGCGACGCGAGCGCAAAGAAGGATCTCGGGCAGCGGGCGAGCCTACAATGACGCCGATGACGTAAATCCAAAGCCTGTGGAAGAGACGCTCCGGCAGTTTCACGGAAGTCCCGCGGCGCAAGCGTACTCGGCTCAGCGTCGTCGGAAGAGAGCGCGATGACTCGTTGTTTCTTATTCCAATTTTGCGAGTTGTTTTCGGACCACTTCGCTGAGCAATTTAGCTTGCTCGCTTGCTAACCAGCGCCGAATGATTCGGGCTTCTTCTCTCCGAGCCCGAAATCGAAAGAGAGAATTACTATAAGCACCAACCATCTGCGTAATCTTTTCCATCGTCTGGCCAGCCAGATTCAAAAGGGCCTCGGGAGGGTCTGACTCGTTCCTCCCGATTGCGCGCACGAGGTCCATGAGGCTCGAGATCCTCTCACTCGGGCAGAGGATTCGCTGTTGGATTGAGAATTCTTGCCATCTCCGCTCGAACTTTCGGCGGGGCTCCCAGTATGACGGTGTGTTTCTCGTTGCGTTCATTCCTATCAGCGCATTGCTGATCTCGTGCAAAATCGAACCCAAAGGGGCGCGCGCTGCCAATTGGCTCGCGCGTAATGAAGCGATGGCCGCAAATCCGCCGCCCGCGAGTCCGGCCACCGCGCCGACCAGCGCGCCCAGGATAACCGATGTGGCTTCAGTCATGAGTGTCAACAAGAGCGCCCGCAATTTCCGGCGCGACAGGCTCGAGGACTAAGGACTCGGCAGAGCCCTTGATCATCTCTGATCGGTATAGCGAGCGGCGCAGACTAGTGTGCACAGGGTGGAGCAGCCATTCCCGCGTCACGTCGAAGACCTCGAAGACGAATTCGTAGGTCGACTTGTGCGCCCTACTCGGTCCGCCTTCCTTGGCCCACACGGCAGGATGGATCGTGTTTCTTGTCTGCCTTGCGGCGTGCAGCAATTCTTCCAGAGTCGTCTTACGTCCGTTCAACCGAATTTCCTTGGCCGGAATCCACTTCAGCTCACCAGCAATGCTGATAAGCTGATATAGATTGAACTCGAAAAATCTGTTCCTCTTGGATCTGAATTTCTTTTTCTTATGGGTTAGCGTGCGCCTAACCGCACGGTCTTCTACGTAACACATCGACAGCAAGAACGCTTCGAGCGCCGCGCCAGTGAGGATGCACGCGGCGAAATAGGCCCGACTATTCGCGCAGCGCTCGGCCTCGCGGTGATAGAAGAGGGAGATTTTCGCAAGCCGGTCTGACGTAGATGCGAAGTTTCCGTGCGTCTTGTAGGCCATTCCCGCCTAGTCTCCACTTCGTGCTATGCTTTTCTCGCCACCTAAACCTTTTCGCTTCCTCCTCTTGGTCCCCACGTGTAATTGCTTCTGACTACCAAGTAATCGAGCATCTGGAGCAGCCATTTGTCTTGTGGGATCGAGGGTGGCGTACTGGTCGGTCTGACGCTCCTCGCCCCAGTTGGCAAGGCTTTCGATAACCTCATCTGCGATCAGATCGTCTACTTTCTTAAGGATCAAACCCTGAATCGCCCCCAAGCGAGCTTCTACGGGTCGTGACGCGTAACCATAAACTGCCCAGGTCTCATAGTTCAGCGCGTAGTCATAGCCCGGGTCTTTCTGAATTCCGAACTGAACACAGAACAGCTCATATACTCGCTGTTTGAGTGGTAGCTGAAACTTCTTGTTGACCCGCTGCTCCTCGTACTCGGGATTCCCTGCGAACGCCACAGTTGATTCGCAATGACGAATTTGGAGTTTCCCTTCTCGAATTCGCGCACCGACTACGTCGGGTTCGAAACGTCCGCCGTGCGAACCGGGAAGATGCACTGGAGGTCTCATCATGACCAGATATCCCTCAAGCTCGAGCCATTCCGCGACTAATTCCTCTAGCCAATTTGACGCGAAGGACATTTCCCCTCCCTACAGCGCAGCACGGACGAGAGAGTATCATCGGCTGCCCGACCAAGGCTTTTCAAATGGCGCCGATGACGCGAATCCACAGCTTGTGGACGAGACGCGCGATCAGATCCAACAGACGCGCCTCGCGCGCCACTTTTGCCTCATCAGGTTGCGGTCTCATCGCACTTGTTTGTCATCTTGACGACGCGAGCAACGCGAGACTTCCCGAGCGGAAAGGGGGACCGGACTTTGCCGTTCCCCTTCAAATGGTGGAAAGGGGAACGGGTGAGAAGAGAGATTAAATTCCGAGCACGTCGCGCATCGTGTAGAGCCCCGGCTTCTGGCCTGCCAGCCAGCCGGCGGCACGAAGCGCGCCGCGCGCGAGCGAGTCGCGGCTCTGCGCGCGATGTGTGAGCTCGAGGCGTTCGCCCTGCCCGCCGAATATCACGGTATGATCGCCGACCGCGTCGCCTGCGCGCATCGCGAGCACCGCGATCTTGCCATCGGGCCTGACGCCCGTGATTCCTTCGCGGCCGAAGACCGCATTGGGCGCGAATTCCACGCCGCGCGCCGACGCGATCACCTTGCCGAGCGAAAGCGCGGTCCCGCTGGGCGCGTCGATCTTGGTGCGATGATGAATCTCGAGAACTTCGGCGTCGAAGTCGGGGAGGATCGCCGCCACCTCGGCGACGATCTTTGCAAGCACGTTGACTCCGATACTCATATTGGGTGCGATCACGGTGCGCGTTTTCTGCGCCAGCTCGCGCGCGCGCGCTTCCATCTCGGGCGTGAAACCGGTCGAGCCGATGACAATCGCGGCGCCCGCTTTCGATGCGACTTCGAGATGTTCCATCGACGCGGCGGCGGTTGTGAAGTCCAACGTGACGGTGTCGGGCTTTGCGATCGACCCATAGTCGTCGGTGATCTTCACACCGAGCTTGCCCACGCCGGCGAGCTCGCCGGCGTCGGTGCCGAGCGCGCTGTTACCACGCGCTTCGAGCGCGCCGACAATTTTGTGCGCCGGATCGCGCGACGCAAGCGCGACCAGCAGACGCCCCATCCGGCCCGCTGCTCCAGCCACGATGATTAGGTTAGCCATCGGAAGTCACTTTTTCACGCTGCCCGCGCGACGCGGGCGCGATGCGGACGCTATCGCGATATCAGGAAGCCGGAGCCTCGGCGGGCGCCGCTTCGGCCGCCTTGCCGTGCTTGGCCTTGAAGTGTTCGTCGCACAGGCTCGAGGTGCCGTGGCGATGCTTGCGGCATTTCTCGAAGGTGCAGGTTTTGTAGCGCGCCTTGGGCATCTCGCCGGCTTTCCAGAGCCGGAAATGCTGCCGGCAGTAGCCCCTGCCGACCGCTTCGCGCGCGCAATCTTTCGCTTTGCAGTTTCCTTTGTTCGCCATGAATCCCTTCTTGGAGGCCGTTTTCCCGACGCGGGCGCCGAAAATCGCGGCTGAGCAATTCATCTACAATAGTGTTTGCCGCCGCCGCTTCATAGAGGGCTGGGATCAAGCGTGCGTAGCGAGAGCGCTAGTGCGGCCATTGCGAGCGTGGCTGCCAGTGCGACTTCCATGCTTGCGCGCGGGCTTATGTCGGCGATCGCATGGCCCATGATCCACGGCGCGAGGATTGCGCCAAGCGCGCCGGCCGCTACTACGATCGATGTCATCCTGCCGACCTCGGTTGGGAACCGCGCCGCGCCAACTGCGATCATGTTGGGGAAGACCGGGCCGTAGCCGAAGCCGATAAGGAAGATGGAAGTCGCGGCGAGAACACCTGCCGTGGGGACCGCGATCAATATCAGCAGTGCAACTGCAGATAGGGCCGAGGACAGCATCGTGAATCGCGGCAATGCGATGCGGTGCCCTAATCGTCCGCCGAACGCGCGCCCGCATACCAATCCAAGCCAATACAGCGAGACGCCCGACGACGCGAGCATCTCGGGCCCAAAGCGCTCGCCGTGCGCAGGTAAAGAAAGAGCCACGCGCCAATTCCGATCTCGGCGCCGACGTAAAGGAACATCACTGCGCTGATCGCCCAAATCAGCGGACGCGAGAGCATCGAGATGAGTCCTTTGCCGTCCCCGGGCGCCGGCGCCGTGCGAACTTCGTGCGCCGGAGTCGTTCCCAGACGAAGTCCGATAGCGGCACAGACCATCGCGCCGCCGCCGAACACCCACCAGTACGGCACGCGACTGGCGAAGGCGGCGCTCACGATCAGAGGTCCGAGCAATGCGCCGACGCCGAACAGCACGTGCAGGTAGTTGAGCGCGGAGGCGAGCCGCTCGCGATTGAGCTCGACGATGAGGGCATTGGCGCCGATGTCGATACCGCCGTTGGCCAAGCCGATCAGAAATCCGGCGCTCAGCAGTCCCGCGAGTCCGGGAGCGACGGCGAGTCCCGCCAGACCGGCTGTGAACAGCACCATCGCGCCGACAAGGATTTTCTGCGCGCTCAGCGATTGATTGATCTCGCCGGCGATCAGCACCGAGATGAAGTAACCGGCGGCCGAGGCGCTGACGATCAAGCCGGCGCGTTCGATCGGCAGATGAGCGGTACGAGAGATCTGCGGGAGAAACGGGCCGAGCCAGCCACTGTTGATGCCCACCATCAGCAGGCAGGAATATGCCAGCCGGGTGATCGTTCCCTCGCGGCTCAGCAATTGGTCGTTATCTAATGTTGCGACGCGCAACGTCACGATGCGACCGAGCAGAGCACGCGGTAGAGGGGTTCGAGCTCGCGGAACGCGTCGAACACTTCGGCGCGATCGACTGTCAGAGCGTCGCGCACCGGCCATCCGAAGCCGACGTCGATGCCGCCGGATTTCCTCGCGAGCGCGTCCGCGAGCCCGTCGAAGAAGACGGCGGCGGCAGCGATTGACCGCGGCAATTCGCGACAGTCCCAGTTTTGGTACTGCTGGATCTTCGTCCCGCTAAAGGATTTCTCCAAGTCAGCCGACTTCGACTTGATCGCCTGCGCCATCTCGGGACGCTGGTCGGCGTCGGTCTTCACCACCGCGCGCGCATGGATGCCCGCTGCTGAGATGCACAGTGCGAGATATCCGTGGCGCTTGTATCCCGTGCGCGATGGGCCGAACGCCACCCAGGTCTCAGCGGGAGGATTCGCTGTGCGCCGCATGTGTTTGGCGACGTGCGGAAAGAATTCCATGCGCAGTGTTCGCGACAGTTCCGGCGCCAGCTCGTTGCCCAGCCTTTTCAGCCGCGGGTTGATCAGTTCGTCGATCTTCGCGAGGCGCGCGCTGAATCCTTCGATCGCGAACACTTCAAAATCGCGGCGCAGAAAACCCAGCGTCGCCATCAATCTGGCTTCGACCTCACTTCGCGACTCGCTCGCGCTCCTGAAAGGCTTTCTCCCAGTTGCGCCCATCGAAATGGGTGTGCTCGAGCTTGCTGAGATTCACACCTTCAAGGCATCGCACGTTGATGTCGATGCCCTCGGGGTCGGAGCGCGGAATATAAAACGATGCGACGCCGCAATTCGGGCAAAAGAGATGCTTCGCGGTTTTCGTGTTGAAGCTGTACGCCGCGATATTGTCGGACGGCGTAAGCAGCCGGAACGCGGTCCGCTCGACGATCCAGTGGAGGTAGCCCTTCTTCGTGCAAATCGAGCAGTTGCATTCCGAGACGCGCTCGAGACTGCCCCTGACCTCGAAGCGGACGCGTCCGCAGTGGCATCCGCCGCGATAGGTTCGTTCGCTTGGCTTTTTCTTTTCGCTTTCTTTTTTCTTCATGAACGCTTTCTTTAACTTAGCCGATGTCACAAAGGAAACTGCGCCGGCGTACGAAATCGAGTTGCCCCTGGCGCGATTCGGAGCGCGTAAATTCGACCAGGCTGCGATTTGCCAGTGACGCCCGCGCGATGCGCGTGTTAGAATCGCGCGATGGCGGCGACACCTGAGTCACTCTCCGGCCCGCACTTCGAGGCGACGTTGGCGCGTCACGGAATTCGCGCGCTCAGCCGTAAATCGCCCGCAACGATACAGGTGAACGTCGGCAAGCTGTGCAACCAGGCGTGCCATCACTGTCACGTCGATGCGGGCCCGCGGCGGACCGAGCGGATGACGCGTGCGACGGCGGCGCGAGTGCTCGACGTGCTGGCGGCGAGTCCTCGAGTCGAGACGCTCGATATCACCGGCGGCGCGCCGGAGCTGAACGAGAACTTCGCGATGCTGGTGGAGCGGGCGCGCTCGCTCGGCCGCACGGTTATCGTACGATGCAACCTGACGGTGACGCTGGAACCCGGCATGGAATGGCTGCTGGAGTTCTATCGGCGCGCGGGCGTCGAGTTGGTTTGTTCGCTCCCATGCTACACGGCGGAGAACACGGATCGTCAGCGCGGCGCGGGGGTGTTCGACAAGAGCATCGCGGCGTTGAAGCATCTCAATGCAGCCGGATTCGGGCGCGGCGAGCTGCGGTTGGATCTCGTGTACAACCCGATCGGCGCGGCGCTTCCACCGCCGCAGGCCGAGCTTGAAGCGCAGTATCGCGACGAGCTCGCGCGCAATTTCGGGATCGTATTCGATCGCCTGCTCACTATTACCAACATGCCGATCGCCCGCTTCGCCAACCAACTGCGCAGCGCCGGCAACCATTCCGCGTACATGAGCCTGCTGGTGAATCACTTCAACCCGGCGACCGTGGAAGCGCTGATGTGCCGCGACTTGGTGAGCGTCGGATGGGATGGACGGCTCTACGACTGCGACTTCAACCAGATGCTGGAAATCCCGCTCGGCGGCAGCGCCGTGTCGACAATCTGGGATATCGACGACGTCGGCGAGCTTGTGGGCGCGCGCATCGCGACCGCCTCGCATTGTTTCGGATGCACCGCGGGCGCGGGCTCGAGCTGCGGCGGCGCGATCGCGTAAGGCAGCCCGCCTTTTGGTCCTGATTTCATGTGCGTGATATGACAAGTGCTCGCCGCGACGGCGCGGCTCTCGACAAGGAGATTGTTCATGGCGGTGAAAATCGAAGGCACCTGCGATCCTAAGTTCAATCGTGTCAAGGACGCGTTCGCCGAGAATCTTGAGAAGCGAAACGAGGTCGGCGCCGCCGCGGCAGTTATGCTCGACGGTAGAAGCGTCGTGGATATCTGGGCGGGACATGCTGATAAGGCGAAGACCAAGCCGTGGACGCGCGACACGCTCGTCAACGTCTACTCGACCACCAAGGGCGTCACCGCGATCTGCGCGCATCGGCTCGCCGACAAGGGCCTGCTCGACATCGACGCGCCCGTGGCGAAGTACTGGCCCGAGTTCGCCCAGGCGGGCAAGGACAAGCTGCCGGTGCGGTATCTGTTGAGTCATCGCGCGGGTCTTCCCGCCGTGCGCAAACTCCTCGACGACGACGCGCTCTTCAACTGGAACACGATGACGGCCGCGCTCGCCGAGCAGGAGCCGTGGTGGGAGCCGGGCACCAGGCACGGTTATCACGCGCTGACTTTTGGCTGGTTGGTCGGCGAGGTGATTCGGCGCATCTCGGGCAAGACGCCGGGCTCGTATCTGCGCGACGAGATCGCCAGTCCGCTCGGTGCGGATTTTCATATCGGTCTTGACGCGAAGCATGACGCGCGAACCGCGGACATGATCGCCGCGCCGCCGCCGACACCGGGCGAGCCGAACATGTTCCCCGAGGTGATGAAGGATCCCGAATCGATGGCTGCCAAGGCATTCATGAATCCGCCGGGCGGGATGAGGCCGGGAGTGGTCAACACGCGCGAGTGGCGCGCGGCCGAAATTCCCGCGGCGAACGGGCACGGCACGGCGCGCTCGCTGGCGCAGTTGTACGGCGCGCTCGCGCGCGGCGGCGAAATGAACGGCGTTCGCGTGATGTCGAAGGACGAGATCGCGAAGTGCTCGCTCGAGCAATCCAACGGCCCCGACGCCTTGCTGATGCTCAACACGCGCTTCTCGCAGGGCTTCATGATGTCGCAACCGGGCGCGTCGCTGGGGCCGAATCCGAAGTCGTTCGGCCATCCGGGTGCGGGCGGCTCGCTCGGATACGCCGATCCCGAGGCGAAGATTGGCTTCGGCTACACGATGAACAAGATGCAGACGAGCTTGCTGATCGATCAGCGCGCGACCGCGCTAATCGACGCCGTCTACGCATCGTTGTAGGGGAATGGTAAATCACTTGATCTAATGTGAAACCCGGCCGTGGGTTTCACGCTTCCTTGGGCAGGGGTGACCCCTGCACCCAGTGATAAGAGAAGATGCGGGACTTCGTCCCTGTTTGGAACTTGGTTGGGGGAAGACTTCTCTGCTACCGGTTCCCCTTCCCGCGCGGGAAGGGGTTAGGGGTTAGGGTTCGCGTATCTCCGCGCCGCGGGGCGTCAGAAAGTCATCGGCAAGGACTGCAGGCCGCGCAGGCTCATCGCGGGACGCCATTTCGGATTCGGATCGGCGAGCGCCAGCTTGGGCATCCGGCGAAGAATCGTTTCGAACGCGATCCGCCCTTCGACCTTGGCGAGCACTTCGCCGATGCATCGATGGGGTCCGGCGCCGAAAGACAGGTGATGGTTGTCGGGCCGCGCGATGTCGAGCTTGTCCGGATCGGCAAATCGCAGCGGGTCCCGATTGGCGGCGCCCATAAAGACAACCACGTGCTCGCCGCGCGGAATCGTCCTGCCGCCCAGCTCGATATCTTCGCTCGCGGTACGAAAAGTCACCTGCACCGGGCTGTCGAAGCGCAGGAACTCGTCGAGCGCGGATTCGATAAGCGACGGGTCTGATCGCAATTGCGCCAACGCGTCGGGATTGCGGAACAGCGCCAGCATCCCGTTCCCGATCATGTTCATCGTGGTCTCGTGGCCGGCCAGCAGGGTGAACATCGCACTGAAGACGAGTTCCTCCTCGGTCTGCAGGTCGCCGCGTCCTTCGGCCGCCACCATGATGCTGATCAGATCTTCGCGCGGATGTATCCGGCGGTCGGCGGCCAGTTCCGAGAAGTAGCGCCGCACGTCCGCGATCGCCTGGCGCACTTCCACGCCGGGATCGTTCGCGCTGATAACCGGGTCGAGCGGCACGCCAAGCGTGCGCATCCAGTCGCGAAACATCGGCTTGTCGGCTTCGTCAGCGCCCATCACCTCGGCAAGCACGTCGATCGGAAATGGAAACGCGACGTCCTTGATCAAATCCATCGAGCCGCGAGCCTGGACCGCGTCGAGCAGGTAATCGACGATGTTCTGAATCCGCGGCTGTAAGCCGTTAACGACGGGCGGCGAAAAGAACGTGGTCATCAGCCGGCGCAAGCGGGTGTGGTCGGGAGGATTGCGAAAAACGATCGCGTGCTTCAGCGCCTCGCGCATCGACTTGAGCCCGTCGTCAGGCGGAAAGGCGTCGAGCGCGTTGAGATCGAACGCGAGAAATCGCTTATCGCGCAGCACGTCGAGACAGTTGTCGTAGCGCGTGGAAATCCAGAACCCGATCGGCGTCCTTAGCAGCGGATATCGCGTGCGCAGGAATCTATAGAGCGGATAGGGATTCGCCGAGAACAGCCGTCCGTACATCCGGCTTGCGACGCGACTAACGCGGGCAAAAGTGGTCGATGATGGCATCAGTTACGCGTCCGGAAGTATACGAGCCCGCCCGCCTGATTGGAAACCGCAGCAAATGGCGAAGGCAGATCGTGCGGCGAGGGGCATTTTCTACCACCTGTTGTGGTTGATCGATCAAAGCACCACCAAGCGTAGCTTCGTTCCGTAAAAATTAATATTTCGAGAGCGGAGGTCGTCCGATGGTGGATCGCGGCCAGCGGCAAGGAAGTTCGCATCAGGTAGTGAGTGTCATGCACAACGGGATGCTAGACACGTCGAGCGCGGCGCGGTCAGGCTGAACAGTTCATCCCTGAACCCGGGTCTCACAGGGAGAGGAGAAGATCCGGACACAACGGTTCCTCACCGCAGCCCTCTTCCGAACGAGCGAGGGAACCAGAGGGCAACGGTCACCTTAGCTGCGACTTGGTGGCGATCCAGATTGCATGGTATGTGGAGGCTTGATCGACGAGGAGAGAGATATGTCCGTGAAGATCGAAGGTACCTGTGATCCGCGATTTAGCAGCGTGCGTGACATTTTTGCGAATAGCTTTGAGCATGAGCTCGAGGTTGGGGCGGCGGTTGCTGCTGTCGTTGATGGGAAAACGGTTTTTGATCTTTGGGGAGGGTACGCAGACAAGGCTAAGACCAAGCCCTGGACGCGCGATGCGCTCGTCAATGTTTGGTCGACTACCAAGGGGATCACGTCGATGTGTGCGCATCGGCTGGTCGATCAGGGGAAGCTCGATCTTGATGCGCCGGTGGCTAAGTACTGGCCCGAGTTTGCGCAGGCGGGCAAGGAAAAGATTCCCGTAAATTATCTGCTGAGCCATCGCGCGGGGCTGCCGGCCGTGCGCAAGCAGTTGCCGATGGACGCATACACGAGCTGGCCCGTGATGTGCGCGGCGCTGGCGGCGCAGGAGCCGTGGTGGGAGCCGGGCACCAAGCACGGCTATCACGCGATCACGTTCGGCTATCTGGTCGGCGAAGTGATTCGGCGAATCACGGGCAAGACGCCGGGCACTTACCTGCGCGAGGAAATCGCGGGACCGCTCAAGCTCGATATTCATATCGGCGTGGACGCGAGCTTCGATCCGCGAATCGCGGAACTGATCGGCGCGCCGCCGCCACAGCCGGGCAAGCCCGATCAAATCGCGACGATGAGCGCCGATCCGGAATCGATGACGTACAAGGCGATCGCGAATCCGCGGCCAGTGGTCGATCCCGCGCTGGTCAACAGCCGCGCGTGGCGCGGCGCGGAGGTTCCCGCTGCCAACGGCCATGCGACTGCGCGCGCGCTTGCGGCGCTGTATGGCGCGCTCGCGACCGGCGGCGAGCTGAACGGTTATCGCGTGCTGACGCCGGCGAGTATCAAGCGCGCGCATACGGAACAGGCGAACGGACCCGACCTTGTGCTGGGCGTCGTGTCGCGATGGGGACTGGGATTTGCGCTCAATCAGCCGGCGGCGCCACTCGGGCCGAATCCGCGCACGTTTGGGCATCCGGGGGCGGGCGGCTCGATCGGATTTGCCGATCCCGACGCGCGCGTCGGGTTTGGCTACACGATGAACCAGATGGGTTCGGACGCGCTGATCGACGGGCGGGCCTCGTCGCTGTTCAACGCGATGTTCGCGGCATTGTAGAACATTCTCCTACGCGATCGCGCCGGAGAATAAATCCATTTTTATGTGAAACCCACCATGGGTTTCACACTTCCTTGGGCAGGGGTGACCCCTGCACCCGGTGTTAAGAAAAGAAGAGATGCGGGACTTCGTCCCTGTTAGAAGGTAAATGGAAAGACGGGTGCATCGTTGACGGCGCACCGCGATTCCTTTTCAACGCGATGTTTGAGGCGCTCTAGCCAGAGGAATATCGAAGTGGTAACCCATCTGCCGTTGGTTAGCGGAGAGTCAAATTGATCGAATTCGAGTGGGAACCGCGGGAAGCCGGGTTGTGCGGCATGTATCACGCGGTGGCGGAGCAGGTGATGCGTCCCCTCTCGCGCGAGTTCGACGAGCGGGAAGGCGAAAAGCCCTGGGGCTTTTATGAAACGATGTGGTCCGCCTCGCGCGCCGGCAACCTGCAACTGCGCGTCGGACGCGACCAGGCTTCGTCGGGTGGCGGCGGCACATCGCCGCGCAAAGTCGTCAATCTCGGACTGGTACTGGCTGCCGAGGAACTGTGCTGGGGCGATGCCGGGTTGTTCATTTCGATTCCCAACGCCGGACTGGGCGGCGCTGCGGTAGCGGCCTCGGGGACGCCCGAACAGAAAGAAAAATTCCTGCAACGCTTCCGGGAGGGCGGACCGAAGTGGAGCGCTATGGCAGTCTCCGAGCCGGGATGCGGCTCCGATCCGGCCGCGATGGCCACCACGGCAACGCGCGACGGCGACTGTTGGGTGCTCAACGGAGCCAAGATGTTTTGCACCTCAGGTCAGATGGCGGCTGAGAAGTCGGAGGGCTTCGTCGTGGTATGGGCGACGATCGACCCGAGCGCGGGCCGCGCTGGCATCAAGCCGTTCGTGGTCGAGCATCACACGCCTGGGATGACGGTGAGCCGGGTGGAGAAAAAGCTCGGAATCCGCGCTTCCGACACCGCGGTGCTGGTGTTCGAGAAATGCCGCATACCCGCGGACCATCTTTTGGGCAGCGCGGAGATTGCGCGCGACACGGGATTTCGCGACATCATGCCGACCTTCGATACCACCCGCACGATCGTTGCAGCGATGTCGATCGGAGTGGCGCGCGCGGCACTGGATTGCGTGCGCGAGTTTCTGAGTGAACATGGCGTGCCGATCCGCTACGGAATCGCCCCGACCAGGCTTTCCGCGGTCGAACGTGACTTCATCGCGCTGGAAGCCAATCTCAAGGCAACGCGGCTGCTTGCGTGGCGCGCGGCCTGGATGCTCGATATGGGCAAGCCCAACCACCTCGAGGCTTCAATGGCGAAGGCGAAGGCCGGGCTGGTGGTGACCGAGGTCACGCAGAAGGCGGTCGAAATGCTGGGACCGCTGGGCTATTCGCGCGGGCTGCAGCTGGAGAAGTGGATGCGCGACGCGAAGATCAACGACATCTATGAAGGAACACAGCAGATGCAGATGTTGATCGTGGCGCGGAAGATCCTGAACTACAGCAGCGGAGAGTTGAAGTAGACGCAGATTGAGCGCGAGCAAGCCTGGAGCCGAGAAAAACGATGGCGCCCGCCTGGCTTCGGCGAGCGCCCGCCTTGTCCCCTTTTTTCGAAGCTCAGATTCCGGCCGTCTTGTGGAGCGCGCAGCGCAGCTTGAAGAAGTGCGCCATCGAGGTGAGGTAGCGGACGCGCAACGCCGCCCCCATCTTGCCCTTGCTCAGGTCGAGGTCGTAACGCGTTCCAATCCTGTCGTAGGCGTACTTTATGCTGTTGAACAGATCGTCCGAGGAACCCGGCTTGAGATGCGTGATGCCGCCGATCTTTCTGATCGATTCCGGACTGTAGGCTGCGAGCGCGACGAGGCTGTCGGCAAACAGTTCGTCCTCTTCGGCCAGGTGATTGGCGAACGCGCCTTCCATGAAGGCAGTGTGGGCGGCCTTCTCGCCGACCAACGAGCCGTAGATGAAGTGGCCGAGTTCATGGCCCAGGGTCGCGCCGACCGCGCCGCGATGATGCGCGGTGTTGACGAAAATCACGAACTTGCTTTTTTCGCCGACTTCGGCACGGCAATAAAATCCGCGCAGTGACAGGCCGGCGCCGGTGGTATAAGGCTCGGCACGCAATTCGAGTTCGCGCGGACCGAACAATTTACCCAGGTGACCGAGCAGTTGCGGGCTGCCGAGATCCTCCAAGCTGCCGTAAGTCGGGATGTGTTGCTTGATGTCCTTCTCGACGATCTGCGCCAAATCCCTGGCCAGGGTCCTGGATGGAAGCGCGGGGACGTCGGCGTAGTCGGCGGAGAGAATCTTCTTAAGATCGGAAAGCTGATTGAGCACTCGGGTGCCGAGCGAGGCGTAGGGGACCTTGATTTCGCCGAGCAACTTGGAAACGAGATGATCGACTTCGCGAGTTACCAGCGCGTCCGGTTCGCGCGGGATCCGTTTGGCGATGGCTGGCGATGAAGTGAGGGCTGCGCTCATTAAATACTACTTGGGCGAATGCCAGGCTGGCTGGCATGACCGGCGCCCTATATTAGGTGACTCGCGATGCTTTTCAATACCCATCTACGGACAATAAGTCGAGCAAACCGTATGCCACACCACCTATAGTCAATGCAATCAAAGGCCATACCAAGGGTAGTGTGGAAAACTCGCCGAAGGGGCGTTTTTGCAACGCGACCAGCGCATTTTTGAACCAAACATACGACGACGAACCAGCCGGAAGTGTCCGAAAGTTCCGGCTGGCCGCCCCGCAATCGGTACGCGTCGCGAGCGACGCTGACGCGTCCTTCGAGGCTACCGGGGTCCAATCCGGCGCTGCCGAAGTCATTTGATCCCCTCTACCATCACGGCCAAAATCAAATCGCGTTCAGGTACACAGTCCCTGGCGCGCAATAGTCAAAAATTCAGTCGCTCGCCTTCGAGCCACTTTCCTCGCGCTTAAGAACGACACGCCCGAAGCCGGCGACCACGCTGCTGTCGCGCAGCAGATTGCGCCGGAGCATCTGCGCCCGCCGGCATTCAGCGGAGCCAATCTGTTCCTCGATCTTGCGGCGGCGCCGATCGATTTCATTCGCCATTGACTGATACATTTTCAGTTGTGAGCCCAATTCGACCCACAAGCACGGGCCGCAAAGCGGCACGCATTCGCCGGTCTCGTCCGGTCCGGCGCACAGATAATGGCTGGGGCAGTTGACGCATCGATGGCGGTGCGGGCGGCGCGCCAGGCGCAAATCGGCTCCGGGCGCCGGCCACGGGAGCGGCAGGATCTCGAGTTCTTCGGCGCTAGTCATCCGTGTTGTGACCTGTGGAGTCTTGTTGCGCGATATTGCTATCCCCGACGCTGTCATGGGTCGTATTGTTTAACTTTACCTACAACCTGTCAAGTCTTTAGCTACGAACTGTAGGACGGCTTTGATGCCGCTTTGGCGCGCTCAGGTCGTCGGGGCGTTTGGTCGAATCACTCGCGCCGGGCCGCGAGAGCGGGCATTTGCCGAGAAAAAAGGCAGTCATTCCGGTCGCTTGAGCCATCGTTCGACGAAATCGAGGCGGTCCTTGCCCCAGAACATCTCGTCGCCGACGAAAAAGGTGGGCGCGCCGAAGACGCCGCGCGCAACCGCAGTCTCGGTCAATGCGGCGAGTTCGTCGCGAGTCGACTTCGCATCGGCAAGAGGCATAAGCTTCTCGCCGTCGAAACCGGCGCTCGTGGCAATCGAAGCCAGCACGTCGCGGTCGCTGATATCCTCGTCGCGTTCCCAGTAAGCGCGCATGATTGCCTGCGAGAGCGTGCGCTGAGCGCGCTCGCGCGAAACGCCGTCATCGTCCACCTGAGTTGTGTGACCAGCGGCCAGGACCGCGCGCAGGGCGGACGACGTCTTGATCGGAAAGCGGCTGGGCTTCTTGAACGGCAACCTCGTCAGTTCCGCGTAGCGCGCGTGATCGCGCCACAGGTAACGCGCCTTAGGCGGCGTCATGGCCATCACGTCGAAGCCGGTGCCGCGGAAGAGTGCGGCGAAATGCGCCGGCATCCAGTTCACGCGCGCGTCGTTGCGGACGCAAATCTCAGGCAACAGGAACGCGGCGAAGTAGCTATTGGTGCTGGAGAAATCGAAGTAGAAATCGACGAAGCGCATGAGCAAGCCGCCCCGATTGTAGCGCGAGCCGCCGGAACAACCGCAACGGTTGCCACTATCGTTGCGGCTTGCCATTAGTGACATTTTCATCATGCCGAAAACCAGATTTGAGATTCTGCCCGGCGCGCCGTATCCGCTCGGCGCCACCTTCGACGGCGCGGGTGCGAACTTCGCGATATTTTCCGAACATGCGACCGGCGCGACGCTCTGCCTCTTCGGGGGCATCGGCGGCAATACCGAGATTGCTCGAATACCGCTGGCAGAGCGCACCGAACACGTCTGGCACGCCTACGTTCCCGGAGTTCGCGCCGGCCAGCGTTACGGCTATCGTGTGAGCGGTCCGTACGATCCTCCCGCGGGGCATCGCTTCAACTCGGCCAAGCTGCTGCTCGATCCGTACGCGCACACGCTCGATCGAATTCCTCGGTGGCACGATTCGATGATGGGTTATCGCTCGGTCACCGTTGGCACCGCGCCTCTTCTGGATTCGCGGAACAGCGCGCGCGCAATGTCCAAGTGCGTGGTGGTCGATCCGGCGTACGACTGGGAGGGCGATCGCAAACCCGCGATTCCGTGGTCGGACCTCGTCATCTACGAGGCGCACGTGAAGGGGATGACCGCGATGCATCCCGAAGTGCCGCGCAAGATTCGCGGCAGATTTGCGGGGCTTGCGGAGCCGGCCGTGATCAAGCACCTCACCTCGCTCGGCGTGAACGCAATCGAGTTGATGCCGGTGCACCAGACATTTCCCGAACACCGCCTGAAGAAACTCGGGCTGACGAACTATTGGGGATACGATTCAATTGGCAATTTCGCGCCGGACATCCGCTTTGCATCCGGGAGCGCGCTGGGCAGTTCGGTCACCGAATTCAAGTCGATGGTGAAGGCGTTCCATCGTGCGGGGATCGAGGTGATCCTCGACGTTGTTTACAACCATACGGCGGAAGGAAACGAGAACGGGCCGACGATTTGTTTTCGCGGGATCGACAACGCGAGTTACTATCGGCTGCGCGCTGACGGCAGTGGCCGATGCGAGGATTACACCGGCACCGGCAACTCACTGGATACGACGCATCCGCGGGTGCTCCAAATGGTGATGGAAAGCCTGCGCTACTGGATACTCGAGATGCACGTCGATGGATTTCGCTTCGACCTTGCGACCACGCTTGCGCGCGGTCCACGCGGCGAATTCGCGGGCAGCCCGTTTTTTGCGGCGATCGCGCAGGACCCCGTGATATCGGCGGCCAAGCTGATCGCGGAGCCATGGGACGTCGGCGATAGCGGCTATCGCGTGGGGGATTTTCCGGTCAACTGGAAGGAATGGAACGGCAAGTACCGCGACGGCGTGCGCGATTACTGGCGGGGCGCGAACTATTCGATGGGCGAATTCGCGTCGCGGGTCACCGGCAGTTCGGATCTGTACCGCGCCGACGGCCGCGCACCGCTCGCGAGCGTCAACTTTGTCACCTCGCACGACGGCTTCACGCTCGCCGATCTAGTTTCGTACAATGACAAGCACAACGAGGCGAACGGTGAGGATAATCGCGACGGCGACAACAACAATCACTCGTGGAACTGCGGCGTCGAAGGGCCGACCGAGGATCCCGCAATTCGTGCGGTTCGCGAGCGGCAAAAGCGCAACTTCCTCGCGACGCTGTTGCTGTCGCAGGGCGTACCGATGATCACGGCGGGCGACGAGCTCGGACGTTCGCAGCGCGGCAACAACAACGCGTACTGCCAGGACAATCCGATTTCATGGATCGATTGGGTGAGCGCCGACGCGACGCTGATCGATTTCACGCGGCGCTTGATTCAAATCCGCCGCGCGCATCCGATCTTCCGGCGCAGGAGATGGTTCACGGGCGATCCGGCAAGGGGCGCCCGGCGGAAAGATCTCGAATGGTTTCGGCCCGACGGCGCCGAGATGACCTCCGCCGACTGGGGCGTCGGATATGCGAAAACGCTGGGCGCGTTCCTGAACGGAAACGCGATGACTGAACGCGACGGCGCCGGCGTCAAAATCACCGACGCCAGCTTCTTCCTGATGTTCAACTCGTATCGCGAGGCGATGGAATTCAAGCTGCCGCCGAAGAAGTGGGGGCGGCAGTGGACGGTCGTGCTCGATACCGGGGATGCGACGGCGCCGGATCGCGCACAACCGCACTTGTTCGAGGAGCGGGTTCACGTGGCCGGACATGCAATGGTCGTGTTGCGGCGGGTTGCGTGACGCGAGCCGATTGTTGAATCGGATGCTCACGCACGGTCTATACTGTACGTAAGGCATCTCTTCCAGGCGGGAGAATTTCGCGATGATCGACTTTCGAACGGAGCCCTCCGGTTATCGGCATTGGCGTCTGAACTTCGACGGGCCGGTCGCGACGGTCTTGATGGATGTGGACGAAAACGGCGGACTCGCGCCGGGCTATGAGCTGAAGCTCAATTCCTACGACCTCGGCGTCGATATCGAACTCAACGACGCGGTGAATCGCATCCGCTTCGAGCATCCCGAAGTAAAATGCGTGATCGTCACGTCGGGCAAGGAGCGCGTATTTTGCGCCGGCGCGAACATCAGGATGCTTGGCCTGTCGAGTCATCCGTTCAAAGTAAATTTTTGCAAATTCACCAACGAGACTCGCAACGCGATCGAGGACGCTACGCTCAACTCGGACCAGTACTACATGACTGCTATCGGCGGAGCGTGCGCGGGCGGCGGCTACGAACTCGCGCTCGCGACCGATTATATAATGTTGGCCGACGACGGCTCGACGAGTGTGTCGCTGCCCGAGGTCGCGCTGCTCGGGGTGCTGCCGGGCACGGGCGGATTGACTCGGCTGGTCGACAAGCGCCGCGTTCGGCGCGACCGCGCGGACTTTTTCTGCGCGACCGAGGAAGGAGTGCGGGGCAAGCGCGCCGAGGAATGGCAATTGGTCGATGAAGTCGTTCCCCGCTCGCGACTGATTGAGTCGGCGTCGCAAAGAGCGCTCGAGTTTGCGGCGCGTTCGGGTGTGGCTACGCATGCGCGCGGAATATCGCTCGGCCGGCTATCGCGTGAGGTGGAAGAGAGAAGGGTCAAGTATGCGCACCTGACGATCGAGATCGATCGCGACAATTCAACCGCGACGTTTGTGGTCGAGGCTCCAGAAAAGCCGGCGCCGCGCAACGTCGAAGAGGCTCATTCAATCGGCGCGGACTTCTGGCCGTTGGCGATAGCGCGCGAACTCGAAGACGCGATTCTGCATTTGCGGTTCAACGAGGAAACCCTGCGGACGTGGATCTTCCGCACGCGGGGCGACTCGGCGCTGGTGAGGTCGCACGACGCGTTCCTCGCCGCGAACGCCGAGGACTGGCTGGTGCGTGAGATTCGCCTCTACCTGAAGCGCACGCTGAAGCGGCTCGACGTCAGCTCGCGATCGATCTTCGCGTTGATCGAGCCGGGGTCGTGCTTTTGCGGAACTCTGCTCGAGCTCGCGCTGGCCTCGGACCGCACGTACATGCTGAGCGGATTGCGCGAAGGTGATGAGTCATTGCCGGCGAATATCAGGCTGACGGAAATGAACTTTGGCGCGATGCCGATGTGCAACGGCTTGACTCGGCTGGCAAGCAGATTTCAGGGCGAACCGGAGCACGTCGAGAAGTTGCGCGGCCGGATTGGCGAGCAGATCGATGCGTCGCAGGCGGATGGGTTGGGCCTCGTGACCTTCACGCCGGACGATATCGACTGGGACGACGAGGTTCGTCTCGCTATCGAAGAACGCGCGGCCTTTTCGTCGGACGCGCTGACCGGCATGGAAGCGTCTTTGCGATTCGGCGGGCCGGAGACGCTCGAGTCGAAAATATTTGCCCGTCTGTCGGCTTGGCAAAACTGGATCTTCCAGCGTCCCAACGCGGTCGGTGAAAAAGGCGCGTTGAAACTCTACGGCACAGGAGCGCGGCCGGAATTCGATCCGAGGAGAGTCTGATGCCGATAAACTATTCCGAGCGAATTCCCAACAACGTGAATCTAGCCGAAGACCGCCGCCTGCAGCGCGCGCTCGAGGCGTGGCAACCCGGGTTCCTGCAATGGTGGAGCGAGATGGGCCCTGAGAAATTCCAGGGCTGCGAGGTATATTTGCGGACTGCGACTTCGACTGACGCACAAGGTTGGGCGACATTCGGCTACGTCAAGATGCCTGACTATCGATGGGGCATTTTCCTGGCCGACCCCGAGCCCGATCGCAAGATTCCGTTCGGCGAGCACAAAGGCGAACCGGTCTGGCGCGAAGTGCCGGGCGAGCATCGTGGAGTCCTGCGCCGCCTGATCGTCACGCAGGGCGACACCGAGCCCGCGTCGGTCGAGCAGCAGCGGCATCTGGGCCGGACCTGTCCGTCGCTCTACGACCTGCGCAATCTTTTCCAGGTCAACGTCGAAGAAGGACGCCATCTGTGGGCGATGGTCTACCTGCTGCATGCCTACTTCGGACGCGACGGCCGCGAAGAGGCCGAAGCGCTGCTCCTGCGGCGGTCGGGCAACGCGGACAACCCGCGCATCCTCGGCGCCTTCAACGAGAAGACGCCCGATTGGCTGTCGTACTTCATGTTCACGCATTTCACGGACCGCGACGGCAAGTATCAGCTCGCGAGCCTGGCCGAATCGGGATTCGATCCGCTGGCGCGCACCTGCCGCTTCATGCTGACCGAGGAGGCGCATCACCTTTTCGTCGGCGAATCGGGAGTGAGCCGCGTGATTGCCCGCACTTGTCAATTGATGAAAGAGCATAACACCGACATAGTAAGTGAGTATGGCGGCATCGACCTGACTCTCATTCAAAAGTATATAAACTTTCATTACTCAGTATCGCTCGACTTGTTCGGCTCGGAACTATCGACCAATGCGGCCAATTACTACAGCGCGGGTCTGAAAGGCCGCTTCAAGGAGACCGACCGCGAGGACGACCATCAACTGACGCAAAGCGGCTACAGAGTATTCAAGCCGGACAACGGGGTAATCATCCAAACCGAACAGCCGGCGCTGATCGCGTTGAATGAGACTCTTCGCGACTCGTACATCACCGATTGCGAGCGGGCTCTAGCGCGATGGAACAAGGTTATTCGGGAAGCCGGGGTCAGCTTTGAGCTCAAGCTGCCGCATCGGGGGTTTCGGCGCTCGATCGGAGAGTTCGCGGGGGTCAACGTGACGCCGGATGGACCGATTATCCCGGATGAAGAGTGGGAGCGGCGCAAAGCGGAGTGGATACCGACGCAGGCCGACCGCGAATTCGTGGCGTCGCTTATGAAGCCTGTCACCGCGCCCGGTCAATTCGCGAGCTGGATCGCACCGCCCACGCGCGGAATCAACCATCAGGCCCTGGACTTCGAGTACGTGACCGCGTTGCCGGAGAATTAATCGACACGCTTGACTCTGGACCATAGTCAAGGGTCTATCGTGAGGCGCGGATGACGATTGGCCGAGTCGCTATTGCGGCGGGAGTTAGTATAGACACTCTGCGGTTCTACGAGCGGCAAGGGCTGCTCGCAAAACCGCGGCGAAGCTTATCGGGTTACAGGAGCTACTCCGACGACGTGCTCGACCGGCTGCGGTTCATCGGCGACGCGAAGCGGCTCGGATTTACGCTGAAGGAAATCAAGGAGTTGCTTTCGCAAGGCGTGAAATCGACGGCGGAATGCGGTCCAGTCACGCGAAAGGCCGAAGCAAAACTGACTGAGATGAACGAGGAGATCGATCGGCTGCTGCGGCTAAGGCTCACGCTGCGCAAGATGGTCGAGGCGTGTGGCGGAGAGTGTGCGCCGATGCGTGCATCGCGCGGCCGAAAAAAGGAGGTCCCATGGAAGTCGTGATTTACACCAATACGGGATGCTCGGCCTGCCATCAGGCGAAAGAGTTTCTCACGCAGCACAACGTCAGCTTCGTCGAAAAGAGCATCGCCAAGGATCCTTCGCTCATCAACGAGCTGGCCAGCATGGGCTTTCGCGCGGTTCCAGTAATTCGCGTCGGCAACGAAACGATGCTGGGATTCAGTGCGGTGAAGTTGCGGAGGATGCTGGGGCTGTGAGGGAACGCGGATCGAGCGTGAGCGGTCGCACGGCTACGGTCGTTGGCTGAATTGCGGGCAAAGCGCGGGCGTGGTCAGTCGCGAACCAATAAGACGCGATGTATCCCGTGAGTAAAGCGATGAAGCTCGTTTCCTCTAGCGCGCGCACGAGCCATGGGAAGCTGAGCTGAAACGCGGTTGGGGGAGGCACCAGGAAGCGGTTGAAGACGCGGAGCGAAAACGCGCCGAGACTATAGGACAACGCAGCCATCCAGACGGCCCGCGAGCTTGACCGCCCATCCGCTGCGGACGCGACCAGTTGCACGAACGGAATAGCCAGCAACACCAGGTAGTGATGCCATCCGACGGGCGTCAGCATGAGCGAGGTCGCGATCCACAGTGAGTAGATTCTCCAGTCGGGATCGCCGCGGTTCGCGTCGGCCAGTGTCGCGCGAATAGTCACTCCGAGTACTATTAGGTCCCCGACGGCGATGCAGGCGCGTCTGATCCAGTCGTGCGCTGAGCCGGACGCGGTACCCGTGAGTGCCCAGAATGTCCGCGATACGAATGGTCCGAGCGAAAGATTGTCCACCCGGTTCACTACTGAATAGTCAGTGAGCCACAATGCACCGTGAACGAAGCTGAGAGTTTGGGTTGAGCCCAAGGCGGCGACTGTTACTAACACTCCTGCCGCGATTCCAGTCGTCGCGAGCACAACCGCCCGCCATTTTCTACGGATGACAAAATAGCCGACGAGCAGAAGGGGGTACGCACGCAACAGTCCGGCGATTGCGATCAGCAGACCTGCCGTGCCGTCGCGGTCGCGTTCCATCGCGCGCATCGCGGCTACCATCAGGGCCAGGACGATGAGCTGCGATTGTCCCCAGTAAAAATTCAAACTCACCGGCGCGGGCATCAGAAGCAGTCCCGCTAGCAGCCACGCGGTGCGACCGGAGAGTCCGCGTCGATGCGCAAGCAACAGATACATGGCGATTGCCAATGCGGAAAAATTGATTGCGGTCCAGATCCAGAAAGCGGCGCGCGGCCGCAACCGCGCGAGAGGTTCGAAGCAAAGCAGAAACGGCGGCGTCTCGGAAGCGTGCAGCAGGCCGCCGGTCTCGAGGCCGAGCTGTGCGCCGATCGGCGTCAAGAGCGCGGAGTACGGATCGATTCCATGGCGGAGCGCCCACGCCGATTCGTAGTAGTTCGAGAAGTCGCGGCGGTGCCACTGTCCGGGCATCTTCGTCGCGGCACCCGCCAACATCAGGAGCGCGCAGATCCATACTGCGGCAATGATCGCGGGCTGACGCATCGTGACTGCGATTCGTTCGCCGTTCATCCCCCAAGTATGGGCAAACCAGAAGCTGCGAGCATAGAAAGTTGCTTGGCCGCCGGGTTATCTGGAGAACTCAAAATCGTGCATAGTTGAGCAGTCCGGAATTCACGGCAAAACGCTCGATGAGAAGTCAGTTGCTTTCGACCGATACGCAAGTCTCTGGCGCGCCACTACGGGCAGACCTGTCGCTAGGCATCTGGAGTGTCGTTCTAGCATTCGTAGTTTTATTCAGCGGCGGTTGCGCCACACCGGTCGGGGTCACGCGACTCGGCGAGCAAGCAGCGCATCGCGAGCTCAACGCGAATGTGCTCTCGACGGGCAAGTCGAGCGACTACTCGACGCAGCTCCTGGAGCGAACCGCGCTTAGCGACCGCTTCGAAAGCGATCCGCAGACAGTCCTAGCCGAGTTGAATTCAGGACTTGGCAAACCTGACGAACGCAACCGGCTGTTCGCGCTATCCGAGCTCTCGTTTGCGTATGCGGAAGACTCGGGGAATCAATCCTATTACCTGGCATCCGCCGCCTATGCGTACGCGTTCCTGTTTCCGGCAGATCCGGCCGACGCGCCTGGTCCTTACGATCCACGGTTGCGGCTCGCGGTTGACCTCTACAATCGAGGCATCGCTTTGGGACTTGCGACAAAGGACGGAAAGGAAGTTGACCTTAGTGAGCGTCAACTGAGTTTGCCCTTTGCGTCGCTCAATTTGAGTATCGAGCCTCAAGGATTCAACTACGGCGGAAATCACCTGACGAAGTTCGTGTCGCTCGCGGACCTGGAGGTTCGCGGGCTGCGCAACACTTACCGCAGACCAGGTATTGGTGCGGCGCTCTCGGCGCGAGTCGAGCCGTTGCCGGGCAGCCCTGGGAGCCAATGGATTCCGGCGAATGCGAAAGTGCCGGTCACCGCTTTCGTGCGCTTCGACAATCCGCGCCTCGCGATGAGCAATGGGCGTCTGCACGGCACCGTGGAACTTTACGACGAGGACAGGACGGCTGCGGTGCAAGTCGGTTCTTATTCCGTGCCCCTCGAGTCGGACCCCAGCGCCGCGCTCGCCTATCGGCTGGAAGGTGCGCCGATTTGGGATTTCGAGCTCGCCGGCTTTCGTCAGGGGGACTTTTCTTTTCTGGGCGTTGGCAACGGCGGCGACGTCAACGGGCTCTACATGTTGCATCCATACCACCCGAACATGATTCCGGTGGTGTTCGTTCACGGGACGGCGTCGAGCCCCGCGCGATGGGCTGAGATGGCGAACGAGCTGCTCGGCGATCCCGCGATCGCCTCGCACTATCAGCTTTGGTTCTTCATGTATAACAGCGGCAATCCGATCGCGTTGTCTGCGATGCGTTTGCGGGAATCGCTGATCGCCGCGCGCAAAGACCTCGATCCAGAAGACAAGGATCCTGCGCTCAACCAAATGGTAGTCATCGGCCATAGCCAGGGTGGGCTTCTGACGAAGATGATGGTCGTCGATAGCGGCAATCGCTTCTGGAACAATGTCACGTCGGTCCCGTTTGACCAGGCGGAACTCGATCCCGAGACGCGCGACCTGGCCTCGCGCGCGATGTTCTTCAAACCACAGCCGTACGTGACACGCGTGATCTTCATCGCGACACCGCATCGCGGCAGTTACATGGCCAGCAATCCGATAGTTAAGTTCGGAAACAAATTTATCAACCTGCCGGGCAGTCTTGCCAAGTCCGCGATTGCGATCGGGAAGCTTCGCGAGCCCAGCATGATGGGAACTCCCTTCACGATACCGACCGCGCTGGACAACATGGATGGCTCGAATCCTTTCATCAAGGCGCTCTCCTCGTTGCCGATCGCGCCCGGCGTGCACGCGCACTCGATCATTCCTGTGCAAGGATCGGGGCCGGTCGAGGAAGGCGACGATGGCGTCGTCGAGTACAAGAGCGCGCACATTGACGGCGTCGAGTCTGAGCTGGTCGTACGTTCGGGGCACTCGACGCAGGCCACGCCCGAGACGATCGAGGAAGTCCGCCGCATCCTCTACGAGCACGCGGGAATCCACTGATGCTCCGGCGCGCAGTCCGCTTGCTCGCGACGATCGCGATGTCGGTGATTGTCACTGCCGCGGTCGCATGGGGCGTGATGGCGATCTGGTTTGACGGACCACACTCGCGCGTGCTCGCGGGGGCGATTGCTGCGGGAGTGGCGCTGGTCTCGATAATTTTGGCGGCTATCGTTCACCCGTTTTTGCGAGGCCTCACGGTCGCGCTATTCCCGGTGATTGTCGTCGCACTCTGGTGGACGTCGATTCCGGCGAGCAACGCCCGCGATTGGACTCCGGATGTCGCCCGCACGGCGCGCGCGACTTTTGACAGCAACCGCGTCACGATCGAGAACGTGCGGAATTTCAAATATCGATCGGAATCGGACTACGACGAGCGTTGGGAGACGCGGACCTACGATCTCGACAGGATTCGTGGCCTGGACCTGTTCTTGTCGTTTTGGGGACCGACCCAAATCGCCCACACGATCGTCAGCTGGGACTTCGACGACGGCCAACACCTGGCCATCTCGATCGAGACGCGCAAAGAGAAAGGCGAATCCTACTCAGCCGTTCGCGGCTTCTTCCGCCAGTACGAGCTGTACTATGTCGTCGCCGACGAACGCGACCTGGTCGGGCTGCGAACCAACTACCGCGGTGAGCAGGTCTATCTGTATCGGATCCGCGTTCCCGCCGCGGATGCGCGGGCATTGCTGGTTGACTACCTCGACCAGGTGAACCGGCTCGCCGATCATCCAGAGTGGTACAACGCATTGACGCAGAACTGCACGACGGCGATCAGAGGCCACGCGCAAAACATCGGCGCCGGCCGGCGCCTCGACTGGAGACTGCTCGCAAACGGCCACCTCGATCAACTCCTGTACGAACGCGAACAGATCGAGACGAGCCTGCCCTTCGCGGAGCTCAAAGCACGCAGCAACATCACCGACAAAGCAAAAGCCTCAGATGACTCCCCCGATTTCTCCGCCCGCATCCGGCAAGGGCTGCCAGAAATCCCCGGCTCGTAGGTCGATCACAAATCGCAAAACGTCGTGGGGTGGTGCCGAGGG
>Ga0074046_10000772_pt1 | contig 29379 bp, 25 predicted proteins | sample BogForMeECP23OM3_FD_94441 | JGI IMG/M metagenome (GOLD analysis project Ga0074046, IMG submission 94441) | Bog forest soil microbial communities from Calvert Island, British Columbia, Canada - Bog Forest MetaG ECP23OM3 | ecosystem: Environmental > Terrestrial > Soil > Wetlands ... | reverse complement strand
GATGACAAGATCAGCTTCGAATATCAGCTGAAAAGATTCCTCGAAGGCTGCCAGATGTCTCCCGAGAGCGCGCACGTCTACTGGAATGGAACCTTCAGCGAGGCACAAAAGGCGGCTCTGTTGCGCGTGGAGATTCCACCCGCTCTCAACCGGGTTCTAGGCGAACTGCGCGATCGGTCATCGGAAACCGATGATCTTGCGCCCTACTTGTGGTTCGATCAGAGATATTTTCTTCCCGATGACATTCTGAACAAGGCAGATCGCATGAGCATGGCGCATTCGTTGGAAGTACGACCACCGTTTCTCGATCACCGGATCGTCGAATTCGCTGCGTCCCTGCCTGCATCTCTGAAGATTCGTGGTTCGAGGCAAAAGGTTCTTTTAAAGGAATTGATGCTCGACAAGCTTCCGCCTTCGGTTCTTCATCGCAAGAAAATTGGATTCGACATTCCCGCACACGATTGGCTTCGCGGTTGTCTGCGTTCACTGATGACTGATGTTTTGCTGGACGGTTCCTCGGAGCATGCGGGTCTGTTCCGGCGAAATGTGATTGAGACCTATATCCGCCAACACCTGGAGAGGCAAATCAATGTGGGATACCACTTATGGGGTCTGATGGTGCTGTTTCTGTGGATGAAAAAGTGGGGGATTCAAGCAGCGGCCGCCTCGGAGACAAGCGTTTGGATACAGGAAAAAACTGGTACCTATATCTAGTCGTTGTGCTGGTCGCGGCAGCTATCTATTTAGGCTGCATTATTTCTCCTCCTTCTTTGATGGATGATGTGGACGCGGTACAGGCACAGATTGCGCGCAACATGCTCGCTTCGGGTGACTGGGTAACAGCGCGCCTGGATGGAGTGGTGTATCTGGAAAAGGCTCCCTTTGTGTACTGGACCATCGCAGCCAGCTACGTAATTCTTGGTGCGCACGACTGGGCGGCGCGCATTCCGATCGCCTTAGCGGCGATTGCCCTCAGTGGGTTGACGGCAGCGTTCGGCATTTGGGCATTCGGCAAGCGGGCAGGGTTCTATGCGGGTTTGTGCATGGCTACGTGCATCGGGCTGTTTTTATTTACCCGGGTTTTGATTCCCGATGTCATGCTGACTTTCACGATGGCTCTCGCCATGTGGGCGTTTCTTCGCGTGTTGGAGGAAGACGAGCCTCATCCGCGGTTTTGGGCCTTCGTGCTGGCTGCGAACCTTGGGCTGGGACTACTGCTAAAAAGTTTGATCGGGGTCCTGTTTCCGCTCACGGCGGGCGCGATCTACCTCGGAATTACCCATCAGCTCTTTTCCGCCGCAGCGTGGCGACGGTTGCGTCCCTGGAGCGGATCACTGATCATTCTGCTTATTGCCGCGCCTTGGCACATTCTGGCCACGTTGCGCAATCCACCTTACTTTGCCTTCACCCTTCACAGTGGGCCGGGGCAGTATCACGGGTTTCTTTGGTTTTTCTTCATCAATGAGCAGCTACTGCGTTTTCTGAACTTACGCTATCCGCGAGACTACAACACCGTCCCGCGCCTTTACTTCTGGTCGCTGCACCTGGTGTGGCTGTTTCCCTGGAGCGTTTATTTTCCTGCCATTGCCAAGCTTTCCTTCAAACCCGAGGATCGCGCTGGCCGAGCGCGGCTGCTCGCTCTTTGCATGGCTGGCTTTGTGCTGGTCTTTTTCACTTTTTCGACGACGCAGGAATATTACTCAATGCCTTGCTATCCGGCGTTGGCGCTGCTGCTGGGCTCAGCCATGGCGACGGGAGGAGTTTGGATACGCCGCGGCACGCGAGTGCTCTCAGTGGTTGCGGCTTGCGCTGGAGTGGCAACGTTAAGCCTGTTTTTCCTCACCCGCGATCTGCCTGCGCCGGGGGATATTTCGCACGCGCTCAGCCAGCACCCGGGCGCGTATAAGCTCTCCCTGGGGCACATGCAGGACCTCACTCTCGCTTCCTTCGCCTATCTTCGAATGCCTCTCCTGGTGGCCGCGTTCGCCTTCTGCATCGGTGCCTTCGCAACCTGGAAGTGGGCGGGGCAGCGGGCATTTCTGGCAGCCGCTCTGATGATGATTCTGTTCTTCCATGCCGCCCGCATGGCTATGGCTGTCTTCGATCCCTATATGTCTTCGCGTCCGCTGGCGGAGGCGATCCTGAAGTCGCCGCCGGGAACCCTGATCGTCGATCACCACTATTACACCTTTTCTTCTATCTTCTTCTATACCAACCGCACTGCGTTGCTCCGCAACGGACGCTTCTACAATTTGGAATATGGCGCCTACGCACCGGGGGCGCCAGACGTGTTTATCGACGATACGCAATTCAAGGATCTATGGCTTAAGCCCGGGCGCTCCTACATTGTGGCCAACCAGAATGTAGTTCCTCGACTGGCATCCCTGGTGGGGGCGGAGCATCTTAATCTGGTGGTGGAAAGCGGAGGCAAGGTCGTTCTGACGAATCTCCCCGAGACTATTTCTCAAGGCAATGTTTCCAAAGCGGGTGGAACAGGTTAAGAGCACAGCAGTCAATATTAGAACTAGTGGATTTTCCGGTAATCATTATCTTACGAAGCGTTACGCAGAGAGCTTAAAACAAGGCAAGGAGAGAGTATGAAGATTGCGGTGCTGGGAGGGGATGGTTATTGCGGTTGGGCCACTGCCCTATATTTGTCACAAAAGGGACATTCGGTTGCGATTGCCGACAACTTTGCGCGCCGGCAATGGGATCACGAACTGGGCGTGCAGACGCTGACGCCCATCCGTCCTCTCTCGGATCGACTGAGGGTTTGGCAGGAGATCACCGGGAATACCATCGAGCTCTTTGTCGGTGATGTGACCGAGTACGATTTTCTTTCCGCGGTCGTCAAGGACTTTGAACCGGAGGCAGTTGTCCACTTCGCCGAGCAGCGCGCTGCTCCCTATTCCATGATCGACCGCAAGCATGCGGTCTTTACACAAGTAAACAATGTCGTCGGAACGCTTAATCTGCTATTCGCTCTGCGCGAGTTTCAACCCGATTGTCACCTCATTAAGCTCGGCACCATGGGTGAGTACGGCACGCCGAATATTGATATCGAAGAAGGTTACATCACCATCGAGCACAATGGGCGGAAAGACACAGTTCCGTATCCGAAGCAGCCCGGCTCCTTTTACCATCTCTCCAAGGTCCACGACAGTCACAATATCATGTTCACCTGTCGGGTCTGGGGACTGCGCGCCACGGACCTCAACCAGGGAGTTGTGTACGGAACCATGACCGACGAAGTGGCCTTGGACGAGGCGCTGATCAATCGCTTCGACTACGACGAAGTCTTCGGTACCGTGCTCAATCGTTTCTGCGTGCAGGCAGCCATGGGACATCCGCTTACCGTGTACGGCAAGGGAGGCCAGACTCGCGGATTTCTTGATATTCGCGACACGGTGCGATGCGTCGAAATTGCATGTTTGAATCCGGCGGCTCGAGGTGAGTGCCGCGTGTTCAACCAGTTCACGGAGCAGTTTTCAGTGCTCGACCTGGCACGAATGGTCCAAAACGCAGGGGAAAAGCTGGGTCTTGCCGTCGAAGTCGATCATCTACCTGATCCACGAGTCGAAGCGGAAGAACACTATTACAATGCGAAACACTCAAAACTGATTGAACTCGGTCTGAAGCCGCATTTGCTCTCCGACTCTCTGTTGGACTCGCTGATGAATGTAGCCTTGAAGTATCGCGATCGAATCGATGCCGGCGTGATCCTGCCGCGAATTAACTGGCGCCAGGCTGTTAACGAGCGTCGGGGAGAGGCACATCGAGAACCCGCGCCTCTTACCCATGCCTCTCTTGAGATCGTGGGAGCCAACGGAAAGAGCAACGGGAATCGCCGTTCCGCGAAGAAGTCACGGGCCGGGTTGAACAGCAAAGTGGGAAGCTAACCGTAAGAGGGGCGTCAGCCTGCTCGTTACGGATTGGTTTGAACGACGGGCACAAGTGTGCCGTCGCGAATGTAGTACTCAGAATCTCGCCACCGGATGCTGTTGCGCGTAAAACTGGTCAGCCAGATGACGAAAGCAAGCGCGTCCCATACAGGGATCAGCGCTAACTTTTTCCAAAGCACATCCTGTTTTAGGCCCCAAATTCCGACCGTCCAGGTCATCGCGAATCGCAAGGCAGAATAGGCACCGAGATAACCGAGCGCAACGCCAGGTGAGGGCCGAATCGCGACTGCAATCAAAGACCATGGCAAGCCTTGAGTGAGAAGCAGGCCGAGGTGCCCCCAAGGCCGCAAGTGCCGCATGACTACAATCCAGCGAAGCCTTTTGTGAAACAGGTCGCGCATCGACCCATAGTCGGCGACCGTCGAAATTGCGTACGCAAGAAGCTCAACCTCGTAGCCCTGCTCGGCGATAAGGCGGCCTACCAACAGATCATCGGCTGGACGGTTCTTGATTGCCTCATAACCCCCAAATCCCGCGAGTCGTGTGCGCGTGGTGGCGATCGTTGGTCCCAAGGCAAATTTCACTCCATCGAGCTGACGCGCTACCAGGATGCCGGCATAAAAATCAGAGAACATTCCAATCGTCTGAAGATCGTCGGTAAATGTCTTGTCCTCGATCGGCACATAAAAACAAGTTACAGCCCCAACCTTTGGATCGGCCAAGGGAGCAACCACGGTGCGCAAATAGTCCGGCCGCACTCGAACGTCACTATCGCTGATCACTACGACTTCGTGCTGAGCCTCGCTAACCAAGCGAGCCAGCTTCACGACTTTATCGTTGGATCCTGTTCCGCCCGAGCCGAACAACACCCGGATGTGGCGCTCCGGGAACTCCAGCTTTAGCCTCTGCAGTAACGGAACTGAGGGATCGTCCTCTTCACCAACGCAGAATACGACCTCATAATCCTGATAGTCCTGTTTGCAGAAGCTGGCGAAGTTTTCATACGCGTCAGGGTCGAGCCCACGAATCGGCTTCAGATTGCTGACCGGCGGTGTGAAGGTCCGATTAGCCGGCCTTGCGGGTCCCCTGTGCTGGAAGAACCGCCAGGAACTGAACAGCGCAATCAAGTAATAAATAAAAGGGATGGCAGCGACAGCGAGAAGCACATAGCGGAGATTAGAAATCATCAAGTGCCTCATACGCCGAGGACGAACGCCTTGCCAAAGATCTCGCGAGCGTCCCGCTCCCGCCTCCAGCTAATACGTGGCAATGGAAACGAACATAATTGGCTTCGTCGCTCGGTTTCGTGACTTGGATGCCTCAGTAGCACGCAACGATCACACTTTTTTCCTTGTCGAGCATATCAGGTAAAGTGGCATATTCGGAACTAGCGCAATATCTCCTGTGCGCGTAACCGTGAGGAATGGCCGAGGTCGGGAGCCCGGTTGCGGTCTGCCGTGTGCACGAGCCTCTATTTGCTCGCGGGCACGGCAGGCTTGATCGCATCGGCTGCTTTTTGCAGATCGTCGACGGAGCTAGCACTGAGTTGGTAAAGGTCCGTCCCATCCTCGCGTTTGGCCACATAGCCGTCATGCGCTTTGGCGATCAGCATTTTCTCCACGCGCTTGCCGTCGTCAGAAGTTGCAGCGATCTCAATCGTCGGATTGGCGAAGCCAGAGTCAAGAAACTCAACTGCAGTCAGATCGCGGAGCTTCGAGATGAGTGATTGCACACTCACGACATCCAGTTTCTTCCCGTTCTGCCACCAGTCTTCCCCGCTGCGAACCAGAAAATAGGCTTTGGAGCCATCGTGCAACTCAACCTTGTTGGGCTCAGCGAAACCAAAATCAAAGAGCTTTTTATCGCGGAAATCGTCGAAGCTTTTGTCCAGGACTTGGCCGAGGTCGGAATTTATTTTGTACGCACCTTCGACAGCGCTTGACCTCGCGTAATAGACGCTCTCGTTCTTATCCGTCTGGCTCCGGCGCACCTGAAGTTCCTGCGTCCCTGACTGGTCCGTAAGCCTCGCAGTGGCCAGTGGCGTGGAGCGCGCGAACGCTGAAGCTACCTCCTCGGGGTCAGAGCTGCTGAGATCCATCTTGGCGTCGGTCAACCTCCGGAGTAACTCACTCACTTGATCGCTATCGGCACGCAGCGGCTTGGGCTTCAGGATCTGCCACTCGTCTTTATTGCGCCCGAACTCGATGTCCTGATTTTTCCTGAGAATTTCGACACGGCTGATCTTGTCAGGATCCACGGCGAGCAAGCGCTTGTCCCGCAGATCGTTCAGACTCTTATTCACACTCGTTTTTGCATAGCTCCCCACGGTAAAAACGCGCGGATCGCCGGCGAGCATCGCGTAACTAGCCGAGCCCGTCGGGGTATCGTCGCCGATGAGAAGCTTTTGCGTCCTGTTGTCTTTTTCGGCGATGTCGACTTGGAGCGTGGGCTCATCCAGACCATATTGCTTCAGATTCGCTGCTCTATCTTCAACCAGGCGCTCTGAATTCAATGAGGACAGCGTGGAGAGCATCTCCGAAACTACGGACTGGTCTGCGCCGAACGATTGCGGCGCCGTGATTTTCCACTTTCCCGCAGCATCTTTCGCAAGCACAATCGGTTCGGAGTCTTTCTTCTTTAGATCCAGCCTTGTGATCGCCGCAGAGTCGAGTTTCAAAATGGAGGGTGGAGCATCAGCCGATGCCTTGGCAGCGTCCTGGCCTGGTTTGTGACGTTCCGACCAGTAGAGAACTCCAGCGAGGATAAAGAAGACGAAAGCCGCAACAATCAAACCACGGATTTTCATAGCGCTTCTCGAGACATGATCGGGCGAGTCGAGAGGTTCCCTACCTCCTCTTCCACCACACTCCAATCCCCACAATTACCACGGCCAGCGGCAGGGCGAATTGGCTGGTAAGGCGCACAAGGTTCAGCTGAGCGCGCGTCATCGTGATCCGCCGATCCTCTTGCTGCTTCGGGCGGATGGATATCAAGTCTTCGTCGGACGCCAGCCAGTTGATGGCGTTCAAGGCCAGGTCAGCGTTGCCGTAGAAATTGATAAAGCTATTGGCTGCCCATGATGAACTGCCAACGATCACGAAACGTCCCTGCGCATTCTCCTTCCCGATGTTGTACGTTCCGGCGGCCGCGATGGTCAGCGGACCTTTCTTGTTCTTTGGATCATTCACGTTGACGCTCGCGGAGCTTAGGTTACCTGTCGCCAGACTACTGCTGGAGGAATCAAATAGTTTCTGCACGCTGGTTTTGTCCGTGCTTTTGATCTCCATGGAGCGAGCCAGCGGAAAACTGGTCGCCGTTCCCTTCATCTCGTTCACGATCGGCTGAGAGCTGTAGCTAGTCACGAGAGCCACTTGCGGGCCGAGACCCGCGAGCTGTCCGATCGGATTGAGATCCAGAATCAGGTCTTTGCTGAGCGTCACACCCCAGCTCTGCAGCAAATTCGTGAGCGCGTCGTTGTCGGCGATTTCCGAATGGCCCAGCTTAAGTGGAGGATCCAGCATGAGCAGGGCCCGCCCGCCGTCCTCAATATATTTCTTGACGGCCTGCACCTCCGGCTGCTCATAATTCCGCGTCGGTCCGGCGATCACCAGAGTTGTGCAATCGCTCGGGACTTCCGCTTTCTGCAGCAGGTCGATCGTTTTGCTTTCGTAATCGTCCTTGGAAAGAAGGTCCTTAAAACCGGAAAGCCCCTCGCGCTCGCGGTCGTCGGGCTGATGTTCTCCGCCGCCAGTTACAAAGCAAACCGTCCTGGTGGTGCTCTTCAGGTCGCGAATGAAGGCCCCGGTGATGCCCTCTTCCGTCATGTTCTTGGCTTCTTCTTTTTTCGCGCCAATCTGAACCACGGCCGTTCCCAAATTCCTGATTCCTTCTTCCCGTGCCAATTGCGGATTCTTGTCCGGATCGACATACTCCACATGTACTTTGCGGGAGAGGTTAGCGTACTGATCGAGGAGATCCTTGGCCTCGCGGAAGCGCGTACTCTGGTCGAAATAGGTGATCGTCGCGTCCTGCTTGAGGCCTTTCACGATCTTGGCGGTCTGTGCGGAAAGGCTATAGCGCTTATTCGAAGTAGCGTCGAATGACTTGTTGTACCGGTCAGCGAGTATGTTGGCTACGACAACCGCTGCCAGAACGATCGCGATGTAGGCCGTCGCATAGGCTGCATACTTGGTTTGTCTCGCCTTTAGCCATTGATTCGCCATCATGACCTCCAGCGCAGCGATTCCATGGAACGCGCGGTGAAGAATAGTCCCAGGAAAATCACGGTCAGATAAAAAACTGCGTCCTTGGAATCGAGCACGCCTCGGCCGAACGATTCGAAGTGCGTGATCACGGAAAGATAAGAGAGAACGCGCGCCCAAGCTGCCGTTTCGTATTCACCCGCCCACCCGATCACGAAAAGAAGCAACTCCACGCCAAAGGTTGTGGCCCCGGCGATGATTTGATTCTTGGTGAGCGTGGAAAGAAATGTTCCAATCGCAAGAAACGCCCCTGCCTGAAGGAGTAGGCCAAGATATCCGATGGCCAGGGGTTTCCAGTCAGGATTCCCATACTTAAAAAGGAAAGCAAAGTTGAGCGCTGTAAACAGCAGAAGACACGAATAAAGAATGAGCGCGGCCAGCCACTTCCCAACGATGATTTCCAGATCGCGAATCGGCGAGGTCGCCAGCAGTTCGATGGTGCCCGTACGTTTTTCTTCCGCAAACAGACGCATCGTGATCATCGGAATAAAAAAGAGTCCTATCACGCTGACGTTCGACAGCAAAGGACGGATGATTTGTTCATTCACATTCATGGGGAACGATTGCCCGCGCATCTGCATTTGCATGCCCTCGATCACGAAAAGTCCGAGCGCATTCCAGAAGAAAAAACCGAAAATCAGACCAAACATAGTCAGCAATAGGTACGCGACGGGCGAAACAAAGTAACTGCCCAGTTCTTTTCGGCAGATGATCCAGGCGTTTCTCATTGCTTCTCCTCTTTTTTCTCCGCGTCGGCCGCTGCTTCGCTCGCGGTGAGTTGTAGGAAGACTTCTTCCAGGCTCATGGCAGCAGGCCGAAGTTCATTTAGATCCCACCCGGATTCGACCACCGCCCTGGCCAGGTCGCCGCGAACGAATCGTCCTTTGTGACTCTCCACTTCGAAGAACGCTCGCCCATCCTCCTGCCCTTTGCTCAGCACGCGGCTGACTCCGGAGATTTGTTCCAGCTTGTGCTGCACAATCCCGGCCTCCAGATTTACGTTACGCCCGGCAATCTCCACCACAACGGATTCAGCGCCGCGCGCTCGCGCCTGCAGGTTGCGCACAGAATCGGTCGCCACCAGTTTTCCTTTGTTGATAATGATCACCTGCTCGCAGGTCTGCTCAACTTCGGGAAGGATATGGGTGCTGAGAATGATCGTATGATCGCCGGCAAGACTCTTGATGAGATCCCGCGTTTCGTTGATCTGCTTGGGATCGAGACCCGCAGTTGGTTCATCCAGAATCAGCACATCGGGATTGTGAATGATCGCCTGCGCGAGTCCAACTCGTTGCCGGTAGCCTTTCGAAAGCTTGCCGAGAAGCTTCGTTTTCACGTCGACCACGGCGCAACGCTCGCACGCGTAGTCCACTCGCTTTTGCAGGTCGGCACCAGAGAGTCCTTTGAGTCTGCCGACGAACTTCAAATATTCCGCCGTCTCCATCTCTGGATAGATCGGAGGCGTTTCCGGCAGGTATCCAATTCGCTTCTTGACTTCCAGCGGTTGTTCGAGGACATCAAAACCCGCCACGGTAGCCGTACCCGCGGAAGGTGGAAGAAAGCATGTCAGCATGCGCATGGTCGTCGTCTTCCCAGCGCCATTCGGCCCCAGGAAACCGACGATCTGGCCCTTCGCCACCTCAAATGAAATCTGATCGACGGCGACGGTGTGCGCATACTTCTTGGTGAGCGCCTGAGCTTGGATCATAGAAAAGTTGTTGGCAACAGTAGGCAGATGCTATTGCGCCGAGCCACACCTGAACAGTGCGGGGCTGGAAATATTCTAGAAAGCGTGGACGAAGAATGTCAATTGGCGGAACACGGTTGGCGGCTGAAATCTGTTGAAAGAGCCTTAGATCGCACCCCGACCCTGGCCGCGGGGCGATCTCATGGTCTTGACGGATTAGAGTGGCGAATGTCAAACTATTGGTGGGAAAAAAGATACTAGCTTCATCGCTGCTCGCAAGATAAGCAGCGATCGGACCCTTTAGGATCTCTCAACTCCATGATCGTTCTAGTCACCATCATCCACGTGCTTGTATGCCTGTTCCTGATCGTCGTCGTGCTGCTGCAAAGCGGTAAGGCTGGCGACATTTCCGCAGCGTTCGGAGGTCAAGGCAGCCAGGCGGCGTTTGGCCCACGCGGTGCCGCTACGGCTCTTTCCAAGGCCACCACCATTTCGGCCGTCCTCTTCATGTTGACCTCGGTGACGCTTTCCATTAACGCCATCAAACATGGCGGCCCACGCTCGGTCCTGCAGGGCGAGAAATCGGCTCCCGTCAAAACGCAGCCCGCAACACCCGCGAATCCAACTCAGAAATAAGCTGATTTCTTGATGAGGTTGCGGTGTCACGGATGCCCGCCTACGGGTTCCTCCGTAATTGTATTTAGAGGATGCGAGTGCTACCATCCGATTAGTACTTAAGCTGGAATCAAGCAGTTGTTCTGGAGGTAATTCCAATGTCTGACCGTGATGGCAGCAGTTTGGTGTGGTTCCTTGCGGGCTTGGGTTTGGGTGGTTTGGTTGGAGTTCTCTATGCCCCGCGCGCGGGAAACGAAACCCGCGAAGAACTCCTGGCCAAAGCCGAACAGGGCCGCGAGTATGTTCGGAACCGTGCGCGCGAAGCTCGGGAGCAAGCGTCCGAGTGGGTGGATAAGGGCCGCGACGTAGTAAACCAGCAGAAGGATCAGTTCCGCGCCGCCTATGAAGCGGGACGGCAGGCCTATCAGGAAACTACAACCGAAACCGGAGCAGCCAAGAATCTTTAATTCTCTTGTTGCAGTTTGGCGGCTTGGACCGCGAACTCGGGAGAGCGCTCTATGGAAAACCTTATTCCGCTGTTCGTCGCGTTGACCGGAGCAGCTGTGCTCTTACAGGCGGGAGTGCTCGTGGCTCTCTATTTGGCCGTCCGCAAGACCAGCGTTCGACTGGAAACTGTGGCCGACGAAGTGAAGACGAAGGCCCTGCCCGCGCTCGACACGGCGCACTCGATGTTGACCGAATTGCGCCCCAAGCTGCAAGTGGTCGCCGATAATATGATGGAGACCACGAACACGGTGCGATCTCAAGTAGAGCGCGTTGATGCCACGGTGAATGACGCTCTCGACCGCGCACGCCTGCAAGTGATCCGCGCCGACGAAATGCTTGGTCGCACTCTCGATCGAGTCGAATATACCTCCGACATGGTAACCAAGACCGTGGTTTCACCCGTACGCCAGGTATCCGGGATTATCCGGGGCGTCACCGCGGGAGTGGAATTCCTGCTGAGCAATCGTGCGCGGAAAAACGGCGATAGTCGCGGAACCCGGCGTCCTGTTCCCCAGGACGAGATGTTTATCTAGCACAAAACATCTCTCTAAACAGGTGGAAGGTCCGGCGAAATCCTAGGCGATCCAAGCCCCGCCTACAACAACATCGCCGTCATAGAAAACCGCAGCCTGACCTGGAGTGATGGCACGCTGCGGTTGAGCGAAGGTCACGAGAACCTCATCCGCCGCAATCTTCTCCAGCATCGCTGGCGCCGCTTCATGACGGTGACGGATTTTCACCGCGACGCTCAAGGGCTCTCTCAACTCCTCGACGGAAATCAGGTTCACACCCCGGCCACGCAGAGTTCGCGAATAAAGATGCTCCTCGCCGCCCACCACCACTTGCTTCTCCGCACCATTGATCTGGATCACATAAAGCGGCGACCCCGTCGCAACACCTAGGCCCTTGCGCTGGCCCACCGTGAAATTGTGAATGCCGCCGTGCTCGCCGATCACTTCCCCGTTCGCGGTAACCAATTCGCCCGCCGTGTCAGGCAATGTCTCCCTCCGCTCGGCGAGGTAGGCGTCGATAAAACGCTTGTAATCTCCGCCGGGAACAAAACAAATCTCCTGCGAGTCGGGCTTCTCCGCCAGAGCCAAGCCATGCTTGCGGGCCAACTCGCGCACTTCGGGCTTCGTCATACCGCCCAGCGGGAAAAGCGTCCGGCTAAGCTGCTCCTGTGTAAGCCCAAAAAGAAAATAGGTCTGGTCCTTACTGCGATCGGTGGGACGCTTGAGCAGCCAGCGTCCGCGGCTATCGTCATACTCGACCCTCGCGTAGTGACCTGTGGCAACGCAATCGGCACCGATCTGGCGGGCCACCACGTGGAGTTGATCGAACTTCAAGTGATTGTTACAAAGGCTACAAGGTATGGGCGTGCGCCCAGAGAGATACTCAGCAACAAACGGACGCACGACATCGTTCTCGAAGCGCTCTTCATGATTGACCACATAGTAAGGAATGCCGATATGCTCGGCAACGCGGCGGGCATCATAGACGTCGTCGAGCGAGCAGCAACGACCAGTTACTTGTTCCGGCATGCCCTCATGTCCAGCCAGACGCCGCTGGTTCCAGAGCTGCATAGTCAGCCCGATAACGTTGTGTCCTTCGGCGCGCACCATGGCCGCGACGGTGGAAGAATCCACACCGCCCGACATGGCCACAGCGATTGTCTTAAGAATTGGCATGCTAAGAAATAACAACTTGCTTCTTGTACCTCGGCGACAATTCTCGGAGGCGCGCGACAGCCTCCGGTACAAGCCCCAGCGCGAAGTCAAGGTCCTCAGCCGTATTCTGCTTGCCCAGACTGAAGCGAATGCTGGAGCGAGCTCGATTGGCGGGCAAGCCCATCGCCATGAGCACGTGCGATGGCTCAATCGCTCCCGAGGAACACGCAGCGCCCGTGGAAACCGCAAGGCCCTTCAGATCGAGCGAGATCACCATCGCTTCGCCTTCAACGTGCTCGAAATAAATATTCGACGTGTTCGGCACTCGCAGCGTGCCTTCTCCATTCACGCCAGCTTCTTCCACCTGAGCAAGAATCCCCTGCTCCAAACGGTCGCGCATGGCGGACATTTTCTTATCTTCGCCGCGGTCAAAGCCCTGCATTGCCAACTCAGCAGCTTTGCCAAGGGCAACAATTCCCGCAACATTTTCAGTTCCGGCACGCCGCGAGCGTTCGTGTCGTCCGCCATAAAACAGCGGTTGCAGATGAGTTTCCTTTCGAACATACAGCGCGCCCACTCCCTGAGGCGCATGCATTTTGTGGCCGGATATCGACATCGCGTCGCAAGCAACTCGATTCACATCAATCGGAACCTTGGCGCAAGCCTGCACCGCATCTACATGCAAGAAGACGTCGGCTTCTTCGGCAATTTTCCCAATCTCCTCCACTGGCTGTAGCACTCCAGTTTCGTTATTCGCCATCATGATGGAGATCAGCCTGGTGTTCGGACGCAACGCCCGCCGCACATGATCCGGGTTGACCAGGCTGCGGCCATCCACAGGAACGCATGTAACTTCGCAACCCATTTCCTCGGCATGCTTGCAGGCGTGCAATACCGCGTGATGCTCAATGCTGGAGGTAATGATGTGATCGCCAGCGCTGACCAGCCCGGCGATGGCTAGGTTGTCGCTTTCCGTGCCGCCACTGGTGAAGACGATCTCCGTCGATCGGCAACCCAACAACAATGCCACGGAGTCTCGCGCCTGCTCGACCGCCGCGCGCGTCTCCTGTCCGTGATGGTGAATCGACGAAGCGTTGCCAAAATGCTCGCCAAAATACGGACGCATAGCTTCGAGCACCTCCGGAAGGACCGGCGTGGTGGCATTATTGTCGAGGTAAATGCGGCGCATGACCCCTTTATTCTACCTTGCTTTCTTGCGAGGCCCCGTGCAGATCAGCGTTTTTCGATCGGGACGTAGCGATTCGGATAGTCCGGTCCAAGATATTCCGCGCGAGGCCGGATCAGGCGATTGTCGTCGAGCTGTTCAATGACGTGGGCCGCCCATCCGCTGATTCGTGAGGCGGCAAAGACAGGGGTAAAGAGGTCTTCGTCGATACCCAGCGTGTGGTACGTGGACGCCGAATAAAAGTCGACATTGGCATTGAGCTTCTTTTCCGCTCGTACGAACTGCTCAATTTTCTCTGACATCTCGTACCACCGCGGTTGTCCGCTGGCTTCACCCAGGTCCCGCGACATGACGCGCAAGTGCGTGGCGCGCGGATCTTCCGTGTGATACACGCGATGGCCGAACCCCGGAATTTTTTTCTTTTGAGCCAGCATGTTGCGAACGTACTCGATGGGATCGGCTTTCTCACGTTCAATTGCTTCTAGGATTCGGAAGACAGCCTCGTTAGCGCCGCCATGCAGCGGCCCTTTCAGGGTGCCGATGGCCGAAGTGATCGCAGAGTGCATGTCTGACAGAGTGGCTGCGGTCACGCGCGCCGCGAAGGTGGACGCATTCAGCTCGTGGTCTGCGTGCAGGATGAGTGCGATATCCAGAGCGTGCTCGGCCGTGTCGGAAGGTTTTGCCCCACTCAGTTGCAGTAGAAAATTGCCTGCATGCGATAAAGATCGATCCGCCTCTACAACCGGCTTCCCTTTGCGAATCCGATCGTAAGCGGCGACGATCATCGCGATCTGCGAAGTCAGCCGGATGGCCTTGCGAACATTCGCATCATGATCGTTGTTCCTATTATCGGCATCATAAAATGCCAGCGCCGAAACCGCGGTACGCAGCACATCCATAGGTAAAGCACTTCGGGGAGCATCCCGAAGAAACCGGACAATTGCTGGATCAAGATGACGTTCTTCCGCCAGCCGCCGTTGAAGATCCTTCAATTCGCTGCGATTCGGCAAACGCCCAAACCAAAGCAGGTAGCAAGCTTCCTCAAAACTCGAGTGTTCCGCGAGTTCGTGGACGTCGATGCCGCGGTACGCCAGTACGCCGCGGTCGCCATCGATATAACAAATTCTGGAGGTTGTGGCTACGATGCCTTCCAGCCCTTTAGCCGTGGGAGTGCTTATCACGCTCGACATAGTATCTCGCTCATCGATTGATAACGCTGCGAAGCCATGCTAACGCTGCGCGGAGAGTGCAGCTTTCCTTCTGTTATACCCCAAGGAGCGCTTCCCATCCAAACCGACGGATTGTGGAAGCCGAAACACGCACCATCAAGCTGGCCAGATGCTGAGGGCTGTCTTACTCAAAATCTGTTGCTGCAGTTCGTCCGCCAGCGGCAGCGCACGAAACTCTTCCAGATTCTTCTTCACGTCGGGCACGCCCGGGCCCGGCCAATCTGTGCCAAACAGAGTCTTGTGGGCAATCTCTTCCAATCTCGGGAAATACTTAAGCAGGGTCTTGGGCGGGATGCCGCTGATATCCAGATAGACGTTGGGATGGCGGCGCACGAGAAAAAATGCGGTGTGCATCCAGAGCGGACGGCCCCCGTGGGCCAGCAAAATCTTTAACTTGGGAAAATCGACGGCGACATCATCCACATGAATCGGATCGCCATACTTGTTGCGAGCCCCAGGAAAAATGGAAGTCCCGGTGTGAAACATCACGGGAACGCCGTTGGCCTCAGCGGCTCGATAAATGATCTCCAGCTCCTTCACGCCATTCAAATAATCGTTGGGAAACAGAAGCTGATGTGGCGGATGGATCTTGATCATGCGAATTCCGAGCCGCAGAATCTGCTCCATATCGGCCAAGACGTTCGTAGTATGCCGCGGATGCAAGCTACCGCAGGAAAGCAGTCGCTTCGGATCCTCCTGAACGTAGTCTGCGATGAATTGATTCACGCCATTCGTGAAGCCGATCACTTCGGGCGCCACGTAGTTTATAAGCACGGCGCGATCGATGCCACACGCATCGAGATACTTGACGAACGCCTTGGGCGAACGGCAGAACTCGGCAATCTGTTCGAAGTTCGCGCGTTTCTTCTTCATGAGTTCCAGCGCATGGGGCTTGAACATTTCCAGGGGCGAGATGTGGATGTGGCAGTCGGTGATCATCGGATGGCGTTCAATTGCTCGCCGCCGCCAACACAGCGCGCTTGGTGAAGACTCGAATCATCTCCCGCCGGTACTCCGGAGTGAGAGCAGACGTAGTCAAAGGCTTGGCTGTACGCGCCGCCAGATCGCCGACCGCCTCCGCCAGGGCCTCATCCACTGCTTTGCCAATCAGCATCTCTCCCGCTCGCTCAACAAGGTAGGGTGCGGGGTTCACGGCCGTAATGGAAATCCGCGCGTCGGCGATGTGTCTGTTCGATCGCTTCATTACTACGGCGACGCCAGCCAAAGGATAGTCAATCGAACCGCGCACCCGTAGCTTGCGATAGACACCGCAGTAGTTCGCAGATTCAGCCGGCAGAAACACGCGCGTTACAAGTTCCGTGGGCAGCAGATTCCGGTACTTTTCTCCGTCTCCGGTATAAAAATCCCGCAAGCTAACACGACGGAAGCCGTTCGCGTCAGCAATCTCTAATTTCGCGTTCAGACAAAGTAAGGCTGGCGGCGTATCTCCGGAAAATACGGCCCAGCACTTCGTTCCTCCCGGAGCCACGTGGCAGAGATCGCCGTCTTTCTTGATGCAGAATCCGCAACCCTTGCGCCAAGTCAGGGACTGGTTATACCAGAGGCACCGCGTATCCAGACAGATATTCCCCCCGATCGTGCCCATGTTGCGCAGCACTGGCGAGGCCACGGTGGCTGCCGCCTCCGTGAGAACAGAATAGCGTTGCCGAAGGTACGGCGATTTCTCAATCGCGCTGAGAGGAGTGGCCGCGCCAATTTCTACGGCCCCATTTTCTAGCGGTCTGATCCCCCGCAATTCGGCAAGACCACGCAGGTCCAATACATACTCAGGCTCAAAAAGCTTCTGGCGCATCGACGGAATCAAATCCGTTCCGCCCGCGAGCACGCGTATGTTTCCTGCGTATTCAGCAAGGTAGGCTACCGCCTCTTCGACGGTTCGTGGCCGTAGCAATCGAAACTGCGGGAGGCTCAATCCGCGCCTCCGATCATAGAGGACACGTCGCGGCGCGCTGGATCAAGCGCATGGCGTTTGGGTCCTTTCCCCTTGAAGCATAGCGATCCCCCATGTTCGCGAAAACGCAACGGGCAAGTCGGATCCACTCCTTCGGTCAGGTTCAGACTCTTTGCATTTTTCTTCGCACGCAGTGCCGCCAGCACACGCTCCGGCGTAAATGGAGATTCATGCAAGCGCACTCCCACGGCATCATAGATCGCGTTCGAGATCGCCGGAATCGTCGCGGCGAGCGATCCCTCACTGCACTCCTTGGCGCCAAACGGACCTTCGGGATCGATGCTCTCCACGATAATCGGCTCCACTTCTGGTGACTCCACCGCCGACGGACTGCGATATTCCAGCATGCCGGCATTCATCAGCATGCCGTCGTTCCAAATCATTTCTTCGGTCAGGGCCTGCGCCATGCCCATCCACACTGAGCCGATAATCTGGCCTTCCACGGCAACTGGATTCAACGCGCGTCCGCAATCGTGCGCCGCCCAAACTTTGTGAACTGTGACCTCGCCAGTATCTTCATCTACGCTAACTTCGGCGACCTGTGCGGAATACGAATACGCGGGCGATGGCCCCACGCCACCACCCTTGTGTTTGCCGCCCCGTGCGTCCGGAGGAGGAGCATACGAGCCCGTGCCAGTAAGCGCTCCGTGGAAGTCGATCGCGGCGACGACTCCTTCCTCGAAGGTCATCCAGTCTTTTGGATCTTCCTCTTTTCGTTTCTGCTGCAGCGAGCCCCGCAAAATCTGCCCTTCGACGCGTCCGCTGACCGATGCGCCAGCCTGTGTCACCTCGACTTCTTCCGCCTGATCTTTGGCGACAGGTGGAACGCTTCCCCGCTTGAATACGAGATCGTCGCGAAACACGAGATCTTCCGCCGCACAGTTCATCTTCTTCGCCGCGGCAGCCGCGATTCGCTTCTTGACCTCCTGCGCCGCCCGCAGGGTTGCGTTCCCGGCCATGAACGTAACTCGGCTGGAATAGGAGCCAATATCAATCGGCGTAAGGTCCGTGTCGGCTGCAATTACTCTCACGCGCGGCAGCGAGCATCCCAGCACTTCAGCCGCGATCTGCGCCGTCATCGTGTCGGATCCTTGCCCGATCTCCGACGCCCCGGTGTAGACGACGACTCCACCATCACGGTCTATTTTGATGTTCACGGTCGAGTGCGGCATATCGGACCGGATGATCGAATTCGCCGCGCCGCTCACATAGTGACTGCAGGCGATACCGAGCCCGCGCCCCTTAGGCAGTTTGCCCCTGCGCTCTTTCCAGCCCGAGCGCTCGACCGTTTTTTCGATGCACTCCGGCAGTCCGTAGCTTTGCACCCGCAGGCCATTCACCGTGATGCACGGCGGCTTGAGTAAATTGCGCTGCCGAATCTGGGCCGGATCCATTCCGATCTTCGCGGCGAGTTCATCGAGTTGCGATTCGAATGCGAAGCGCACGTTAACCGTTCCGTGACCGCGCATGGCTCCGCATGCCGGCTTGTTGGTCAGCACCCGGTATCCGTCGTATTGAATGTTTGGAATGTCGTAAAGCGCGCCCAGCAGCGCTCCCGAGTAAAGAATGGTAACCACGCCGTAGGAGCAATATGCGCCGCCGTCCTGCACTACCCGAGCTTTCACGGCGGTGATGGCGCCGTCATTGCTGATGCCGGTTTTCAGATCGATGATCGTCCGCGGTCGTCCGCGATGCGCCCAGAATACTTCCTCGCGCGTGTAGGTAATCTTCACCGGAGCCTGCGCTTTGCGCGCTGCCACAGCGGCAATGATCTCCAACGGAATAACTTCGCTCTTGCCGCCGAAGCCGCCGCCTACCAGCGGCTTGATTACGCGTATCTGCGCCATCGGCATTTCCAGTACAAGCGACAGCTTGTGCTGCAGATAGTAAGGCACCTGGGTGGAAGACCACACGGTGAGCCGTCCCAATTTTCCGGTATGAGGATCGAGTTCGAATGAAGCCAGCGTCGAATGTGGCTCCATGGCCGCATGTGTTACTTCATTCGCGATGAAGCGCGCCTCGGCAATGTGATCCGCCTCAGCAAAGCCTTTGTCCGGATCGCCGAACACGTGGTGATAATCCTTCTCCAGGTTGCCGGGCTTGTTGTCATGAATCAGGTCGGTGTGCGCTTTCATCGATTCTTCGGGATCGAAGTAGGCCGGCAGGACTTCGTACTCAATATCGACGAGCTCCAACGCTTTCTCGGCAACAGCCTCAGAAACCGCCACCACGCATGCCACGTTATCGCCAACGTAACGAACTTTATCGAGTGCGAGCGCGTGTTCATCGTGACCGACCGGAAGGATGCCATAAGGATTGGGCGCGTCTTTGCCAACGACAACAGCGACGACACCATCTAACTTCTCGGCGCGGCTGCTGTCGATACGCCTGATCCGCGCATGCGGATATGGCGAATGCAGAATCTTACCGACCAGCATGCCGGGCACGCTGAGATCGTCGGTATACTTCCCACCGCCGGTGGTTTTTTCCGCCGCGTCGACCATGGCGGTCGCTTTGCCGATGATGCTGAAATCGCTCATTTGAATTTGCACCGCTTGCTACTTGGGACTCGCAGCTTCGTGAGCTTCCGCGGCAATCGCCGCACGGATTGCTTCATACATCTGGCTGTAGCCGGTACAGCGGCACAGATTGCTGCTCAGAGCAGCGCGGACATCGCCTTCCGATGGATCCCGATTCTCAGCCAGCAACGACTTCACGGTCATGATGAATCCCGGCGTGCAGTAGCCGCATTGTGCGCCGCCCCAATCGCCGTAAGCTTTTTGAATTGCGGCCAGACTTCCGTGCTGACTCACGCCTTCAATGGTTGTGATCTCCTGCCCCTCGCAGCTCGCCGCCAGCAGCGTACAGGACATCATGGCAACGCCGCCGAGCAACACCGTACATGCTCCGCAGGATGACTCATCGCAGCCGCGCTTGGATCCGGTGAGGCCCAAATCCTGCCGCAGGACGTCCAGAAGCAGCGCACTGGGTTCGACGGCCAGTTCATGCCTGCGACCGTTGATCCTGAGCTCGACAAGTTCTTTTTTCATGAGCGTTCGTTTCAGTAGGTTGGGACCGTACTATCGACGTCGCGAGACCAGGCATCGATGCCGCCGCGCATGGATTGCGCCTTTTCAAACCCTTGCTGCCGCAGCCACGCGGTCACGTTCATCGAGCGCACGCCATGATGGCAAATCACCACGATGTGATCTTCCGGGTCTAATTCCTGATTCGCGCGCGCCGGGATGTCGCCCATGGGAATCAGTTTCGCTCCATCGATGCTCGCCGTTTCGAACTCCCACGGCTCGCGGACATCGAGCAGCGTGAATTTATCGCCCTGATCGAGCTTCATCTTTACTTCTTCGGGCGTGATCTCGTAATCCATGTGTGGTCTTTAATACTTATTTCCCCGTCCACTTCGGCTGGCGCTTCTCCATAAAAGCCTGGATACCTTCCTGCGCGTCCGCCGTCTTCATCAGCTCTTCCAGATAAATCTTCTCCGCCCGCGCCAAGCCCTTGTCGAAGTGCATCGCATCCCAGCCATAGATCGCTTTTTTGGTCACCGCCAACGCTGCCGGACTCAGCCTGGAGAGCTCTTCTACGGTTTGGTCGACCACCTTCACCACTTCATCGTCCGCTACGGAGCGATTTGCCAAACCCATTCCCGCCGCGTCAACACCGTTGATCGTCCGCCCGGTTAGGATCAATTCCGCGGCCCGTTTCTGCCCAACAAGCGCGGCCAGGGCTGAGCACGCAACCGGCGGATAACAGCCCAGCTTTATCTCCGGAAATCCCCAGCGCGCCGAAGCCGTGGTGTAGACGATGTCGCAAGCCATTGCCAACTCCGCACCACCACCCAGACAATTGCCATGCACCGCGGCGACCGTCACTCTCCTGCTCGCAACCAAAGCGCGAATCACGGCGTGAAACTTGAACAGCATCTCTGCGACTTTTTCAGAAGTGTGTGCCGCCACATCGACTCCAGCTGAAAACGCCTTGCCTTCGCCGCTCAGCACGATAGTCGAAATCTCCGGACGAGCCTCAATGTCTAACAATGCAGCGCACAACTCGTCCATCATCGGAATGTCGATTACGTTTAGCGGTGGATTGCGCAGCGTAATCCGAGCCACCGGCGCATCAACCTCAAATGCCAGGCGCGCGAGTTTAGCATCCAGCAAACCGGTTGTCATGCCTTCCCCACTATCTCTTTCCCTAGGCAGCGAATCACTTCGACTCACAGATTGATCGCTGATTTTCGAACTTCGCCGATGCTCGCCAGCGGATCGCGCGCGCCGGTTTTCTCGGCAATCCACTTCTTCTCGGTCCCGATAATATCCAGCAGCAGCTTCTTGTCTTCCTGTGACGGCATGTATTCCTTCAAATGTTGTTCATAGGCACGATCGTCCAGCGGCTCGCCGGTTTGCGCATGGAACTTCTGTCCCTTCCAACGTCCAATCTCCCGATTGAACTTGATGTCCGGCGCGTAAAGCTTCGGCTGACCAGCCTTCAACGCTCCGTTGAAGCGCTCAATCAATCCCGCCACTTCGTCACGATAGAGATTCCGGTTGTAATCGTTCAACTCGTCGAGGTTAGGAGCATGCTCGTTCTTGGGCTCGTCGTACCGCCCCTTCACGCCCCACACATAGGCCCAATGCGCCGATGAAGAATGATCCGTTCCGAACAGGTCGTAGGAACTTGAAATCCATTTGTTGAGATACTTCTGAATCAGCCAGCCTGGGATCACTCCCGCTTCCACAATGCGGCGCAGGCCATCGTTACCTGTGCCCATGTGGAAAGCCTCTTCCCGCAGCATGTAGGACATCGACCGTCCCAGCGGCGCAAAGGCCGAATACTTCAGCATTTGTAATTGGAATTTTCCATCCCGATCTACAAAGTCGGTATAGGTAAAAAAATCCATCCAGTTATCGACGTCGACGTTGAACGCGCCAAGCAGCCGCTTGTTCTCGAAGGCACGGCGCTCCAGCATCTTCTGCGCCTCGACTTTGCCGGAATACCCAAAGTGATCTACCAGCAGCGCGCACATCTGCCAACCGTGGCGCATCTCTTCGATCATGACCCGTGTGATGGCACGGCGGTCCCAGTCCGTAGGCGCGTTCTCAAGAAGATTTCGCTGCTGTTCGACGCTGGCAAACTCGGTGTCACCCTGATACACAATCATGTTCATCAGGGCATCGCGCATCTGCTGCGTCGGAATCTGGCGCAGGTTCTCCCACTTGCGCCGGCCTTTGTACGAACCGAATTCGATCTCTTCCGTATCAATCGCGCCGTACAGCGTATCGAAATGGAAGGCTTCAATGTCCGCCGTATTGACGCCTATATCCTTGCGCCAATCATTGAACATGCCAATCCAGTCACTGAACGTTCCGATTTTTGCTACTTTTCCTGGCATAAAACCTCGAGATTTGACCTTAATCTTTCAACTATTTCGCTTTGAACACCGCAGGCCGCTTCTCAACATATGCAGCTAAACCTTCCTTCGCATCTTCGCTCTGAAAAAGAATCTGTTGATTCTCCCGCTCCACCGCCAGGGCCGATTCCATTGGAATCTCCCAACCCGTCTGCACCGCGCGCTTGATGCGTCCTACGGCCTTCGCCGCCTTGTTCGGCGGACAGAACTGCTTGGCATACTCCATCATGTTTTCCATGAAGCCATCGCGTTCGTAAATGTCATTGATAATGCCGAGCTCTTGCGCCTCTTCAAACGAGAACGTGTTACCCGTGACCATCAACTCAATCGCCTTGCTCTTGCCGACGAGCCGCGAAAGCCGCTGCGTGCCGCCGGTACCGGGAAGCACGCCCAAATTCACTTCCGGCAGACCAATCTTTCCCGCATCCTTGCGTGCGATGCGAATATCGGCGGCCATGGCAATTTCCAGCCCGCCGCCCACGCAGTGGCCGTTGATCGCCGCAATCACCAGCTTCGGAGTGTGCTCCAGTCGCAGCAGCATTTCGTTGGCGTGCAGGCAAAAGTAATACTTGAAAGTCGGATCGACACTGGAAAGCATTTTGATATTCGCCCCAGCCGAGAAAAACTTGTCGCCCGCACCGGTCAGCAAGATAACGTAGACATCGTTGTCCATACGCGCCCGCAGGATGGCCGCGTCCAGCTGCTGGTTCATCTCGTAGGTATAGGTGTTGGCCGGCGGATCGCACATCTCGATCACTGCTACTCCGCCATCCGTGCGGTAATTGACTAGCTCCTTGATAGTTTCGCCGGTCGTCGGCTGCATCGTCGTTGCCATGTTTGTCGCTCCTCTAGATTTCGTCCGTCAAGTGTTTATCAATCGCTATTGAGCAAATTCTGAGTGCCGCTCAATTTGACCGCTTCTCTATTTGCGAACTTTCGTAGGCATCATTACCCCGCGCAGAAAAATATCACCCATTTCCCGGGCGATTTCCTCGGCGTCGGCATCGACCCGCGGATTATGCCAGGTGTAAATCCAATTCATCATGCCAAATAAGCTGAGCACCGCGATGCGGGTGGAAAACTGCAAAGACCGCTCCCGCTTCAACTCATCCAGAAGACCCACGCAGATGCGATAGTATTCGCGCTTGATCGTCGCAACTTCCGAAGCAAAGCCGTTGTTTAGCGCCTCCGCCTCATGGGAGAGCACCTTCATCGCCGCCGGGTTGGCCAGAAAATATTCCAGATGATTCAGAATAAGAATGCGAATTCGCTGCTCCGGATCGCTGACTCCCTCCAACCGCGCCTTCAAACGCTGCACAATCGTGGTAAAAGTATGCTTCTGGATGAGGAAGAGCAGCCGCTCCTTGGATTCGAAGTAATAATAGAGCCCGGCCAGCGACATTCCACTGGCGCGCGAAAGGTCGCGCATGGAGGCTCCCTGGTATCCCTTTTCGCAGAAGACGTTGGTGGCGTGCGTGAGAATCTCCGACAGCCGGCGATCGAACCGCGTAGCCGGCGCGCGCGCTGCGCTACGCCGCCTCGTTGAAACTCGGGTTGCAGTCGACGAACTTGCCATGATTGCCGCAGGAGGTCCTATTCGAACGCTCGTTCGAAAATAGTATATGACAATGTGATGTTGATCACAAGCGCATGGTCGCGGATAGTTCACTGAGCTCTTACAGATTCAGATGGTTGCCCTGGAATCAATTCCTTACATCGGCCAGTAGTCGCTCAACTTCGGTCTTCGCGTCGCCCGTCAGCGGGAGCAGGGGCAGCCGAACTGTGCCGCCAAAATACCCGTCGAAGTCCATGGCATGCTTTACGCCGGAAATTCCCAGCCCCCCAATGACATACTGCGAGGCCAGAGTGATGCGCTCCTGCTTCAATTGCGCCAGCTCGGCGTCGCCTTCTTTCCAGGCAGCGTGGATTTCATAGCAAGCAGTCGGTGCAAAACAAGCAAAGGCCAGAATCGCTCCCACGGCTCCAACTTCGAGTGAAGGTAGAAGCTTGTCCGCCGCTCCCACCATCACCTGAAATCCCACTTCTTTCTGTCGGGTTTTCATTTTGCCTATGACCGTGACAGCCGCCGACGACGGCTTTGTCGAAGGCACCGATCCCGAACTCGACAACGCCGCGATTGAAACGAGTTCCCCGCCCTCGGCCACCGAGCCGGCACTCGCAGCCGCGAGCATGCGAGGAGTGACCGCTTCAAACGTCTCGGTCACCGTTGCGCTGCGCTGGATGTGGCGAGTGCCTTCCACCATTTTGCGAACTTTCTCCACGTCGCCTCCCGATTCCTTTATGCCAATCACGTTCGGATGGTCGGCCAGTTCGATCACCAGCTCCGGGGGAATGTCATAGCCGGTACCTTGCGGAAAGTTGTAAATGATCACCGGAATCGGCGAGCGATCAGCCACGGTTCGGTAAAATGCCAGGATGTTGGCTGGCAGCATCTGCTTTTTGTAGTAATGCGGCGTGCGAACCATGGCCACATCGTAGCCCAGCTCCGCAGCGTATTCCGTAAGCCGCAAGGTCTCGACCGCCGACTCAATCCCGGTGCCGGCTATCAGCACTTTGTTGGGCGCAGCCGCCTCCCGCGCGGACTTCAGCACGTCACGCCGCTCCTGGTCGGAAAGCAGAATCGCTTCGCCGGTCGAGCCGAGCGCAACAATTCCAGCACAAGGAGTGCGCGAATAGCGCTCGACATTGCTTTCCAGTTTCTTGAAGTAGACGTTGCCGTCGGGGTAAAACGGCGTCGTGATGGGAGGGAAAATACCGTGAAGTAGCATGCGAAGCCTCGCAACCAGTATCGCACGCGATTCGAGCCAGATGGTCTGTTTTATCTGCTCTTGACGATTCGCTCCGCGTGCAGCTGTTGCAACGCCCGTATGTTCACTTCCCCACGCTGCAGCGCCGCGATCCCTTCCGCAGCGGCGCGGGCAGCGGAAAGCGTGGTAATGGTGGGAATCCGCGCCATCACCGCAGCCCGCCGGATAGCCTTTTCGTCAAACCACGGCTCCAGCCCAGTGGGTGTGTTGACGATGAGATGAATGCGTTGGCCCTTGATGAAATCCACCACGTTCGGGCGCCCCTCTTTCACCTTGTAGACACGCTCCACCCGCATGCCTGCAGCCTCAATCACGTCTCCCGTGCCCGAGGTGGCGACCAACTTGAAACCCATGTCGACAAACTTACGCGCTACGTCTGCTACGTACCGCTTGTCGTGCTCGGTGACGCTGAGGAACACCGTGCCCTGCGTGGGCAACTTCTGTCCTGCAGCCAACTGCGCTTTGCCGAAAGCCTCGCCGAAGCTATCGCCCACGCCCATCACTTCACCCGTGGATTTCATCTCCGGCCCCAGCACCGTATCCACGCCGGGAAATTTGTTCCACGGAAACACCGGAGACTTCACGTAATAGCAGCGTCCGGTGTCGAGATCGGCGCGCCGCTCGATGTTATCTGGCAGAAACTCCCTCAGCTTCCGCCCAGTCATCAGCCGCGCCGCGATCTTCGCCATCGGCACGCCGGTTGCCTTCGAAACGTAAGGGACGGTGCGCGAAGCCCGCGGGTTGACTTCCAGAACATAAACTTTTCCGCCTTCGGCGCCATTCCCTGAGCCAGCACCATTTCCTCGCGGGATGGCGAATTGAATATTCATCAGCCCAATCACTTTCAGGGCCCGCGCCAGCTTGAATGTGTAATCGCGCATGCGCTCCATCAGCGGCTGAGGAATATCCACCGCGGGCAGCACGCACGAAGAATCGCCGGAGTGAATGCCGGCCTCCTCGATGTGCTGCATGATTCCGCCAATCACCACATCTTCGCCGTCGGAGAGCGCGTCCACATCCACTTCGATCGCATCTTCGAGAAAGTGATCGATCAGCACCGGACGATCATGCGAATACTCGACCGCCTCCTTCATGTACCGGATCACCGATTCCTCGTCGTAGGCGATCACCATGGCACGCCCGCCCAGCACGTAGGACGGCCGCACTACGACGGGATACCCAACCTGCTTGGCTCCCTCAATGGCTTCGTCGAGCGACGTCGCCATCACTCCTGCGGCCTGCGGAATCTGCAATTCCTCCAGCAGTTTGTTGAAGTGCTTGCGATCCTCCGCCAGATCGATCGACTCTGGAGAAGTTCCGATAATGTTTACGCCCGCGGCCTTCAGCGGCAATGCTAGGTTCAGCGGCGTCTGCCCGCCGAACTGTACGATCACGCCCACCGGCGCGCCCTTCGAAGCCTCGTGCTGATAAATCGCCCACACATCTTCAAAGGTCAGCGGCTCAAAGTACAGGCGATCACTCGTGTCGTAGTCGGTCGAGACCGTCTCAGGATTGCAATTGATCATGATCGTCTCGTAACCGTCTTCATGCAGCGCGAACGAGGCGTGACAGCAGCAGTAATCGAACTCAATTCCCTGCCCGATTCGGTTAGGCCCGCTGCCCAAAATGATGATCTTCTTTTTGTCCGTCGGCGCCGCTTCGTCTTCCTCTTCGTACGTCGAATAGAGATAGGGCGTGAAACTTTCGAATTCCGCGGCGCATGTGTCCACGCGCTTGTATACAGGTAGAACGCCATGCTTCTTACGCAGGTGCCGGACCTTCTCTTGTCCCTCCAGACGCCATACATTCGCCAGCCGCCCATCGGAGAAGCCCATGCGCTTGGCCTCGCGCAACACCTCGGTAGGAATCGACTCCATCGGGTGCTTTTCCAGCTCAAGCTGCATGTCGTTAATCTCTTTGAGCTGGTAGAGGAACCACGGATCCATCGAGGTCATCTTCGCGATTTGCTTTACCGTGTGCCCCTGCCGCAGAGCGTACTGAACGTACGCCAGCCGCTCGGGATGCGGCGTTACCAGTCGTTGCGTCAGGATCTTGGGCTCGATCTTTGCACCGCCAACGCGCTTCCCAGTGTCGAGCGAGCGCACGCCCTTCATCAGCGCTTCTTTGAAGGTGCGGCCGATGGCCATCACTTCACCGACCGACTTCATCTGCACCCCGAGGTTCTCATCGGCTCCGGGAAATTTTTCGAACTGCCACTTGGGGATCTTCACGACCACATAGTCGAGCGTCGGCTCGAAGCACGCCGGAGTCTTGCGCGTGATGTCGTTGGGAATTTCGTCGAGCGTGTAACCCACTGCAAGTTTCGCGGCAATCTTTGCAATCGGAAAACCGGTAGCCTTCGATGCGAGAGCCGACGAACGCGAGACGCGCGGGTTCATCTCGATGACCACCATCCGCCCAGTCTCAGGATTCACTCCGAACTGGATGTTCGATCCGCCTGTATCCACGCCGATCTCGCGAATCACGGCAATCGACGCATCGCGCATCGCCTGGTATTCGCGGTCGGTCAGCGTCTGCGCCGGAGCCACCGTGATCGAGTCACCGGTGTGCACGCCCATGGGATCGAAGTTCTCGATCGAGCAAATGATGATGACGTTGTCTTTCGTGTCGCGCATCACCTCGAGTTCGAATTCCTTCCATCCCAGCACTGACTCTTCAATCAGCGCCTCGTGCACCGGAGACATATCCAGGCCGCGGGTCAACACTTCCACCAACTCTTCGCGGTTAAAGGCGATGCCACCGCCCGTGCCGCCGAGCGTGAACGAGGGCCTTATGATTACCGGAAAGCCGATCTTGCCTGCGAACTCCAGACCGTCCTTTGTGCTGTTCACCAGCGCCGACTTCGGAACGTCGAGCCCGATCTTCTGCATCGCATCCTTGAAGAAGAGGCGATCTTCGGCCTTCTTGATGGCCTCGACGTTTGCGCCGATCAGGATCACGTTATATTTTTCAAGAACGCCGCCGTCGGAAAGCTCAATCGCCAAGTTGAGCGCCGTCTGTCCGCCCACGGTCGGCAATACGGCAAAACCCGCACTCGGCGAGAGTTCCCGCTCGATGCGAATAATCTCTTCCAGATATTCGAGCGTGAGCGGCTCGATGTAGGTGCGGTCGGCAATCTCCGGATCCGTCATGATGGTCGCGGGATTGGAGTTGGCCAGCACCACTTCATAGCCCTCAGACTTGAGCGCCTTGCAGGCCTGCGTGCCGGAATAATCAAACTCCGCCGACTGCCCGATGACGATGGGCCCGGAACCAAGAATCAGGATTTTCGAGATGTCAGTGCGTTTGGGCATTTAACTGTGCAGTCTTCTCTAGTTTCTTTTCTCTAACCGGCGCTGGTACATCTCCCATCACCGACACAACACTCGTCACTAATATTTCGGACGATCCCCTTTTTTGCTTATCCCGCCCCCTCCGCATCCTCCGAGGCTTGGCTGCACGAGCAACGGGTGTGCGCAACTTACATAGCGTTTCGAGCTGGTCACCTTCACCGACGCCGCAAGCCGCCAGCCGCCTGATGTTGTGGTCATGCGGTACAGTCCTTTGGTCACGGGCGGAAATCGAAAATCACCTTTTGCATCCGTACGCACCTCGCTGACAACATCCAGGTTCTCGTGTACCAGTCGCAAATCGAAGTCGGCAATCGGCGCGCCAGTGGGATCCTGGGCGTGACCGCATAAGGCGGATGCTTTTACCGGATTCCTGGGGGCGATAGTAGTGCACGCTCCGGCTGAAGCGGCACAACAAGTCATCGCAAGTACCCACCGCGCAGCGCTCACCCTTTCCACTCCTCCATCATCTTCACGAAATCCTTGAACAAATAATGCGAATCATGCGGTCCGGGCGCGGCCTCCGGGTGATACTGCACGCTGAACAGTGGCAGGTTGCGATGCCGCAAACCTTCCAGAGTCGAGTCGTTCAGATCGATGTGCGTGAGTTCCACTTCGCTGGTCGGCAACGAATCGGGATCGACGGCAAAATTGTGGTTGTGCGCCGTGATCTCGATCTTCCCCGTGGTTAGTTGCTTAACTGGATGGTTCCCACCGTGATGTCCAAACTTCAGCTTGAAGGTTTT
>Ga0074046_10000771_pt1 | contig 29403 bp, 29 predicted proteins | sample BogForMeECP23OM3_FD_94441 | JGI IMG/M metagenome (GOLD analysis project Ga0074046, IMG submission 94441) | Bog forest soil microbial communities from Calvert Island, British Columbia, Canada - Bog Forest MetaG ECP23OM3 | ecosystem: Environmental > Terrestrial > Soil > Wetlands ... | reverse complement strand
GGTGCGAAGAGTTTGCGAAGCCGGAGACACCGCCACACTGATATTGGCGTTCGGGACAGTGACCTGTGCGACCAACGGGCCGGAAACGGCTGACCCGGGATTGGGGTTCTGAACCGTAACCGAAACGTTGCCTGCCTGGCTGGCCGTGGCGGTGCCGGTCGCAGTCAATTGGGTCGGAGAAACGTAGGTTGTTGTTAGCGCGGTCGAGCCAAAATAAACGACCGAGCCATTCACAAAGCCTGATCCATCTACGGTGATCGAAAAAGCGCCGACGGTGAACCCGGTTGGCGAAATGGAAGTTTCCACCGGTGCGGGATTCAAGATCGAGACTGCAGAATTTCCGGATCGGGAGTTATCTTGCACACTGGTGGCGGTTACGGTGATGGTGTTTGGCGAAGGCACCGTGGGCGGAGCGGTGTAGAGTCCGTTGCCAACGATCGTTCCTAGCGTCGCGTTTCCACCAGGAATGCCATTCACCGACCAGCTCACGCCGGAATCGCTTGAGCCGGTAACAGTGGCCATAAACTGTTGCGTGCTTCCGGCGCGCACGCTGTCGGTTGCGGGCGAGACGTTCACCGTAAGTTTTGCGCCCTGTACCTGGGCAGTCACGGCGCTCGAGACGGCGGTGCCGGGATTTGGATTGCTGACGGTGATCGAAACGTTTCCCACTTCGGCCGCCGTGGCTGTTCCCGTGGCTGTCAGCTGCGTCGAGGAAACATACGTCGTCGTCAGGGTGCCCGAGCCAAAATTTACAACAGCGCCTTGAGCAAACTGGGAGCCGGAAATTGTCAACGAAAACGCTCCCACGGGAATCGACAGGGGCGTGACCGAGCTGACCAGAGGAGTGGGATTTTGCAGCGTGACTGCGCTCGAGCCAGATCGTTTGCTGTTGTTCGTTTCCGCCGCTGCAATTGTGATGGTGTTTGGATCAGGAGGAAATTCCGGCGCGCTGAACAACCCGGTAGAGGAGATCGTGCCGAGAGTTGCATTTCCGCCGGCTATGCCGTTTACGGTCCAGATAAGAGCAGGATTCGAACCATCGCTGGTTTTTGCGGTGAACTGCTGAGTCGTGTTGCCCTGGATTGCAGCGGTTGCCGGTGACACGATCATGCTGAATGGCGTGGGCCCGATTGGAGTGGAGCCGCCGCCGACCGCGTTCGCACAACCGGCGACCAACCAAGAGGTGCCGAGCAGAAGGAGTAGGTTGTATCGTCTCACCGCGGTATCTCCCTTGGGTTGAATCCTTAAGAACACGCCCGATCATTTTCGAAGACCCGACTTTTTTCTTTTCTTGGCCTGGTGGGATAGGCTAGGGAAGAGTACGAGCAGAGCGTAAGAGGCACTACTGTCCAGAGGACCAGAATCCGGGTAGCTGTACTTACCTACCCATGGCAAAGTGGCGACCGTGGATTCCTCACTCGAACGCGGCAGCCAACCGAGCAAGCGCGGACGAGCTGCGGATCACTCGATGGACCGCGACTATGTTTAGTTAAAACGAACCTTTACGTCCGGGCGCTTTTCAAGATGTACGGACTCGATGAAGCGAACCTGGCGTTCATCGAGCGTCAGGATCATCGACGAGGTGCGAACGCCTTCGCCGAAAAAGCGAACGCCCTTCAGCAGATTTCCATCGGTAACCCCAGTGCATGCGAAAATAATCTTTTTTCCTGGAGCGAGATCTTCCGTCGCGTAAATGCGCTTGGGATCTTTCACGCCCATTTTTGCCAAGCGTTCGTGGTGCTCGGGCTTGGTCACCACCAGGCGAGCGAGAATTTGCCCGTTCAAACACCGCAAAGCTGCCGCGGTAAGCACGCCTTCCGGTGCGCCGCCTGTGCCCATCACCATGTGCACGCCCGTTCCGACTACCGCTGCGGAGATGCCAGCGGATAGATCTCCATCGCCGATCAAGCGGATGCGCGCCCCCACTGCACGAATCTCACTGATGAGTTGCTGGTGACGATCACGATCGAGAACCATCACCACGAGATCCTCGACGTCACGATCCAATCGTTTCGCCACGGATTTCAGATTGTCAGCCACGGTCGCATCGAGATCGACCGCTCCTTTGCACGACGGTCCAACCACGATTTTTTCCATGTACAAGTCAGGAGCATGAAGCAAACCGCCGCGCTCGCTGGCCGCTAAAACGGTGATGGCGTTGGGAGCGCCAGTCGCACATAGATTCGTGCCTTCCAGTGGATCGACGGCAATATCCACCGCCGGGAAGAGCGACTTCGGGGCGTGGGTAGCTAGGCCAACTTTTTCGCCGATGTAGAGCATCGGCGCTTCATCGCGTTCGCCTTCACCGATGACGATCGTGCCGTCCATCTCGACCTGGTCCATGGTCTTGCGCATCGCTTCGACGGCCACTTCGTCGGCTTTCGGGCGATCGCCAAATCCCATCGTACGCGCGGCCGCGATCGCCGCGTTTTCCACCACACGCAAAAATTCCAGACTGAGACGTTCTTCCATAGGACACTCTCCGCGATTGCTTATATTAGGGTAAAGATCTGCTTATCGTCGATGGGGAGAACGTTCTGGTTGGCGAAACGGTTATTTGGCGGGAGGAAGGTTCAGACTTGCGAATTATCATAGAGAATCCTGCGTAACTACGGGTTGGATGATGCCGTTCATCAAAAATGGATCCGTGAATTCGGTTGTTTCGCCCGCGTGTTTATTGGCGATCGGGAGAAGACGAGCGGCAAGCGGCTTGTCCCACTTTACCGAGAGCGAAGCCACATCCCCGATGATGCGCGCGAGAGTTTCTTCGCTGGTGTTGCCGGGCATGGGAATGGTGTCGAGTCCGGTGGCGCAAACCGCGGAATAGCTCAAGAGCGCATCGAGCGAGAGAAGACCGGCGTTCCAACGCTCCCCCAATCGAGGATCTTCGAGAACCGGAAGCATAAGGCCGGAGAAGCCAACTTTCCGTGCACCAATTTCCTTGATGGAAGCGGTGATGGTGGCAGCCGCCGTCAATGTGCCGCTGGTGCCTACCGGTTGCTTGGAAAGTGCTTCCATAGCGACGGCGATGGAAGCGTCTTTGCCTGGTGCCGGAGAAAGATCGATACCCATGTACGACCAACTGAACTCCGCGTCCAGTTTTTCGCCAAGGTCCTCGACGTCAAATGTCTGCGGATAGAACAGCTCGATCAAGCGGCGTTTGGCATTGGCCAGATCCGTTGCGCCAGTATACGCGGTCGTAAATGTGTTTGCGGATTCCAGGCCGATGGCAAATTGTTTTCCACCGCCGGTGTGATACGCGACGGGGAAAAAGGGTGAATAGGCAGGCATATTCGCAATTGCCGCGAATCGAAAGTTGCCTTCGCTGTGTTCGGTTCGCTCAGAAAGCTGCTTTATCACCCGCGCGGCCGCACGCACCCCAGGCCAGTTCACTCCATTTTTGTTTGTAACGACTACCGTTCCCCAGAGCAATTTGGTATTTTGCAAAATATCTGCCAGCAAGGCAGCTTGCGCTTCGCCGTCATCGCCTCCAAGATAGGCCGGGCCAATCGCGATTCGGACTTTATTTTGCTGTGCGATCCCATCGAGATTCTTAAAGAAGCGAATCACTTCGTCGTGCGTCATACCACGGGTGTATTCCGGGAACGGTTGCGTAGCGATACGCAGAGTCTGCACAGTGTAACCGCCGCGCTCGAACGTGAGTTGCGCTTTATGCAGGAAGTCAACTGCGTCGGAGAAATCGATCTGATAGCGAGTGCGGTCCACCACAATAAAGGCAGTGATTGTGCGGATTTTCGGTTTGGGCGCAATGGGAACGGGATTGGTGGCTTCCTGCGCCCATGCCAACGTACAGCAGTACATCAGTACGAACGGAATCGTGAAGATTGTTTTCGCCAGGCGGTAGGTCATTGTCCTCATTCAAAAGCCGCGATGCCGGTAATCTTTTCCCCGATGATGAGTTTGTGGATGTCGTTGGTGCCTTCATACGTGAACACGCTTTCGAGATTGTTCATGTGCCGCATAATGCAATAATCGTCGACGATTCCGTTGGCGCCGAGAATGTCGCGCGCCTTCCTTGCCGTTTCCAGCGCCATCGCGACGTTGTTCATCTTCAGCATGGAAATGTGCGTGCCGTCGGCTTTGCCCAGATCTTTCAACCGGCCCACATGTAGCGCCAGGAGCTGTCCCTTTACAATTTCCGTGATCATCCATGCCAGTTTTTCCTGCACCAGTTGATGCGACGCGATCGGCTTTCCGGCAAATTGTTTTCGCGTTTTCGCGTACTGGAGCGCCGTATCGTAGCAGGCCATGGCCGCGCCGATTGCCCCCCAGCCGATGCCGTAGCGTGCTTGATTCAAGCAGCTGAGTGGTCCGCGAAGTCCCGTTACGCCGGGTAGCAGATTTTCTTCCGGGATTTCGCAATCGCTGAACGCTAGTCCGGCCGTAACGGAAGCGCGCAACGAATATTTTCCGTGCAGCTCCCACGCTTTGAGTCCCGCCGTGCCTCTTTCCACCAGGAAGCCGCGAACTTTATTGTCTTCGCATTTCGCCCATACCACTGCGACATTCGCAATTGAGCCGTTGGTGATCCACATTTTTTCACCATTCAGAACATACTTGTTTCCTTTTTTCACCGCGCGCGTCAGCATCCCGCCGGGGTTTGAGCCGAATTGCGGCTCCGTCAATCCGAAACAGCCGATGGCCTTGCCTTCTTGCAACAGCGGCAGCCACCTGTTCTTCTGCGCGTCGCTGCCGTAAGAATAAATCGGGTACATGACCAGTGCACCTTGCACGGACACAAAGCTGCGCAAGCCGGAGTCGCCACGTTCCAGTTCCTGGGTCATCAAGCCATACGCCACGTTTGACATTCCCGCGCAACCGTAGCCCTGTAGATTTGCACCAAAGAATCCGAGTTCACCGAGCTTGGGAATCAGTTGCATCGGAAACGTGGCTTCCCGATTGTGTCTTTCGATGATGGGAATAATTTCGTTGTCGACGAATTGCCGGGCGGTTTGCCGGACCAGTTTTTCCTCGTCATTGAGCTGCGAGTCAAAATCGATGAAGTCGACGCCTGCAAATGGCGGCATGAATGAATCCTTCGCGAGAAAACGGCGGCAAGCAAAGTGTACCGCGCCGCTTCGATGCCCAGCAACCGGCGCCAAGGAGCACACCACGCCGGTACTCCGGAGTTTCTCTGGGTGCGGATTTTGACTTTCCTTCCTGCCCGGCGAAGTGCAGGTACACTGTAGTGAGCGGTAGAGGAAAAAGAGATAATCCGGAGCGCACCAGGCGAATGGCTAAGATAAAAAAGATCGATCCCGAAATTTTAATTTTTGACGTCGACGGCGTGCTCGTCGACGTTAAAGAATCCTACTGGCGCTCCGGATTAGAGACCATCCAGCACATCACGGGGAAGAAAGCGACGTGGTCCGAATTTTATCAATGGAAGCGTCAGCCTGGAAATAATGATGATTGGATGATGGTATCGCGCTGGGCGACAGCCAAAGGCTTCCCCACCAGCTACGAACAAGCCCGCCAAGCGTTTCAACCTTTTTATTGGGGCAAGAACGGAAAGGGTGGAAATGTCTTACGCGAGAAGTTGCTGGTTACGCCGCGCCTGATCGAGAAATGGGCCAAGCGCCGCGAATTGAATTTGTTCACCGGCCGCACCCGCCAGGAGTTTATGTACAGTTTTGAAAAGTGGCCGGCCGCGTCGAACTTCCGCCGGGTCATCACCATGGACGATGGACGCAAAAAGCCCGATCCGGATGGCTTGCATACTATTCTGGCGAACCGCGATCCGCAATGCGCGTTATATTTAGGCGATAATATAGATGATGCTTTGGCAGCTCAGGCTGCGGGAGTGCCTTTCATGGCGATTCTGCCGAACTCTTCTGCGGACTATCGGAACCGTGCCAGAGCGTTTCGTGAATTGGGTGCGCTCAAGTTGCTGCAGCGCGTGCGCGACCTCGATCGCTGGCTTCTTTAGCCGACCTTTAGATTGGTCGCCGCGAAGGATCTTCGTCGCCTGAAGTTTGGGTTCAAGCAGCCTTTGGAACCCGGCCTGAATCAGATCAGCAAGGCCAAGGGTTGGATCAGAAGGGAACTTTCGTTACACGCGAGAGGAATCGGAAACAGGGTATCAGCTGCAATTTCTGAAGGAATGTAGAGGTAATCGCAATGCGACAGCTTGGCAACACCTTACTGCTCGGTGGACTCACTCTTACATTGGCCGGAATGGCTTGCGCACAAGCACCCCCAGGACCGCTGCCTCCTCCTCCTTCTTCTGTATCTTCTGCGGGGCCTCCTCCGCCAGCGGTACGAAGAGTGGAACCCCGCAAGAGCATCATGGGCGACTGGAAATTCAATCGCGACGACAGCGATGATCCTCGGAGCAAACTTCATCAGGCCACGGCTCATCCTTCGAGTACCAACACAGGCATGAGCGGCCCTCGGATGGGCTGGCCCGGCGGCGGCATGGGCGGCCCCGGCTATGGCGGCAATCGCCCCCCGCATGGTCAAAGTGACACCAGCCAAACCAACGAAAAGCTGCAAGCCTTGGTTGATCCATCGATGCGGCTGCACCTGCAGCAGAAGACCGATAAAGACCCTGCAGTCGAATTAACCGGCGATCAGGATAAGAAGACGGTTTTTTATACGGACGGGAAAACCCCGGACAAACCTCCCGATCCAAACTTGCAGCTGGTCTCCGCCCATTGGGACGGCAACAAACTGGTGACAGACGAAAAGATCGACAAAAACGGCACGATGACGCGCAGCTACTCACTGTCGGAAGACGGCACGCAACTTTTGGAAGAAGTTCATCTTGTCACCGGAAAGAAGAACGATTCTCCGGTGACAATCCATTACGTCTATGACGCGGTGAATCCGGGTGATTCACGCTACTAGCCTAGGTTTTGGCCGATGTGCGTTCACTGCGATACTTTTTGCAGCGCCAGCTGCAAATCTGCAATTAGATCTTCGGTCGCTTCCAGTCCGATGTTTAGCCGCACAATGCGGTGCTCGTAGGGTGGCCGCCCGGGAATTCGCCCGATGTTGTAGGCCACCGCTAAACTGGTCACCCCTGCCCAGCTATAGCCCACTTTGAAAAGCTCGAGCGTATCGACAAATGCGTAAACCTGCTCCTGCGTTGGCCCGGGCTGGAACACAATTGAAAACGCTCCCGATGAGCCGAGAAAATCACGCTTCCAGAATTCGTGGCCCGGGCAAGAAGCCAGCGCGGGATGGAGCACGCGATCGATTTCCGGTCGCTCGGCAAGCCATTTGGCAACGGTAAGCGCGGAAGTTTCGATGTGCGATAGGCGAACGGAAAGGGTTTGCAAGCCGCGAAGAGCCAGGCTGCAGTCGTCCGGTGAAACGGCGAAGCCCACATTCTGCTGGGTAGAGCCAAGCTTTTGATAGAGCGCCGGATCGCGCACCGTAACCGAGCCGAGCAGCAGATCGCTGTGCCCGCCAATATATTTCGTTACCGCTTGCATGGTGATGTCGACCCCGTGCTGAAAGGCATCGAGCAACACGCCTGCCGACCAAGTGTTATCCAGCACCACTAAAATGTTTCGCGCATGCGCCGCCGCCACAATTGCCGGTAGGTCCTGCACTTCCATGGTGATCGAGCCGGGACTTTCGCACCACACCAGCCGCGTATTTGCCTGGAACAGTCCTGAAATGTCCGAGCCGATGAGTGGATCGTAAAAGGTTGCCGTGATACCAAAGCGTGAGAGCAATCGCGAAGCCAGTTGCCGGCTAGGAAAATAGACGCTGGCGGGAACCAAGATGTGATCGCCCGCTTGCAGCAGGGCAAAATTGATCAACGAAATCGCGGCCTGCCCGCCAGGAGTCAGTATTGTGTGCGCGCCCGATTCCAATTCGCAGATGCGGGCCGCTAGCTCCAGCGCAGTCGGGGTGCCGTAAACTCCGTAGGTGTACCCAACGCGATTCTGATCCCAGCTATCGCGCACCGCTCCTGCCGAGGGAAAAACCGTCGTCGACCCGCGATACACTGGCGTCGCTAGAGATTGATAGCCCCCAGGAATCTTCGCGTCCGAATGGATCAACTTCGTCTTCCAGCTCTTGGTCATAAGATCGCCTCAACTCATTCTAAATGCTGCGAAAAGGAAGAAAGAGTGGAAAAAGCGCCACTGTTGGTCCGACATGGGGAACGGAAGGAGCGTTCCCGTTCGTTGACGGAAACTCTCGCCGAATGTTATAACTTACTACTCTGAGAGGCAGCATAGAGCCCACCGTACGCTCCTACCGCGGTTGGGGTAACGGCGCGGTTGGCATTCCGAAATTTTTAGGCGAAAAATTCCATGTCCGATTTGGTTCACCAACTTGGAGGACTGTTCCTCAGGGCTGTGCCTGTAGCCCTGATTATCCTCCTTTTCTATCTCATTCTGCGTTCGCTGTTCTTCCGCCCGTTACTGAAAGTCATGGCCGAGCGCGATGCCCGCACCAGCGGTGCGCAAAAAGCTGCTGAAGTCGCGCAAAATGCCGCGGCCGAAAAAATCCGCCAATACCAAGAAGCCTTGAAACAGGCCCGCGCCAGGGTGTATCAAGAGCAGGAAGCCTGGCGCAAAAAACTACTTGAGGAACGCGCTACGGTTCTGAAAGATGCGCGCACCAAGGCCACGGCCGAAGTGAAATCCGCCAAGGAACGCGTCGCCGGAGAGTTTGCCTCCGCGAAAAGAGAGATAGAGTCGACCACCGCGCAGCTTGCCGCAGAGGTCACGCGACGAATTTTGCAGGTGCCACCGGCCCCGGGCAATCCGGCAAGTGAGGCGCAATGACGCGAGGGGTAAATGGCATTCTGGCGCTGCTACCCGCGGCGTTCCTGCTGATGGTGTCCGTCGCTTGCGCCCGAGAAGAAAGCGGAGCTCAATCCGGTAATCCCACGGATGAAATCTTCAAGTGGATCCACTTCGTTATCTTGGTGGGTCTGGCCTGTTGGGTATTCGGAAAGTTGTTGCCGCCGGTGTTTCGGAAAAGGGCTGAGCTGATTAGCGAAGCTATTTTGAAAGCCACGGCAGCGAAAGAGGAAGCCGATCGACAATTGAAAGAAGCCGCGGTTAAGCTAACCACCCTGGAGCAGGAAGTTGCTAGATTCCGTGCCATGGCAGAAAAAGAAGCCGGGGCGGAACGGGAGCGCTTGCGCAACCTGACCCTAACCGACGCGGAGAAAATTGTCGCCGCAGGCAAAGCGGAAATCGAAGCGACCGAGCGTGCCGCTCGCGTGGCATTAAAGGAACTGGCAGCCAGGCTGGCCGTCGACAAAGCCGAATCTCTTGTCGCGCAACAAATGACGCCCGGCGTGCAAAACGCCCTCATCAATAATTTTGTCCAGAGCTTAGAGGGGAGACCCAATTGAAGTCCGCTCCCCTCCAATACGCGACCGCGCTGGCCGATATCGCGCTCGAACAAGGCGCCGCTCAACCCGTTCTGCAGCAGCTTTCCGAGTTCAACGCTGCGTACGCGGAATCCGCGGAACTCCGCAATTTCCTGTCGAGCCCTGCCGTGGAACGGGAAGCCAAACACGGCGTAATCGAAACGCTCGCCGCTCGCATGGGCGCCAGTAGAATCATCCGCAATTTTCTTTTCATCATGGTGGATAACCAGCGTACTTCTTTGCTGCCGCAGATGCTGGAATCGTTTCAATCAGTATTGCAGCAGCGCCAAGGAGTCGCCGAAGCCAGCGTCGTTTCCGCCACCGCCTTAGACGACGGCCAGAAAGCGCAGTTGCAGCTGGCTTTGGAAGAATTGACCGGTAAGAAAATTCAGGCGAAATATTCGCAAGATCCGACATTGTTGGGCGGCGTGCAGGTGCGGATCGGCGACACGATCTATGACGGTTCGTTGCGGAACCGTTTAAACCAGATGCGCGTGCTCTTGGCAGCGGAATAGGGCGAAACGGAGCAGGAATGGCAAACATTAAAGCGGACGAAATCAGCAAGATTCTGCGAGAGCAGATCGCCAATTACGAACAGACCGTCTCGGTCGATGAAGTTGGCGCAATTATCAGCGTCGGTGACGGTATCGCCCGCGTTCACGGCCTGCAAAAAGCGATGGCCGGGGAGATGCTCTCTTTTCCTCGCAATATTTTTGGCCTCGCGCTAAACCTCGAAGAAGAGGAAGTTGGCGTCGTGCTTCTGGGTGAATCGTCGGAACTGAAAGAAGGTGACATCGTTCGCCGTACCAACAGGATTATGTCTGTGCCGGTAGGCAACGAACTGATCGGCCGCGTGGTGAACCCGCTTGGCGAGCCCCTGGACGACAAAGGGCCCATCGCGACGAAATCACGCAATCCGCTCGAAAGAATTGCTCCCGGCGTTTTGGATCGCCAGCCGGTGCGCGAGCCGCTGCAAACCGGTATTAAAGCAATCGACTCGATGATCCCCATCGGCCGCGGCCAGCGCGAATTGATTATTGGCGACCGCCAGACCGGTAAGACCGCCGTTATTCTGGACACCATCATCAACCAGAAGGGCAGCGACATGATCTGCATTTACTGCGCGATCGGTCAGAAGCGCTCGACGATTGCGCAGGTCGTAAGGGTGCTCACCGATGCCGGTGCCATGGATTACACCATCATCGTTGCGTCATCGGCGGCAGAACCTGCTTCGCTGCAATACATTGCGCCCTACGCCGCTTGCGCCATGGGCGAGTATTTCCGCGACAACAAGCGCCATGCGGTCACCTTCTATGATGATCTTTCCAAGCACGCGCAAGCTTATCGCGAAATTTCCTTGCTTCTGCGCCGGCCGCCCGGACGCGAAGCGTTTCCTGGGGACGTGTTCTATCTACACTCCCGCCTGCTGGAACGCGCTGCGAAATTGAACGACAAGTTGGGCGCAGGCTCGCTGACGTCTTTGCCGGTTATCGAAACGCAAGCTGGCGACGTTTCCGCCTACATTCCGACGAACGTCATTTCCATAACCGATGGACAGATTTATCTCGAATCGGATTTGTTCAATGCCGGTATTCGCCCCGCCATCAACGTAGGGATCTCGGTCAGCCGGGTCGGCGGTAACGCGCAGATCAAGGCGATGCGTCAGGTCGCAGGCACGTTGCGTCTGGATATGGCGCAGTTCCGTGAATTGGCTGCGTTTGCGCAGTTTGGGTCCGATCAATTGGATAAAGCGACACAAGCTCAATTGGCACGTGGGCAACGCTTGACCGAAGTCTTGAAGCAAGATCAATACGCTCCGCTCTCCGTGCAGCAGCAGGTTTTGGCATTGTTTGTGGCGACTGACGGTACCGAGGATTCGATTCCTGTCGATCAGATTCGCCGCTTCGAGAAAGAGTTTCTAGAATTCGTGGAATCCAGCTACGGCACCATTTTGCAAGATATCGCCGATAAAAAAGCGCTGGATGACAACATCAAGACTGTCATCTAAAAAGCTGCGGCGGAGTTCAAGGAGCGCTTCACCGCGACGCTTTCGGCGACGGCTGGGGCGACCGCTTAGCAACTGAAAATGGCTCCCTTACTCGATTTTCGGCGTCGCATCCGCTCGGTGAAGAACACCCAGCAGATTACCCGTGCCATGAAGTTCGTCTCGGCGGCACGTTTGCGCCGGGCCCAGGAAGCCGCTCTGGCCGCGCGGCCCTATGCAAAAGAATTGTTACGTGTGTTGCGTTCCACTATGGCGCGCATCGAATCGCCGACGCATCCCTTGCTTCTGAAACGGCCCGAGGAGCGAATCCTGTTGATTGTGCTTGCCGGAGAGCGCGGATTGGCCGGGGCGTTTAACTCCAACATTTTGCGCAAGGCTTCGGAATTTATCCGCAGCAAAGCCGGTAAGAAGATCGTAACGATACCTGTAGGCAAGAAGAGCCGTGATTCTTTACGTAAGGCCGGAGTTGAGTTTGCCGCCGAGTACGTGAACGTGCTGGCTCGCGTGGATTACAAAATCGCCCGCGAAATCAGTCGGCTGGTTACCGAGCTGTACTCAGAAGACAAGGTCGACTCGGTGTATTTGATATTCAGCGAGTTTCATAACGTTGTTTCCGCAGAGCTCACCGTCGAAAAGCTTTTGCCGGTCGAGCCGGCCGAACTAAAACCTGGTGAGCAAACTCAGGAAACGCAGATAGATTATATCTACGAGCAACCTGAGCAGCAGATTCTGGATCGGCTGTTGCCAAGGTACATAGAAACGCAAGTTCTTCGCGCCTTGCTGGAATCTTCTGCCGCAGAACACGCCGCCAGAATGACCGCCATGGAAGCGGCGACCAAAAACGCCGGCGAGGTAATTGAGGATTTGACGCTGCATATGAACAAAGTGCGGCAAGCGGCCATCACCAAGGAAATTATCGAAATTGTCAGCGGAGCGCAGAACGCATCGCAGTAGTTCGCGTCAGATTCCGCGCACCACGCTTTTGGAATTTGAGGAGTAAATGATGGCAGAGAAACAAGGAGCGGTTGGACATGTGGTGCAAGTTATTGGACCCGTGCTCGACTTTCAATTCGAAGCAGGCCATTTGCCGGAAATTTTCAATGCGGTGCGCGTGACCAGCGAGGGATTCAATTCTCCCGAGCCGCTGGACGTGACTGCGGAAGTGCAACAGCACCTCGGTGAAGGCCGTGTCCGCGCGGTGGCCATGGAGCCGACCGATGGAATTGTGCGCGGGATGAAAGCCACCGATACCGGTGCGCCGATTACTGTGCCGGTGGGACGCGCCACGCTCGGCCGGGTGATGAACGTGCTCGGCAAACCAGTAGATCAGCTCGGCCCGCTCACCAGCAATACCAACTACTCGATTCACCGTCCGGCGCCGAAACTCGATGAGCAATCTACGTCGCTTGAAATGTTCGAAACCGGCATCAAGGTTGTCGACCTGATTCAGCCCTTTTTGAAGGGGGGAAAAATCGGATTGTTCGGTGGCGCGGGTGTCGGCAAGACGGTTTTGATCCAGGAGTTGATTCACAACGTGGCCATGCAACACGGCGGGGTTTCGGTTTTCGCGGGCGTAGGCGAACGGACCCGCGAAGGCAACGACCTGTGGCTGGAATTTCAGGAGTCTGGCGTGGTTGTACCCGGCAACTCTGAAAAATCGCGCGCTGCCCTGATTTACGGCCAGATGACGGAGCCCCCCGGAGCGCGTCTTCGCGTTGGATTGACTGGTCTGACTGTTGCGGAATATTTCCGCGACGTTGAGCACCTCGACGTGCTTCTGTTCATCGACAATATTTTCCGTTTCGTGCAAGCCGGCTCGGAAGTTTCCGCGCTGCTCGGACGCATGCCTTCCGCCGTCGGTTATCAGCCGAACCTCAACACCGAAATTGGCGAATTGCAGGAGCGCATCACTTCGACCAAGTCCGGCTCGATCACTTCGGTGCAGGCCATTTACGTTCCTGCTGACGACTACACCGACCCAGCGCCGGCCGCGACGTTCGCACACTTGGACGCCACGACCAACCTCAGCCGCCAGATCGTGGAACGCGGAATTTATCCTGCCGTCGATCCTCTGGCTAGCTTTTCGCGCATTTTGGATCCGCGCGTCGTTGGCCAGGATCATTATGCCGTGGCGCGCTCTGTGAAATCGGTACTGCAGCGCTACAAGGATCTGCAAGACATCATCGCCATCCTTGGGATCGAAGAATTGTCCGACGAAGACAAGCGCACCGTGGCGCGCGCACGGCGGATCGAAAAATTCTTGTCGCAACCGATGTACGTCGCGGCACAGTTCACCGGCCTCGAAGGTAAGTACGTCAAGATTGCCGACACGGTTCGCAGCTTCAAAGAAATCGTCGAAGGCAAGTATGACGACATTCCGGAGCAAGCGTTCTACATGGTTGGCACGATTGACGAAGTCCTGGCAAAGGCAGAGAAAATGAAAGCGGGCGCGTAAAGCGAAAGACGAATGCTTCCGGATTCCATCCAGTTGATCGTGGTGACGCCAGAGCGGCAACTGCTGCATGAAACAGTGGTCGAAGTGAGCGTTCCCGGCTTGGACGGCGAGTTGGGCGTTCTGCCGGGGCACGCGCCGCTCATCACCGAGCTTGGAATTGGTGAGCTGACGTATCGCGCGACTTCCGGTAAACAGTGCCTTCCACTGGCAATCCTTGCGGGTTTTGCGGAAGTCCTGCCGGATCGCGTGACGGTTCTTGCTGAAACTGCCGAACACGCAACCGAAATCGATTTGGGGAGAGCGGAACGAGCCCTCGAACGCGCACAGCAACGCCTGGCCTCAAGCGATGCGAATCTCGATTGGGACCGTGCGACGCGCGCGTTGCGGCGTTCGTTGATCCGCATTCAAATTGCGCGGAAATATCATGGCCAACCCATCGACGTCTGATAACACGCATTTCTCGCCAGCCGGCAAAGCACGGTTCATGGCTCGTCTCATCCAAATCCTAGGAGCCCTGTGATCGAAACCATCATCATCTACAGCACCGGCTGGTGCCCGGACTGCCGCCGCGTGAAGAATTTTCTGAAGGATCGTGGCGTGGCATTTGATGAAGTGAACATCGAAGAAGATGAGACCGGCGAACAGATCGTCATTCTCGCCAATCACGGCAAACGCAAAGTGCCGACGCTGAAGATCGGCGACCGCTATTTGACGTGCAGCCCCTTCAACGCCCAGCAACTTGCCGATGAATTAAACATACCGCTCAATCGCTGCTAGCCGATCGCTCCGGTCCGCCAAGCGTAAGGTCCGGTAGCCTCGAAGAATCTCAATTGGCTGTTTGCGAGATTCCCCGTGTCCAAACTTGGGTGACATTCAGCGCTTCGTCCAGAAGAACGATGTCCGCGTCGGCTCCGGTCCGCAACGCGCCTTTTTTAAACTCAATCCCAAGCAACTTCGCTGGATTGAGTGTCAGCATCCGCACGGCATCGCCCACGCAAGCGCCCAGCGCCACAATATTTCGCAACGCGCGATCTAGCGTCAACGTGCTGCCGGCCAGCCTGCCGTCGCGATCGCGACAGATTCCCCCGCTCACCGTCACTTCTACGGTTCCAAGCGCATATTTTCCGTCGGGCATGCCGGTAGCGGAAATTCCGTCGCTGATCAAAATCACACCACCCGCGCCTTTGGCTTGCAGCAGCACGCGCACAGCGGTCTCGTCCACGTGAACGCCATCTGCGATCAACTCAGCGGTCAGTTCCGGAGTCGTCAGCACTGCACCAATCACCCCGGAATCACGGTGCGAAAACGGACGCATCGCGTTGTACACATGCGTGGCATGATGTGCGCCGCGGGCAATCGCCGCGCGCGCCTGCTCATACGTTGCATCGGTATGCCCTATCCCCACCACAAGCCCGGACTCGCGGGCCGCATCAATGCACGGCATCGCGCCCAAAAGCTCCGGGGCAATCGTCAAAATCTGGGCATGGCCTCCTGCCGCATCGACAAATTTCCCCAGCAATTCCACGGAAGGCAATTGGATGAATTCGGCTGGCTGAACGCCTCGCCGGACGGGATTAATGAACGGTCCCTCAAAATGGATACCCAGCACTTCCGCACGGGAATCTCCGGCGATACGCTGCCGCCCCATGTACTTGGAAATTCCTTCTGCGCTCCGGCAGATCGCACTTGAATCCGCCGTCACGGTAGTTGCCACAAATGAGGTGGTGCCATGCGCGGCGATTGTCTTGGATACGGCGGCCAGTGCGACATCCGTTCCTTCCATGACGTCGTGCCCGCCAGCACCGTGAATGTGCACATCCAAAAATCCCGGCGCCGCGCTCTGATCGAGCGCTTGAATCTCCTTTGCACCGGCGGGCAGCACCATACTGCTTCTCGGCCCTAGAGCCTCGATCACACCATCGCGAAACAAAATCCCGGCATTTTGAATTTCAACGGTGGGGGTAAAGGCTCGGCGAACATGAAGGAGGGTCGTAACCATGAATAGAAGTTTATCGCAAAGGAACTTAGACTGCCGCCCAAAGAAAAAGGGCAGGAAGTAATCCTGCCCAGTTTCAAGGAGTAAAAATACTTACTTGGCCATGGCGACGGTGCCGAGCTTCAAGGTGTCGCCTTCAACGCTTCCCGTTACCGTGACGTGATGTCCCGCGTGTGCAGCAACCTTGTCCTGATTGTCGATGGCGTAGACTTTCTTGTCCGCGTCATTGACGAAAACATACTTTGCGCCGTGTTCCTTCACGCACTTTGCGGCACAATCCGCATGCTTCTCGTTGGCACCCTTCACACCGCACTGGCTATCGGAAATGTAACCAGTCCAGGTGCCGTCGGCGGCAAATACGAAACTCGCCGCGCACAGAGTCAATGCCGCAACAAATGTGGATTTTGCTTTCATTGGTGTTTCCCCCCCAAATTGATGTATCTATCCCCGTCAGCTCAGCCATAAGATTGGCACAGCGGTCTGGAACTGTCCAGCAAGAGTATTGGGGTTACCCGCTGCTGTTCCTTAAGCATCCGACCGGCCAATACCCTTCCCGCATTCCCTTATCCGAAGCGACTGCCGATTGAGCATAAAAAAAGAAGGGAGGATTCTCTGGATCCTCCCTCGTTAGTCTCTCTCTAGGAATGTTCTGTCCCGCTTGACTGAGACAACTCTTACTGAGCTGAGCTATTGCTGGCTGCCGTCGTTCCGCCCGAAGACTTTGGCGTGGAGAGGTAACCGGCAATCTGGTTCTTTCCCACGTCAAATACCACGATTTCGTAAGGGGCCTGGTGTGAGGAGCCCTTCACGTAGAACTGCACTGGCTCGCCCGCCGTTTTATCCTTCTTCTCAATCGAGCGGTCGTCGGCTAGCACCGTCATGGTGTACTTGGCGCGCTTCTGGTCAGTCTTGTTCAACGAGATCTCCACTGGTCCAACTTTTTGCGGAGTCTTGGTCTTCTGCACCGTGAACTCAAAATAGTTACGATCGCCGCGGCGCTTCAGCTCTTCCACGTCGTCATGATTGCGCGCAATTAAACCGCTCATCACCCCCATATCGCCGGTTGCGCGATCCAACTTCGCTTTCGTTACGTCGAGGTCATTCTTCACGCCAGTAACGTCGCCATTCAACTTGGTCACGTCTTCGGTGCTGGCCTTTGTAGCCAATTGTGAATTAACTGCGCTCACGTTTGATTCGATGCCGCTGATCTTCTTTCCGTAAGACGCAACAGCCGCGCTTGATTGCTTGCGCGCTTTCACTAGATCTTCCTGTGTCACGTTTAATTTGTCGGTTACCAGTTTTAGATCGCTCTCGAGTTGCTGATTCTGTTCTTCTTCCTTCGACAATCGCTGCGAGAGTGCCTCATTCTGCTGCTTGAGAGAGGCTTGTGTGGACTGCTCGACCGAGCTGCTCTTACTGAGTGCGCTCCATCCAACGCCCAAACCCAGTAATGAAATTCCGCCCAGTGCGGCAATCGCCAAGCCTACCCACCGAGGGGTGGCTGTCTCGCTGTGGGTCTCTTGATACTCGCTCATTGAATTCTCCTTGGCCCTAACGGCCCATATCCACATACCCAATGGGCAACCGCAGCACCAACTTCTGCCCAGGGCCCAGAGGTACTCGTAAGCTACAGATGATGAAGAGATTAGCCGGAGAGGCGGGAGCAAGGGAGGTTCTTTCTAGTAGTACTAGTACCTGTAAGGATTACATGGCACTCCCGTAGCCGGTAAAATTTTCTAGAACCGTCGCAGCCCGAAACTGGGAGGAAAGCACGGCCGAGGGTAGCTGCGGATCGACTGAGAGAGAGGAAACTGCTTGAAAAAGAAGACGCTTGCAAGAGCTGTTAGGCAGCTTTATTGTCAGCACTGATACGTGCCGGGCCAAAATAGCGATCCAAAGTTGTGGTGGCGGCGTTTAGAACCAATTGGCAATCGCTGCAGGAATGCAGATGGCGTTCTATCTCGCCCTGAACCCCAGGCGAAAGTTTCCCCTCTAAATACATACAAATCAGATGGATGGTGTCTCGACAGCTCATAAAAAACGCCCTCAGATCCCGGCTCTGCGAGCCAATCACTACCAAGCCTTGGTGCATTTCTTCCGCCAAAGGCCTACAGAACAGATCGTATTTTTAAACTATTCATTCTTAAAGCATTAATGAACAGAAAAAGCACGCCAAGTACCGGAACTAGACTCTGGAAGCCGGAAATGTTTACCAGCATGTGAACGTACTTTGCACTCTGTGCAAACTTTTTCAATGCGAGTGCAACGGCATCTGCCGCAGCGCCGCAATTCGGTCTTCGAGCGGCGGATGCGTGCTGACGAGCGAGGAAAGCATGCCCTGGCCATAGAGTGGCTTCACGATGCACAGAGCGGAAGTTGTAGGAGAGATCGCCGTCGTAGGAATGCGTTTGTTATATGCCCCTAGCTTTGTCAGCGCGCTGATCAACCCGTCGGTGCTGCCGACCATTTTTACCCCGGTCGCGTCGGCAGCGTACTCACGCGTGCGCGACAAAAAGAGTTGTAGCAATACGGCTGCAAAGGGCGCCAGAAAGATCATCAGCAGCGCGGAAAGCCCACCGCCACCGCGATCGTTGTCCCGACTGCCTCCGCCCATTCCGCCTAAAATCATCCCCCACCTGCCCATCTGGGCCATGTAGGTCACTGCGCCGGCAATGGTCGCGGCGATCGAACTTGTGAGAATGTCGTAATTGCGCACGTGAGAAAGTTCGTGCGCAATTACGCCTTCCAATTCATCGTCATTCATAATCTCCAGCAGCCCCTGCGTCACCGCTACCGAGGCGTGCTTCGGATTGCGACCCGTGGCAAACGCGTTGGGCGCCATGTCTGGAACAACATATAGCGCCGGCACCGGGATATTTGCTTTGGCTGCCAATCGCTCCATCACCTGATACAAACGCGGAAGTTGTTCGCGGGTAACCGGCTGTGCTCCGCTCGATTTCAAGGCGATCTTGTCCGAGAAAAAGTAGGAAACGAAATTCATGACCACAGCGATCGCGAGAGCGATCTGCAATCCACCGCGCCCTCCAAGAGCGCCGCCGACCACCACCATTAGCACGCTCATCACAAGTAAAACGGCCCCTGTACGCAGAATTTTCATGGATTGTGCCTTTCTTGTCTTAGGAAACTTTCTCGTGGGTAGCTGAACTCCCGCGGCGGAATTTCAGTCTAGGCCGCAGCAGAAACACAGTCAAGCTACCCTCCTTTTCGCGTCTTGCCTCGTAAAAGGCATTACGTCATCGTATTTATGAAAAGGAGCACTAAGCTAGCTTTTTGCCGCGGCCTTCGCTGCCACGCGCTCGAACTTCATCGCGTCTTTCCTTCCATCGCGATCGACCTGAACGTGATCGCCCGGCAGCACTGTGCCTTCGAGAATCTGCAGCGCCAGAGGATCCTGGATCATGCGTTGAATTGTGCGGCGCAGTGGCCGCGCGCCATATGCGGGATCGAACCCTTCACGCAACAGCAATGCATTCGCAGCCGGCGTCAGCTCCAGCGTGATCTTGCGCTCTTCGAGCAGTTTCTCCACCTCTTTCAGTAGCAGCACCACGATGCGTTCGAGTTGCTCCTTGCCCAGTGGATTGAAGATCACAATCTCATCGATGCGGTTGATAAATTCCGGGCGAAACACCGCGCGAAGCGCTTCGAGCGCCGCCTTTCGCGCCAATTCCGGATCTTTACTCGACAATTCAAAAATCGCGCTCGATCCCACGTTGCTGGTCATTACCAGAACCGTGTTGCGGAAATCGACCGTGCGACCCTTGCCGTCGGTCAGTCGCCCGTCTTCCAGAATTTGCAGCAGCACATTAAACACATCCGGATTGGCCTTCTCGATTTCGTCAAACAGCACCACCGAGTAGGGATGACGCCGCACCTGCTCGGTAAGCTGCCCGCCTTCTTCGTAACCGACATACCCCGGAGGGGCACCAATCAGCCGCGAAACGCTGTGCTTTTCCATGTATTCCGACATGTCGATGCGGATCATCAATTTTTCGTCGTCAAAGAGAAACTCCGCCAGCGCTCGTGCCAATTCCGTTTTCCCCACGCCGGTTGGCCCAAGAAAAATAAAGGATCCAATCGGACGCTTCGCATCGGACAACCCCGCTCGGCTGCGGCGCACTGCATTTGACACCCGCGCCAGCGCATCTTCCTGGCCGACGACGCGTTGGCGCAGACGCCCTTCCATGTGCACCAGTTTTTGCGCTTCGCCTTCCAGCAAGCGGCCCACGGGAATTCCCGTCCACTTGGCCACCAACTTTGCGATATCCTCTTCGTCGACTTCTTCCTTGAGCATCCGCGTGCCGCCCTGCATCGAGCTGAAGCGTTCTTGCGCCGCCTTCATCTCCTGCTCGGCTTGCGCGATTTTACCGTACCGGATCTCGGCAACCTTCGCGAGTTCTCCCGCGCGTTCATAGCGCTGCTCCTCGGCCTTTAGTTGCTCAATCTGCTCCTTCAGTTTGCGAATTTTGGAAATCGCTTCCTTCTCGGATTGCCAGCGCGCTTTCCTTCCGCTGGAATCTTCGCGCAGCCGCGCCAATTCCTTCTCAATCTGGTTGCGCCGCTCCACGGAATGTGCGTCCGTCTCCTTTAGCAGTGATTGGCGCTCAATCTCCAGTTGCAGGATGCGCCGTTCAATCTCATCAATTTCCGTCGGCAGGGAATCAATCTGCATGCGCAGACTGGCCGCCGCCTCATCGATCAAGTCAATCGCCTTATCCGGCAAGAATCGATCGGAAATGTAGCGATGCGAAAGCGTGGCCGCGGCAATAATCGCCGAATCCTTAATTCGTACGCCATGGTGCACTTCGTAGCGATCCTTCAAGCCGCGCAAGATCGCGATGGTGTCCTCGACCGACGGCTCTTCCACCAATACCGGCTGAAAGCGCCGCTCGAGCGCGGGATCCTTTTCAATATACTTTTTGTATTCGTTCAGAGTAGTCGCGCCAATCGCCCGCAATTCTCCGCGGGCGAGTGCCGGCTTAAGCATGTTCGAAGCATCCATCGCACCTTCCGCGGCGCCGGCTCCAACCAGTGTATGCAACTCATCGATGAACAGAATGATCTGCCCGTCGGCTTCGGCAATTTCCTTCAACACCGCTTTCAAGCGATCCTCAAATTCTCCACGGAACTTTGCTCCAGCCACCAAAGCAGCCAGGTCGAGCGCGACCAGCTTCTTGGTCTTCAGCACATCCGGCACATCGCCGGAAATAATCCGCTGCGCCAGTCCTTCCACAATTGCAGTTTTACCCACGCCCGGTTCACCAATCAGCACCGGATTATTCTTCGTGCGTCTCGCCAGGATCTGCATCACCCGGCGAATCTCTTCATCGCGGCCAATCACCGGATCGAGCTTCGACCTCCGCGCCAACTCCGTCAGGTCGCGCGCATATTTCTCAAGTGAAGCGTAGGTCGACTCAGGGTTTTGCGAAGTCACGCGTTGACTCCCGCGTACACCCGCCAATGCTTGCAAAATCGCTTCATGCGAGGCGCCATTCTTCTTGAGCAAGCGCCCCGCGGGATCGCGGTCGGCTGCCGCAATCGCCAGGAACAGATGTTCGGTTGAAACATATTCGTCTTTAAACTTTTTCGCTTCTTCAAACGAATGTTCCAGAATGTCGTTCAGGGAACGGCTCATGTTTTGCTGTGCGTATCCCTGTACCTTCGGCAAGCGCGCAATTTCTTTCTTGATATCCTCTGAAAGCAATTCCGTGCGGATTCCCAGACGAGTTAGCAGGGGCGGCACAACGCCATCGGCTTGCTGAACAAGCGCCTCCAGTAAATGCACTGGCTCGACGGCCTGGTTCTCGTGGCTCGCCGCAATTTCCTGCGATTGTTGAATGGCCTCTTGGGCCTTCACGGTCATTTTTTCAAAGCGAATCATGGCTACCTCACAAATTCTGCTTCTTGAATAACTTCGACAAAAAAAGAGGGCCGGCTAGGTGCCAGCCCCCTCATGCTATCCTACGACTTGCGGCCGTTCAGCCTTTTCTTATCGGCCGGCTGCCGATGCCTTTTCCGAAACAGATTCCACGTTTATCTTAATCTGCTTGGGCTTGGCTTCCTCGCGCTTCGGAATGCTGAGCGACAATACGCCGTTCTTGTAATCGGCTTTGATCGCTTCGCTATTCACGGTATTTGCAAGCGAGAAGCTGCGGGTAAACGAGCCATACGCGCGCTCCACGCGGAGGTAGTTGCTCTCGTTTACCTTCTTCTCGAATTTGCGCTCGCCGCGAATGGTCAGAATGTTGTTCTCGACACGAATGTCGAGATCCTCTGGCCGCACATCGGGTAGATCGGCTTTCACCACCAACTCTTGCTCCGTCTCGTAGATGTCCACGGCCGGAGCCCAAGCGGTTAGATTGCCTTCCTCGGGGTTACGATCAAAAGCCTCATTGAAGAGGCGATTGAGGGTTTCCGGCAGGGAAGAAGCATTGCGAAAAGGTTCAAAACGGCTAATTGAAGTCCTCATATGTTAGTCTCCTTACGGGTAATATGAGCACCATAATAAAATATGAGTGTATATATGTCAAGTCATTTCTTTGGCCCTCTGTTTCTGCCGTAACTATATGAAAAGATTTGTACTAGGGAGGTAAGGGCCTATCCTCCGAGAGCCCCCGACCCTTCTCGCGGTTTTCTGGGATACGCACCGGAAAATTCCCTCTATCCGCTTCGGCCGAGTGGTGAACCTCCGACTTGTTTTATATTGGGATGCCATGCGCGTTAGCCAGTTTGACTATTCCTTACCGCACGAATTGATCGCGCAACGTCCGCTGGAGCAGCGGGAAAGTTCGCGATTGCTGCTCCTCAATCGCCGGACCGGGGGATTTGAAGATCGCCTCTTTCCGGAGCTTCCTCAACTATTGCGTGGCGACGAGCTGGTAGTGCTCAACAACGCTCGCGTTCTTCCCGCTCGCCTGTTCGGCAAAAGAGCCGGCGTCTTCTCCGAACGCCCGTCGCAAACGAGTTCAGCGAAACATCTGCTTGGGCAGGTCGAGATTTTTCTTACCCGCAAAATCGAACGCGATACATGGCAAGCGCTGGTTCGCCCCGGAAGAAAATTGCCGGTAGGCGAGCGAATCCTTATTGGCAACGAGCAGCTAGAAGCCGAAATTTTGACTCGCGGCGAATTGGGGATGCGCACGCTCCTATTCGCTTCCCGCAACAACCAAACCGTCGAGGAAAACATTCAGCGCCTGGGCCATGTCCCGTTGCCGCCCTATATCCAGCGACCCGATGAACTTTCTGATCGCGAACGATACCAAACCGTCTTTGCGCAAAAGCCCGGCGCCGTCGCTGCTCCCACTGCTGGCCTGCATTTTACCCCGCAGATCTTAGATGAAATTCGCGGGCGTGGCTGCGAAATTTGCGAGTTGACCTTGGATGTTGGCCTTGGAACATTTCAGCCAATACACTCCGAAACGCTCGAAAGACATAAAATCCACACGGAATCCTACGAGATCAGCGAGCAAGCTGCACAAAAAATCAATCAGGCTAAACGAATACATCGGCCGATTCTTGCCGTGGGCACGACAGTTGTTCGCGCGCTGGAAGATTCCGCTCAGCGCGCAAAGCACCAACCGGATGAATCGGGCGTCCTGGCAGGCCCGGCGGAAGCCAGTATTTTCATCACCCCTGGCTACACGTTCCAGATCGTGGATACCCTTCTCACTAATTTTCATCTCCCGAAATCCACTCTACTGGCGCTGGTGTCGTCCTTTGCGGGCCGGGAAAAAATTCTTGCCGCGTACCGTCACGCGGTCGAGCAAAAATACCGTTTCTTCAGCTATGGCGACTGCATGTTGATTCGTTAATACGCTCTTTGGGCTGGTCATTCGATTCAAAAAGCAAGAGGGAAGCGGCATCTCTCTACCAACTTCCCTCGGTATCTGTCAGTCGCGGTTGACGATTCTCCCCTCACGGAGCCAAAACAAATACGCTCTTTTGTCCAGCGAAGCGAAGTTCCATCACCTTGCCATCTGCATTTGAAACGATCCCTGTGTATTCCGACTTGGAATCGCGGTCTTCCCACTTGCCGTCCGATTCCGCCATGGTCTTCTTGCCATTCATAATCGTCAAATGATTGTTGTCAATCACGAAGCGGTATTCGCCTTCCTTCAAATCCGAAGTGCCGACCACCACCTTGTGATTTACGGGAATGCTCTTCGTTACCGGTTTGGCGAAAACCGCAACGCTGCCGAGGGCTACTGCCGAGAATAGAAGCATACTGCGAACCAGCGATTTGCTTGTCATGTGTTTCATATCCCTTCGTTTTGCGAGTTAGCCATGGCCGCGGCCAAGTGGAAGAAGTGGAAGAGTTGACACACACGTAGGATGAAGAGTAGCCTGCTGTCGAAGGCACATCTTCTTCCTGGTCTACGAGCCGGAAAGATCGCGTGTCACGGCCCCGCGGCTGCTACCGCGGGGTTTTTATTTCCATTCTCTTGCCATCCCAGTCCAGCCTAGCTTCTGGCTGCACTTGTATAGACGAAATGGACCTCGCGAATGTTTCGCGCTCGCCTGCATTTTCTTCTGGATCGTTTCTTTCCCGCGTGCTTGGTAAAAAGTTCACTTTGCTTGCATCCCTACCCGCTTCCTCTATACTCTTGCTTACGGTTAAAATAAAGCAGGATGAGACTGCTCGTTCTCAGTGATATCCACGCCAATTTGACGGCTCTGGATGCGGCTCTACAAGCTGCCACCGGAAGTTGGGATCGTGTCGTGTGCCTGGGCGACGTGGTAGGGTATGGCCCGGATCCCAACGAAGTCACTTCGCGCATTCGCGAATTGGGTGCCACCACAATACGCGGCAATCATGACAAGGCCGTAACAGATCTAATGGGAACGGATGACTTTAATCCCGTCGCACGCGCCGCTGTATTGTGGAGCCGCTCGCAACTCTCAAACGAAAATCTCGATTGGTTAGCCAATCTTCCGCAAGGTCCTATGGAATCCGATGGCGTTGTCCTGGTTCACGGGGCCTTTCAGGATGAAGACGAGTACGTGTTTACTCCAGCCCAAGCGCTCGAGGGACTTCTCGACTCCACCTTGCCTGTTACTTTTTACGGTCACACCCATCACCAAGGTGGATTCTCCTACCAGGATACGATATTGGATGTGTTGCAACTTCATCCGCGCGACGGCGAGGAGCGCAGCGCCCTGCACTTGGAGGCTGACAAACGGTATCTCTTGAATCCCGGCTCGATTGGTCAACCCCGCGACGGGGATCCGCGCGCAGGTTTTGCCATCGCCGATCTCCAGCACGAAATTGTTGAATTCTGGCGCGTTCCTTACGATATTGAAACGGTACAAGAACGGATGCGCACGGCCAAGCTTCCGGAACCGCTCGCTCTACGGCTGACTGTCGGCCGTTGACAGGGGAATCTGCCACCGTTTCGCAGAAAAGCTTCATGACCGACATTGATCCCATTTCCGACACTTCTGACGAAAAACAAAACCGTCCGATTATTACCTTTGTGATTGCGGCCGTCGTCGTGACTGCTATGAGCCTTAGCGCGTGGTTCTTATTTCATGAGCCGCCGCAGAACCGCAATTCCTTGAACGGGGCTACCATCAAGGTGAACATCAGTCAGGCCGAGAAGGATTACCTTTCAAAGCTATTCGTGAAAGATATCAAGCTCAGTCGCGCCGAAAATTTTCTCCATCAGGAAGTCACCATTCTCACCGGCACGATCATGAATTCCGGTTCTCAAACTGTGACTGAGCTGGACCTTGCCGTTCAGTTTTCCGATCAGATGGATCAGGTTGCCTTGAAAGAGACCCGCGGAATTCTCGGCACGCCGCCGGTTCCGATCGGTCCAGGCCAGGAACGCACCTTCGAGATTGCCTTCGAGCATGTGCCGTCTTCCTGGAACATGCAGCAGCCGACAATCCGCGTGGCGCATATCACACTGCGCCCATAATATAACTATGTATTAATGATGAGAATGTAGGAATAGTAAGGTGAAATTTGCCGAGGGACCGTGGGCATGCCCGTTCTGGCATCTAGGCGAACAAAATGTCCTGGGGAAGCCAAAACAAATATCTCGTTGCACATTTCCGATTGAATTGTCATTCTGTAGTCCAGTCCCGCTTACTCCATGCAAGGTGAACCGTTTGAGTTTCTCCGTCAATCTACGGCAATCAGAAAACGTCTCTCTTGTGGATGTCCAAGGCCGACTGACATCGTTTGAAGCGCGAGCCTTTCGCGATGCCATTCATGGTTTGCTCGATCAAGGCCACAGCAATATCATTTTGAACCTCACCGGGCTGCAGTATCTCGACAGTTCCGGCATCGGCGAACTGGTCCGAAATTATTTATCGGTAATTAAAAAAGGCGGAGCTATGAAGGTCGTGGGTCTGGCGCCAAAAGTGGAAGAGATTTTAAAGGTGACCCAGTTGTACCAAGTGTTCCCTGAATTTCCCGACGAAGCCTCTGCGCTTGAAAGTTTTCCCGGCGAAACCAAAAAGCGTGCTGAAAAATAATCACTCAAAGCAAAAAAGCGCCCCAAAAGGAGAGAAGCAGCTAAGGTGTTCACCTTAGCTGCCTCCCGGGGTGTGTCCTCGAAGTGGTTTTGTAGAGTTAGATGCGTCACGGTAAAAAAGGTTTCACTACCCAAGAAAAATCTCCGTTGTCTAGTGAAACCAATTATCGCGAGATACCGTCAATAGAACAGATACTTCCGCCAGCGTTCGTCGCGATGCCCGATCAGCCGCATCAATTGGCGAGAGGTGTGCAGGGTAAAGGGTCGCGGCTTGCGCGCAAGTTTAAATCCAGCTTCTTCCGGCGTCCGATCACCTTTGTTGTTGTTGCAGCGGTAGCAGCAGGCCACCAGATTTTCCCAGGTAGATCGCCCACCCCGGGAGCGCGGCATCACGTGATCCAGCGTCAATTCGCTGCTCGGGAAAATGCGCCCACAAAACTGACAGGTATTCCGGTCGCGCAACAGTATGTTCTTGCGAGATAGCGCCCGGCTCTGCTGCGGAATGTGGCGGTAGGCCAACAGTCGGATGACCGACGGTACCTTGTGGGAATTCGCCGCGGAATGAACTTCCGCGCTGTGCATCTCTTCCGCCTGCGCTACTCCCTTCAGCAGCAACACCATGGCGCGCCGGACGGCCGTTACATTGATAGGCTCGTACGTGGCGTTTAGAACCAGAACCGGTTCCTGCATCAGCGAAGATCTTCGTGGGGCTACTACCGGTAGGTGACGTCCGCCAACATTCCCCGAAGTGTTCGGCGCAAGCGCGCCACACACTTCGGGGCTACGTCGCCCCCGGGGATCAAACGCCTCTGGCCTTCTTGCGCTCACAGCGCACCTTCCGCTTCAGAACCTGTCAAGTTCAGGATCGGGGGCCCGAATAGCTTGGGCGGCCGGCATAACTCCCTCGCGCAGGCATCGCGCCTCGTTCCCGTCGTCCTTACTCATCTAGCAGCAAGATTCGGAAATTGTCAACCCGGCCGATCCCCTTCATAGCAAAAGCGCCACGTACTGCCTGCCCACCCCGTTGGTCGAAGCAAAGTCCAGTGGCCTCGCTAGCCGTCGATCGGCAGAATGGGTCGAAAAGGGGACAGCAGGCGTCTCGCGTCCTCCAGCAGCAACGTGCGGGACAGGAACGAAGCGGCAGAGTCTTCGGCCGCCTTCAGGATCAGGTAAGGTTAAACGGAAATGTGTAGCGAATGGATGAACTAACCAGCTTACAATAGTCCCTGTTCCATCTTCTCTTGGCAGGAAATGCAGTGCTTGGCCCAGGGTACCGCTTCGAGCCGCTTCGTCTGCATCTCTTCCTGACAACTGAGGCATTGGCCGTACTCTTCTGCTCGAATCCGCTTGAGCGCTTCGTCGATCAGGTTCAGCATGTTTCGATCTGTGCTGGTCTGCCCAAATAGAAACTCTTTCGTGTACGAGTTGGCGGCCTTATCAGCCAGGTCTACCGTTGGATCATCATCCGCTTGTCGACCTTCCTCTTCGGTCCGCGTGATGGTCTTCACCAATTCATCCCGGCGCGTCAGCAATTTCTTTTTGTAGTACTCCAAACGCTTCTTATCCATGTTCACCCTCCCCATATAGCTCTCGGGGGTCATCTAAAAACTCCATAGTGTAGGCTCGCTACGAAGACGTGTCAAGGCGCAGCCCGGAATTTTGCGAATTCATACCGCAACCATTCTCCTGGCACTAACTGCCCGTAAAATCTAGACGCAAACTGTTTTTTCCGCTCCTGTTCACTTTAGCAAACCACGGCTGGATTTGCTGCGGGTTGGCCGACCGAGGCTTCATCGCCCCGCCCGCCCATTGCCGGTGTTTCGTCACATCCATTCTTTCCGGAAAGTGGTATAAGAGTAGGAACTAAGGGTAGAGGGTTCTCCAGATTTCACCGCGAATCTATCCCACCTTTTAGGGAGGAATCCATGTTTAAACAAGCATTCATTGTGCTGGGTACACTACTGGTTGCAATCACAGTTACCCTGGCACAGACGGCGACCACAAACCCGGTAGTAAAGAAGGAGCCCATTCAGCAGACCAGCCCTGCCTCCGGCAAAGATATGTTTAACGCCTATTGCGCCCCTTGTCACGGGATCGACGGCAAGGGGAATGGACCCGCTGCTGCAGCCATGAAGTCACCGCCAACGGATTTATCCGAGCTTGCCAAGACCCACAACGGGAAATATCCGGCCGCTTACGTTTCTGGAATACTTCGTTTCGGCAGCGGCCCGTCGTCGCATGGTTCTGCCGACATGCCGGTTTGGGGGCCGCTGTTCCGGTCTCTGGATAAGTATCACGACGCGGTCGAGCAGCAGCGCGTCAGCAACCTTGTCAGCTACATCGAAACGCTGCAAGTGAAGTAATCCGAATTTTTTATAGAAGGAGATTCCGCGGGGCAGCTGCGCTGCCGCGGTCCCACACGCCTCCGGACTTCCCGCCGGGTAGGAGGCGCTTTCCCATTTTGCTTTTTGGCCTTCTTCGTTGGCCAAATTCAATCGCGACGCTTGGGCACAGCGCAGGGGAAGTCCTCAGCTACAGCAGCTACAGCACGGCCGCTTTTCACGCCGCGCCACGCTCTGGTACACTTCCCCATCCCCCTCACATCTAAACTCCTGGAGGAACCCCCATGACCACCCTTACCCCAGAACAAGCCGCGCTCTTACTTCAACTCGAACTACCTGCGCTGAAAAACGAGCACCGCACTACGAAGCGTGTCATTGAAGCGATTCCCCTTGAACACGGCGACTACCGTCCCGATCGCCAATCCAAAAGTGCTCTCGAACTGGCCTGGCATATCGCCGCCGCCCAACACCGTTTTCTTTCCGGCGCTGCCGCCGGTGGGTTCGATTTGTCGCCAATTCATCGCCCGGACTCGATCCAGGATTCCGCTGGTATCGCCAGCTGGTTTTCTGACTCCTTTGATAAGAATTTCCTGCATCTGGCTGCTTTGAACGGCGAACAGGCTGCAAGAATTTTGGATTTTCGCGGGGCGTTTCAGCTTCCTGCCGTCTTGTTTTTGCGCTTTACCATGAACCACGATATCCATCATCGCGGACAATTGTCTACCTACCTGCGAGCGATGGG
>Ga0074046_10000770_pt1 | contig 29413 bp, 15 predicted proteins | sample BogForMeECP23OM3_FD_94441 | JGI IMG/M metagenome (GOLD analysis project Ga0074046, IMG submission 94441) | Bog forest soil microbial communities from Calvert Island, British Columbia, Canada - Bog Forest MetaG ECP23OM3 | ecosystem: Environmental > Terrestrial > Soil > Wetlands ... | reverse complement strand
TGGGCTGGTAGGAGTAGTCTTTCTTGACCGTAGCTCCGGCCACCGACCATTTCAGGATGAGCGCGAACGTATATTTGAGAATCGAGATTAGCAGGCAAAGGAAAAGAATGAGCCAGATTAAAACCGGAGCCATGGGTACCTTGCTCGCGATACCGTGAGGTAGTCGCCGAAGTGCCAGCTAAAGATTGGTCCTTGTTTGTGACTGAGAATATCACGGAATCTGCGGTCAGCTTGCATCTCGGTTTTCAGCGCCCATCCATGAGCTTCGTGGCCCGAAACGACTTCACCACGATCTGATTCGGTTGCATGCCGACGGGGATGATGGTGAGCAAGGAATACTCCGAGGGCTCAAATTTCTTCTTCGGGGTGCGTTTCTGAATTACGACCAGGTCTCCGGAACCGGAGTCGAGCACCAGCAGATAGTTCTGGTTCTGCGAGAGCGCAAGCGCATCGGGATGAGTTCCAACGGGAAGATAGGCGATGATCCTACCCAGGTCGATGTCATAAACCGCGATGTTATTCGATCCGAAGTTAGAGACATATAAGCGCGAGTTATCCAGCGAAACCACGCCGCGTGTAGGCTGCGTGCCGATGAGATAGCTGCCCGCTACTTCATTTGCCGCAGTCTCGATCATGGAGATAGTTCCGGCCTCGAAGTTGAAAGCAGCCAGTTCTCCGCCGTCAGGTTTCAGCGCCAGACTGACCGGAGATTTCCCGACATCGAGCAGCGCCAGCAGTTTGTCGTTCTGGGTCTGGTTCTTAAGAGCGATGCTGGCAACCTGCCCCGATCCCGAACAGGAAACGAACGCCTTGCTCGAATCGGGCAGGATGGCGATGTCTTCAGGATTGATGCAAATGTTGATGGCGGAGCGCACGGCCAGTCGCGCAGTGTCCAGGATGGAGACAGAGTTGTCGGCGCGATTGCTGACCACGACGGTTGCGCCGTCGGGCGAGACGCGGGCGAGGCCGGGATTTCCGCCGACACGAAGCGTGGCCGCGACGGCGCGACGGTCGAGGTCGAGAACAGAAACGTTGTCAGAACCGGAGTTGGCGACGTAGGCGCGGTGCCCGTCAGGAGAAACCTCGATGAAGTAAGGGCGCCCGTAGACCCCGATCGTGGCGACAACTTTATTCTGCTCAGCGTCAATCACGCTGACGTTCGAAGAGCCCGTGTTGACGACGTAAACCTCATTGCGCTTCGGATTCGCCGTGACCCCGGTAGGCTCGTTGCCGACCTGCAGCGTTCTGACCGGCCGAAAACTGCGCAGATCGATTACCGTAACCGTGTTGCTCTTACCATTCGTTATATAAGCGTACTCGCGGTAGAGCGGGCCGTAGGAGGGGAGAGTGCGCTCGTGAAAATACCACCAGCCACCGGCTAGGACGAGCGGGACAACGACGGCGATGAGGAGGAGTCTGCGCAAGAGATCGAGTGGCCCTGGAACGAAAGACTACGCTACGAGTAGATAACGATCAATAAAGGCGGAAGCTCACTTCCACCTGGACACGGACTGCAACCGGCTCTCCCCCCAGGGTTGCCGGTTCGAACTTCCACGTCTTGACGGCTTCCATTGCCTTCTCGTCCAGTTCGGCACCGGCGGCCTGCGCCAGGCATAAATCGGTAAACCCACCCTGCGGATCGACTGTCCCAGCGATCAGCACCACACTCATATACTTTTCCCTGCGTGCTTGTTCCGTGTACTCAGGGTCGGGAGAGTATGTTGCTTTTGGGGGCGTGACGCCATTGCCGATGTGATGCAGGGCATAAGCCGCCGGGTGTGCACCCCAATCAGGGCCATCGCAGAACGGCGCTTTCGCGCTAGCAGGCCGGTCGTAGCCAAAATGCATTCTCATTTTCAGTGCCTTCTCGTGGTAGGCCCAAGGTAGGCGGGCAAAGGGCGCAGACGAAGAAATCGCTTGCGCAGCAGCAGCATCTAGGGAATCATCCCCGGCAGACCCGACCTTTGTCACCCTTCCCAGCGAACCATCACGGCCTATCTCAATCTCGATTACTGTGATGCCCTGTTTCCGTCCGGTCGACTTCTGCAGCTCTGGTATCTGCGGGTACCACTTGCTTCGAACGCCGGCTAAGACTTGGTTCGGGTAAAACCCCAGGGCGTCGGGATCTTTTCCTTGGTTTAATATCTCAAAACCACTCACATATATCCCGTGTTCGGCTTCGGATTCGCTGGGCGAAAGTTTTGTCGCAGCGGTAGCATCAGCATTCGAAGGCAAGTTCTGGCCTGAGAGGGATATTGATGCGACCAATATGCCGGAAGAAATCAGAAGGAAAGTGCGCATTTCGGCAAATTACCTCGCCCTTGCAGGTTCGGCAACATTCCTCGGTTCGGTGGCCATCGGCATAATCTCGCGTCCCAGCACCGCAGCAATCTGCCGTACCTGCACCATCAGCGCGTCGAACTGATCGGGGAACAGCGACTGCATGCCGTCGGACAACGCGCGGTCGGGATCGTGGTGCACTTCGACGATCAGGCCATCGGCTCCAACGGCAACGGCGGCCCGCGAGAGTGGCGTCACTTTGTTGCGCTTACCGGTGCCGTGGCTGGGGTCAACGATGATGGGCAGGTGGCTGAGGCGCTGGACGGCAGGCACAATGCTGAGATCGAGCGTGTTGCGAGTGTGATCGGCAAAAGTGCGCACTCCGCGTTCGCAGAGAACAATGTTGTAGTTGCCCTCGCTCATGATGTACTCGGCAGCCATAAGAAATTCTTCGAGCGTTGCCGAGATGCCGCGCTTCAGCAGAACGGGCTTGTGGGCGCGTCCAGCGCGCTTGAGCAGAGAAAAGTTCTGCATGTTGCGGGCGCCGATCTGGATGACATCGGCGTATTGGTCGACCAGGTCGAGCGATTCGTAATCCACAGCTTCGGTGACGATGAGCAAGCCAAAGCGCTCGCGGACTTCGGCCATGATCTTCAATCCTTCTTCGCCCAGTCCCTGAAAAGAATAAGGAGAAGTCCGCGGCTTGTAGGCGCCGCCGCGGAAGAACTGGGCTCCGGCGCGGGCTACGCGCTCGGCAATGGTGAAGGCCTGATCGCGGCTCTCGATGCCGCAGGGCCCGGCGATGATGGCCAGGCTGGGGCCTCCGATGGTGACGGCCGAACTTCCCGAGTGGGAGCCGGGAAACTTGATCACCGTGTTGTCGGGCTTGGTGTCGCGGCTGACCAGTTTGTAGGGCTTGGTAACGCGGATAACTTCCTGCACGCCAGGCATTTCTTCCAGCGTGCCTGATTCAACCTCGCCCTGATTGCCGGTGATGCCAACGGCGGTGCGCTGCGCTCCGGGCATGGAGTGGGCGCGGTATCCGAGGGCTTCGATTTTCTGGCAGACGGCGCGGACCTGCTCTTCCGTGGCCTGCGCTTGCATCACGACCAGCATAGGGGATACCCCGAACTGTTTCAGTTTAGCGTCCGGGAGCGGGACAGGGCAAACGGTAAGCGGGGAGCCTGGCCTGCGCTCCCCGCTCGCGGATCGATCCTCCCAGGTTCAGTCCGTAGCCGACATCCACTCAATCTGCGGACTGCCCCCACCGTTGTCGTAAACGTTGAGTTTGGGTTGAAAATACGTGCTGCCCCCGGCATTGGTGAACGTCACGGTGTAGGTACAGGTTTGGTTTTGCGTCAGGGTCACCGTCCCGTTCAGGCAGGTGCTCACCGGTCCCGTCGCGCTGTAGGGCTGTACAACGAAATGAACCGCCCCCGTGCCAGTGACGATCGGAGCCTTGCTGAAGGTCAACGGTGTAGTGCCGATGTTCTCGACCGTTACCGACAGCGTTTTGCTTCCCGACGGCACCGTGCCGAAGGCCAGCGTAAGAGGCGACATGCTCACCTCGGTGCCTGTTCCGTTCATAGCCACCCATTGCGGGCTGCCTCCGCCATTATCGAAAATGTTGAGGTTGGCGGTGGCGGTCGCAGTGCTACCGGCATTGGTGAACACCACGCCGTAGGTGCAGGCTTGGTCTTGAGTCAGCATCACCGCCCCGTTGAGGCAGGTGCTCACCGGTCCCGTCGCGTTGTAGGGCAACACGGCGAATTTGGCTGCTCCCGTGCCGGTTATGGTCGGAGCACTGGTAAAGTTCAGCGGTGTAGTACCCCTGTTTACGACCGTCACCTGCGTCGTTCCAGTTGTCGCCACCGTGCCGAAGGCCATCGTAGTCGGAGACAGTTGTACCTGGGTGCCGGCTCCGCTCAAAGGCAACTGCTGCGAGGTGAGCCCGCCCGGGTCTCCCGTAAAGTTCGCGGTGACCGTTCCCGTGATCGTGCCGGTCGTCGTGCCCGGGGAAAAGAACACATGGAACGAGCAACTTTGATTGGTTGACAGCAGTGTGTTCCCGGTCAGGTTGCACGCACCGCTCGTGATTCCCAGGACCTCCACTCCGAAGTGCGTGCTCGCCACCAGGCTGGTTAACGTCAGGGTGCTGCTTCCCGTGTATTTGAAGGTCACCGTCGTGTCCGGACTGATTTGGTTGATCGTTTGCGGCTTGAAAGTGACGCTGGACGGGGTAAACATCTCGTAGCTGGTTCCCGTTCCCGTGAGCCCCACCAACTGCGGGTTCGTGGGATCGTTGTCGTGGATGACCAGCGTGGCCTTCTTCGCGCCTGTGCTCAGCGGTTCGAAGGTGACTCCAATCACGCAACTCGTAGTGACGCTGCCGATACAATTATTGCTGGCGATGGTGAAGTCAGTGCTGTCGCCGGAGAGCGTGGCCGATGTAGCCGCATAAGTCGTGGCACCCTTCACCGTCACCGTCTTGGTCACGCTGTTTGACAGGTGTAGGCTGCCGAAGCCCAGCGACAAGGGGGTCAGAGTGACCGCCGTACCTGTGCCTTGCAGGTTCACGACCGTTTCCTGGGAGAAGAAACCGTTGTAGCTGATGGTGAGCGTGCCGTTGATAACACCCGCCACCGTCGGCGAGAAGGTCACGTCCACCATGCACGTCGAACTGGTCAGCGTGCTGGGACAATCGTCGATTTCATTGAAGCCCGCGCTCGCCGTGATACTGGCGATGTCCGCGGGGCCGTTGCTGGTGAGCGTCACCGACAAAGGCAGGCTGGTGGTCTTGATCGGCTGCTCTTCGAAGGTCACGCTCGCAGGCGAAGGAAAGAGCATCGCCAGCGCATTGACCTTCCGGACGAGCCAGTAGCCGTAGTCGGCTATGTAGATGTTGCCCCACGGATCGACGCCCACGTCTGTCGGCTGATTGAGTTCGGCGGTCGTGGCCGGGATGTAATTGCCGAAGGTGCTGCCTCCTCCTGCGATGGTGTGAATCACCCCTCCCTGATCCACAAAACGCACACGGTTGTTGCCGTAATCGGCGATGACAACGTCGCCAAACAAATCGACGGCAACCCCCTGCGGATCGTACAGCGAGGTTTCATTAGCAGGGATGCCATCACCTTGGTATCCGGTCGCGCCGTTTCCAGCATAGGTGGTGATGATTCCCGATGGATTCACTTTGCGGATCCGTTGGTTAATTTCGTCCGCAATGTACACATTGCCCGCGCTATCAACAGCGACGTCAGCCGGGTTGTATAACTGCGCGCTGGTAGCCAGTCCGTCGTCGCCGGAGTACCCGGCTCCCAAGGTGTGGTTGCCAGCAAACGTGGAAATAGTACCGCCGCTCACCTTGCGGACCACATTGTTAGCTTGGTCGGCGATGTAGACATTCCCCGAACTGTCCACTGCGACGCCGGTTGGGTCCAAGAGTTGGGCGCTGGTAGCGGCCCCGCCATCGCCGCCGTAGCCACAAGAATCGGGAGTGCCCGCAAAAGTCGAAATCACGCCGCCGCTCACCTTGCGGATCACGCAGTTATACTCATCCGCGATGTAGACGTTGTCGAGGTTGTCCACCGCGACCTTACTGGGCCAAGCCAAATAAGCGCTGGTGGCCGGTCCGCCATCGCCGCCATATTTGCAAGTTCCGAGGGTGCCGGCAAAGTTCGAGATGTTTCCGGTGCTGGCGCTCACTTCATAGACCACACAACCTTGGTTTTCAGCAATATAAATATTCCCCACGGAGTCCGAAGCGGCCCCGGACGGGTAAAATAACATCTCGGCAGTTGCTGGAACGTTGTTAACAAACGGTAAGGCATCATAGCTTCCAGCAACGGTGTAGATGTACCTCGCCGTCTCGCCCGCTGGAGGTGTGCAGGCGAGTTGACTAGTGCTGCAGGGGACCTCGCGGACAATATAGTTTTGAGTATCGACGATAAACAAATTTCCCGCACTGTCCACAGCTATTCCGTCGGTGTAGTCCAGTTCGGCGGTTGTGGCCGCCTGATTATCGCCGTTGTAGCCTATCGTTCCCGTGCCCGCCACGGTATAAATATTGTTCGGCACCTGGCCCGCATTGGGACTGCAAGCGCCGCCACTGCTCGTCTTGGTCACGCAAGATACTTCGCGTACGCGGAAATTGCTGAAGTCGGCAACGAAGAGATTGCCGGAGTTATCCACTGTCAAACCGACGGGCCAGGCTAACTCGGCTGTGGTAGCCAAGATTCCGTCGCCGTTATACCCGTTGGTGCCCGGATGCCCCGGACTTTCACCTGTGCCCGCCAGGGTGTAGATGTAGCCGGCGGTCTCGCCCGATGGGGCGGTGCAGCCGCTGATCCCCGTTCCGCAGGCCACCCGGCGTATTAAGTTGTCGTAACTGTCCGCGATATAGAGGTTTCCTGCGGTGTCCGCGGTCACAGCCTCCGGATCGTACAAGTTGGCTGAGGTGGCTGATTGGTTATCCCCGTTGTAGGGGTTACCGCTGCCCGTTCCGGCTGCGGTGTAAATGTAGCCGGTTGTCTGGCCCGCATTGGGAGTGCAAGTGCCGCCGGTGCTGGTCACCGTGGCACAGGCCACCATTCGGATGCGCTGGTTAATCGTGTCGGCGATAAACAGGTTTCCATTCTTGTCAATGCCCAGACCCGCTGGTATATACAGCCAGGCGCTCGTCGCCGGCCCGCCATCGCCAGAAAAGCCATATATTTGCGGAGTTCCAGCTATCGTGCTGATGTTTCCGGTACTGGCGTTCACTTCGCGGATGATGTGGTTGTATGCGTCCGCAATGAATACGTTCCCCAAGTAATCGACCGCGATGCCGTCCGGGGTATCCAACTGAGCGTCAACCGCCGGACCGCCGTCACCGGAATAACCGTAGTAGTACGTCCCCGCGACGATCGTCATGATGCCCGTTGACTTGGTTACCTTCCAGACCCGGTTCTCCCACGGATATTCACTGTACCCCGCAGTGAAATAGACATTCCCGGCGCTGTCGAGGGCGACGTTCGCCGGCTGAGAATACAGACCCATGCTTGTGGCCGGAAGATTATTCGGCCCGCCGCCGGCGAAGCCAACGATATAGTCCTGCTGCGCGCTAGCCGCTCCCGACAGGAGCAATAAAATTCCGGTGCAAACCATCAACTTGAAGTAACGCATAGCGATTTCCTCCACATGTATTGCTATTCGGCGCTTGAGCACCGGCTGAATCTCGTCATTCATCTTTGCGATCCTGCTTTCCGTCAAAGTCACTCTGCTCGGCGGCTTCCGAAGTCTGAAAATCAACCACGCAGCAGCGTCCTAGGGAGCGGGCACCAGGGCAATGTGCTCGTGCCGCTGCCCTCCCGATGCATCCCGGTAAGAGATCGTGAAATTCGGCCCTTGACCCCTCGGCCAGCGTTCGTATTCGCGAGCGGGAATGGTGAAAGTCCCGACGAGCGGCGGCACGACCTTGTGCTCGTTAAAGTGCAGCGTCACATTCTTGAAGGGGACCTGCTCCTTCTCCCAATCGAATGGCTCGCGGTGCGGAAGAGTGGCGAGGGAGCTGGCGAGCGAGATGGTGGCGTGTCGCACGTCCGCCCCGCTGAAGTTGATGACCCGGAGCGAAATCCGCAGTTCCACATTGTCGCCCTGCTCGGTGGCCTGCAGGATCCGGTAATCTCCGCCAAAATTGCGCGTGTTCCTGGCCGGCGCCACAAGTGCCAGACTCAGGACCAAGCACGGCAAACACCAATAAATAAGAAAGCGTGAAGCCTTACGCTGCATAATTCCTCCTTAAGCGTGCAACTGGAATGCGAATACTGCGAACGCTGCGACGATTACTTCGGGGCAGGCGGGTCGGATCGAGTGCGGGCACAGGACTCGACAGGCAAAATGAGGTGGTCAAATCCCGGAACGGGCGTAAGAGGTGGGCATGCCTCATTAGGGTCCTGTCGCCGTATCTGAGTATTGGGTAGAGAAAGTCCCGAGTTGGCTACCGCTTGGGGAGGAAAGTTTCACGGCAGCCGAGAACGGGGGATCGTCTTCCCACGCAGGCTGGCGGTCAGTAAGGTACCAAACGAAGTTTAAAGAATCATTTAGCGCGGCGCAGTGATGGATATCACGGCTGCATGTGCGGTGACTTACTCACGTAGGAGTGCTGGTCTAACTGGGTCGGAGGTTCGATCCGTCCCCCTTAGGCCGTGACCTCGGGGAAGACTCTCCCGTAAGCCTACTGCACGGTCCCCGGTCCCGGCTCTGCAGAGTCCGCATCCAAGACTTGCCTGACCTTGGCGACAAGTTCCGACAAGGAAAAGGGTTTGGCCAGGAACCAGAGTCCAGGATCGAGCACGCCATAGTGGACGATGGCGTTGCTGGTGTAGCCGGAGACGTACAGGACCCGGGTACCGGGTGAAATCTGTTTCACTTGTGCGGCAAGCTGGGGACCGTTCATTCCGGGCAGGATCACGTCTGTGACCAGCAGTTGGATGTCAGGGTGATTTCCGCGGCATAGAGTGAGGGCTTCCTCCGGACTGGCGGCGAGCAACATCTTATAACCGCTGTCTGCCAGGACTTCCGATGTCAATTGACGGACCTGTTCGTTGTCCTCGACCAAAAGGATGGTCTCGGTTCCGCGCCGCATGCTTGGCAGTTGCCTCTCCGCTCGGACTCCTTCCGCCGGTTGATCGACTCGGGGGAAATAGATCTTGAAGGTCGTCCCTCGATCCGGCTCGCTGTAAACCCAGATGTAGCCTCCACTCATTTTGACGATTCCGTAGACGGTAGAGAGTCCGAGGCCCGTGCCCTTGCCGACCTCCTTAGTGGTAAAGAAAGGTTCGAAGATATGCGCCTGCGTGTCGGCGGTCATGCCGACTCCGGTGTCGCTGATGGCCAGCATGACGTAGCGTCCGGGCTGCGTGGGCGGGTGTTCGCGGGCATAGGCGTCATCCAGTTCCGTGTTTGCGGTTTCCAGGGTCAAGCTTCCGCCACTGGGCATGGCGTCGCGCGCATTCACGGCCAGGTTCATGATGACCTGCTCGATTTGCCCGGGATCAGCTTTAACTGCGCCCAGTTCGTGGCCGGGTACAGTCATGATTTCGACGTCATCGCCGATCAGCCGCCGCAGCATGGTGTCGAGGTTGAGCATGACGTTGTTCAAGTCAATCACCCGGGGCGAGAGCATACTCTTTCGGCTGAAGGCCAAGAGTTGGCGGGTGATTTCTTCAGCGCGCTCGGCGGCGGTCCGAATTTGAACCGTGGCGTCCATCAAGCGGCCCACCGCTGGGACGCCGTTCGTCAGGATCTGGCTGTAGCCCTTGATGACGGTCAAGATGTTGTTGAAGTCGTGGGCAACACCTCCGGCCAGACGGCCGATCGCTTCCATTTTCTGGGAATGGCGCAACTTCTCTTCGAGCGCCACGCGGTCGGTCACATCCTGAACCAGCGAGGCGATGCCGAACACGCGTCCGGATTCGTCGACCAGCGGCGTGTTGTACCACTCGCAGGAAATCGTCCGGCCGGCCTTGGTGATATTGTCGTTGGTGGCGGCATAGACGAGACCACCTTTTTGCTCGAGCAGGTCATGCCAGACCCGATCCCCACGTTCGCGAAAGGCGGGCGCCGTGATGAAGCTGCCATGTTGCCCCATGGCCGCCTCACGGGAAAATCCGAAGATGCGTTCGGCCGCGGCATTCCAGGCCACAACGCGGAAATTGAGATCCCATTCAATCACTGCCAGCGGCGTATGCTCGACGTGAACCCGTAGTCTCTGTTCTGACTTGTGAATCTCTTCTTCCACTCGCTTGCGTTCGCTGATGTCCCGCGAGATCCCAATCAGTCCGATCACCCTCCCGTTCGCATCGCGATACGGACTCTTGGTGGTGAGATAGGTCCGCGCCGGGTCGGCCGGCAGCCCACTTTGCTCGTAGGTGCAAGTCTCTCCCCCCTCGAGGACCCTGCGATCGCGCTCCATAACTTGACGCGCGGTTTCCGGAGAAAAAAGCGCGCGGGTATCCTTGCCCAGGACCTCTTCGATGGTCCGTCCCAGGGGAAGAGCTCCTGCGGAATTGACCATCAGGTAACGGCTCTGCAAGTTCTTGACGTAGACTGCGTCCGTGGTTCCCTCGATAACGCCTTGCAGCAGGGACAGATTCTTCTGTGATTCCTGAGAACTGTAGAGCAATTGGCTGTGGGTCACGAACAAGCGGCCACTGGCGGCGGCGAACGAGACCGTCACCAGGAACCCGGCCCAGAGAAACTGTTCCTGGGCAATCTGCAGGCCCAACGGAAAGACGATGGCGGGGATGAGCAAGGGAGAGAATTGCGCCAGCAGTTGCATTCCCGGTGGGAAAGAATCGACCGCTTCCAGCGGGCTCTGCTCGGTTCCCTCCCAAGTGGCGGCCAGCACGACGGGAATACAGTAAGTGACCGTCCACATCAGGCTCATCCAGGTACCCGGCCGGAAGTGCCCGTTGGCATAGGCGAACAGGGATGTATTGGAGGTAATGGCGAAGGCGAAAAAGTATACCGCCATGCGAAGAAAGAACGCGCGTGCCGTGCGATACTGAGTCAGCAGCCCTCGAACCAGAAAGCTCAGAGCCAACAGTCCAAAGAAGGCGAGGCCGACGTAAAAAGCGCGAAATTCCATGGCCCGGCCCGAGATTTGCCATCGCGAGGGCACATAGAGCAGAGAGAGTTCGAGGGCCAGCGCCAGAGCGCAGACCTGCACAAAATCGCAAAGCCGCAGCCACCGGAATCCGCTGTCCGGGTCTCGCGGACTCAGAAACAGCGTCATCATGGCGGGCACAACCCAGAAAAACACCAGGAAGTCGCTAGGCCAGAGCGTCCCGGTGGGAGAGTGCATATAGTCGTAATAGTAGGTGTAACCAACGTCGCCGACGAAAGCGAGAGCGATCGAAAAGGAAACCAGGCGCCAAACCCGCCTGCCAAAGGGACCGGATCTCCGTGAGGTGAACCAACAAACAACGGCTGCCAGCAAGAGCGCCGTCGAACCGATCCAGTCACCCCACAGCGAGGCAAAGTGAGTGCCGTACCTGAATAGGAGGAGAGCAAGGTGGGCAACGATCAGAATGGCCGCCGCTAGGATCGCGGGCTTGCGATACTTTGGCATCTCTTAACCTCGAGGCAGCACAAGGTTTTCGAAAATGCATTGGGGGTGGCATCTTCGCGTCCAGTGTATAGACTACGCCCGCGCGCCGCAAATTCGGGGTTTCCGCGGACCGCTGCCTCAGCAGAAATGCGCAAGGTGCGGAGTCACCCGCGTTCAGCCGGGTGACTCCGCTATTTCTTTATGACTGGCGAACCGTCGTCGCCTCCGCTTCACCGCGCAATCTCCGAGCTATTTCGGCACCTCGGGAACCGCAACGTGCTGCTGAGACACGGGCGGTCTCGTCCGCGGCGGTGCTGGAACCGGGGGCTGCTGCGGAAGCATGGGCGGTGCCAGCTTCGGCGGTTCAGGAAGCACAGCTTGCTCCGGAAGCTTGGCCGGTTCCGGATGTAGCGCCAACATCTTTGCCCGGCGACTCTCGTCGATTCCCATCGACTTGGGTTGGCCGTGCTCGACCGGGTGGAGATACTTGCCCCGTTCCTCTCCAGTCTTCTCCACTTCCGGAATGATCGGGTGGGCTTTGGCGAAGGCGTCTTGGCGGATGCCTGTTACCTGCCAGGAAACCTTGCCACCCGGTGTGCCCCCGGCAATTTGGAAGCGGTTGTTGGCGATTTCCTGCGCGATGTAGAGATTCGGCCCGGGCGCTCCGACTGCCGTCAGTTGATAGCGGAAATCCCGGTTCAGAGCTCCGAAATAATCCGGCAAGGTGATCCAGGCAGTACCGTCCTTGTCGAGAATGACGTTGCCGTTATAGATATTCATCATGTCGGGCGACTCGACGAAAGAGTGGTAGAGATACTTGTTCGCCGGGTCGAGCGGATGATCGATCTTGAAGCTGCCGCTGGTTTTGGAGAGGGTGCCGACGATATCCACGTTGCCCTGGAAATACCCAGCGTAACCGGACCCGGTACTGTTTTTGCCGTACACGCCGTAGCCAGAGGAGGAGTAGGTCAGGCCGTACACGCCGTACCCGGAAGTCGACTGGCTGACACCCCAGACGCCCACGTTGCCTTGGCCGACTACGCCATAGCCCGTGTTTCCGCTTGGAATCGTGGAGCCATACACTCCGGTGCTTCCACCATATCCCTCTACGCCGGTACCGCTGCTCGATCCGTTGACACCAACCACGCCGGAGGTGCAGGGAGTTATGCCGTAGCCGCCTGCTGTTCCGTACACGCCGCAGCCATTGGCACTGGCCCCCGAAACTCCGTAGCCGCCGCTGGAACTGCTATCCGAACCATTGACTCCGCTAGCACCGTTCGTGCCGGTCTGTCCGAGCACTCCGTAAGTCGAGCCCGCGCCCGACATTCCAGTTGAGCCTCCGGAGGCGGTCAACGTAGTTCCTGTCGCGATGATGGCCACGTTACCGTTAACCGTCTGCGCCCCTGTAAAAGTATTGGCCGCTGCCAGCCGCGGCACCTTCGTGGTGTCGAGATTGAGCGTCAGCACTCCGCCCGTACCGCCGCCCGTCAGGTCCGTGCCGGCTGTGATCCCAGTGACCACCTTGGTGGTGTCCACGTTCAAAGTCACCTTACCAGTTGTGCCGCCGCCCTTAAGATCGGTGCCCGCAGTCACTCCCGTGATCGTGCCCGTTCCGGGGAAGGTTTGCCCGGGAGCAAAGGTCACCGGGCCAGTGAAGTTGCCCGTTCCATGCACGTCGAGCGCATATTGTGGAGCCGTAGTGCCGATGCCGACGTTGGTGCTGGTGCAATTATTTTGGGCGGTGCAGTTGTTCACCCCGAGAATGCTACCCAGCACCAGGGAGTTGTTCTGCGTCACGTCTGCGAAGGCACCGATAGCGGTCGCGTTGGTGAGGTTGGGGTAACTGGCGTCCGGCCCGGAACCGTAGCCCAGCGCTGTGTTATTGGAACCCGTGGTGTTGTTGTAGAGCGCCTGGTAGCCGTCGGCGGTATTCTGCCAACCCGTGGTGTTGGAGTAGAGTGCGTTTTGGCCGTCGGCGGTGTTGTTGCCGCCCGTGGTGTTAGAGTAGAGCGCGGCGCTGCCGCTGGCGGTATTGCTGTTGCCCGTGGTGCTAGAGTCGAGTGCGTTGATGCCGCTGGCGGTGTTGTTGCTGCCCGTGGTGTTGGAGATGAGCGCGCCGAAGCCACTAGCGGTATTGCTGCTGCCCGTCGTGTTGGCGCCGAGTGCCCAAGCACCGGTGGCAGTGTTATTGCTCCCCGTGGTGTTCGGGTTGAGCGTTCCGGAACCGGTGGCAGTGTTCATCTCGCCCGTGGTGTTGGATGTGAGCGTCCAAGGGCCGGTGGCGGTGTTAAAGGTGCCGGTGCTGTTCGAGAGGAGAGCGCCTGCACCGATGGCGGTGTTCCAAATGCCCGTGGTGTTCATCAAGAGCGCCTGGACACCGATGGCGGTGTTGTATTGGCCCGTGGTTGTAGTATTCCCCGCAAACCCGAGAAACGCGTTGTAGTTTGCATACGAGCCGAAGGCGAAGGCGGTGCCGCTCAGGTTGAAACCGGTTGCCGCATTGATGGTTCCGGCGGTGAAGTTTCCCGAACTGTCGCGCTTCACGATGGCATTCGGCGTGTTGTTGAAGTCGGGAGCCACCAGCCATCCCAGTCCGAGCGTCCCGCTGCTCGTCACCGGCGAGCCGGTCACGAGGAAATCAGTCGAGGGCGCGGTCAATGCGACACTAGTCACGGTGCCACCAGCGCTCAGATTCGCGCACGCCCAGGCCGTCCCATTCCATTGCAGAATCTGATTGGCCGCACAAGCGTTAGTCAGGCTCAGATTCAGCGTGCCGCTGGTCCCGCCGCCCGTCAGGCCGCTGCCGCTGGCCGTCGCTACGCCCGCAATTCCCGCATACACAATGTCAATCTCCGCCGGCTGGCTCTGCGCCGTGTTCTCCTTGCTGTCGAATGTGGCCGAGAGCGGACTGTTCGCCACCAGCGCGATGCCGTCATTCAGCAGCGTGCCATCCAGCCACGCCCCCACCGCCGCAGTAATGTCAACGAGTACGTAGTCTTTCACGTTGGCACTGGTCAGCGGCACGCTGGACACAATCGGCGCCCCCAGCGCCGGCGGCAGGCTGGAGGTAATCTTCTTCTCCGTCCACGTCCCATTCACGAAATCAACGTTGAAGCTGCCCGCCGTCGTCACCGTGTTGACGTAGAGCTTCAGCGTCGCCTTGGTGATGTTGGAACTCTTGTATCCAGCGGGAATCGAGGACAGATCAAACTGGATATAGGTGGTCTGGATGGAAGCCGTGCTGTTCACCACCCCGAGCGTGACGGCCGATCCGTAGTTGGTGGTCGGAGCAGCGGAGTTGGTATAGGCGTCCTGGCTGGGCGTGATCTGGGAGTAAGCCACCGCAGCCACGAACAGCAGGAGCGTCAGCACCGCCGCCCGGCGGGACAAAGGGATGAAAGAAATAGAAGCGCGCATAGAAATATCTCCTCTTAGATCGGGATCGGGGAAGGCGAGCCAATCGGCGGACGGCGGCCTTGAGCTTGCGGGCCGAGGGTTCGGCCGAACCGGAAATCTGGGAGAGCAAAATGGCTCGGCGGTAACTTTATACGGAAATCCGCGAAAAATCGGTGTCGGAGTTCACATCCCCATGTGACCGGACCGGGAAGCAGCGCTCTCTTCTCTGGCCCACCACCGGAAGCGCCCGCGCCACACATCTCAGTCAGCCGTTGTAAAATCGTGAATTACTCATTACGGCGCTATCCTTATCTATATCTATGGCCCAGGAAGACAAACCGATTCCAACCGCGCGCCCCGAGCGTAACCTCGACCGAAACCCCGATCGTAATAATGACCGCTACGATCCTCAGCGCATTGAGCAGAAATGGACTGAGCGCTGGCAGAGCGATCCGTCGCTTTATGCCGCCGAGGCGCATTCCACCAAGCCGAAGTATTACGTCCTGGAGATGCTTCCCTACCCTTCCGGCGCACTGCACATGGGACACGTGCGCAATTACTCCATCGGCGACGCGCTCGCCCGCTACATGTGGATGAATGGGTACAACGTGCTGCACCCGATGGGATGGGATTCGTTCGGCCTGCCCGCCGAAAATGCTGCCATCAAGAACAACACTCCTCCCAGGGAGTGGACGCTGGCAAACATCGCGGCCATGAAGGTGCAGATGAAGCGCCTCGGGTTCGCCTATGACTGGTCGCGCGAGGTTACGACCTGCCTGCCGGATTACTACCGCTGGAATCAGTGGTTTTTCCTCAAGCTGTATGAACTGGGATTGGCGTATCGCAAGAAGAGCAAAGTGAACTGGTGTCCGCAGTGCGCTACCGTGCTGGCCAACGAACAGGTTGTAGGTGGGATGTGCTGGCGGCATGAGGACCAACCCGTCGAGCAGCGCGAACTGGAACAGTGGTTTTTGCGGATCACGAAGTACGCCGACGAGTTGCTGCGCGATCTGGAGAAGCTGCAAGGGTGGCCGGAAAAAGTCCGCATCATGCAGCAGAACTGGATTGGCCGCAGCGAAGGCACGCTAGTGGATTTTGATCTGGGCGGAACGGTAGGGCCGGCGGGCTCCACGATTACGGTGTTCACCACGCGAGTGGACACAATCTACGGCGCGACCTCGGTGCAGTTGGCGCCGGAGCATCCGATTGTGGTCGACATCGCCGCGCGCAATCCCGATTTGCGGGTCAAGGTTGACCAACTGATCGCCGAGCAGCGCCGGGCGAAAGAAGCAGGCGACATTGGCGAGATCGAGAAGCACGGCGTCTTCACCGGCCGCTATGCCAAGAATCCGTACAACGGAGAAGCGGTGCCGGTGTGGGTGGCAAACTACATTCTGATGGACTACGGCACCGGCGCGATCATGAGCGTCCCGGCGCACGATGAACGCGATTATGAATTCGCCAAGAAATACAAGCTGGAAATCCGGCTGGTGATTCTGCCGCAATCGAGCGATCCGGAAGAAACCATGGTGGAACCGCCGCTGCCCTTTACGACCATAGACGGGATTGTGGTGAACTCGGGCGAGTTCAACGGCCTGAGCTGCGCGGATGCGATCAAACAGATGTCAGCCCGCGCTGAAGAAAAAGGTTTTGGCAAAGCGACCGTCACCTTCCGCATCAAAGATTGGGGCATCTCGCGTCAGCGCTATTGGGGCACGCCGATTCCAATGGTGTATTGCGAGAAAGACGGCGTGGTGCCAGTGGCGGAAAAAGACTTGCCGGTGATTTTGCCGGACAACGTGCCGATCACGCTGGCAGGTGGATCGCCGTTGATGAATGTGCCGCAGTTCCTGAACACGACCTGCCCGAAGTGTGGCGGCCCGGCGCGGCGTGAGACCGACACCATGGATACCTTCGTCGATTCGTCCTGGTACTTCTACCGCTACGCTGACGCGCAGAATGACAAGGAGCCCTTCAACCGCGAGGTCATCGCCTACTGGTTCGGAAAGAATGGCATCGACCAGTACATTGGCGGCGTCGAGCACGCCATTCTCCACCTTATTTATTCGCGCTTCTGGACAAAGTTCATGCGCGATATGGGCCTGGTGAAAAATGATGAGCCGGTGGCGCGGTTGTTCACCCAGGGGATGGTGATCAAAGACGGCGCGAAGATGTCGAAGAACCTGGGGAATGTGGTGTCTCCGGATGAGATGGTGGCGCGCTATGGCGCGGATGCGGCAAGGTTGTACAGCCTGTTTGCGGCGCCTCCGGATCGCGATCTGGACTGGCAGGATACGGGCATTGAAGGGATTCAGCGTTTCCTCGGGCGGGTGTACCGGTTCTACGAAAATTATGCGAAGCCGCAGGGCCCCGATTGGCGCGCTCCTTTGTCCGCGTCTCTGACCGGCTCGGCGCGACAACTTCAGCGCAAGCTTCACCAGACCATTAAGCGCGTGACCGACGACTTCCAGGGACGCTGGCACTTCAATACCTGCATCTCGGCCATTATGGAACTATTGAACGAGGCTAACCGTAGGATGCTAGGAAGTGAAGACACTCAAAACCCCGTGACCGGAGCGCCTGTCAAAGGGGATGAGGTTCCACTACCCCTTCTGGCCGACGTACAGCGCAACATCGCACTGCTGCTCGCTCCGATGGCGCCTTATCTGGCGCACGAATTGTGGGAGATGACGGGCGAGAAGAGCAATCTGCTGAAAGCTCCGTGGCCGAAGTACGATCCGGCCCTGGCGGCAGAGGATGAGATCGAGATTCCGGTGCAGGTCAACGGCAAGCTGCGCGGACTGGTGGTAGTACCGGCGAGCGCAAGTGAGGAACAAATCCAGCAAGCAGCACTTGCCAATGAGAAGGTGCGAGGCGCGATTGCTGGCAAGCAGGTAGTGAAAGTCATCGTCGTCCCGAAGAAGCTGGTGAATATAGTGGTCAAGTAACCGGCGGACGATATCCGGTCGTCGGGGCAATCGGAACATCGGGTGTTGGTTTTCGATGGCCAGATCACCCGATGGCCCGATCACCCGATTCTGTGAGAAACTCATTCGTGGAAACCCAATCCATCGTTGTCCTCGACTTTGGCGCGCAGTATTCGCAGCTGATTGCGCGCCGCATCCGCGAACAGAAAGTCTTTTCCGTAGTCCTGCCCTTCAACGCCAGCCTGGAAGAAATTCGCAGCTACTCTCCGGTGGGAATCATCCTTTCGGGCGGGCCGTCGTCAGTGTATGACAAAGGCGCGCCGCATGCCGACAAGAAAATCTTCGAACTCGGACTGCCTGTGCTCGGCATCTGCTACGGCTTGCAGTTCATGGTGTACGCGCTTGGCGGCAAGGTTCGTCCCGCCGCGAAGCGCGAGTACGGCCACGCCAAAGTCGAGATCCAGGAATCGGACTCGCAACTTTTTCAAGGACTGCCCAAGCTGCTCGCCGTCTGGATGTCGCATGGCGACTCGGCCGAAGAACTGCCGACGGGATTCCGGCTGACGGCGAAGACTCCGAATGCGGTTGCCGCCATAGAAAACGCTGAGAGGAAGATGTGGGCCGTGCAGTTTCATCCCGAGGTGCACCACACGCCGCTAGGCAAGGACATCCTGCGCAACTTTGCTCTCAACATTTGTGGAGCGAAGCCTTCCTGGACGCCTCAACATTTTATTGATGCGACCGTGGCGCAGGTAAAACAACTGGTCGGCAACGGGCGGGCGATCTGCGCGCTTTCTGGCGGAGTGGATTCTTCGGTTGCGGCGGTGCTGGTGGATCGCGCCATGCGCGACGCATCTGGAAAATCGCGGCTCACCTGCGTGTTCGTCAACAACGGTGTGCTGCGCAAGAACGAGTTCGAGAAAGTGCAGAAAAATCTTCGCGACAACCTCGGCCTGCACCTGGTGGCGGTCGATGCCACCGAGCGTTTTATAAAAAGGTTGGCGGGCGTCAGCGATCCGGAGAAGAAGCGGAAGATCATCGGCAAAGAGTTCATTGCCGTCTTTGACCGGGAAGCGCGACGCATATTTCAAGAAAACGAAAAGGCGGGAGGCCGCGTCAAGTGGCTGGTGCAGGGGACGCTTTATCCCGACGTGATCGAATCGCGCTCCGTGCGCGGCCCGTCGGAGGTCATCAAGTCGCATCACAACGTGGGCGGCCTGCCCGCGAAGATGAAGCTCAAACTCATCGAGCCGCTAAAAGACCTGTTCAAAGATGAAGTCCGCCGCATCGGCCGCGATCTAGGCATGCCCGAGGAAATCCTGCAGCGCCAGCCCTTCCCCGGTCCCGGCCTGGCCGTCAGGATTTTGGGTGAAGTAACCAAAGACCGCGCCGACTTGCTGCGCGAGTGTGATGAGATCGTGGTGGGCGAGATCAAGAAGGCTGGGCTGTATCAGAAAATCTGGCAGTCGTTCGCGGTGCTCTTGCCGGTCATGTCGGTAGGCGTAATGGGCGACCAGCGGACTTATGCATACACCTGCGCGGTCCGCGCCGTGCATTCCGAAGATGGCATGACCGCCGATTGGGTTCCGCTGCCGTACGAGGTGCTGAAGACGATTTCGAATCGGATTGTGAATGAAGTTCGCGGCGTGAATCGTGTGGTGTATGACATTACGTCGAAACCACCAGGCACGATTGAGTGGGAATAGGTTTTGGGTAGGGCACGGCTTCACAGTTTGCGGAAAAACTCACAAATGTGTGCCTTGCCGTGGAAGAGCGACCCTTCAGGGCCGCGTAAAGCGTACAGAATCAATGCGGGCTTCAGCCCCTGTGGTCGCCTTTCCTCGGCGAACGGACTTTTTCCGCAGCCTCTTCAGCCGTGCCGCAAACAGCAGCCAAGAATGCGGGCTTTCGCCCCTGCGCCTTAGGACCCAAAGAACGGCTTTGAACATGCCCGTTGTAACAAGCCACGCAACCGCAAACGACAGGACGAACACCGAAAAGACAATCCAATCGGGCGTTTCTTTGCTGATGCTCGGCAAAAGATGCACCAACAACTCAACTGCTATGACCGTGGCGATGAGCGCTTTCGGAAGATCATTAATTCGCACCATGGCCTAGCGGACGGATGGCTCATCCGGCCTATGCTTGATAGTCAAAAAGAATGTCATCGGCAAGTCCGGTGTCGCGGTTTGAATGAATACTCCGGCGAATGTGCTGACTACGGAAACTGGCCTTTAGAATCTCATCCTCCTTCAATCCGACGTTCGCCATGAGATGCAGAACCGTGTGGGTCTTCTTAGCGGGATTCTCCAAGTTTTCCTTCCGTAAATAGTCTTCGAGTCTCACCCGCTTCTTGCGCTGATCGCACCAATAGTAAACGGCTACGATAGCCGCCACTATCGCTGTCAGAACCTCAGCGAGGTTTGCGACTGTCTCAAGAGTCATTGGAAATTTACTCCGCATCGTATTCTACTTGAGTCCCCGACATCCTGGCCGGGTGCCCCCCTCATCGCGCTCTTTGCGATGAGTGGGATTCCACGAAACCTGCGGGTAGCTTCCTGCCCTCTATGCCCGCTCCCGCCCTCGCGCACAACCGCAACCAGATCCACAGTCGAATTCCCATCCTCAAAAAATCAAAAGCCCCGCTAGTCAGGCGGGGCATGAAACGTTACCAGTCGGTACGCTGCCTATCAATGTTGTTATTATAACAAACCGATGCAAGTCGAGCAGCCGTGCGGAGGACGACGGACTCGAACCGTAGTAGCTGACTAGGCCACTCGACTGTTTGATAGACAGCGTCCAGTACCCACTGGCAACGTCCTCCAGACGCAACCTATCTAAGTCCAGTATTCTTCGCGACCTGAATACACGCAATCCCACGAAAGTAGCTATCCCAAAATGGGACTTTCTGGATGACCGTCGTTTCGCGCTTCTACCCCTTCACCACCTCCAACCCGACACCATGCGCTAAGTCTTTGAGTTTAAAAGACCGTTGCCAGGGGGGTCGAAGACGGTCATCCCCATTTGCACAGCCTCGAATTGCGCGTGCGATGAGCCAGCGGCTCACTTTTTCTGGTTTCGCGAGTCGCTATTAGAATGGAGTTGCTATGAAGATGGTGCGGAACTGTCTTTTCGCTCTGCTGGCTCTGGCGACGGCGATGGGCTTCGGCGGCGCAGTTGCCATGAACCTTTATCAAGGTGACTCCCGCAGTGATGCCGCTGCTGCGCCCGTGCTGATCGAGTTGTTTACTTCCGAAGGATGTTCGAGTTGTCCTCCTGCCGACGCCTTGCTGACAAAACTGGATGGGATGCAACTTCCGGGAGTACAGCCGATTGTTCTGAGCGAACATGTGGACTACTGGAACCGCGATGGCTGGAAAGACGTTTACTCTTCGAGTTTTTTCACGGAGCGGCAGCAGGAGTATGTGCGCCGGCTGGGAGCAAAAGAGCCTTACACTCCGCAGATGGTGATTGATGGAGCCGCGCAAATGAATGGGAGCGATGGGGTGGCGGTGGCCCGAGCCCTTGAAACGGCGCGCAGCCATGTCAAGATTCCGGTTCGGATTTCGTCGGCCGCTTTGGCGGATGCAAAAACAATTCGGGTTCACCTGGCACTGGATGCTTTGCCGGCAGACTTCAAAGCGCGTAAGGCTGACATCTTTATTGCGGTGGCGCTCGGTCACGCAGAATCGCATGTTTCGGCGGGCGAGAACAAGGGACGCGACATTCGCCATGTCGCGGTGGTGGAGAGTATCAGCAAAGTTGGGACGGTTGAAAAGGGAAGGAACTTTGACCGCGACGTGCTGGTGAAGGTCAAAGCTCCGCTGGATCCGGGAAATCTGCGGGTGATTGCTTTCGCACAGGAAGAGGATGCGGGGGAAGTGGTGGGGGCATCGCTGCTCGGCCCTCCGATTACGAATTAGCGGGGGGCGGCTTGGCAGCGAGCAGGTCTTGCTGATTTCGGGCGCCGGAACGCGGGCGAGGGCGCCCGCGCCACACGTTCAAATGGCGATCCCAGCGGAGGACTGCAGATCCCTCACTTCGTTCGGGATGACAAGATGGGAGGGTGATTGATGATTCCCCTCCCGAAGAACTACCATATTCCCATGCCAGTTGATATCGAAACTCCAACATCTTCTTATACCCGTATTCGCGCCCCGCGTGGCAACACGCTTTCCTGCAAAGGATGGCAGCAGGAAGCGGCCATGCGCATGTTGATGAACAATCTCGACGAGGAAGTTGCCGAGCGTCCGCAGGATCTGGTCGTTTATGGCGGCACGGGCAAGGCGGCTCGCAACTGGGATTGTTATCACGCCATCGTCCGGGCGTTAAAAGCATTGGAAAACGACGAGACGCTGCTGGTGCAGTCGGGCAAGCCCGTAGGCGTGTTCAAGACGCACGAGTACGCGCCGCGCGTGCTCATCGCGAACTCGAATCTCGTCGGGCATTTTTCCAACTGGGAGAAGTTCAACGAACTGGAGCGCGCCGGACTGATGATGTACGGGCAGATGACGGCTGGGTCGTGGATTTACATTGGTTCGCAGGGAATCATTCAAGGCACCTACGAAACCTTCAATGCGGCCGGCGACAAACATTTTGACGGCGATCTAAGCGGGAAGCTGATCGTCTCCGGAGGAATGGGTGGAATGGGAGGCGCGCAGCCGCTAGCGGCCACCATGACCGGCGCGGCATTTCTGGGAATTGATGTTGATCCCGAGCGCATCAAGAAGCGCCTCAAAACCGGCTACTGCGATTTCCTGGTGACCACGCTGGACGAGGCGCTGCGCATTCTCAAGAACGCCGTCCGCAAGAAAGAAAACGTATCGGTCGGATTGGTAGGCAATTGCGCCGATATCATTCCGGAACTCGCCGAACGCGGCGTGGTGCCCGACATTCTCACCGATCAGACTTCGGCGCACGATCCGCTGAACGGATATGTGCCCAACGGCATGACCTTCGAAGCGGCGCTCGAACTGCGCCAGCGCGATCCGAAGGCTTATCAGGAGCGGTCTCTCGACGCCATGGCGAAGCACGTGGAAGGCATGCTGCGCCTGCAGCAGATGGGCTCGGTCACCTTCGACTACGGCAACAACATTCGTACGTTCGCCTTCCAGCGCGGCGTGAAAAACGCTTATGACTTTCCGGGATTTGTTCCGGCCTATATTCGTCCGCTGTTTTGCGAAGGCCGCGGGCCGTTCCGCTGGGCGGCGCTTTCAGGCGAGGCTTCGGACATCGCCATCACGGATGATCTTGTGCTCGAACTTTTTCCTGAGAATCGCAGCCTGCGCCGGTGGATTGAGCTGGCTCGCAAGCGTATCAAATTTCAAGGACTGCCCGCACGCATCTGCTGGCTGGGATACGGCGAGCGAGCGGTCTTCGGATTAGCGATTAACGATCTAGTGAAAAAAGGCACGATCAAAGCTCCCATCGTGATGGGCCGCGATCATCTGGATTGCGGCTCGGTGGCTTCTCCATTTCGCGAAACCGAAAGCATGAAGGATGGCTCGGACGCCGTGGCCGACTGGCCGCTGCTGAATGCGATGCTGAATACGGCAGCGGGCGCCTCCTGGGTTTCGATCCACAACGGCGGTGGCGTGGGCATTGGCTACTCGCTGCATGCCGGACAGGTCACGGTGGCCGACGGAACCGACATGATGGCCAAGCGCATCGAGCGCGTGCTGACTACCGATCCAGGCATGGGCGTGATTCGGCACGTGGATGCGGGGTACGGCGAGGCTAAGGAATTTGCAGACAAGGCTGGCGTTCGCATTCCGATGGCGCTGCCATGAACACCCACCACGGAGACACGGAGGCACGGAGCAGGAATGCGTAAGACGTCTGCTCTTTTGCTGCTCAACATCAGGCAACTTCTGACGTTGCGTGCGACGGCAAACGGGCCGCGCCGCGGCGCTTCCCTTTCCGAACTCGGGATCATCGAAGACGCGGCCGTGCTGTGTCTCGGTGGGAAGATTGTTTCTGTCGGGTCCACGAAAGAGGCTCTGCGCGATCCGTGGCTCAAGAAGAATCGCAAGAAAGTTACAGAGATCGATTGCGGCGGGCGCGTGGTTCTGCCCGGCTTTGTCGATTCCCATACGCATCCGGTCTTTACGCATCCGCGGCTGGTGGATTTTGAGAAGCGGATTTCTGGCGCCAACTACGAAGAGATCGCCGAGGCGGGCGGAGGCATTCGTTCGAGCACGGACGGCGTGCGGAAGGCCGGCAAACGCGCGCTGACGCAAAGGCTTTCCAGAGTGCTGGCAGATTTCGCTGGTCACGGAACTACGACGGTCGAGGCGAAGTCCGGCTACGGTCTCAGTTTTGAATCTGAACTGAAGTCGCTCGAAGCCATCCGTGCAGCCGCGCGCGCATGGGCGGGGACGGTGGTCCCTACTTTTCTTGGTGCGCACGCGGTCCCGGCTGAATATCGCGGGCGTTCGCAAGGATACGTTGACCTGGTCTGCAATCAAATGATGCCGGCGGTTGCGAAGCGTAAACTCGCCGCGTTCGTGGACGTGTTCTGCGATCGTGGAGTCTTCAGCGCTGAAGAGACTGCGCAGATTTTTGCGGCCGCGGAGAAACTCCATCTCGCCGTCCGCGCACATGTGGGCCAACTCAGCGAAACGCGGCTTGGGACGCTGCTTCGCTACCAGCCTGCATCTCTCGACCATCTGGACTACGTGAACGAGGCCGACCTGCCCGCCCTCGCTCAGAGTGGGATGATCGCAACGTTCGTCCCAGGGGCAAATTATTTTCTCGGCTTGGCCAGATATCCAGATGCGCGCCGTTTTATTGCAGCAGGCGTGGCAGTCGCGCTGGCCACGGATTATAACCCCGGCTCATCGCCAACGCTCAGCATGCCGATGGCGATGTCGCTGGCCTGCACGCATATGAAGATGTCACCGACGGAGGCGATTGCGGCAGCAACCATCAACGGAGCCTGGGCGCTTCGCTTAGCCGGCCGCAAAGGCAGCGTAGAGCCGGGCAAAGACGCCGACCTGGCTGTGTTTGACGTAAGCGACTATCGCGAGATCCCATACTGGTTTGGAGCCAATCGCTGCGCGCTGACGATCATGAATGGAGTAGCCAGCGGCCAACTCTCTTCTTCACGATGAACGTGAAACGGGAAGTGCGCGGCGAAAATCGTCGTCCGCCATTTTGAGCGAACGGTAGAGGGTTGTTATAATTCGAGAGTTCCGCACGGTCCCAGCGCATCGGCTGTTTTGCTTCGCGGCATCCCGCCCAGCGAGAGCGCAAGTACTATGAGCAAAAGCGGCACGGCCCCATCGGCCGCGAGTCGTTTTGCGGACAGAGTTGTGCGGACAGAGATGCCCGCAGGAAGTGGCCAGGTAGCTCAGGTGGTAGAGCGCAGCCCTGAAAAGGCTGGCGTCGGCGGTTCAACTCCGTCCCTGGCCACCATATCTTTCAATGGTTTAGCAGACCAGCCCTAAGTTTCACGCCTGTGATTTCACACCTGTGGTCGCTTACGGCCCTTAAGCAAACGGCCTTATAACTGGCGAAAGCAGCTGTGGCCTCTCCCGTTGCTCTGGCCCCGGCTGGGCAGGTCAACCTTTCCTGGCTGCGAACTCTCGATTTGAAAGTCAGTTGCTCATATCAGATGAGGGAGAGATTCACGGTGCAGCCCAGCGCCGGGTTTTACAATCTGTTTAACTTCGCGAACTTTGATTTACCAGGGAACGCGCTCAGTGGACTGTTGACGGGAGCCGCGGGACAGATTAACGGCACGACTCGCGTAGGGCACGACGTGAACCGGGTTGGAGTAGGAACAGGCGTCTACTCGCTCGGGGCTCCCCGACAACTGGAGTTCGGGCTGCGGATTACCTTCTAGGCTCAACTCCCCAGGTTGTCGTGGACTCCTTGAGTCTTTCTCGTTCACGAACGACCACCACTTTGCTCCCCAACTTTCCAAGCCGCCGTGAAAATAGGTCTTGAGTCCGGTCCCGCGATCACGAGATTAGTAATGGGAAGTCGGCCAGTGTTTACCAACGAACCTGCAGTGGCAATTCGAAGTTCTGGACGAGCGACGAGCTATGCGGAAGCAATCTTGCGGTGTGTTTTGCCGGTTGCCGCTCAGTTCACCGCGTTTGACGGCGTCATCATCGCCGCCAGCATGTCATCCTGCGCTGCCAGACGATCCTCGCTCATGCTGTGTGCGTAAATTCCGAGCGTCGTAGACACGTCGCTATGGCGAAGCATCTTCTGCACCGTCTTCAAGTCCGTACCTTTCCGAACGAGGAAGCTCGCCAAGCTGTGGCGCAGGTTGTGGAACCCGAAGCGGACCTTCTCACCTTCCTTGAGCACGCCTGCCTTCACCGCAGCCGGACGGAGATAATCTTCGACCAGCATGTTCGCGACGCGAAGATGCTTTCCTTTAAGCCGGGTGCTGGCAAACACCCAGTCCGTCAGCTGACCGTAAGGTGTTTGCTCCTGCCACTGGCGAATGAAGCCTGCGAGTAGCGGGACCAATGGAACGGGAACCTTGCTCGCCGCACTCTTCGGCTTACCAACCTTTCCGCCCGTCCACGAGCGCCGGACGAAAATCTGCTGGCTGTCGTAGTCCACATCTGCCCACTGCAAACCAAGGCACTCGGAAATGCGAAGCCCCGTAGCCGCGATGAGGAGTGTGAGAGTCCGCTCTGGCTGAGGCATTGCCATGAGAATCTTGAAGCATTGTTCCGGTGTGATGATCTTCGCCTCGTATTCCGACTGACTCTTCACCCGAACAAACTTCATGGGGTTGGCTTCCCCGGTGCGAGGAATCAGGCCATAGGTCTGCCCGTGCTTAAAGACCAAGTTCATCACACGGCGGATCTTGTCCACGGTAGGGTTCTCAAGGTTCTCCATTCGCTTGCTGGCTTTCAACCACTGCATGATCTCCAGCGGCTCAATCTCCAGCGCGGGACGATTTCCCCAGCGAGGAACCAGTCGATTGTTCAGGATTTGAAGGTAGCGTTCAATGGTAGTGTGGGACTTCTGGTCGTCCGCTTCAGCAAGTTCGCCCAGCTCGTACGAGAACGAACGCCGAGTGAGTTCGCTTGTCAGATCGCTCTGAATGGCGATCTGACAAGCTCACAAGTCGTCGGAAACTCACCTTGAAAGTGTTACAGAAAAAGGGGACCGATCACTGAACAAGTTTGTCGTATTCTTCCGTGAACGAAAGCAGGGGCAGGTCAAGACTTCACATGTTCCGCAGATTTGCATAAGTATTTTCGAATCTTTGCTTGGCAAGGGCGAATCCCCGGAACGCCTTTCGCCTCTGGAAGAAGGTGATTCATGATCAGCGTACGAATGACCGACGATTCTTTCTCTCTCTGTACACTCGGCCCCGGTGCCCGGCTGGCATGGAGAAGGGGTTTATTTTGATTTGTGTGGAACGAACCCCAGTTCCACGACCGCGGTGACGTTGCGTTGGGGGCCGGAAAATAACAGCGGGTAACGAGAAATGTGTTCATACTGCAACTGGCTTTTCACATACAGGCCGGAGTGTAGATACATTTCATGCCGCAGGCGGTAATCCTGCCACGCCCCGCCTTGGGGAACGAAAACGTTGCTGACGGTGTCGTGCATGTAGGTGAATTGCAGGGTGTTTTTCGGAGAGAACCAATAATTAAACCAGAACTGAATAGCCCGGCCCATGCGGCCAACCGTGTTACCGATGAGATTGCCATGGTTCGTGTATCCGTCACGGTAAGTCCAGTTCCAATAGTTCAGGTTCGTGGGCCAGGGATCATCAGCAGACTCCGTGGAGGTGGCCTCCAGGTGAAAGTCGAGTTTCGGTAGCAGCGGGAAGCGAGTCAAGTAGATGCCGGGCCGGAACGGGTTCTTGGGCGGGTTCTGGAAAGGCACCAAGTCATCGTCGGCATACGTGTCGCCGTAGAATACGAGGTAGTCTCGCACCTTGGGAACATGAAAGGTCCAATCAAAACTGGCATGACTGTCTCCCGGAACGGAGTTGTATTGCGAGTTGACCTGTCCAAAGAAGCTGAGAATAAAATTCTTCGTGGTCAGCGGGTCGCCCCCTTTGCCACCGATCGTCACCGAACGCCCAAAGCCTAATTCCAGGTTGCGGAACGGCTTGAAGTTGATTTTGTTTCCGTATATATACGGATGCGGAATGTAAGTGTAGCCCTCCGGTCGGCCAATAAAATTATCGATCCGTGCCGGCCCTAACCATCTCAAGAGGCTTGGAAGTCGAAAGTCGAACCCGGTCAGGCGCAACATGGTCATCGGTTCAATGTTGTCACTGAACAGGAACGATCCGCCCGGTCCGGGTCCCCAGGAAAGACTTTGGTTGCCGAACGAGAGTTGCCAGCCCTCTTTCACGTTTACCGCGATATACGCATCGAGCAGTCTCGGCCGGTCAATCGGAGTGAACGCAGTTCCGGCGGGAACCGGCACCATGTCGCGGGTAGCGATGAAGTTGCGGATGGGGTCAGATAGCGGCGGAGCGTAAGGGGAATGCTGGAACTCCGCCTGCACGAAAATCGCCGCTGGACCGAAGGCCGCATCGAAGGAACCTCCGAATTGAGCATTGGTGCCGCGGCGAAACGGCCGCCCGGAATCGTAAGAGAAAGTCTGGCCGAAATGATCGCCGTCGGTCAACGCGGGGCCGCTCACAGAAACCCCTCGGGCGTAGATGGACTCAAGACGGGCCGTGGCGTTGCGCTTTCCCTCCAACAGTCCAGATTCGTAAGCGAATTCCTCCTGTAGACGGGATCGCAGTTCCGCCAGACCTACCCCTGCACCTTCGCCCCGCTCGACCGCTTCATCCGCCTGTTCCAACAGTTGCGCGCACTCGATGCGAGTCCAGGGCTTCAGGCCGATAAAGGCCGTTTCGATATAACCGAAGGCGGCCAACTTTTCGAGGGCGGGATACACCCAACTGTCCAGGGGCATGAAGGGCGAACCCATTTTGCCTGGCGGCCGCGACTCCTTCTCGGTGTCCTTCTCCGAGGCATCCTCATTGTCCCCTCGGAGGTTGCCCCACGAAGCGCCGCCCAGTTCCGGATCGTGGTGGGCGCGGTAGATTTGCCGCCCCAAATACCAGCCCAGAGCGCTTCCCACAACAACATCGGAGGGGAAGTGTTGCTTGCCAGTGACCCGAGTCATGGTCACCGTGGAAGCCAAGCCGTACGCCAAGATCTTGGTTAGGGGGCCCGGATATTCATGCGCGACGATGCTGGCCACCGACCAGGCGAGCGCGCTGTGTTCCGATGGAAACGAACTGCCCCCTCGCCAAAAGGATCCATTCCCGTTGCCCTCATAGGGGCGTTGCCTCATGGTTGCTTCCTTAAAAACATAGGCAATCAGAGTGCTGTTGAGCGCAGCCTCGCCACTGAGGAAACCGCTTTCACGCAGACGATCGTTGCCCGTGAACTGGCCAAAAACGTACGAACCGGCCGCCGCGCCCACCAGCGAGAACACGGCGTAATTCGAAATGTCACGGCTGTGCTGTACCTGACTCATGGGGACTTGCTTTGCCATCCAGCTATCGCCTGCGATCAGTGCCCCCGTAAACCCAACAAATGGCAGGAACGTTTCCCATGCACCGGGCTTGCGCAGTTCTTTGGGACTCGTCCAGAACTGGCGTTGATCGTTCGTGAAGTGTTTGAGAAGAGGCAAGAACAGCCTGTTTTCCGGATCGGCGTCCGGTTCGGGAAAGCGGCTGGCACCGGCTCTCTCCGCAACCGGTTGCGGATCC
>Ga0074046_10000768_pt1 | contig 29569 bp, 20 predicted proteins | sample BogForMeECP23OM3_FD_94441 | JGI IMG/M metagenome (GOLD analysis project Ga0074046, IMG submission 94441) | Bog forest soil microbial communities from Calvert Island, British Columbia, Canada - Bog Forest MetaG ECP23OM3 | ecosystem: Environmental > Terrestrial > Soil > Wetlands ... | reverse complement strand
GGCCCTTCGACTCGCGGCAACGCTGCCGCTCGCTCAGGGTGACACGAAACGATCTATCGCGGACGGTTGCAGCCCCGGCTCGCGCTGCCGGGTCCCCTGAGTCCTTCTGCGCGGGTTAGAATCTAATAGCGAAAATGAGTTCGTTGTCATCATCATTTTTCCAGAAGAATCGGGATTCTGCATGAGTTTTTTCCGTGCATTCGTGCGACCTGGCCCGGGCCGGCTGAACGCGGCGGTGTCCGGCATTGTTCTCGCGTGTGCCGTTGTCTCCGCTTTGCTGCTTGGGGCTTGCGGCCGTAGCAGGGCTGCGGTGGATTCATCGGGACCTCCCGCCATGCCGGTCAAGGTACAGACGCTTGCAACGCACGATGTGGGCGAAACCTCGGAGTACGTCGCGACCATTAAGTCGCGGAACTCGGCCACCATCATGTCCGACGTTGAGGGCTGGATTTTCGCGATTCACGCGCATTCCGGCGACTTCGTGAAAAAAGGCCAGACCCTGATGGAGATTGACCCGCGCCGCCAGCAGGCTGCGGTCTCCAGCTACGACTCGCAGCGCGCTTCCAAAGAGGCGACTCTGCAATTGGCGAAGGTCCAGTTGGAGCGCGCCAAAGGACTCTATGCGGCACAAGTCATGAGCCAGCAGGACTTCGACCAGGCGAAATCGACTTACGATTCCGCCTACGCGGACGTGAAGTCGCTGGACGCGCAACTCCATCAGCAACAGGTGCAACTCAAGTACTACAGCGTTTTTGCACCGACGGACGGAATCGTCGGCGATGTTCCCGTCCACGTGGGCGATCGTGTGACCAACACTACCCCGCTGACCACGATTGACGAGCGCCGCGGTCTCGAGGTTTACATTGCCATTCCGTCGGAGCACGCCCGTGAGATCAAGATGGACGCTCCGGTGGATGTGCTCGACAACCAGGGCAAAGTGCTGTTGCAGACGAAGGTGTATTTCATCTCGCCGCAAATTGATACGTCCACGCAATCGGTGCTGGCGAAGGCCCCAGCCGATCAGGCCGCGGCTGTGTTGCGTTCCATGCAGTTGGTGCGCGCCCGCATCACCTGGAACACGCATCCCGGGCTCACGGTGCCGGTGATTGCGGTATCGCGCGTGAGCGGGCAATTCTTCGCCTTTGTCGCCGAGCAGCAGGACGGCAAGACGGTCGCACGCCAGCGTCCGCTAGAGTTGGGGGAAATTTCCGGCAATGATTACACCGTCCTCAGCGGCCTGAAGGCCGGGGATCAGTTGATTGTTTCCGGCGGGCAGAGCCTGGCTGACGGTGCACCAGTGAAGATTGAGCAGTAGCGGGGTAGAGCGAATTGCAGAACAGCTGGGTTCGGCGCGCTGCGCGGCCTCACTTCGCTCAGGATGACACTTTCAAGGGTTGGTAGCTATGACGGAACAATCCAGGTGAAGACACGCTCTACCTAACAAGAGGCACTCTTAATTGTTTGCTGACTTCTTCATCAAGCGTCCAGTCTTCTCGACGGTAACATCGCTATTCATCGTGATCGCGGGCGCGGTCTGCATCCCGTTCCTGCCGATTGCGCAATTTCCCGAGCTTGCGCCGCCGCAGATCCAGGTGACGAGCTTCTACACCGGCGCCAACGCGCAGGCAGTCGAGTCGTCGGTGACCATCATTCTGGAAGAGGCCATCAACGGCGTGGAAGGCATGCGCTACATGACTTCCACCAGCGGCAATGACGGCAGCAGCGCCATCACCATCGTCTTCGAGTTGACCCGTCCGCTCGATATCGCCGCGGTGGACGTGCAAAACCGTGTCTCCGGAGTGCAAGGCCGTCTGCCCAACGAAGTTAAGAGCACCGGCGTCACCGTCAACAAAGTTTCGACTTCGTTCGTATTAGGCGCCGGCTTCTACAGCCTCAATAATCGCTACAACAACGAATTCATCAGCAATTACATCGACATCTACGTCAAGGACGCCCTGAAGCGCCTGCCGGGTGTCGCCGACGTGCAAATCTTCGGCGAGCGTAAATACTCCATGCGCTTGTGGCTCGATCCGGCGCGGCTGGCCGCCCGCGGGCTGACTGCTACGGACGTGGTTTCCGCTTTGTCGCAACAGAACGTTCAGATTGCTTCCGGCCAAATTGGCGCGCAGCCCGCCGCCAGCGATCAGATGTTTCAGATCAGCGTGCGCGCGGTCGGACGTCTTACCGATTCGCACCAGTTCGACAACATCATCCTGAAGCAGGGCGGCAATGGGGCGCTAGTTCGGCTCGTCGATGTCGGGTACTCGGAGTTGGGGGCCGAGGATTACAGTACCCGGCTGCGCTTTAACGGCTACGACGGCGTCGGTATCGGCGTGACCCAATTGCCTACGGCCAACGCGCTCGATGTCGACAAGGCTGTCAAGGCGGAACTTACCCGGCTGTCAAAACGGTTCCCCCCCGGTCTGGAATACGCGGTTGCGTTTGACACCACGACGTTTGTTGGCGACTCCATTCGCGAAGTGCTGATCACGCTGGCGGAAGCCATTTTCTTCGTGATGGTGGTGATGCTGGTTTTTCTGCAGGACTGGCGCAGCACGCTGATTCCCGGCATCGCCATTCCGGTTTCATTGATCGGCGCGTTCGCCTTCATCAAGCTGCTCGACTTCTCCATCAACACGCTGACGCTTTTTGGAATCGTTCTGGCGACCGGACTGGTGGTGGACGATGCCATCGTCGTCATCGAGAACATTCAGCGCCACATGAGCCAGGATCACAGCAACTCGCACACCGCTGCCTCGGTGGCCATGAGCGAAGTGACCGGCGCGGTGGTGGCGACCTCGCTGGTGCTGGTCGCGGTGTTCGTTCCGGTTGCGTTCTTCCCCGGCACGACCGGACTGCTCTACAAACAGTTTTCGCTGACGATTGCATTTTCCATCGTGATCTCGGCCTTCAACTCGCTGACCTTCACGCCGTCACTTTCCGCTTTGTTGCTGCGGCCGGAAACCGGGCGCAAGAACTTTTTTTTCCGCGGTGTGCAACACGTCATCCATCGCGGCACTGCCTATTATGTTGTGGGCGCGAAGAAGGCCATCAAGCTGAAGTATGTGATGCTGCTGATTTTCTTCGCCGGACTGGCCGCGACTTACGCGGTGTACAAGATCGTGCCCAGCGGCTTCGTGCCTGACGAGGACCAGGGATACTTCATCATTGCAGTGCAGGCGCCGCAGGGAGCCTCTGTGGAGTACACCTCCAACGCGGTGCGCGAAGTCGAGGCGATTGCCAGCACCGAGAAGGACATCCTTGGCGCCTTCAGCGTCATCGGCTTCAGTTTCACCGGCAACGGCCCCAATAAGGCCATGATCTTTCTCACTCTCAAAAGCATCAGGGAGCGCAAGGGAAACCAGCACCTGGCCGACGCCATCCTCAACCGTCTGCGCGGCCCGCTGATGGGGCTGACCGACGTGCAGGCGTTTCCCTTTCTACCCCCTGCCATCGCGGGTGTCAGCAGCCTCGGCGGTTTCACCTTCGAGATCCAGGACGAAGGCGGCAACACCGTACAGGACCTCTATAATGTTGCCCAGAAGGTCGCCCGCGATGGCAACTCCAATCCCGCCCTGGCGGGGCTCTTCAGTCCGTTCACGGCCAACGATCCGCAGTTCGTGGTCAACATCGACCGCGGCAAGGCGCTCAGCCTGCAAGTGCCCATGCAACAGATTACCGACGCGCTGCAGGTTTACCTGGGCTCGGCCTACGTCAACGATTTTGACTTCAACAACCGCACCTATCGCGTTTACGTCCAGGCAGCACAGCCTTTCCGCGGCCAGCCGCGCGACATCCGCAATCTGTACGTTCGCTCCGACACCGGCGCCATGGTCCCGCTCGATAACGTCGTGAGCGTCAGCGAAGGCACGTCCCCGCAGGTCATCACTCACTACAATCTGTTTCGCTCGGCGGAAATCGACGGCGCTAACGGCGTCGGCTACAGCTCCGGACAAGCCATTGCGGCCATGGATGCGATGGCCAAGAAAGACTTGCCGCTGGGCTTCAACTATTCGTGGTCCGGCCTTTCGCTGGAGGAGATCCGGTCCGGCAGCCAGTCGGCGATGTTGTTTGCTCTTGGCTTGCTGCTGGTCTATCTCACGCTGTCGGCGCAATACGAAAGCTTCATTCTGCCGTTCATCATCATGCTGAGCGTCCCCATGGCCATGCTGGGCGCGCTGCTGGCGCAGTATGCCCGCGGCCAGTTGAACGACGTGTACTGCCAGATCGGGCTGGTAATGCTCATCGGACTGGCCAGCAAGAACGGCATTCTGATTGTGGAGTTCGCCGAGCAATTGCGGCACAAAGGGCTTTCGGCCAAAGAAGCCGCGGTGGAAGCGGCGCGTATCCGCCTGCGTCCCATCCTGATGACCTCGTTCGCATTCATTCTGGGAGTGCTGCCGCTGGTGTTCGCCAGCGGCGCCGGCGCGCAAAGCCGCCACTCCGTCGGGACGACCGTGTTCGGCGGCATGATCGTCTCCACCGCGCTGAATTTGTTCTTCATCCCCGTGCTGTACGTGATTGTGAAATCGCTGACGGAGCGGGAGAAGGCGCCGGAGACGAGCAGCTAGGCAGCAAGCCTGTCGTGCCCGGGCACTCCGTTCTTGCGACTCGCCCACCCCGCGCTGAAGCGCGGGGCTATCAGCTTGCGTCGCGCAAGCGCGACTGGGGCCTTGTGAAGTAATCAATCTGCCGAAGTTCTTTTTAGGGCTTCGGTGCACTCTGGGCTTCTACTGCCTTGGGTCGCGCCTCTCCAGGCTGGCTTGGTTGTTCCAAGTCCGCGGCGATCATAAGATTGCCCGAAGTCGTCTTCATCTTGCGCTCCCAAGGCTTGTAACCGGACTTGCTGATTCGGATCGAGTGCTCGCCGGGTGCGACGGAAACAGACGAGGGCGTGTCCCCCGAGAAGTTGCCGTCCAACTCGATCTCGGCTCCGGGCGGGCTTGATGTGATTTCAAGCGTGGTCTTATCCGCTACGACGACCATAGCACCTGCCGCTGGAGTAGCACTCGGTGGCTGAAACTTCGCCATGTCGAGCGGTACGTCACCGTTTACGAACGCTGTTACCTCGGTGCCCTTTGGAATCGTGATGTCTTTACCGTGAATGAAAAGGAATAGCGGGGCGGCCGGGAAGAATACGATCGAGGTCGCGACAATAGCACCCGTCATCGCACCGACATGGCCCCCACCCTTGCCACCCTGCACCGCACGGAGAGCCGCCTTCTCGCCATCGGCGAGTCGCACGGAGTCGATGTTCACATTTAGCTTGCCACCGCGCCCCATGCTCTTCTTATGCTCGGCTTCGGTCACTGTTGCCCACGCAACCGCAGCCTTCGGTACAACTGTGACCTCGCCAACTTTAACTTCTTCCAAGACCTCGAACTCTACAGTTTGCCCAACGTGAGCGTTGGCGGACGATAGCGTTTCCCCCAGCCTTAACTTGATCGGAGTTCCGTCCTCTAGCGTGGGTTTGGTCGGAGCGGGTTTCGTAACCTGCGTCGTCGTTATTGGTTTAGCTTGCGATGTAGTTGGTGACGGCGAGCTTTGCGCTTGGGCCAGAGGACCAACAAGCAAAGCCATGACCACCGTTACAGACGTGGCGCGTTTCACGGTATGGCCTCTCTGCGGGACTTTTGTCCCCCATATCTTGCGCCGACAGGCTAGGATTTACCAAGAGAATTCGTACGAGACCGGCCCAGAGACAAATGCGATTTTCCGAACCTCTCACGCGTCACTGCGCTGGTTGACCTACGTCACAGCATTTCGTTTTAGCCTGCGCTACAAATAGACTAGGAAGCGGGAACCTCTCGCCGGTGTCTGGCCAGCCTGAGGCATCCCCCTGTAACGCCCCCACCACGTGGGGAGAATGGTCGCGCAAGATGGCAACCGCCGAGCTCACACCAGCCGGAGTGGGCATCCATAATGTGCTCATCGCCACGGACTTTTCGCATTACTCCAACCAAGCACTCAACTTCGGACTCGACCTGACCCACGGATACCATGCGAAGGCATCCATCGTCTTTGTGGTCCCGGGCGATGAGTTTATGGTTGCGGGTCCCGAGGCGTATGCCGCCGCCAAAGATGCGGCCCACCGCGACCTGCTGGAGCTGAAGCACGACTTGCGGAAGAGGTTCTCCTACGTCGAGGGCCAGGACTATCAACTTTTCCTGCTGGAAGGCGACGTGGCGCAGGCGATCCTCGACTTTGCACGAAACAACAAGAGCGACCTGATTGTGCTCGGCACTCATGGCCGCTCCGGCCTGGGCAAAATGCTGTTGGGCTCGGTCGCCGAGCGCGTCTTCCGGCACTCGCCGGTACCGGTGCTGACCCTGGGGCCGCACCTGCACCGGAGGGCCAAGGGCGGCGCGCCCACGAGCATACTTGTTCCTGTGGATTTCACTCCCGCCTCGGAGCGCGCGGCGCATTACGCGGTTGCGCTGGCCAGGCAACATGACGCCACGTTGACCATGCTGCATGTCATTGAGCGTTGGCCGACCAAGGAAGAGGCTGATTACGAACACGTGACGCAGTCACTGAGAGATAAACTCGAAAGCCTGATTAGCCAAGAAGACAAGGGGCTGCGGTGCAGCTTTCGCATCGAAGTGGGACGGGTAGTGGAAAAAGTCCTCTACACAGCCGGCGGGATCGAGGCTGACCTGGTGGTGATGGGCGTGCGTCCCCGAACTGGGTTACTCAACCCCGTGATGTGGCCGCATGCTTATCAGATCGTGCGCGAGGCCGGATGTCCCGTGCTGACGGTCCGCGGCGAGGTTGCGCCGAGGTCCTGAGCAGGAAACCCGGCGCGGTCCGTTCTCTTCGCCCGTTCGGCGCCGCCTACGTCCTCTTTCGCAGCGCCGCCCGCGCCTTAGCCAATTGCGCGCGCTGTTCGGGCGTCACCGATGGATATTCCAGCTTGAGCTCCTTGAGCGTCTCCACGATGGTGTCTGACACTGTCAGATGCGTGATCCATTTACAGTCGGCTGGAATGATGTGCCAGGGAGCATGTTCGGTGCTGGTATGGGCGATCATGTCTTCGTAGGCCCGCATGTAGTCATCCCAGCGCAGCCGCTCATGCAGGTCGGCCTCAGAGAACTTCCAGTTCTTCTTCGGGTCGTCTAACCTTGCCCGCAATCGCTTTGCCTGTTCCTGCTTCGACACGTTAAGGAAAAACTTCAAGATGACGGTGCCGTTGCGCACCAGGTGCCGCTCGACGTCGTTGATCGATTCGAATCGGTGTTCCCAGAATTTCTTGCCGGGAGCTTTGAAGTGCGGCAGATGTTCTTGCGCGATGAGCTCAGGATGGACCCGCACCACCAGTAGCTCCTCGTAATAAGAGCGGTTGAAGATACCAATGCGCCCGCGCTCGGGTAGTTCGCGATTGGTCCTCCACAGGAAGTCGTGGCCGAGTTCTTCCGCCGACGGTTTTTTGAAGCTGAAGACTTGGCATCCAGCGGGATTGACGCCGGACATAACGTGCTTGATGGTGCCGTCCTTGCCGGCCGCATCCATGGCCTGCAAAACGATCAACAGCGCGTGCGTGTGAGCGGAGAAAAGCAGGTCCTGATACTTGGCCAGGCGCTGCGTATTTTCTTTCAGCCGGGCGCGAGCGTGCTCCTCGGTTTTGTATTCGCCACTGTAGGCAGGGTCGAAATCCTTAAGCCGGAAACGCTTGCCAGGAGTTGCGACCATGGATGGTTTCGTCTTCGTAGGCGCAGACAAGCGGCCTCCTCGTAAATCAACTATAGGGATAGCATACGAAAAATAGCAGCGACAGTGCGCTCAGAACCCATAGGCCGCTCTTAAGTTCGTGTAGCTTTCCGGCAACGATCTTGCAGATTGGGTAGAGAACGAACCCCGCGCAAATTCCTATGGCAATGTTGAAGGTGAACGCCATCAGCACAACGACGGCGAACGCCGGAATGGATTCCGTGTAATCGCCGAAGTCGATGTGGACGATGGGCGCCAGCATGAACAGTCCGACGATGATGAGCGCCGGTCCGAAAGCTTGCGCCGGGATGGCGGCGACGAACGGCGAGAAGATCAACGTCAGCAGGAAGCAGGTGCCAGTCACTAATACCGTGAAACCGGTTCGCCCTCCCGCCTCGATTCCGGTGGCGGACTCGACGTAAGCTCCGGCGGTCGTCGTTCCCAGCGCGGGCGCGACGCAGGTGGACACGGCGTCCACCAGCATGGGGCGCTCAATCTGCGGAAGTTGTCCGTCCTGGTCGAGGAACCCGGCACGCGCCGACAACCCGATCAGGGTGCCCATGGTATCCACAAACGCCATGATGAAAATGGTCAGCACGATGGGAAATGCGCGCCAGGTGAAGGCCCCGCGAAAGTCGAGTTGCCACAGAATGGGCGTGACACTTGGCGGCATGCTGACCAGACCGTGAGGCGGTGCAGCGGTGCGCACGATAAAGGCAAGCAGCGCGGTCACAACGATGCCGAGCAGAATCGCTCCCGGCACCTTGCGTATCACCAAAATTGCGATCAGCACGAAGCCGAACATGGCGACCAGCGCGGGATGCGAAGTGAGGTTCCCGGCTTGTACAGGAGCGCCCGGGACGCCGAGCCTCACCAGTCCGGTTTCGTTCAGGCCGATGAAGGTGAGGAACAGGCCAATGCCGACTGCGAAGCTATAGCGCAGTGACATCGGCACGCCTTCGACGACCCACCGTCGCAAATGTAAGACCGTCATGAGGATGAATAAGACGCCTGCAATGAAAATCGCGGCCAGCGCAGTCTGCCAGCGAAAGCCCAATACCTTGCACACGGTGAAAGCGATGAACGCGTTCTCGCCCATATATGGTGCGATGGCGAATGGCCGGTTGGCGTAGAACGCCATGAAGTAGCATCCAAACGCGGCAATCAGCACGGTCGCTACGAACGACGGTCTTTCGGGAATTCCGGCTGCAGAAAGGACCGCGGGATTCACTACCACAATGTAAGACATCGTGGTGAACGTGGTAAGTCCGGCGACAACTTCACGGCCAAGCGTGGTGTGATGGCGATCGAAAGCAAACAGCGAGTTCAACGCGTTCGTCGCGTGCGTCAATCGGTGGGCCTCTCTCGTGGAGGCGCTGAAGCGAAGAAATCCTGACGGAAGCGTTGCGCATAGTTCCACATCAACTCCTCCACCCGCTTGGGGTCCGGCGACTTCACAATCAAACCGACGTGGTGTTCTTTGTCGGTCATGCGCCAGACAATTTCCGGATCGTTATAGGCGGAAGTGTCAGGATGCTCCTGACGCGCCAGCGAAATCAGCAGGCCGGCGGAATCGGTCTTTGGAGTTGGCGGCTGATACGACGCCTCGCCGCCGGCGATCTCGATCTTCGCCCACTCCCCCCACATGTTGATTCCGGTGGCGGCTTCGATGAGGTCTGCGATATGCGCGCCACCCACGCGCGCGGAAGTCTCGAGGAAGTACAGTTTGCCATCGTCGCGGCCGCGAATGAATTCGCTGTGCGAGACGCCGCGTAACAGGCCGAAGGCTTTCAATACCTGCTCGTTCAGTTCGATCAAGGGGCGTGATTCGTCGGAGTTATGAGGCAACGTGCGCGTGGTGAAAACATCACCTTCGTGCGAAACGTCCATCGGAGGCCGCCCATAGCGGCTGGCGATGGCGAACAGCGGCTCGCGCTCAGAGAAAATTGAATCCACATGGTAGATGTCGCCCGGCACATATTGCTCCAGCAGGTAGAACGACTGGCGGTCCCCTAGGTGTTCCAGCGCCGCCCAAAGCTCGTCGGCGGAATGAATTTTCTTGATGCCGATCGAGCCGGCGAACGAACGCGGCTTCAGCACCCACGGCGGCGATCCGCGGTCCATAAACTCGCGCAACCGCGCGTAGTTGAGAACGTGGATGAAGTCAGGGACGGCGAGCCCTTCCTCGCGCGCTTTGGTGCGCATGGCGAGTTTGTCGCGGAAGAAGCGCGCGGTGGTGTCACCCATGCCGGCCAGGCGCAGGTGTTCACGCAAAGTTGCCGCCGTTTCCACATCGAAGTCATCGAGGGCCACGATGCGATCGATGTTCTCCTTTCGCGCCATGTAACTGACGCCCAGCAGCGCGTCGTCAATCTTCCACTCCTTATCGCGGTCGGGCATGTAGAAGATCTCGTCAATGCTTTCGCGCGGCCAGTCGGCATTGCCGAGGCTGTGCGAGGTCAGAAGCAGCACGCGGCAACCCTGCCGGTGGCACTCGCGAAGGAAGTCGAGACCCTTGAAATAGCTGGCCAGGCAAAGCACGGTGAGGGGGCGTTGCGCTGGATCCTGTGGGGCCGATGAGGAGGACATGCGAGCTCCTGGTACAAGTCAATTGAATCACAACAATGTACCACTCACGGGCAAAACGACGGCGGCGTCCCGATACTCTGGGACGCCGGTCTGCAGGTAACGCCGCGTTGATGAAATCGGAAGGCGGGCACGGTTATGCCCGCCTACGGGGTGCGACTAGAACTGAGTCGCTGGCAAAACGGCCGTCCCCTCCTGTTGCACCGATTGCAACTGGTTAGGATCCAGTCCAAGCGCCTTCAAGACGGTCGGAGCCACCTGCATGGTGGTAACCGGGGCATTGATGGTGCTGGGCTGGAACGCTGGATTCGAGAGCAGCATGATCACGTTGGTGTCGTCATGCGAGAAGCCGCCATGTTCCGACCGCTTCTTGCTGCTGCCGGTGTACACCACCCCGTAGTTGGGCGTGACGATGATGTCGGGCGTACGCGGATCCTGTCCGGGCCCGATGCCGGGAGCCGTGAACATCGTCGTGATGGACTGCCCGTAGTAAACCTGGCCGAAGCCCGCCATGGTGGCGTTGGCTTCCAGAATCGAGACCGCATTTGACGTCTGACCGGAAGAGGTCAGCCAGAGCAGCGAGACATCGTCCTCCGTGGGTCCAATTCCGTTGGGGTTGGCTGGAGATTCGGAAAACGGCAGATAGGAAGCGATCAGGTTCGCCGGCGAGGTGCCGTTATTACCGCTGGGTCCCGGAATCGGGTAAAAGCGGTTAGGGTCGATCGGCGACTGCCCGTGCTTGGAGGTGATGATGATCAGGGTCGAGTCGAAGAGACCTTGCTTTTTTAGCTCACTGACCCATTCTGCAACGGCAGCGTCCACAAATTGGATCTCGTTGAACAGGAAGCTGGTTGGGGTTCCAGCGGCATCAGTATAGCCGCCTGAGCCAAAACCCTTTTCAATTAACTTCTGTCCCACGCTTACGACCTGGAAGTTCATTCCGAACACTTCGGGCACAGGAGCATTCGACTGTCCATTGTGGGTCTTGCCATCGATCTCGTTCAGGATGGCATTGACCTTGAGCGTGTCATAGCACTGGATGTTCAGGAAGCTGTTAGTCCAGGCTGCGAGTTGTGATGGATCAGGAATAGGGTTGCAGAGCATTCCCAAGGGAGTCGTAACGTTAAGCGCGATGACGGTGGAATTGATCTCAGGCGAGTAGTAGTCGTCAAGGTTGGTGCCGTCACCGGGACCGGAAACGGAGGAGTACGACGGATGCTTGTCAGACCACGCCGTATAACCGCCGGCAGCGTGAACGACGCCGAAGATGGTATTGGTCCTGACAAAGTTCCATGGATATACCGGGGCGCAGTTTTGCTTGGGATCGCGAACCAGGCGGTCTTTGTCAATGGAGTTAATTCCGCCATCGCCGCTCGGCGCACCGCCGTTAAGCTGCGTCTGGTCGATGTCAATGCCTTCCTCGTACTCGGTCGTCGTGCCGGGAGGATTAACGGACAGCCCGCAGGGACCACCAGCTACTCCGTTGCCGGTGGTTGTCTTGGGCGGGGCCAGGGAACGATCATAAGCTACGTCGTAGAACGCTCCGACGCTGCGGGGAGAGCCGCCGCTCACGATCGCCATCAGCCCTGGAAACGAGTCTGAGGGCCTTGAAGTAGAGGCGTTCAAGTAAGTGGTACCAGTCGCGCCAAGAGCGGCAAGCGTCGGGCAATACGGGGCGCCATTGTTCACGCCAGGGACGCCGCTGGCACAGTTCTGGAAGTCCAGCGCGTGCATACCGTCAACACTGATCAGCAACACGCGCTGAAACGTCGTGCCATCCGCTTTCGACGCGGACCGCGCGTTCTGTGCCGCGGTAAGCTGCAGCGGCGCTAGAGACACCGCAAATGCCAGTAAGGATGTGAGAAGGGATTTCATGGGAGTGTATCTCCTTTCGAGGCTACAAACTTCTATTTCGGAACTCTATCTGTGGGCAGGAAGGGCGTGGTGAACGGGGAATAAAAGTTCGGTTACAGAAAGATTGCGAGCAGGTTAAAGATCAGCCTTGTTGATGGCGCTCTTCTTCAATGGCTATCGGACGGAGCTGATCGGTGAGAATGAGAGCGACTAATACGACAACCGGAAGGTACAGTGCGCGCAGTTCCCATCGCTGCTTGATGACGGTCCCAGTGGCAGCGCCCAGCACGTAGCACACCCAGGTCGAAGCCAGAAGCGCTGTCTGCCTGACATCCTGCTGTTTCGGTGCGCATCTGACAATGTCAGATACCGAACCAGGGACACGAAACTGATCGTAGGTCCAGAAGAGCGCGTGAGTGAACGACTCTGCAAATTTCGTCAGAGTGCCGGTAACGAAAGTGGTGTACACGGTGAGGGGGCCGACATGGGTGAGGGTCGCCGTCTGCACGCCCATGGCGAAGGCCAGCAACGCAATCAGCGAAAAGTAGCCAGGTGAGTGCAGGTCGATCATTTGTCCCAGATGCAAGGCCGGAGTGGCCCGCGCAAACAGGAGCAGCAGAAACGCTTCCACGGCCAGCGTGAAAGAGGCAATACGCCTGATCTCGCGGCGAGCGGCCACCTGCACCGTGATACGGGTGAGCACCACACCTGTGACATAAGCCGCAATCGCGCACGCGGGGCGTAGCAACTGGGAAAAATCGAACTGGCCGAGATACATGCCCACGTGTACGCTGTTGCCGCTCATGTTGGCGGTGAAAATTTGAAACAGTGCAATGTATCCGACGGCGTCCACGAATCCGCCAATCCCGGTGAGGGACAGCGCAATCGCAACCTTTCCTCCGAGGCCGAGTTCGCGTGTCTCTCTCACCGGCGCGACACCGCCAGCCTGGCTGCGTTATACCCGCACATGCCGTGAACGCCGCCTCCCGGCGGAGTGGATGAGGAACAGAGGTAGAGGTCGCGGGCCGAGGTTGCATAATGCCGTCTGGTGGGACGAAACAGGAACTGCCGCAGATCAATCGCGCCACCGCCAATGTCTCCCCCGACTAGATTCGCGTCCATAGCTTCCAGCGCAGCCGGATTGAAAACGCGCCGTGCCAGAATGCAGTCGCGAAAGCCGGGCGCGAAGCGCTCAATCTGGGCCTCCAGCCGGGGCAGCATATCGAACTCGGACCCGTTCGGCACATGGCAATAAGCCCATGCCACGTGGCGGCCCTGGGGAGCGCGCGTGGGATCGAACAACGTCGGCTGGGCCAGCAGGACGAATGGGCGCTCCGCATGATGGCCGTGCCGCATGGCTTCCTCTGAAGCAGCTATTTCCTCGATCGTGCCGCCGAGGTGGACCGTTGCCGCGCGCAAGCACTCGCGCGCTTTCCACGGAATCGGAGCCGACAACGCGTAATCCACTTTGAACACCCCGGGGCCGTAGCGATAGCCCTCCAGTTGGCGGCCGTAAGCAGGAGACAAACGGTCGCCGGCAATCTGCAGCAACTGGCGAGGAGTGATGTCGCACAGAATCACGGCATAATCCCCAAGCGCTGAGAGAGTGTGTATGCGCATTGATGTGCGCACCGTCCCGCCCAGGCTGGTGAGATATCCGCACAGCGCATCGGTAATCGCTCCTGCACCCCCTCGCGGAATGGGCCAACCGACTGCGTGAGCAGTTATGCCAAGTACCAGGCCAAAGGAGGCGGTCAAGGGCTCATCCAGAGCAAGCACGGAGTGTGCGGCCAGTCCGGCAAAAAGCGCTTTGGTACGTGGATTTCTAAACCAGTGTTGCGAGAGCGCGAGGGCGGATGGAAATCCCAGCGCCCCAAGTCGCGCCATCAACAACGGATGGCGGGTCAACAGATGGACTGGCCGCAAGATCTCCGGCGCGAGTTCGTTCCAATGCTCCACGAATGGTTTCATGAGTCTGCGCCACTGCTTGCCATCTTCGCCGAGCGCGGTTTCGGCATCGCTGAGGTCGCGCTCCAATATCACGGCGGTTCCGTCGTCAAGTGGATGGGCCAGCGGCGCGGGGGAGTGAATCCACTCCAACCCGTAGTCTTGCAACGGCAGGGATGAGAAGAATGGCGAGCCCGCCGCCATGGGGTGCACGGCGGAGCCGAAGTCGTGCAGAAAACCCGGCAGCGTCAGCGGAAGGGTGCGCGCCGCTCCACCCGGCTGCGGCTCAGCCTCGAAGACCTCAACCTGCAATCCAGCTTGGGCAAGAACGATGGCCGCCGCCAAACCGTTGGGGCCGGCGCCGATGACAGCAGCTCGTCGCTGAGTGGCAGGCATACGTGAATTAGTTTAGACCGCTGCTACAGCGAATCCAAAGAACGAACGCTCTCTCATGCGGCGTTGGTTCGGTAATGGCTAGTCATGTGGCGGCAACGGCTCTGGCCACTGCACCACTCCAGCCTTGCCATCAGGCAAGCGCTCAAGCACCGGAGCGTAAAGACCCATGAGTTGCCGGTTCCACCACATTCCAGTTGCACGTTCCTCCGCCAGCGTGGTGAACCAGTACCTCCACAACACGGCGCGCACCTGTTTCGGTGGAGCATCCGGAAACGGATTCCCCGCGAATAACGCAAGGACGTCAGGCGCGCCGGCAAGCAGGCGCTCTTCAGTGCTGGGTACGATAAGGTTGTCGCGCCAGGAGCCCAGCGACGCGAACCACAGATTCCACTCAAAGCGTGGCTGGTAAGGCGCGTAGATACCCGGAGCCTTGCTGGGGTCCTGAGGCTTGTAGCGGAAGGGATAGGCGACCCAGGTCTGCCCGTCGTTGGAGCCTTGGAATTCAATCTCGTAACGGCCGCGTGTCATCACCGCAAACAGTCCGTAGCGGTTGGCTATGCGAAACGGGTCAAGCGCTGCGACTGGTGAGGTGGGCAGAGGGAAGCGCGGGAAGATGATCCAGATCATCTGCACGGTTGTGGCATAGAAAATCCAGAAGAGCATAACGCTGGTGAGAGCGAGCTTAAGAGCGTGGAACGGGTGCGGTGAGCGACGCGAAGTGGTCGCAGGAACGGGCGCGTCTGTAGCTTGCTCGAGGCCGGTCGCTGCAATCTCCGGGCCTTGTGTGGATGGGGTCTCAAGCACATCCGGCTCCGGCGAGATGAATCGCTTCCATCCTTGTGGCATGACGCGCAGCAGAAACCCGTCGTCGAGCAGCAGAAATCCGAGCAGCAAAACGAGATAGTTGAGGAATGTATAGTTCGCAGTAAGAATGACGGGAATCTGCCAGGCCGTCACGATGAAGAAGCACACGATACGCCAGCGCCGCGGCAGGAAAAGCATGAACACCAGTCCAAGCTCGAGCACCAGCGTTGCACCGGTAGCAAAGGCGTGAAACCAATGCGGCAGGTGCTGTACATACCAGCCGATCCATGTGGGCAGCGGCCCGTTCTGGTAGTACTCGTCCATGGCGGTGAAGTTGCGCCACTCGGTGTCGCCGCTGGCCAGCTTGACCACGCCGGATTCGAAGTAGATGCGAAACCACTCCCATTGCAGCAGGAACAGGCTGGCGCGCGACGGCGGGCTCATTCGGCCCAAGCCTGGCCAGAATCCCGCAGGAGCGAAGAAAAGCGAGATCAATCCTGCCTCCAGCAGCATGCCGTCCGACTGATAGCCGGAGAAATCCTGAGCCGCGCTCACGAAGGAAAGGAAGCATACAAAGCAGACGAACAGCATGCCGCGCGGCCAGACGTTGACGACCAGCAGCAGCGATGCGACCATGCCCACCCAGCCGATGGCGGTCAGCATGTGCGGGCTGGTGGAGATCCACAAAAGCGTTGGCGCAAACCAGAAGCGGCCGGGGCCAAACTGATGCGCCACCGCGGCGAGAAATTCGTTTGAGGGCAGAATCCCTTCGGCGCCGATGAGGCCGCGAATCTGAAACACCAGAGAGTAAAGCGCAGAGAAATAAATGAGCCCGAGAGCGCGCAGAAAGATCCAGCGCGGAATAAGGCGGTCGCGGGGGCCGGATTCCGAATCGAAGAGCCAGCGGAGGATGGAAGCAGGCGCCAGGTCCATCGCGGTCGGATTATACCGACGCGGGCGGAGCGGCGTCTTGTGAGGTCATTCCTTGGTCCAGGTTACACCGCCATCCAACGTACTCCAGAGCGTGCCTGTTTCGGTGGTGACCATGCCGTGCATGGCGTCGCTGAAGCGGATGGCAACAATCGCTCCGGTTTCGCCGGCAAGCGGCTGCTTGCTCCAGTTGTGGCCGCCGTCGCTGGAGTGAAACAGCGCACCGCCGCTGCCGCCAGCCCATACGTTCTCGCCCACGAGCGACACGACATGAAAGGTAATGGGCTGCTCAGCGAGCGCGCGAGTCCAATTGCCGGAAGCGCTCCACTGCTCCAGATGGCCCTCCGGACTGATGCGCCATTGCCGATGCGCGGCGCTGACGACCTGCCTCGCCATCTGTGGATTCGCAACAACCGGCTGCGATTTTGCGACGAGGTTCGAACCGGTCGATGCTTCGCTCTCTGCGAAGGAGTTCTGCGTGGAAAAGCCAGTGGATGGATACTTGAGAACCCCGCCAAGCACGGCCCCAGCCGCTAGACTTGGAGTTGCAGGGGTAGCGCCCGCCCTCGACGTAGACGAATAGTCTGCGGAAGCGCTGGACTCAATCTTGGCGGCCGCGAGAGTATCGGCAGCTCGCGCCTGATTGGCTTGGGCGGGAGCAGACTTTGCGACAGGCCTCGGCAGTTGTAATGCCGTCTTGGATTCCGGCACGGGCACGACTGCAGGCAGCGTTTGCGAAGGTTCATTGGCCGGCGGCACTCCTTTGCTGGCTATCATCGCCGGAGCGGCTGGCGTGAATTTCGAGCTTTGTTGATAGAGGATTCCGGAGACGATCAAGACGGCAGCGACAACCGGCGCCCATGCCCACCGCAACATCCAACTGCGGCGGGATTGCTCATGAGTCAGGCCTGCGCCGGCCACGCCCGTCTTTAATTTGGCCCGCAGTACCGGAGAGATCCGGGATATCGCGTCCGCCGGCATCCACTCCGGCTCCTCGCCGACCGGCTCCTCAACCGCGCTGCTGGCCAGGAAAACGACCTCGCGGCAGTCGGCGCACTTTGCCAGATGATCTGTCACGCGCTGGCTTTCACGGTTAGGAAGGCTGTGCTCGGCGAAAGCCGTCAGCAGGTCGGGTGACGGATGGACCTCGCCTGCCGTTTGTCTGGCGAGCGCGTCCTGCAGCGGCTTGGGAAGTTCCCGGTTCATCCGTTTCCACTCTTCTGTTTATAGAACGCGCTGTTGGGCGTTCCTTGCCTTAAAGTTTGGCCCACGTTCACCCGCAAATCGCGGACGTCCACGTCTTGCATGGCTTCGTCAGCTTGCCGGGCAGACATGCCCGCTTGCATCATCCGCTTGCGAATGCGTTTTCGCAAACTGGAGGTCACGCGCTCCAGTTTGCGGCTGATAGTGGACTCGTGCACCCGCTGCAGCTTGGCGATTTCAGCCAGCGTTCTGCGATCCAGATAATAAGCTGCCAGTAGGAAACGCTCCTCCGGCTCGAGCGCTGCGAGTTCTTCGGTGACTGCGGATTCGACGCGAGGATCAGTGGCGGAGATGTCCGGCTCAACCGCCGCGAACTGATGGCCGTCGTCCAGCGCAGCGTCCAGGCTGGTCTCGCGCCGCGTGCTGCGATAACGGTTGACATACTCCTGCGCGACCACGGTGCGCAGCCAGCCTTGCAGTGAGCCGCGTCCCTGGTAATAAAGAAGCTTGGACGTGCGCTGGTGTCCCTTATCGTTCACCCCGTAGAGTTCGGCGTAAAGCGAATCGGCCAGGGCCCGGGCTGCGCTCTCCTCTTTGGCAATCTTGTAAGCCGATTCGTACAGCGTTGCCCGATAGCGATTGAGGAACACTTCCCATGCACGCTCGTTCCCCGTAGCACACGCTCGTGCCAGGACCAACTCGTCCAGCCGCAGGAGAGTGAGGAAGCCGCGAACCCCGGACTTTTCGGCGGTGCAATCCCACTGACCGACCGCGCCACAGAGGATTTCCGCCAGCCCAGCCTGGTCGATCTCGAATTGCTCCGCTCCGCTGTCCGGATAATGCTGCGCGGCAAACTCCACCACCACCGCAGAAACCTGCGTGCTGAGCGGGCCGGAAGCCGGGGCGGAAGCCATTTGTGCGAATCGTATCAAACCAGAGTCCCCAGCGCGCGCCGATTTTGCGTTTGTTGGTGAAAGTTGTCTGCAAGAAGAACACTGTCCCGCGTTCTTCTCCTAGAGACGCCGCGAGGCCTCTGGAGGTCAACCATGAATTACAACATTCTGGCGCAACTGGCTTTCCTGCTGCTGGGCGTGACGTTCGCCGCCGCTGGCAACCCCTCTCACTCCGAATACCGCGTCTTGCCCGCGGTCACAAATGGCAACCTCAGCATCTTTCCCGTAGTCGGCGGCCCGGAGTATGCCACCGGGTCGTTGCTGACGCTCGATGAAGGGTTGCGGAGCGGCAACGTCGTAGTGACCGAAGCCGGCTCCGTGCTGGGACTTGTGCGGCGAGGCACGCGGATGCCGCCACAATCGAGGGCGGAGGTCAATCGTCTGGTGCTGATTAACAACTCTGACCATCCCTTGCTCCTGCTTGCCGGCGAAGTCGTGACCGGCGGCAAGCAGGACCGGGTCATCGGAGTGGACCGCATCGTCCCGCCGAAATCGGATCCCATCGATCTTTCGGTGTTCTGCGTCGAGCCGGGACGATGGGTGGCGTCATCGGAGCATTTTGGCAGCATGAAGTCGCAGATGGCGCAGCCCAGTGTGCGCATGCCGGCCATGGCAGAGCGCGATCAGCAAAGCGTTTGGGCGAATGTTCACTCGGCGATTGGAGGCATGGCGGCGGCCGTTCCGATGGCTGCTCCGGCGATGCAAGCCTCCAACTCATACGCCAAAGCTATGGACAATCCGGAGGTGCAGAAGAAAGTTGGTTCGGTGGCAGCCGATTACGACGGCATGTTGCGCGAGCTGCGAAAGGTGGGCGCCAAGGGTGTCGTGGTCGCCATCAATGGCAGGATCACCTGGGCAGACGTTTTCGCCAGCACCGATCTGCTGGAAAAGTATTGGCAGAAGCTGATCCGTTCGTATGCGTCGGAATCGCTGACCAATGTTGGCGTGATGGGACAAGCGGATCAGAAGTCGGCGCAGTTGTTCCTCGACCAGCTGCATGGAAATCGTGAAGTCACCGAAACGGAGCCGGGCCTCTTCCGCCGCACAGAGATTTCCGGCGACGGGTACAAGGTCTTTACCTTGACCTCGCTGCTGGCGAAGTCTGACTACACCGTACACCTGGCCAAGATGTCGTACAGCGGCGATCGGCCAGGGGTTTACCCGATTGGTTTGAGGCGATAGACGTTCAGTTTGGGTAGAGCGGGCCTTCAGGCCCGCGTCCAGGCTGCGCCTAACCGAAAACAACAGCGTTGACGCAGAGCCGAAAGCCGCTCTAACCCTTTGCGGATACAGCAACCCGGGAACCGTTCTAATCGCACCGAGCGCTGCTGACACCTGTGCGGGTTCGGTCGAGTACTATTCGATGATGGCAACGCGTTCGGTTTTTGCCGACAGTATCGCCGTGTTTCTCTTGATTTCTGCATATTGGCACATCCGACGACCAAACCAGACAGAGCTTTGGATGAGCAAACCCCATACCGTTCGCGTTGTAGGGGGATTTCTGTTGCTGTTGGCTATACCTTGTCTTTTCTGGAGAGGTTGGTTCTTTGGAACGCTCGCCGTGTTCCTCGTAGTTTCCGGGGTTTGGAGATTCTGCTTTCCCGAGCATTCGATCCGAGCCCAACGCAGAGCGTATCCGAGGTGGGTGCATGGTTGTCTTCTGTTGGGTGGTGCGATTGCAATTTGGGCGCTCAAACCCTGACATCCCCGGTTAGTCTCAGCATTGCCTGTTTCCGAATTGCTGTATCCGAGAAGCTCGGGTAGAGCGCTGCTTTAGCGCCACGGGCGTGAAGGCCCGCACTGATCGAGCTTGTGGAGCGAGAGGGACTGCCCCCATCGCTATTTCGTGCGCCCGCCTTCGATCTTCAACTCTGCGCTGGCGCCCGCCTGCGCCGCTGCCAGCCGCGCAGTCAGCACGCGGAAGGGTGAGCACGATACGTAGGTGAAGCCAAGCTGCGCGCAGAATTCAACCGACGACGGGTCGCCGCCATGCTCGCCGCAGATGCCGATCTTGATAGTCGGACGGGTCGCGCGGCCTTTCTCCACGCCAATTTTGACCAGCTGTCCCACGCCTTCGCGATCCAGCACGGCGAACGGGTCCTGCTTGAGGATGCCTTCGGCAAGATACGTCGGCAGGAATTTATTGATGTCGTCGCGCGAAAAGCCGAACGTGGTCTGGGTGAGATCGTTGGTGCCGAAGCTGAAGAACTCGGCGTCCTTCGCGATCTCATCGGCCACCAGACAGGCCCGCGGCAATTCGATCATTGTTCCCACCAGGTATTCGACCTTCTCCTCTTTCTCGGCGAAGACCTCGTCGGCGACACGGCGCACGATGGCCGACTGGTTGGCCATTTCCTTCAGCGTGCCGGTGAGCGGAATCATGACCTCCGGCTTCACCTTGACGCCTTCCTTCGCGACCTTGACGGCAGCCTCAAAGATGGCGCGTGCCTGCATCTCAGTGATTTCGGGATAGGTGATGCCGAGACGGCAGCCGCGATGGCCGAGCATGGGGTTGACTTCATGCAACTGCTCGACACGGCTCAACAACCTGCGCAGGTCCTTCAGCTTGGGCGATTTTGGCTTGGTTACTTCCAGCTTGCCGATCTCCACCATCAGGTCCTCGCGGCGTGGCAGGAACTCATGCAGCGGCGGATCGAGCGTGCGAATGGTCACTGCCAGGCCATCCATTGCGCGGAAGAGGCCGATGAAGTCATTGCGCTGCATGGGCAGCAGCTTGCGCAACGCGGTGCGACGGTCCTTCTCGTTGTTGGCGAGAATCATGGCGCGCATGTGCGGCAGGCGGTCTTCGGCGAAGAACATGTGTTCGGTGCGGCACAGCCCAATACCTTCCGCACCGAACGCGCGCGCCTGTAGCGCATCGCGCGGAATATCGGCGTTAGCGCGCACACCCATGCGGCGGAATGGCTCGGCCCATCCCATGAACTTCAGCAGTTCGGAATCGTCAGGGCGCGCCGGGACCGTGTTGAGCTTACCGTTGATGACACGGCCGGTACTGCCATCCAGCGAAATCCAGTCGCCATCTTTCAGGGTTTTGCCTTTGGCGTGAATCACGCGTGCCTTCTCGTCAACCTCGATGTCGCCGGCTCCGGCCACGCAGCATTTGCCCATGCCGCGCGTGACCACGGCAGCGTGGCTGGTCATGCCGCCGCGGGAGGTCAAAATGGCGGCCGCGACTTCCATGCCGCCGATATCTTCGGGCGTGGTTTCGCTGCGCACCAGAATCAGTTTCGCGCTCGAGTCCTTGTTGAATCTTTCTACGGCTTCCTCGGCGCTAAAGATAATCTGCCCGACTGCGGCTCCCGGCGATGCGGGCAATCCAGTCGCGAGCACCTCAACATCCTTGCCCTTCTCGTCGAGACTCGGAACCAGGAAGTCGTAAAGCTGGTTGGGCTCGACACGGAAGATTGCTTCCTCCTTTGTGATCAGCCCCTCTTCCACCATGTGAATGGCGACACGCACTGCGGCGCGGCCGGTGCGCTTGCCATTGCGGGTTTGGAGCATGTACAAGCGTCCATCCTGGATGGTGAACTCGAAGTCCTGCATGTCGCGGTAATGCTTCTCCAGCCGCGTGGTGATTTCGCGGAGCTGGTTGTAAACCTCGGGCTGGATCTTTTCCAGTTCGGAGATATGTACCGGCGTGCGAATGCCGGCGACCACGTCTTCGCCCTGCGCGTTCATCAGAAATTCGCCATAGAACTCCTTCACGCCCGTCGCCGGATTGCGGGTGAAGCCGACGCCGGTGCCGCTGGTCTCGCCGAGGTTTCCGAACACCATGGCCTGCACGTTGACCGCGGTCCCGAGCATGTCATCAATGTTGTTGATGCGGCGGTAGGTCTTGGCGCGCTCGTTCAGCCAGGAGCGGAACACAGCGTCGCGCGCCATCACCAGCTGCTCGTGCGGGTCCTGCGGGAACTCGCGCTTGGTGTGCTTGACCACGACCTTCTTATAGTCGGCGATGACTTCCTGCAATGCCTTGGCGTCGAGGTCAGTGTCAAGCTTGGCCTTCTTCTGCTTTTTCTTGCCGTCGAAAACCTCTTCGAATGCGTGCTTGGGAATATCGAGGACCACCGAGCCGAACATCTGAATCAGGCGGCGATAGGAGTCGTAGGCGAAACGCGGATTGTTGCTGCGCTTGGCGAGGCCCTCGACAGATTTGTCGTTCAGCCCGAGGTTGAGGATGGTATCCATCATGCCGGGCATGGAGAACTTCGCGCCTGAGCGCACGCTGACCAGCAGCGGATTGTCGGCGCCGCCCAGCTTCTGCCCCTGCAACTGTTCCAGCCGTCGCAAGGCTTCATCCATCTGATGATTGACTTCAGCGGAGGTCGTGCCGCTGCGCATGTACTCGCGGCAGGCTTCGGTCTGGATGGTGAAACCCGGAGGAACCGGCAGACCGGCGTTGGTCATCTCGGCGAGGCCGGCGCCTTTGCCGCCCAACTCCTCTTTCATCTTGCCATGGCCTTCGGCATGTCCCTCGCCGAAGAAGTAAACGTATTTCACGGTTGCGGCGTTGGCTGCCGCCGTCGGTTCAATCTCAGTTGCGTGAGTGCTCATGATGACGTCCTTTAGAGGTTAGAAATGTGCCGTCCCTGAAGGGACTCGGATTATTTGTGACGCCTACCCAGGGCTTACGCCCTGGGCTAAGCTCTTTCGCCCCGTTCGGGGCTCGGTTTGCCGCTTTCGGTAACGATCTCGCTGAAATCGGCGATGGTAGAAAATTCGTTCAATAGGTTTTGCAGCAGCGCCAGACGATTGGCGCGCACGCGCTCATCGTCAACCATCACCATGACCTTGTCGAAGAAGAGATCGATGTCAGGCCGTAACGTGGAAAGCTGAATCAGCGCGTCGGTGTAATCTTTTTCCAGGTACGCCTTCTTGAACCGGGGAGCGAGCAGTTCCGCACGTCCCGCCAATAGCTTCTCCTCATGCGGACAATCCGGCAAATTGGTAAACCGCTCAGCGGGCACGATCTTTTTTTCGTTCGCTTGCCTAATGATGTTGTTGATCCGCTTGAAAGCCGCCGCGACCGGTTCAAAATCCGGGAGGCCGCGCACCTTCGATACTGCTTCCGCCCGCACAATCGCGTCCACTACGTCGTCACTGCCTGCGGCAAGCAGTGCATTCACTACGTCATAAGCGAAGCCGCGGGCTTCGCGCAGATAAAACTCCAGCCGCTCGCGCATGAAGGTTGCAACGGCCTCGTCGAACGTAACGTCTTTGGCGAAGCGGGCCTCTGCTTCGGAACCAGCGTACTCCGCACGCGCGTCGGAGAACAACTTCGCGATCGGCAACGGCAGCTTATGCTCGGCGATAATCTTCACGATCCCGTTGGCCGCGCGGCGCAGCGCGAACGGATCTTTCGAGCCCGTCGGCTGAAGGCCGAGCGCGAACATTCCGGCGATGCTGTCAGCCTTGTCGGCAATCGCCAGGATCGCTCCTTCCAGCGTTCGAGGTGTGCGGTCCTCCATCGACTCCGGCTTGTACTGGTCGTAGATTGCATCGCCGATCGCTTCAGCGGTGGCGGCGGGCAGTATCGGGTCGAGTTGCTGGACCTTGGCGTACAAGCCGCCCACGATTCCTTGCAACTCCGTGAACTCCTTCACGAGCTCGGTCGTGAGGTCGGTCTTCGCCAGCAGCGCAGCCTTGTGAACAACGCCCGACCGCACCGATATGCCTGCGCTCTTAAGAGCCTCGGAGATCAAGCTGGCCAGCTTCTGCACGCGGCGTGTTTTGTCGAAATAGCTGCCGAGATCCTTCTGGAAAGTGACGGACTTCAGCATGTCCACGCGCTGGCGCAGGGGAATTTTCTGGTCCGTCTCCCAGAAGAACCGTGCATCATTGAAGCGGGCTCGCAGCACGCGCTCGTTGCCGTGGCGAATCAGGCCGTCGGGATCGCCGTTGGTATTGAGCACGGCCAGAAAATGTGGCAGCAGCTTGCCGTTTTCGTCTTCGAGAGCGAAATATTTCTGGTGGTCGCGCATCACCGTGACCAGCACTTCGTCGGGCAGCGTGAGGAACTCCGGATCGAAGCTGCCGAGAACGACCGACGGAAACTCGGTCAGGTTTACGACGGTGTCGAGGAGCGCATTGTCGTCGCGCCAGCGCGCGCCAGATAGGGTTCGCGCCGCAGCGTCAAGCGCTTTGCGGATACGCTGCTCGCGTTCGGCGGCGCTGACCACAACCGAGCCACCAGCGAGCTTTTCAGAGTATTCCGACGGCCGTCCGATCTCCAGTGTCCCTGACGAAAGAATGCGATGGCCTTCGGTGGTATGTCCGGCGCGAATACCGGCGAACTCCAGCGGCACCACTGCACCGTCGAGCAGCGAGACCAGCCAGCGCACCGGCCGCACAAAGCGCTCCGCGGACTTGCTTCGCCAGTACATGCTCTTGGCCCAGTAAATCCCGGCGATCTCTTTCGGCAGCAACTCGGCGAGGATTTCCGCCGCGGACCGGCCTTTCTTCTGCACGGTCGCAGCGAGGTATTCACCCTTTGCAGTCGAAATCTTCTCCAGAGCGCTGACCGGGATATTCAACTTGCGCGCGAAGGCTTCCGCAGCGGCAGTCGGAGCGCCATCTTTGTAAGCGACCTTGAGCGAGGGCCCAGTGACCTGCTCGCGAACGTCGGGCTGTGATGCAGAAATTCCAGTGGTGACAACCGCCAGGCGACGGGGCGTGGAAAATGCCTGGACTGCTGGATTCTCCGCCAACCTTTCACGTTGCAGCAGATCACCTACGCGGCGAGCCAGTTCCTCACGAGCGCCGTCAATCATCCGTGCGGGAATTTCTTCAGTACCGATCTCGAGAAGGAAGTCAGGCATAAAAAGTAACTAGCAGCTAGCAATTAGCAAAAGCCAGAACATTTATTGTGGCGCAGTCACGAATACTCCGATGTGACCCGAGTCACATGCCAGCAGGAAACGCTACAGGTTTACGTCCTGCTCGCAGCCACGGGCTGCGCATCTACTGATGCGTCTGCCTCGATAGTGGCGCTTGCGTCATCAGCGCGCTGTTGATCGACGTACGCCTTTGCCACACCGACCGCAAGCGCACGTATGCGTGCGATCACGCCGACCCGCTCGGTTACGCTGATCGCTCCACGGGCGTCGAGGATGTTAAACAAGTGCGAACACTTCAAGCACAGATCGAAAGCAGCCAGCACCGGAAAACGCTTGCGTTCGGATTCATTGAGCTTCACGGCCGGCACTCCATCGGAGTTTCCGTCCTTGCCACGCTTCGGCTTTGCGGTGCCGGCGGCGTACTCGTCCAACAGCGCCTGGCACTCGGACTCGTACAACTCAAGGTGCTTCCCTGCTTTCTCCACGTCGGCGCGCTCAAAGTTATAGACGGAGAACTGCAACTCGTCCTGCAGCCGGATCTCGCCGTACTTCACCGCTCGCCCATCGGGACCGACTACCCACGTAATGTCGTAAATGCTGTCCACATCCTGGAGGAACGCCGCGATGCGCTCCAGCCCGTAGGTCAACTCGGCGGAAATGGGATCGAGGTCAATTCCGCCGCACTGCTGGAAGTAAGTGAACTGCGTAATCTCGAGTCCGTCGAGCATCACCTGCCAGCCGATGCCCCACGCGCCGAGTGTGGGCGACTCCCAGTTGTCCTCCTCGAACTTGATGTCGTGTTTGCGCAGGTCAATGCCTATCGCGGTGAGCGAGTCGAGGTACAACTCCTGCACATTCTGCGGGGGAGGCTTCAGGATAACCTGATACTGCATGTGCTTGAACAGGCGGTTGGGATTCTCGCCATAACGGCCGTCGGCTGGACGCCGCGAGGGCTGCACGTAGCCCACGCGATACGGCTGGGGGCCAAGCACGCGCAGGAAGGTTTCTGGCGCCATGGTTCCCGCGCCAACCTCGACGTCGTAAGGCTGCTGAAGCACACAACCGTGCTCCGCCCAGAAAGTCTGTAGGCGAAGCACCAGTTCCTGAAAAGTCAGCGGCTTTTGCGAAGAGGGCAAGATTCGTTCCTGAGATCAATCGGCGGGGCTAAAGCCCCTTGCTCATTCTGCCGTCCCTGAAGGGACTTTGTTCCGTTTTCCGCTTTACCCAGCACTCCGCCTTCGGCTGCGTGCTGGGCTAGACTGAGCCGCGCCTACGGCGCTAGTTCGGCAACGATTCCAGCGGCGTCGCCTTCCTCCATATTCCCGCCGTCATTTTCAATCGAGGAGGAATACTTCAGAAATATGGGGCGCCGAGAAGTGCCCACTCAATCCTACAACTTCGCCAGCATCGTGGCCGTTACCAGCTTCCTCTCGATGTGGCGCTCCAGAATCTGCACCAGAAACTTCCGCAGGTCCGCGTACTGACTCGCCGTCCACGGCTCGGCGGCAAAGCTCTCCACCGGAGAGCGAAACATCTGCGCTGCCAGGGCCCGCGAATCGGCCGACAATTCGGACGACGCCAGCCGCTTGTGCTGCGGACACCTCAAGCCGTCAGCCAGCACATGATAGAACGCCCGGCTGCCGTTGAGCGCCGCTCCGCAGGCCAGGCATTCGCTCAACTCGGGAAGAAATCCCACCAGCCGCACCAGCCAGAGCTGAAAATACGTCAGCGGCATCCAGATCGATCCCGATCGCAACTGATGTAGCACTGAAATCGCCAGCCGGAAGATTGCATCGTTCGCCTCCCGGTCCGGCAACAACTCGTCCAGCGTTTCCGCGACGTGCTCCAAAGCCACGACGCGCGGATAATCCACCGTTGCCGACAGCGGCGACTCCAGGATGTCGCACGAATCAAGCCGCGCCAGCTCCTGCCCTTCGCGGTCGTCGTAATAGGCCCGCACCCACGTCAGCGGCTCCAGCGCGCCGCCAAAACGCCGCTTCGACCTCTTGGCCGAGCGCGCAACGCCCCTGATCTTGCCTTCCGCACGCGTGAACAACGTCACCAGCAGGTCAGCCTCGCGCAGCGGATAGGTTCGCAACACAATCGCTTCCGACTGCTTCAGTGACATGGAAATTCAACACGATGGGCCGCCAAAAGTTGATTCTATCGTATTCCGGTGTGCAAAGATGTCTCTGGCGCTTTTGAGCAGCAATTGTCGGGCTGGCCCGTGGACCCTCCTTTAGTGAGCTTAAAGATGGAATGTACTACAGTGCGTTTCTCAAGGCATGCGATAGAACGCATGTTTCAACGTAGCATTTCCCCTGATGAGATTCTTGAGTGCATTCGATCCGGCGACATCATCGCGAATTATCTTGATGACTCGCCCTATCCCAGCGCACTACTATTGAAATTCACGCAGGGCGCCCCGCTTCACGTACTCGTTGGGCGGGATCAGGAAAATGGAAACTGTTACGTGGTGACGGTGTATCGGCCCGACCCTGAGCTATGGGGCAGTGACTTCAAAACGAGGAGGGAACCGTGACGTGCGTTCTTTGCAAGAATGGTGAGACCCGTCCGGGCAGGGTGACGGTTACGTTGGAGCGCGGGAAGACGGTGGTGGTTGTGCGCGATGTGCCCGCCGATGTCTGCGAAAACTGTGGCGAGTACTACCTCGATAGCTCGGTCGCGCAGGAAGTGTACCAGCGCGCAGAGGCCGCCGTTGCACGCAACGCCGAGGTGGAAATCCTGCACTACGCGGCGTAGCCGCCTGCCCACACTCCTTGAGCGGGTGCTTCCCACGAACTTGGACAAGACCCACTCAAGCAAAAGACGCTTGAGTTGATAAATAAGAGCGAAGGCTCGCGTTCTGTCCTCGGTGGTCTACCCTACAATGCGCTCATACTCGACAGGAATTCACTGTTCGAGCGGGTCTTGGCCAGCTTTTCAATTAGCAGCTCCATGGCTTCCACCGGCGAGAGCGGGTTCAGAACCTTGCGCAGCACCCAGATGCGCGCCAGATCTTCCTTGGGAATCAGCAGCTCTTCCTTACGCGTGCCTGACCGCTGAATGTCGATGGCCGGGAAGGTGCGCTTGTCCACCAGTTTGCGGTCGAGAATGATTTCCATGTTGCCGGTGCCCTTGAACTCTTCGAAGATGACGTCGTCCATGCGCGAGCCCGTCTCGATAAGCGCCGTCGCGATGATGGTGAGCGAGCCACCTTCCTCGATGTTGCGGGCCGCGCCGAAGAACCGCTTCGGACGCTGCAAGGCGTTGGAATCGACACCGCCGGACAGCACCTTGCCCGATGGCGGAACAATCGTGTTATAGGCGCGTGCCAGACGGGTGATGGAGTCGAGCAGGATCACGACGTCCCGCTTGTGCTCGACCAGGCGCTTGGCCTTCTCGATGACCATCTCGGCCACTTGCACGTGACGCGCTGCCGGCTCGTCAAAGGTGGACGAGATGACCTCGCCCTTCACCGAGCGCTGCATGTCGGTGACTTCTTCCGGACGCTCATCGATCAGCAGAACAATCAACACCACTTCGGGGTGATTGGTGGTGACCGAGTTGGCCAGACTCTGCAACAGCATGGTCTTGCCAGTCCGAGGGGGCGCCACGATCAGGCCGCGCTGCCCTTTGCCGACCGGAGTCAGCAGGTCCATCACACGGGCGCTGATGTTCTCGCGGACGGTTTCCAGCTTGATGCGCTCCTGCGGATAGAGCGGCGTGAGGTTGTCGAAGAGGATCTTGTTGCGTGCCTCTTCCGGCGACTCGAAGTTGACCGCCTCAATCTTGACCAGCGCGAAGTACTTCTCGCCTTCGTGCGGAGGACGCACCTGCCCGCTGATGGTGTCGCCGGTCTTCAGGTCGAACTTACGGATCTGCGATGGCGAAACATAAATGTCGTCAGGGCCGGGAAGGTAGTTGTAATCGGGTGAGCGCAGGAAGCCGTAACCGTCAGGCAGGATTTCCAGCACGCCTTCGGCGAAGATATGGCCTTCTTTTTCGCTCTGGGCCTGAAGGATCTTGAAGATGAGGTCCTGCTTGCGCAGGCCGCTGGCGCCGGGCAGCTCGAGGGTCCGAGCTATGCGGGTCAACTCGGTGATGTTTTTTTCTTTTAATTCTGAGATTGTCATGTTTACCTACGGGGAATTTTGCAGAAGGAAGGGCCGGAAGATCCTGCGGAAAACGCGCCAAAGGCGCGGCGCGCCTAAGCTGCGCGCCGCTGCGCTTCGGAAGCGGTCTCAGGTTCGACGATTACATCCTGCCGTTCGGAATCGGCAATACGGTTCAACACTTCGTTGGTGGTGTCCTGAATGCGCGTGTTGGGCT
>Ga0074046_10000767_pt1 | contig 29571 bp, 24 predicted proteins | sample BogForMeECP23OM3_FD_94441 | JGI IMG/M metagenome (GOLD analysis project Ga0074046, IMG submission 94441) | Bog forest soil microbial communities from Calvert Island, British Columbia, Canada - Bog Forest MetaG ECP23OM3 | ecosystem: Environmental > Terrestrial > Soil > Wetlands ... | reverse complement strand
TCCGAAACCCCAGGCCTTCAAGGATTTTTTCCGCTCTTGCTTCAAAGTCGTATCCAACCAGGTGCTCGACCCGTTCGAGCGCCATGGCGTGTTTCGTTGCAAGGGCGCTCAGAACCTGAGTGTCCTTTTCGCGATCCAGCTCCAGTTGGATGGACTCCAGTTCGGCCCGCAGCTCTTGTGCATCCTCATGGACGTCCGTGGCGCGGGCCAGAACGGATTTGCCGTGCGCCGGAACCATTTCCTGCGGAAGATGTCCGATTCGAAGACCCCTGGTTTTGGCGATACTGCCCGAATCGGGTTCAATAACGCCAAGCAATATCTGGAACAGAGTGGATTTCCCGGAGCCGTTGGGACCTATAAGGCCGATCCTCCGGCCTGGATGCACGTGCAGGAACACCCCATGAAAAAGCTCCCTCTTTCCCAGATATTTCGAGACGTCATTTACGGTCAGCAACAAAACGACTCCTAAAGGTGCAAACTGGCTTCGGCCGATTCTATTTTAACTTTAAAGCGCGGAAATTTCATTCAGGCTTAATTGCCGTGAAACTTTCCTGCATTGCCATTCTTATCAGGAAGCCGCTGTGGTTTGAAATGAAAAGAATTCTCAGAAGCGTGAAAAAATGCTAAACAGCTCACTTGATTATGAAGTCTTCCGGGAGCGTTAGTAACTTGGTCAATATGGAATCCAACTCCGAACCGGACCTCCAGGCAGTAATATTCGACTGCGACGGCATTCTAGTGAATACCGAGCCGCTGCATTACAGGGCCTTCCAGGAGGTGCTCGCCCCTCTGGGGCTGGGACATGATTTCGAGAGTTACCTGGAGCATTTCGTAGGTTTTGACGACCGGGACGCCTTTATCTACGCCTTCAGAGAAGCAGGGTTGTATCTTTCCCCGATGACTCTGGACAGGCTTATGGAAGCGAAGGCCCTAGCCCTGCGGGACCTCATCGCACAGGGTGTCCCCAGTTTTCCCGGAGTAGTTGAACTGGTAAAGGAACTGATGGACAGAGGGGTCCTGATGGCTGTAGCCTCAGGGGCGCTCCGGCATGAAATCGACGCTTTCATGGCATGTCTCGGCCTGAACGGAGTGTTTCACGCAATTGTGGCTGCAGACGAAGTAAAGAAGAGCAAGCCCGACCCGGAGACCTATCTTCTTGCCATAGAGCGGCTGAGGCAGGTCCAGGGATCGAGGCGCCTTGACCCGGTGAATTGCATTGCAATAGAAGATACCCCTGCAGGCATCCGCTCGGCCAAATCGGCGGGGCTTCTGGTCATTGCCGTTACAAACTCGTTTTCAGTACCTGAACTTACTGAGGCTGACAAGGTGATCGACTCTCTTAGGGAACTTAGCTTCCCGCAAATGGTAAAGCTGCTGAAACGGAGGCGTCAGGCGCAACCATGAAACGAATAAGCACCCTTTTCATACTTCTTGTGTTATTTATTGCCTCCACAGCTCGTGGCGAGGTTGTCCGCAACGACCTGCCCCAGCCTTTGACCGCAGAAGCCGCAGTCCAATATGCGCTGGCGCACAACACGGCCTACAGGGCCGCTTTCGAGGACGTCTCGGTGGCCGGCGAAAAGGTCTCCCAGGCTAAAGCCGACTTCTTTCCGAAGCTCGACGGGTCCTATGCAGTTACACAGCTCGCCGATCACCCTTTCGCCTCGATACCCGAATTGAAGTTTTACAGGCTCCCGTTTTCGATACAAACCATCAACAGGTGGCAGGTCGATCTGGTGCAGCCTCTGTTTACCGGGTTTGGACTGGAGTCCCAGTACAAGGCAAGCAAGGTTGGCCTGAAGATATCTCAATACCAGCTCGAGGAAGCCCGCCTCAACCTGGTACGCGACGTTCAGATCGCATACCTCCAGACGCTCCTTGGGCAAAGACTCGTTGAAGTAGCGCGTGATAATGTGGCAAGCCTGGAAGTGCAGAAAAAGAACGCCGAGGCCAATTACCAGCAGGGAGTCACCGCTCGGAACGATATCCTCAAAGCCGATGTCGCCCTGTCTGAAGCGGTGCAGCAGGAGAGAAGCACCGTCAAGCAATTAATTGTCCTTCGCTCGAACCTGAATCAGCTTCTGGACCTCGACCTGCAGGAAAAAGTCGAACTCTCGGGAATCGAGGAAAAAACCTACCAGGTCCCCGATCTGCATCAGCTATATTCGGCTGCCGAGGAGAAAAGACCCGAATACCTGGCCGTCAAAGCCTCGATTGAGCAGGCCGAATACTCAAAAACAGCGGCCCGCAGCCGCTATTATCCTCGTATCTCCGCTTTTGCCCAATATTACCGGGAAGGCGAAAATTTCGCGGCCGATAAAAATCCATTCGCAAACAGTGAAAACGCAGCCGTGGGCGTAAGAGTGGACTGGAATTTTTTTGAGGGGGGCAAGACAAGAGCTTCCGAACTCGAATGGGAGTATCGCCTGAGAGGGATCGAGCACAGACGCGACGACCTCCTTCAGAAGATCCGCCTCCAGGTGGAAGACGCCTTCGAACAGTTAAAGGTGGCCAAAGCAAACATCGACACTACCAGGGTCGCTGTCCAGCAGGCGGAAGAAAACGACCGGATCACTACTCTCCAGTACAAGGAGCAGGTCGCGATATTCCTGGAGGTTTTGAACGCCCAGGTATTTCTGGCCCAGACGCGTGCGGATTTTTATCAGGCCCTCTATGGGTACGAAATTGCCAAGGCTGAACTGGAGCGGGCAATTGGCGAACCTATAAATTAAGAATTTTAAACCTCCGAGAGGCTTTCAAGGCGATCAATATGGCAAAAGATGAAATAGCCGGTCTCGAGCGCCCAAACAATAATACAAGGAACCGCCGGATTAAGATTGGAGCATTTACCGTTCTGGTTTTGGCGGTTGTGGTGGGTACGTACTGGTGGGTTTTCATGAGAAATTACGTGTCTACCGACGACGCTTATGCCAGGGCGGACAGCTCGATTGTGAGCGTGCGAGTTCCCGGAAATATCCTCAAGGTGTTAGTGGACAACGATTTTGCGGTCCAGACCGGACAACCCCTCGTCGAACTGGACCCAGCCGATTACAAGGTTGCGGTAGATAAGGCAAAGGCGGCACTCGACCAGGATGAGGCCGAACTCAAATCTGCAGAAATAATGGTGCCGCCTGTAAATATCCAGACATCCTCCCATGTGGAGGGCTCAGAAGCTGCACTCAAGGCTGCCCAGGACACAGAGGCTCAAACCAGGCACAATATCGAACAATTAAGGAACAGCCGCGCCGCCGCCGCGGCCGATTTAGCCCAAGCCGAGCGCGATTATAAACGCTTCGAAAATCTTTCGGCTTCCGGCGCTGGCACCCAACGCCAGAGCGAGCAGGCCCAGACGGGGTATGACAAGGCGAAGGCCCAACTACGAGCAGTAGATGCCCAGATAGCCGCCTTAGAGTCGGCTTTTTCGGCCGCCTCTCAACAGGTGGCTCGAGCCAGGGCTCAGCTTCAGACCGCAAGAAGCGAGCGGGCCAACGTAGATGTCCAGTTCCACAAAGTTGAGGCTCTCAAAGCTAAACGCGACAAATCAATGGCCGACCTCGAGGCAGCCCGGCTAAATCTGTCCTATTGCGAGATTGGGGCGTCGATTGACGGCTATATTGCCCAAAAAAATATTCAGGTTGGCGACCGGGTTCAGCCCGGACAGGCCCTGATGGCCGTTGTCCCTCTCGGCAGGATTTACATTGAGGCCAATTTCAAGGAAACACAGCTCACCGACGTTCGTTTAGGACAGCCTGCCTCGATATCGGCCGATATCTATCCCGGATACGCGTACACGGGGAAGGTGGCCGGAATCCGGGCAGGGACCGGCGCAGCTTTTTCCCTCATTCCACCTGAGAATGCCACCGGGAACTGGATCAAAGTCGTTCAGCGGATTCCGGTAAGAATCGAGCTGGACCAACCTCCGCCGCAAGACCGTCCGCTGAGGGTCGGGGCGTCTCTGGATGTAACCATAAATGTGGCGGACAGGAGCGGTCCGTATCTGCTGCAACCCACCCCCACCCAGGCTCTCTCGTCAACATCACAAAAGCCATGAACCCTCAGCTCGCAGAAAGTCCAAGGGTCAATAAATGGATTGTGGCCCTCTCGGTCATGCTCCCGACCTTCATCGAGGTGATGGATACGAGCGTCGTTAACGTCTCCCTTCCCCACATTCAGGGGAGCATGAACGCGGGGGTGGACGAAGTTACCTGGGTACTTACATCCTATCTTGTCTCAAACGCCATCATAATCCCCATTACCGGCTGGCTGGCCGGCGTTTTCGGGAGGAAGCGCTATCTGATATTTTCCCTTTTACTTTTCACGGCCAGCTCGATTCTTTGCGGCGCTGCGCCATCTCTTAACATGCTCATAATTGCGCGGGTCCTGCAAGGTCTCGGTGGAGGCGGGCTCCAGCCGCTTTCTCAGGCAATTTTGCTCGAAACCTTCCCGCGGCGCGAACACGGTATAGCAATGGCCGCTTTCGGAATGGGCGTGGTGATGGCCCCCATAGTTGGACCGGTGATCGGCGGGTGGATAACCGATGAATGGTCCTGGCGATGGGTTTTCTATATCAACCTGCCGGCCGGAGCACTCGCCGTCTTCATGACCACTCTTTTCATCCACGATCCGGCCTACATAAAGCGGGAAGTGTTCCGCATCGACAGATGGGGCCTTTTCTTGCTTACACTTGGCCTTGGCGCCCTTCAAATCGTCCTGGATAAAGGGGAGCGCGAGGACTGGCTTCAGTCTAATTTCATTCTCATACTATCAATCACGGCTGCGCTGGCTTTGACTCTTTTCATTATCGTCGAGCTGCACACCGAACATCCCGTTGTCGATCTCAGGATTTTCAGGGACAGGAGTTTCAGCGCCGGAACCCTAATTATGTTCCTGGGCTTTTTCTGTCTATTCGGGAGCTTCGTTCTGCTGCCCCTCTACGCCCAGCAGCTAATGGGATACACGGCGTTTTGGGCCGGACTGGTCCTGGGCCCGGGAGGTATATCGAGCTTTCTTATAATGCCTATTGCAGGCATTTTGATGAGAAAGGGAGTCAAACCATGGCTCCTCCTGATGGTAGGTCTCGGCACTTCGTCTTATGCATTATTGATGATGTCGAATTTCAACCTCCAGGGGGACTTTTACTCGATAGCCCTGCCTCGGCTGGTCCAGGGTTTTGGCCTTGGGCTGTTTTTTGTTCCCCTGTCCACAGCAGCTTATGTTAACGTCCCGGTGGAGCAGATGGGCAACGCATCCGGAGTTTTCAACCTCGTGAGAAACCTGGGGGGCAGTTTCGGAGTCGCCTTCAGCGCCACGATCCTCTCGCAGCGCACTCAAGTCCACCAGACCTTTCTTTCTGAAAGAATTACTCCTTACAATCCCGCCTTCCGGGAGGCCTATCAGCGGACCCACGATTTTCTCCAGATGAATCATTCGGCGGCCGCTCCATCAACGGGAGGACTTGCACTCCTGTACCAGGAGATTTTGCGTCAGGCGAGCATGCTTTCGTTCAACGACACTTTTTATTTGCTTTCCATCGCGTCAGCTATTCTCATTCCGATTACTTTATTACTGAGAAAGGGGCGCTCCGGGGCTGCTTCATCTGGAGCAGGCATGCACTGACCCGGGCGCGGATTGTTTGTCTCAACAGATTTGGAGGAAACCAGTTGCAGATGGTACCCGCAAGCGAGATTGCAAACAGGATTGTCGCGCTGCAGGCGCTGCTGAGGAAAAATGGAGTCGATGCCGCAGTAATACGGCAAAATGCCGATCTGTTCTACTTCACAGGCACGGTTCAGGATTCTCACCTCATTGTGCCTTCTTCCGGGAACCCCGTCTTCCTTGTGCGGCGAAGCCTTGAGCGGGCTGAGGCGGAATCGCCTCTGCGTCCCATAATCCAGATGAAGAGCCTGGTTCAAGTGCGCGAAGCCGCCTTTGAAGCATGCGGGACCAGCGAACCCAAAACAATCGGTTTCGAACTGGACGTACTGCCGGCCAACGCATTTTTCATCTACGACGAAAAGATCTTTCCCAAACAGCAGATCGTTGACATAAGCGGCCCCATACGTCAGGTACGCACGATAAAATCGTCCTGGGAGATCCGCATAATGCGGGATGCAGCCGCCATATCGAAACTGGTAGCTGAATCGGTCCCGCTTCTTCTCAGGCCGGGAATGACCGAATTCGAACTATGCGCTGAGCTGGAGGCCGTCTCACGCAAGGCCGGCGATTCAAGAATGATTCGCTTAAGGGCCTTCAACCTGGAGATGGTTTTCGGACATGTCCTGTCGGGATCGAATGCCGCAGTACCTTCCTATACCGATGCGCCTACGGGAGGCCCGGGCATTTCGCCGGCATTCGGACAAGGCGCCGGAGACAAAAAAATAACCGCTGGTGAAATCGTGAGCGTCGATACAATGATTATTTGGAACGGGTATGCAAATGACCAAACCAGGAATTTCTGCATCGGCCCGCCTCCTCCCAGGCTCGCAGGCGCTTACGAATTCGTTCAGTCGGTGCATGCCCGTTTCAGGAATCTGGCGCGTCCGGGCGCCGTCACGGGCGAACTCTATGAGGCCGTATGGCAGTGGGCTCGAGAAGCTGGATGGGCCACGTGGTTCATGGGCTGCTCAGACCCAAGGGTCAGCTTTGTGGCACACGGGTTAGGCGTTGAGGTCGACGAATTTCCATTTATCGCCCAGGGGCAGAAATTGGAGCTTCAGCAGGGGATGGTTTTCGCATTCGAACCCAAGGTAATAATTCCCGACGAAGGGATTGCCGGACTCGAAAATACCTACCTTGTCACAAGCGATGGCATTGAATCTCTTAATACAGCCACCGAAGAACTGGTGATAGTATGAGCGGAGGGTGAAATGAGCGAGGATCTGGACCGTAATCTGGACTTATGGAAAAGCCAACTCGAAAAAGCGTGGCTCAGAATTCCCAAACCCTTCCGCAACGATCGAGCCGTTCACAGAACGCTTCAATGCCATCTATACAGGATGCTGCACGAACTCGGCTTCAGTACTGTGGCCGACTACATGCCTCCACGAATCGCCGACCGGCCGGTTGACATTATAGCCGTGAACGAAAGGAACGAAATAGTTTACGCCCTATGCCTGGACACTCTGGTTACCTTGGCGGCGGTCAAAAGCCTCAACAGTTTCGCAGCAGTGAACAAAGTTATTTTCACAACGGGTATGCTTGAGAAGAAAGTAAAGGAAAGCAGGTTTTTTCTGAATGAAGAGATAAAGCACATTCATTTGAAGCCGTTTGACCATTAAGGAATGGCATTCTATTTTCTCACTGATTCACCTCTCCAAAATGGATGACCACTATCTCGTACTCTTCAAAGAGCCTTTTGACCTTCGCGGAAACGAGCAGTTCTTTCTCCCTTGCCCGGGAACTGAGCAGCCGTGACTTGCGGCGGACAAGATCCGCGTCCACTATGCCCGGATGAGTCATTAACTCGCTTAGGCCCGGCTTCAGCATCCGGCAGATGCGCCGAATTATTTTCTCGTTGATGAACCCGGTGGGAGAAATGCCATATAACCCGGCAGGAGTTTTAATCCCAGCCTTGCGAATTCGCGACCTGAAAATCGGTCGAGCAATAATGCTTGAGTGAGCCACAGCAAACTGTTTGACGAATTTGGCCCGCTGGCCCTTTTCCAGATCAGGCAAAAACCTCCACGCGCCCTCGGCTTCGAAAGGTGCACGCATCCATTTCACCGAAAAACGTTCCGCTATTTCGATAATAACATCGAGCACCGTTGGAATGATATGAACATGCTTATGGCTGTCGAAATGCGTAGGGGTGATTCCGGAATCAAAAACTCTCTCAGCCTGGGCAAAAAGCTCTGTTCTGATCACATCCCTCAGCGTCTTCCGCGCCGCGATTTTTTTCAGCAGTTCGCCAGGCCCTGAGGGCAGAAAACCCTCCGGACCGATAAGGCCGGAAAGTTTCTCTGTAGGCAACAACGGCTTTAAACCAGTGAGGACAAAATGAATTCCCGTCCCGAACCCCTCCCGCTCTTTGACAATTCTTACTGCGTCATCGAAAGCCTCTCCATTGGCCATTAAGCTGGCGCTTCGAAGCAGTCCGGCATCGGCGCATTCGGATACGGCAAGGTTAATCCCTCTGGTTAATCCGAAATCGTCAGCATTAATAATTAACAGTCGCCGCATAATCTACCTCGGTCGGCAGCCTCTCTGCATTCATTAAGCACCTCACCAGGAACAAGGCTCGCTACCAGAGATGGAGGCCGATGTCAATTTTTTCAAAGCATGGTTTCAAATTCGGCACTTTACGGGTTTGGAACCTCTCAATTTAAGCAGAATACGGCGACTCCACAGCGCAATACTGCCGAAATGACGCTCAGGCCTTACATACCAAGGTCGCGAGACTTCACTTTTTAGCATTCGTCCCGAAAAGGCGCTCCGCAGCAGCCCACCGCAAATGATAGACCCCACCCTGGATTTGCGCCCCACCTAAAATCACACATTACAGCGCCTTTCTCACTTGTGCTTTTTGTCTGGATCGTGTCCATCCGGAAACCCCGAACGGATTCCAAGCCCTGCGAGGCTTCCGATTGGGGATTGAACGCCCTGATCGGCGCCGGCGAGGGCTGCGGAATTGAGCGGGTGCGCTTTGGATCGGCCCAGCGTTTCACCCGCTCGTTCTATGGAATGTCGGTTTAACCGTGTCCATCTACGCGCCTTGGAAAGTTGCGGGGCGTTTGAACCGGCCGGGCTCAAATCGAGCCGGAATGATTATGCACAACGATCAGGGCCTGCGGTGCCTGCGATACGCCGCCATATCACCCCATGGTCGTTCGGCATCTAATTATGGTAAACTGCGACATTGAATTGGCATTTCTCCGACATGCCTTTCCTTGCTACTGAGCTGGACTTTGTTAAGTCTATCTCAGTAGGTTCTTTCCGCCCTTGTCTCGTGCTGATGGTCCAAATCACCCCCGCTCCTCGCCTGCGGCTTGACCCCCACTCTTCGAAATTGAAAAGCAACTTAAGGATTAATTCTTTAAATCAGACGGCAAGTACTGTATAAAAGCTTGCTTATAATCTGAAATTGATTCCAGTCCACGAAGGTTGCGCGATGACTAAAAAAGCCGTTCTGGAAAGTCGTTCTTTACTAGTGCTCCTTTGTTTTTTTATCATCGCGTTGAGCTTTGGGGCCTCTCAAGGCGCCGAACCGAGGGTCTTCAGTCTGGATGAACTTATCGAAATGGCCCTGGCAACCAGCCCTGAGATAAAAATGGCCGAACAGGACATCCTGGCGGCCAAGAGCGAATATAATGAGGCGAAGGGCGGCCAGCTTCCACAGTTTGATCTTATGGCAATTACCGGTCCGGTCGAAAACGCTCGATTCCCCACGGTCATAGTGTCAGGTCCCAACGCCGGTACGATCGTTCAGCATGATGCAGGAATGTGGGATGTCGGTATTTTCGGAAGTCTCGATTTTACCATCTCACAGCCCCTTTATACCTTTGGGAAGATATCCAACCGCAAGGATGCCGCCGCATTAGGGGTCGAAGCTCAGACAGCCGCCAGGCAAGAGCGGCAAAACAAGATCGTTCTGAACGTCAAAGAGCTTTACTACGCATATCTTATAGCGTTACAGGGCAAGAACGCCGCCAGGGATGCCGACGAGTATATAAATGACGCCGGCAGGCGCATCAAACGGTTAATCGAACTGAGAGCAAAAAATGTTGACCCCAGCGATCTTTACCGCATGGACGCCTTTGCAGCCGAGGTTAAGGCTTTTGCCGCCAAGGCCGAGTCAGGATCTCACATCGTCTATGCCGCTCTAGGAAAAGCAGTCGGATTGCCCGAAAATGAAGAATTCAGGATCAAAGAGACTGAGCTACCCAAAAATCCGGTGGACCTTGAACCTGAAGGGGAATACATCCAGCGTGCGCTCACAAATAGACCCGAGCTCCTCGAAGTGAAAAAAGGGGCCGAAGCTAAGAAAAAACTTACTGAGGCCGCCAAAGCCGACCTGTATCCCTCCTTTTTTGCCGCCGCCGTAGGATCGGTTGCCGGCGCACCCGGCCGCCAAGCATTCGATAATACATACATGATCGATGAATTCAATCATTCTTACGCCGGATTCTATGCCGGGGCTCAATGGCATCTGGATTTCGGTATCGGCAAGGGAAAGCTCGACAAAGCCAGGGCCGAGTATCAGAAGATGCGCAATACTCAGGAATTCGCCGAAAAAAACATCCCCGTCGAGGTGGTAAAATATTACCAGGAAGCTGTTGAAGCCCGCAAATCCTTCACGGCTTATGAGCAGGCGGTCCTTGGTTCACGCCGGTGGATCGTTGCGGCTTTTTCAAATTTCGATCTGGGAATCGGAACGGCCCGAGATATGTTCGATGCCATAGACCGTTATGGAAAAAACCAGGGTAATTATCTCGAGTCGTTGTACAATTACCACGTGTCGCTTGCGCGTTTAGATTACGCCATAGGTAAAAGGGATATGCCTTGAAAAACCTCCCGGGGAGGCGCATATTTAAGCTTTATATGAAAATTGTTACGGGTTTTCGGCCAAGACAGGAATGAATCTGCTCAGGAGATTTTCGAAAGACCTCGTGGCTTGGGTCCTCCCCAGGCCACGTTTTATTCTGGCTGCCGCATTCCTGAGCGTAATCGTCTCGCTCTGGCTTGCGGCTGTTCGGCTTGAAGTGCGCACCGACCAGCTTGAGCTCATCTCCCCCAGACATCCCCTTATAGCCAAATCGGAGATGTTGGACGAATTCAATTTTCACGGTAAAACCACCTTCGCGCTCGTCGTTCGAGGCCCTACACAGGACAGGGCCATTGAATTCATGAATGCCATAGTTTCAAAAATCCAGGCCGACCCCGAACATTTTCAAGACGTATTTTACAGAATCAATCCGGATGAGTTCAAGAAATGGCTGCTTTATTACCTCGATGAAGCCGAACTCGTCAGTATCAGGAACACGCTCGAACAGAACTCTGTGCTCGTCCACAAGATGGCCGATGACCCGGACCTGCTCAATTTTTTCAAACTCGTAAACCAGGATATGGCGTCCAGGATGCTCGGCGAGTTCTTTACCGGCTTTCTCGATGAGGAGCTGACTCCCGAAGGGGCCGATAAACACACCGAGCCGCTGGACCTCGAATTCCTGATAAAGGTTCTGGATGGGTTTTCACGATATCTTTCCGGAACGCCGAAGTACGTTTCCCCATGGTCCTCATTTTTCAAAAGCGGGGCATGGGACCTCGAAAAAGAGGGCTATCTTTGGGAAGGCAAAAAGAAGTTGCTGATAGCCGCGGTCATGCCCAACAAAGTTTCAGGACAGGTGAGCAAAACCTTGGGATCGCTTGGCCAACTTCGAAATTATATACATGAACTCAGGGCATCGGGCTTCAGTGACGTTGAGGCCGGGGTCACCGGGCAGGAGGCGCTTAACAACGATGAAATGACCACTGCAATGGCGGACATGGCCAAAGCGACCTGGGTATCGATGCTGGGGGTCATGCTGATAATGGTCCTGTTTCTAAGGGGCTTTCGCCATCCAGCGATAATCCTCATATCTCTTGCCGTGGGCCTGTGTTGGACATTTGGCTGGACCGCGGTTTTCATAGGTCATTTGAATATCCTTTCGATTGTCTTTGCGCCAATGCTCTGCGGTCTCGGGGTTGATTATGCGATCCACTGGTTTGCCAGATTTGAGGAGGAAAGGGACCTCGCTGACGGAACTCGCTCCGTTGTTATCAAGAGGGTCATGGATAAGTCCGGTCCCGCAATAATGCTTGCGGGCCTTAGCACGGCATTTTCCTTCCTTCCCTTTATTCTCACAGGCTTTCGCGGACTGATGGAACTCGGCATGATAACCGGGATGGGAATCCTTTTCATTATACTGGCCGACTTCACAGTTCTGCCCGCACTGAGTCACTATCTGGCTGCCGAAAAACCCCTGGTCAAAAGATCAGGCGGTCAGGCAAATAACAGGTATCTTCTGCGGCTCGGACCGAGAGGCGTGCGAACGGTGCTCGCAGCGGCCCTGATCTTCTGTATAGCTGGTTCCCTCAGCGCTTCACGTGTGCAGTTCGACCTGAATCCTCTGCGCCTCCAGTCCAAAAACGCCGAATCTGTCTATTGGGAAAAAGTCCTGGTCGAAAATTCTGATCACTCGATTCTTTCGGCGGCCGTCCTCACGAACTCCCCGGAAGAAGCGAGGAACGAGTCTGCAAAATTCAAAGCCCTGCGAACCGTTGCAGATGTAGATAACATCTTTACGCTCCTTCCTGACAACCAGGCAAAAAAAATACCGGTGTTGAGATCTATTGCTCTGCTGGTTCCCAACCTTAAACCTTCGATTCTACGTTTGGCCTCAGAGCAAGGCCATAGCAATTTAGATGGAACAGCAGGCACGAGCGCCATTTCATCCTACAAGGCCGAATTAATCGAGATTCTTCAGAGAATCAGGTTCAAGATGCAGGACCAACAGGCTGAGAAATGGGGAGCTTCAAAACCTCTCGTAGAACAAATGATAAGAGTCAAGGAATCGATAGACAAGATCGTCCAATCGCTCGAGGATTCACCTGCAGCGCCGGAGAGGCTTTCGGAATACCGCTGGCGTTTCAAGGAAGACATCGTGGCTCAGTGGACCCTGATCAAGGAGAGTTCTTCCGCTTCTCCAATGGGCATTCAGGATCTTCCTTCTCAACTGAGAGACCAGTTTCTTCAGGGGAACCAATACCTCATCAGGATTTATCCCAGGGAGTCGATCTGGGAAGAAGGAACGCTGACCCGCTTTGTCAAAGACATCCAATCAGTTAACCCTGAGGTCTTAGACGACCCGATTAATCTCTATGCCTTTGCGTCGGCCTTCAAGAAAGCGTCAATCAACGCTTCCATTTACGCACTGATCGCCATCTCGATGCTTCTGGCATTTACATTCCGAAGTTTGCGCCTTATGCTAATATCTCTTATCCCGCTTGTGGCCGGGACGGTCTGGACAGTGGGCATAATGGGAGCCGCAGGCTTCGATTTTAATCTTGCAAACAGCATATTCATGCCGCTCGTGGTCGGGGCGGGCGTAGAATACGGGGTAATAATTCTCCAGAGGTGGAAAGAGGGCCGCGTAGGGTATGGACGCCTTCCTTTCAGTACAGGCAAAGGGGTCATCCTGGCAGCCTTAACTACCACTATTGGCTTTGGCACGTTGATGATATCAAAACACAGGGGGATTTTCAGCCTGGGTTTTGTGGCGTGGGCCGGAAGCATCTGTGTTCTTATCGCTGCGCTGTTCATCCTGCCCGCAATTCTGTCTTTTATGCCAGCCCCGGTTGATTACAAGGAGGCTATAAATGATCGGCGTTAGGGTATGGAATTTTCTTTTCGCCTTCTTTTTGATCGTCATCGGGACCGCCGCGCCCCTGAAAGCGCAACCCGGTACTGCCGACCAGGTGCGCTCAGTGCTCGACAAGGCCATGGACATCCAGACTAAGCCCGAACTCCAGGGGACTGAACTCCGCAAAGAACGGGCTGCACTGATCAGGAAACTGATTTCAGAGAATTTCCTGACCGCAGAAATGGCCAGGGATTCGTTGCAAGGCTATTGGGAAAAGCTTTCAGCAAAACAGCGAGAACAGTACCAGACGCTTTTCACGGGTATTTTCACGGATTCCTATTCCAGGCGCGTTTTGGACTTCCTCAAAAGGGAGACAATTGAATATCCCGGGGAGACTCCCGAAGGTAACTACATAAAAGTGAGCACTATAATAATGCGAACCAATGAGCACATCCCGGTCGACTATATACTGGAGCGCAAAGGCCAGAAGTGGATGATCAGAGATGTGATAATCGATGGAGTTGGTACGGTCGAAACCTATCGTAATGGTTTCGGCGGATTCTTAAGGAATCATTCTTTCGATGCTCTTATTCAGAGGATGGCAATTCAGAAAAGAGTCGGAGAGGAACTTTGATCAGAATAACGCCGCCTGATTTGAATACGAGAGTTTTAGGGCCCTGGATCGCCGTTTTTATTTCCAAAAATTGGCTTTCTGTCAGATGCTTTCCACCTATTGTGCATCCATAAATACTGTTCGGGATACCTCCGGATTACTTCCTCCATTTTCAGGTTTATTTCCCTGGTGATTCGCACGATCTCGGAGCGCTCATCCGCTGTGTGCGGATCGGGCCAAATAGGGTCCGACACGAACCCTTCGAAAAAATAAGGATCATTCGTGCGGCACGCTGCGACAACGACAACCGGACGTCCGTGTCTGATTGCGAGCAGCGCCGGGGTCGGAGTAACTGTGGCGAATTCTCCGAAAAATTTAACCCTGAGCCCCCTGTTGGTGCTTTGGTCCGGAAGCAGTGCGACCGATTTCCCCTTCCGCAGTATACGTTCCAGCGAGAACATGGCGTTCTTTTTAGGAATCATGAGGTGCCCGCATGTGATGCGGCTGGAGAGAACGGCACGTTCGAGATAAGGATTGTCGAATGAACGAAAGACTATCCCAAGAGGAATGCCGATCAGAGCGCAGACATAGGGCAGCAGCTCCCAGTTGCCAAGGTGCGGAGTGACGAATATGCAGCCCCCGGTCTGGTCATGAATCATTTTTGCCTTCTGAAAAAGGTGTTCGAGATGCTCAGTCTTGTAACGACCATCCCGGACGGCCCTGTCGCCCTCAAAGCGAATGGGCGATCTTATTATTTCAATAGCCATGAGGAAAAAAACTTTGCAACTCTGGCGGGCAAGCTCACTTATCTCTTTTCCACTCATCTTGTCGCCGAAGGCGATCCTGATATTTTGCAGCGCTATTTCACGCCTTCGCGGCATTGCCGTGTAGAGCACGTATCCGAGAACTGCGCAAATTGCCCTGAGCGCCTTGACAGGAAGCGACCTTGCGATGGTAACGGCAGCATGAAAACCCAGGTATTCGACAATCTGGATAGCCTTGCTCTTCGCTCTTTTCCCCATGTTCAGCGCGCCCGGCCCTCGACCAGAACGCTTGAGCACTGGCCGATTATTCCATAACTAACAGATAGAAAGCTTCTGCCCCCGGCCTCCTTGGTCGAGGCTGAAATACCCATGCCATCGAAATCTGCATCGGTTTTTGAGAAGTTGAGCGTCCCCGGAACAATGCCTTCATTAATTGCTGCGATGCCAAGAATAACTTCACAGATGTCGCTTGCCGCGCCCATGTGCCCGAAATAAGCCTTAAGGGCGCAAACGGGGACCCTGTTTTTTTGTGTGCCCAGGATTTCAGCGATTGAGTTAAGCTCCGAGCGGTCCCCCTTGCGCGTCCCACTTCCGTGAGGGCATATAAAAGCGAGGTCCCCCGGATCAATGGCCCCTTCTTCCAGGGCGGCGTTAATGGAATTTTTTGAAATTCGCTCCGGAACGCTCAAGCCTTTACCCTGTGGGAACTCAATGCAGTTGCCGACCCCTTTTATTTCGGCCAGAATCCGGGCGCCTCGAGCCTTTGCCCGTTCGTTGTCCTCGATCAATATGGCAGCACCCCCCTCTCCGGGAATGAATCCATCCCGCGCCCGGTCAAGCGGCCTGAATGAAGCCGGACCTTGCCTGCACTTGGACAGGATTCCGAGTCCCTCCATTTCGTACATGGGGATTTCCGTGATCCAGCATCCACACCCCACGGCAATCGCCACATCCGCCTCTCCGGTACGAATCTTGCGCAAGGCAAGCTCCAAGGCGTGGGCGCCACAGGGTGAAAGGCTTGCAAGGCTCGTATTTGGACCCATAAACTCGAACGCAGCCGATAGAAAGCTGAAAAGATTGTTCGCAATGGATTCAAGCAGGAAAAATGGATTTACCTTGTCCATGGTGGATTTGTTGAGGACAGACAAATCCACTCCCTTTTCGGCGTGTTTTGTCACATCCTTTAGGGCAGGGTGCATGAACTCGTATCCGACCTGTGTAAGGTCCCCCGAAGCAACGAATAGAGACCTCCGCTCCCTGGGGATAGTGGACAGATCGATATTAGATTTCTCCACAGCCTCTCTTGCAGCTTCAAACCCAAGAACCGACCCGCGATTCAGGAAGCGCACCTGGCCAGCCATGTTCGACGGAATACCATGCGGCCGCTCCAGCCCTTTGACTTTTCCGAACAACTGGAGGTATTCAGGCTGGCCTGCGCGCTCATGGCGCTCGATTCCAGTCCTGCCGGCCAACAAACCCCTCCAGTTAGCCTCGACCCCGTTTCCAAGAGGCGTGACCAGGCCCATTCCAGTGACGACAACCCGCCCTTGCAAAGACATTGACATATCCCGAAACAGTTAATCACAAAAAGGCCTAAATAGGCCACGTTGCCCATTTCGCAGGTTGAATTGAGCAGAGCGAGACCCGACATGGCGCCGGGCATTCCTAGTATCGAATTTTCCGGGTAAGTACTTCAAAAAACCTTTTCTGCTCTTCAACTTCCTCAATGGTTTCCAGGATGATCAGGTTGCCCTGAAACTCCACCTTAATCACTCGTTTTCCATTGACCTCCCCTGCCCCCCTGTAGATTTTGAGGTCATGGCTCGGCGCGGGGGAAACGGAAACTCTCATTTCGACCTGATCGCCGGGGAGAACCATCCCGTAGAAATTGCATTTAGATACTTTCGATAGCAGAAACCACTTCTCGAAATCCGAAGACGCCGCCTCAAGCCAACCGCTGAGCTGAACGAGAGCTTCAAGGAGCATTATGCCGGGCATGATCGGCCTTTTCGGAAAATGGTATTCCAGAAAGTCTTCGCTCATAGCGACATTTTTTACCCCGGTTATCTTATTGCCCGGCTCAAGCGCTATTATGCGGTCAACTAGAAGGTATCTCATGGAAAGACTCCTTGCCTGATTCCTCATCGGGCTTTTTGGACGCAAGAATTACCGACGCGATGGCAAAACCCCCTGAATGGGAAATCGATACAGTGTACTGGTAAACTTTCCTTCGGCGTCCGATTTTTTCTGTCCAGCCCCTTAGCGAGAGCGCAGGTCTGCCGGACCTCTCAGGCGTCACTTCAATTTCGCGCAGCGCGCCATCTATTCCGCTCCCGGACAATCCCGTTCCGAGCGCTTTCAAGCAAGCTTCCTTGGCCGCGAATCTCCCGGCCAGATGAACGTAGGGGTCCGGCCTGGAAAAACAATATTGCCGCTCACTATTTGTAAAGATTTCTGAGGCAATTTCGGGGCGCGCGAGCAAGATCCTTTTCATTTTCGAAACCGCTACGATATCGACCCCTTGCAATATATGTATCATGAGACGCTCAAGCCTCCATCCACAGGGATCGCCTGCCCTGTAATGTAATCCGACAGTTCGGAGGCAAGGAAGAGGACCAGATGCGCCACTTCCTGAGGGCTGCCGAATCTCTGCACGGGGATGCGGTTGAGAAGCGTTTCTCCGGCGCGCCGGATCGTACGGACGCTCATTTCCGTTTTAATAAACCCGGGCAAGACAGCGTTTACCAGGATTCCCTTTGGAGCAAGCTCGATGGCACATGCGCGGGTAAATGAGACCAGTCCGCCTTTGGCCGCCGCATAATTAGTCTGGCCCCGGGTGGCGTGCAGTGCAGCAACGGAGGCGATGTTTATGATTTTTCCGCTGTGTCTGGGAACCATCAATTCAGCAGCCATCTTGGTCACAAGAAAAGCGCCCCTGAGATTTACTCGCTGCACACGCTCCCAGTCGGAGAGGTCCATCGCCAGGAGCAGCTTATCCTGGATGATTCCGGCATTGTTCACCAGGATATCGAGCCTGTCGCAGCTTTGCCGGATTTTGAGAAAAAGGGATTCGACCTGATCGGGTTCGGAAATATCGGCATGGAAAATCTCGCACCCGGTCCCGCGCGAGCGAAGCTCTTCCATCAATAACCGGGCTTTATCGCTGGACCTGTTGAAATTGATTAGCACCTTTGCACCGGCGCAGGCGAGTGAGCGCGATATCGCCTCGCCGATTCCTCGCGCCCCTCCGGTAACAAGTACGGTTTTCCCCGATAAATTCATCTGCTTCGCATCAACCGGCATATTTTCTCACTACAATCGTGGCATTCTGGCCGCCGAAGCCGAATGAGTTGGACAAAGCGGCCCGCACCCTTACCGAGCGGCCGACACCGGGCACGTAGTCCAGGTCGCACTTGGGGTCGGGGCTTGTCAGGTTAATTGTCGGGTGAATTCTGTCCCTCGAAACTGAAAGTGTGGTGAAAACAAACTCGGGGCCCCCGGCCGCCGCCATCAGGTGACCGATGAGCGATTTGCTCGAACTCACGGCAACTCGGTTCGCCGCCTCTCCGAATACTTTCCTGATTGCGATCGTTTCGACAATGTCGTTTAGTTTCGTCGATGTCCCATGAGCGTTTATATAATCGATCTCACCGGGGTCGATCCCCGCATCGGCCAGGGCTCGACGCATGGCCTGCTCGGCTCCACTGCCTTCGGGGTGCGGCGCGGTGAGCCTGTAGGCGTCGATGGTTGAAGCGTATCCGGCCACTTCGGCATACACACGAGCACCGCGCTTCAGGGCGTGAGACTCGTCTTCGAGTACGACGACCCCAGCCCCTTCTCCAATCACCAGCCCGGACCTTTTCCGGTCGAAGGGACGGCACAGGGTTTCGTCTCCTTGCGACATGGCGGTCGAACCCAGGAGCACGAATCCCATCGATCCCCAAGGATCCAGCATGGAATCGGACCCACCGGCCATAACGAGGTCGGCTTCCCCGCGCTGAATTGTCCGAAAAGCCAGGCCAATCGCCTGGGTGGCCGATGCACAGGCGCTGGTGATCGTTGCGTTCGAACCGCGCAGGCAAAACCTTTTCGAAATTATCTCGGCCGGCCGGCTCGAATTATGTCGAATAATCGATTCCCGGTGAACCCGGCCGCTCTCACGGGCAAACCGCACACTGTCGAATTCTCCGTCCTCGCCGACCCAGCAGTGAACGTCTTCGAGACGGTAGATGCCGAGCCCGGCGGCAAAAGCCACCCCGAATCGTGACCGCTCCCCGAATCTGTTTTCCAAACAGGCGTCACTCCGGGCCTTTTCCGCCGCCCAAAGCGCAAAAAGGGTCCTTCTTTCCCCTTCGGATTCGGCTTCCTCCGGGAATGCACGGCATATCCGGTCCCAGTCCTCGGACGATACCTGCCCGGCCACCCCAATGGGGCATTTCCCGAGTCGCGGGTCCAGCCTCTTTATCCCAGAGGTACCGTTGAGCGCCTTCTCCCAGCTTTCCTCGACATCCAAACCAAGTGGCGCGGCAAGGCCAAGGCCTGTTATTAGAACCTTTCGTCCCATGATGTCAGCCCTCTTTCGACTGGGGCCAGCCTCCGTAATAGCGGAACAGTCCGCGCATCAGCTCCGTACTGACTATCTGCTTATGGACGTAAATGATTCGGCCCATCGAAGCGATCTCTCGCCCATCCACCGTCATCCGCGCAGTGCCGAGGGAATCAGTGTCCGAAGTCGAGATGAGCCGCGCCGAGATTTCCGCTGAGAAACCGGACCGAAGAGCAGGCGCAAGCGTTACGTCTTCGATCAGGGACATTACGCCGTGGAACCGAAAATCGTGTGTGTATATGATGAGCCATCCCAACAGCTGCGCCATCGCTTCGATGTACATCACCCCGGGCACGAGCGGTTTCTTCCCGTAGTGTTTTCTCAGAAATTCTTCCGTAAGCGAAAACTTCTTCACGCCGGTGATGGATTCACCCGGCACGAGGCTCGTGATGCGGTCGTAGAGAATAAATCTCATGGAGTTTCCACTCTTTCAATAATCAATGAGGCGCACCGGCCCTCATAGCTTGTTGAGACTGTCATGATGCGGCCGGGATCGGTGACAGCGGGTCCGTAAAGTCCCGATGGGATGATCGAGCTTTCAAAAATCTTCGAGCCGATGATTGAGTTCAGCACGGGTTCTGCCCCGAAAATTTCCCCAAGGACCCGACCGGACGACAGGACCGGCGGAATGTGTCCCTCACCAAAAACCTGATCGACCGCTTCAACGCATACGGCAATTCCGGGATTGCCGCTCGCGCCAGTGAGTACCAGATCAATGTCCTCCGGCTGAAGTCCCGAGTCAAGTAGCGCCTTTTCGATGGCAGCCCTCACAGCCCACGACGTGGGACAACTTTCCGTCACACTTTTTTCGCACGCGAACCCGAACCCGGCGATTCCAGCAAGAGGTTTGGCACCCCTTTGCATGGCGAGATCAATAGACTCCAGCACGAGCGATGCGCCGCACTCACCCAGGAAAGGGGACTCGACCAACTCGTCGCCGCTCAACAGTCCGTTCAGCCTGCCCCGGGCGAGGCTGATCGGAGAAATTTCCTCGCCGACTCCAGACACCAGGACAGCCTTGGCTTTTCCCTCCCGCAAAACCTTTGCGGCTTCGGCAATCGCCTGAATACCGGCATCGGCATGCGGAGCGAAAACACAGTTCTCGCCGCGCACCCCCAGGTGGATAGCAACCTGGCAAAACACGACGTTGTTGAGCACCGCAAGAAGGGCGAGGGGATAAATTTCCAGGTAGCCGCCGGAGAAAAACCTGTCATAGTCCAACTCGCCATTGGGAGAGCGCGACTTGAGGACGCATGAAATAAAATCGTCGACCTGGAAGCCCCCCATCCCTATTGCGGCGAAAAATCCCGTCTCCTCGCCTTCGACAGCCCCGGCGCCAAGTCCCGCGTGATGATATGCTTCCTCGGCCGAGAGCAGAAGAAGTGTGAGGTACTTCCCCATCGATTTTGCAAGCCGGGGATGAATGTTCGTCTTGATACCGGGAACGTTCAAGGCCTGGGCGCATCGGATACAGCCGAAACCGCTCGCGTCGAAGCCCTCTATGGCCTTTATGCCGGATTTTCCGCAAATAAGGGCGTCCCAGATTTCACGGACCGAATTCCCAACCGAGCAGACCGCCCCCGTCCCGGTAATGACGATCCTCTGGTTTCCATAGACGATGTCGGTGTGTTGGCGTGGGGTCATTTCCAGAACTTACCCAGGCACAGGGAGGCGTTCGGGCCGCCGAACCCGAAAGAATTGGACAGGGCAATGGAGTGAGGGATCTCACGCACCCCGTTCGACACGTAGTCGAGGTCGCATTTGGGGTCGGAAAATTCGTAGTTGACGGTTGGCAGTATTACCGATTCATTCATCCCCATGATGGTCATGGTCGATTCGATTGCTCCAGCCGCTATGGTATGGCCTGTCATCCGATAAGCGTCCCCCGGATGAGTCTTGGGAAACACTCCCCGCAACGACCCTTAGAAAATCTTTTCTCTTTCCTGGACCTGGGTCAGCCAGGCATCGACCAGGTCATCGCCGTTGGTAAACGCGGCCTGCTCTCCGCATGATCCGCACTGCAAGCGACTCTCGCTTTCAATTTTCCACTCACGTTTTCCGCAGTTCGAGCAGCTGTCCGGCAGGGTATCGAGAAGGCTCAGCACGCCGTCGACAATCGACTGGACTGTCACAATGCTTGGCAGCTCGTCCATATCCATGCCTGCTTCGATCTGGCCGGACGAGTTGTCGAAGCGCAGGCCGAGGACCTTCACCGCCTTTTCCGTCAGCTTGCCGTCGGCATCTATCGCCGTTTCTTCGCCAAACATCTCTTCCATGTGCTCAAGGACGGAGCGGCGCGCCATCTTGATGCCAAAGGTCTGTTCCAGCCGATAATTTATGTCGAGAAAATCGAGCGACTCGGCGCCGAGGTCTTTTATCAGTGAGCTTTCGAGCAGAACCCTGGCGGGGGCGATGTCGAGTCCTTCAGAAATTGCTTTCGTTACCTCTTCGATGACTCTGTGTTCGGAAATGATCCCCTGCTTCATCTATCAACCTCATCCTGTTTGATTCCCGGCAGTTTTGTCCACGCCGGACGGTATAGCCTATTGCTCAAGCCGTTGTCAACGCGGAATTTACCAAGGCATAGACAGGCGTTTTGCCCGCCGAAGCCGAAGGAATTGGATAACGCGACCCCGTGTTCCAGTTCACGAGCCCGATTGGGAACGTAGTCGAGGTCGCATTTCGGGTCGGCGAATTCGTAGTTGATCGTAGGCAGGAGCACGGAACGGTTCATGCCCATTATGGTGAGGCCTGCTTCTATTGCGCCCGCGCCTGCAATGGTGTGGCCTATCATCGACTTGTTGGAACTGACGGGAATCTTCTTCGCTCTTTCTCCGAGAATCCTTTTGATCGCCAGGGTCTCTATCTGGTCATTTTGGATAGTCGAAGTCCCATGAGCATTAATGTACTCGATATCGGCGGAAGTGAGGCCGGCATCTGAGATGGCCCCATGCATGGCAAAAGCGGCGCCATCACCTTTAGGATGAATGTCCGTTATCCGAAACGCATCGGCTGACGAACCATATCCAAGCACTTCAGCGAAAATGGGAGCCTTTCGCTCAAGAGCATGATCGAGGCTTTCGAGAACCAGCGCCCCAGCCCCCTCGGACATGACGAAGCCATTTCTTTTTCGGTCGAAGGGCCTGGACGCTTTCTGGGGAGAGGAGTACCTCTCTGAAAGTGCCCGGATCAGCACAAACCCGACAAAACCCAAAAAGTTGAGATTGGATTCGCACCCTCCCGCAATCATCACGTCCGCTTTACCCTCTCTGATGATCCAGAGCGCTTCGCCGATCGCCTGCGTCCCGGCCGCGCAAGCGGAAACAATACTAAGATTGCTGCCCCTGCAATTGAACAGAATCGACAGAATAGAGCAGGCCACATCGGGCTTTCTGCGGAAGAAATTAAAGAAGGAATAAACGCCGTTTCTTGTGAGGCCGCCGACATCCCAGACGTCTTGGCCGCTATAGCGGTATAAGAGGAGCATGTCTTCGACCGAAGGGTTTTCCCCGTGATACCCTAGGCTTACACCGATTCCATCCCTGTCTTCGACTGAATCCAGGCGGGCCGCTCCAACGGCTTCGGAAACCGCCGATATCATGAGCTTGAGGCCGCGTGAGCTGCATTTTTCGATTCCACGAAGTCCTTTAGCCGGGAGAGTATCCAGCCAGGAATCGTCCACCTCTCCTCCGATACGGCAGGGCAACCCCTTCGTATCGAAAGAACGCAGGAAATCTATCCCGGAGACTCCGTTTCGAGCATTTTCGAAGGTTTCCCGGCTGTCTTTCCCGATCGGGGTGATCATTCCATATCCCGTAACGACCACCCGCTTCCTTGTTCTCGGCATATTCAAATACGGTCCTGAAGCTTATCCTGTCTGTGGATGTCCCCACCTCACCACATGATCCGCAATGTATGTGGGTTTCTTCGTGCAGATTTCAGCTCTGGGCCACCACGGTCAACACATTTTTCAGACAGCGTACCCAGATGTTTCATTATGAGTGAACCCCTTTTCTTGATTTCTGCTCTCCTGCCCATGGGGGGCGATATAGTCGATTGCTCAAGCCATTGTCAACCACAATGGTCTGACCGCAAATCCCACGCGCGGCGGGGCTGCAAAGAAAAACAGCTACGTCGGCAATGGCTTCCGGATTTACACAAAGTTGCTCAGGTATGTACTCAAGCTGTTCCATGTGCTGCCGCAGGACCTTGAACGAGTCCGTCTTGACCACACCACCGCAGATTCCGTTGACAGAAATGTTTCTGGGAGCGAAACTCTCGGAGCAGTCCCTCACTACCGCCTCCATTGCCGCTTTCATACTTCCAAGTGGATATGCAGGGTTGTAGAAACGGCTCCCGAGACTCGATATGAAAACGATTTTACCCTCAGAAGCCTCCAGAAGATGCAAAGCCTCCTGAATGCAGAAGATATTCCCAATGAAGTTGGTTTCGACAAGTTGTCGAATTTCCCTCTCGAGCAGCCTTTCTATCGGCTTGAAAGGAGCTTTGGCCGCGTTGAGCACTAAAAAATCAAGCCGGCCGTACCAGCCGGAAATCAGCTCAATCATCTCCCTAACAGATGATTTCAGTCCAATATCAGCCTGTACAACAAAAGCTTTACGCCCCAACCCCTCGATTTCGCCGCAAACCTCCTCGGCTTTTTTCCGCGAACTCCCCCCGGCTTTGGAATGATTTATTACCAGGTTTGATCCCGCTCGCGCAAACGCCACAGCAATAGCTCGGCCGATTCCCCTCGAGCTTCCGGTTACAAGCGCCACTTTACCTGTGAAAAAATCCTTTTCCATCTCAGTCAAGAAACCATCACGTCAAATTCTAAGCGGTATAGGTCTTATAAGACTTATATGACTTATACCGCCAGGTTTAGTCCAGCCAACAAAAGCAAAGAGTCGTTCAATTCAGGTATGGCATTAAAAATATAATTCTAGCACAGTAGCGGAATTTTACAACCGGTTGCCGGTGAGAGTTTGTCGACGAACCAATCCGGCAAGGGCAAGGAACTCACGCGCCGAAAGAGTTTCCGGACGTCTTTTAGGGTCAATCGCGGCCTGCTCACAGGCGTCTTTTATGGCACCCGAAGAAAGACCGAAGGCACCAGCAAGACTGTTCATCAAGGTCTTTCGCCGCTGCTGAAAGGCTTTGCTGACCAGGTTTCTTTGAAAATCGAAATCAGAACCCACAGGGCGCTTATTCGCGAAATCGATTCGAACCACGACTGAATCTACTTTGGGAGGCGGATAGAACTGGCCGGGCCCGACGGTGAACAGTATCCGCACTTTTGCGTAAATCCCGAGGAGGACAGTGAGCACCCCGTAGTCTTTGGTGCCTGGTGCGGCAGCAAATCGCCTTCCAACCTCCTTCTGGACCATAAATACACCCCGTTCGATTGCCGGAAAACTCTCGAGCAGGTGGAACATCAAAGGAGAGCTGATATTGTAAGGAAGATTGCCCAGCACAATCAGGCGCTTTCTCTCTCTGTCGCTAAGATTTCCAAAGTCAAATGAGAGTGCGTCCTGTTGGTAAATTACCGCCTTTTCCGCCTCTACTCTTTCACGCAGATACCCTACCATTTCTCCATCCACCTCAATCAAATGAAGCCTCTTAACTTCAGGCAATATGAAACGGGTGAGCGCTCCGAGCCCCGGGCCTATCTCGACAATAGCATCGGCATCCCTCAGTTCGGCGCTTTGAACGATCCTGAGGGCGGTTGCCGGCTGCGAGAGGAAATGCTGCCCGAAACGTTTTCGCGGCCGGGATTTCTTCTGATGAAAATAGTCGCTGGGCGATAGGAAATCAGACATAGAGAACAAGACTCACATGGATTATTGTGTTGCAGCCCTGCTTATACCCTGACAAGGCCATAATTTGTCATATCTGCTTCTTTCTTATTCAAGGAAATCGAGGTCTTACCTCTCGGAGCGTGAAATTATTCTACGCCTCCGCGAGGTGAGCCCGAAGATTTACACAGCCAGGGCGGAAAAGGCGCTCCGTAGCAGCCCACCGCAAATGATAGACCCCACCCCGGATTTGCGCCCCACCTAAAATCACACATTACAGCGCCTTTGTCACTTGTGCTTTTTGTCTAGATCGCTCGCCTCAATTTATTGGACGTGTTGGACGTGATTTGGGAATTGAACGCCCTGATCGGCGCTGGCGAGGGCTGCGGAATTGAGCGGGTGAGCTTTGGGTCAGCCCCGCGTTTCACCCGCTCGTTCTATGGAGTGCCGGTTTAACCGTGTCCATCTACGCGCCTTAGAAAGTTGTGGGACGTTTGAACCGGCCGGGCTCAAATCGAGCCGGAATGATTATGCACAACGATCAGGGCCAGCGGTGCCTGCGATACGCCACCATAGCACCCCATGGTCGTTCTGCATCTAATTATGATAAACTGCGACATTGAATTGGCATGTCTCCGACATGCCTTTCTTTGCTACTGAGCTAGACTTTGTTAAGTCTATCTCAGTAGGACCCTGGAGCTTTTACCTATTCACCTGTGCTTTTTTTTTTGTCAATTCCTTTCTCGAATTATTATTTTTTAGTAGTATCCAAAAGTTGACCCGCAGATCGAGATCCGGTATCGGTGTTCGGATGTGGCAGACCAATAGCTCATAAGACCTGTGAGACATATAAGACCTATTGCAGCAGGGGGTTCCACCCGGGGCGGGCCACCCGCCGCGTTAGCCTCCAAATGAGGATTCGAATGCAGATTGAATGGCAAATTGCTCCCCGTAATGAGTGGCGGGCAGATGCCCTGGTCTTCTTTGTTTTCGAGAAGCCCCACGGATATCTTCCGGGCTTGAGGGGATTTCTCGAAGATGTTGGGAAGTGGCTCGCTGTCTCAGCGGCGCTGCCCGACTTTCAAGGCAAGCCCTCTGAGGCGGCCGTCGTTTATGCGCCCGCCGGTGAAGTGCGGGTCCAACGCGTCATACTTGCCGGTCTGGGCCCGGTAGAACAGTTCGAAATCGAAAAGCTGAAAACCGCCGCCGCGTTCGCTCTGAGAAAGTGCCGCGAGATGGGCATAAATAGGCCTGGGATTCCGATATCGGCCTTCGAAGGGTTCCCCTGCGAGTCGTCTTCATGCACTGTAGAGAGTCTTCTGCGAGAGGGTCTCACCGGCGCGATGGCCGGGCTTCATCGTTTCAATGAAATGAAGACCAAAAACTCGGATGCCCCACGAAGCCCCGAGTCCATCCTGCTTCTGTGCGATGCTGATCCGGGACCGGAGCTGCTCGAAACTGCCGCCCTGGCCAGCTCTGAAGTCGCCGGGATCGTGCTTGCCAGAGACCTGACCATATCTCCGGCCAACCGGGCGACCCCCGGATTTATTGCCGAAACAGCATCCGAAATTGCTGCAAAATTCGGGTTCAAAATCGAAATAATCGACCTGGATTCGGCGCGATCCATGGGCATGGGGGCCTTTGCCGCAGTCGCCAAAGGCAGCACTGAACCCGCATTTGTCATCGTCATCGAGCATGTGCCGCCCGGGACCCAGAACGATCCCCCGATTGTTTTCATCGGCAAGGGCATCACCTTCGACACGGGAGGCATTTCGCTCAAACCCAGAGATAAGCTGGAAGAAATGAAGCAGGACATGGCTGGGGCCGCATCGGTTTTGGGCGCCTTTGAGGTGATCGGCCGCACCGGTCTTATGAAGCGGGTGGCGGCCATACTTCCCTGCACGGAAAATATGCCCGGCGGCCGGGCATATAAACCCGGAGACGTTTTTCGCTCCTATTCGGGGCAGACGATCGAAATCATAAGCACCGACGCCGAAGGCAGGCTGGTGCTCTGTGATGCGCTGGCCTACGCCGCCGGCCGATTCAAACCCGCGCTCATGGTCGATATCGCCACCCTTACCGGGGCGAGCATCATCGCTCTTGGCAGGGATGTCGCCGCAGTTTTGGGCAACCGCGAAGAGCTGGTCCGCTCCATTCAGGAGATCGGCGCCTCAATTGGGGAAAGATTCTGGCCGCTGCCTCTGTGGGACTCTTACTTCGAGGCTTTGAAGAGCGACGTGGCCGACATGAAAAACGTTGGGGATCGCAGCGCCGGGACGATCGTCGGGGCAATGTTTCTCAAACAGTTCGTACCGAAGGAAATCCCCTGGGCGCACCTCGATATTGCCGGCACCGCATGGACCGACAAAGACACCGGCTTTTGTCCAAAGGGCGCAACCGGCTTCGGGGTAAGGACCCTTTTTGAAATCGCGCGCAGGTGGCCCGAACTCTGACACCGCTCTTTGCCCGGACGAATTTGCAAAGTTGTATTTTCACCCATACAGCAATGTAATGAAGACCCAACGTTCTTGAAATTCAGTTTTTGGGAGGCTGCGGACAGGCTTCCCGGCGAACGTAAGGGAAAGCGGAAACGACTCGCCTAAATCCCTCAATTCCTTAATTCCTTAATTCAACAGCATTGTGGGAAGATGGGGGGACGGTTTTGTCACCGCGTCTCCCTGTCACCGCGTCAGTCTTTTCTCCGCGTCAGTCTTTTCTCCGCGTCAGTCCCTTCCGCCCCGTCACAGTCCGGTTTGCTGCTTCAAGATTTGGAGCTTCTGGAGGAGTTCCTTGGGCGATTCCGAACCTCTTTGGTCGATTACGTGCGGAGTAATGGCCACCAGTAGTTCGGTCCGCTGTAGACTGGTACTCTTGGCTGAGAAAAGAGGCGAGAGCAGGGGTATGTCCTGGAGAAAGGGGATTCCGTTTCTCGCGACAGTGTTCGACGAGTCGATCATTCCGCCGATAACCACCGTGGAGCCGCTCTGAGCAAGAAGAGTGGTCTTTATGTTCCTTTCGGTAAAGGTTGGCGCGGTATTGTTGTTGCCGACCGTAGCAGTGGTATCCGAGCGTCGAATCGTCTGTTCCAGTTCGAGCCGGACCAGGCCTCCCGCGTTTATATGCGGCGTTACGTTCAGGATGACGCCGGTTTCCGCGTACTGGATCGTGCTGAAAATGTCGGTCCCCGTGACGGTGCCGGTAACTGAACCTGTCGGTACCGGCACACTGCCGCCAACTGTAATGGTTGCCTCCTTGTTGTCGGTGGCCAGCAGCGTGGGAGTGGAAAGCACGGTGATGGTGGTTTTGGAGGACAGAGCGCTCAGAAGCGCCGCTATGTTCTGTGTATTCGCGACCCAGGCGAGGGCGATCCCTGTGGGTTGCACACCCCCGATATTAAGAGGAAATCCGCCCCCGGGGGTAGTAGTCGAGGTGCTGGTCCCTGTGGTGGTGGAAGCCTGATTGGACAGTCCGCCGAAAGAGAGGCTGTATCCCGTGTTGGTGGAGGGATGGGTCTGAAAATAGTATTGCACCCCGTAACTGAAGTCCTTGGTCAAGTCCACCTCGGCAACCAGCACCTCTATCAGTACAGCCCTCGGAACGATATCGAGGGTCTCGATCGTCTTTTTTATCTTTCCGTAATCGACGGCGTTCGCCCGGACGACTATCGCGTTATTGACCTCGTCGGGAATTATCATCACCTCGCCGGTGAAAATGCCTCCAGGCTTTGGCGCCCCGCTCGCCGCCCCGGTCGTCGTTGCGCCGGTCTTCGCTGCGCCGGCGCCCGAGGTCCGCGAAGAGGTACCCCCGTATGAGCTTCCCGAAATCGACCCGCCGGTCGAGCCTAGGCCGCCCATCGAACCGCTGCTGCCTGCCATGCCAGTGCTGCCGAAAGCAGAGCCGCCGCCGAAAGAAGTGCCGCCGCCCAAGGGGCCGCCGCCGAACCCGCCAGTCCCGCCGAATGCGCTGCTGGTTGCGGTGCGCCCGGATGGCACAATCTGCTGTCCCATCCCGCCGGGGCCTCCAATCCCGAGCACCGCGCTCACGATCTGAGCAATGTCTCGCGCCAGGCCGTTCTGGAGGAAGTACACATAGATTTCTTCCTGGTTCCCTAACCCGTGCACATCCAGGGCCTCTATCCATTGCCGGGCCGATTTGATCAGTTCGGGGTTCTGCGCCATGACCAGCACGCCCTTGAAATTGTTCAGGGGCAAAAGCGCCAGGCTGTTCTTGATGGCGCTCTCCTTGAACCCGCCAAGCTTGCTCATCAGGGATTCCATCCCCTGAACGGCGTCCTGAGGAGCTATCGAAGAAAGGGGGACGATCTCCATGCTGATTTCCTTAAGAACATTTATATCAATCGTCTTTAGAAGATTGACAAGGACGCGGGCGTTATCGGTTTCTTCAACAAAGATAAGGCTGTTGGTAAGCGGGTCGGATATGATCTTCCTCCCCGGGG
>Ga0074046_10000765_pt1 | contig 29629 bp, 24 predicted proteins | sample BogForMeECP23OM3_FD_94441 | JGI IMG/M metagenome (GOLD analysis project Ga0074046, IMG submission 94441) | Bog forest soil microbial communities from Calvert Island, British Columbia, Canada - Bog Forest MetaG ECP23OM3 | ecosystem: Environmental > Terrestrial > Soil > Wetlands ... | reverse complement strand
GTCGCCATTTGCACCCGGCTCTCAAGGAACTCAACTACGTTAATCCCCACACTGGAACGCACAAGGCTGGGAACCATGCCTTTCGGCGCTACAGGAACACGTATCTGCGAAACTACACGGAGTGCCCTGAAGGTTTGTACAAGTATTGGCTGGGGCATGCCGGACAGGATATGAGCGACCACTATGACAAGATCAGAGAGGACGTTCCGTTTCGCAAAATGTGGGCTGAAAAAAGCGGGTTCGGTTTCGAATTGCCCTCAGTTGTACCGAATGTACCGAAAAAAGAGGATCAATCGGAAGCCGCCAAAGCTGCGTAACCGACTGAATGTGCGAGAGAAAGATTGGTCGGGGAGAGAGGATTTGAACCTCCGACCCCCTGGTCCCGAACCAGGTGCTCTACCAGGCTGAGCCACTCCCCGACGGCGCTGCGGGCGGCAACAGGGACGCATCATCCACCCGTACACGTTTACTTCTCGATAGGCACTCAAATTATAACATCGGCCCGTCGAGCGGCCCTGCTGCCTCGCCGTCATCTTTCGCGCTACACTGATGGCGCACCAAATTCGCACGCTTCATCAGCTCACGCAATATGATCGTCCTCCGGGCTCATCTTCTCTATACGCCGCTGGAAGAATTAATGAACCCGCTCGTGTTTATTGAGGATGGTTTCATTTCCGCAGTTTCGTCGCAGGGAGAGGTGGAAATTCCGAAGAATGCCACCGTGATCGATTTCACGCGTGAGAGCCGGGACGCCATTCTTGCGCCGGGTTTCGTAGATATCCATATGCATGGCGGGGCGGGACTGGATGTTATGCGGGCCGCGCCGGCGGAGCTGCCAAGGCTCAACAAATTTCTGACAACCCACGGAGTAACCGGCTACTTCGCGACCACTGTAGCCGCACCGCTGGACCAGACCTGCGCCGCGCTGGAGCGAATCGCCGAAGCTATTGAAGCTGCTCCATCCGTCGGCACCAATGGCGACTCAGTACAGGCCCGGCCGCTCGGCATCCACCTGGAGGGTCCGTTTCTGAGCCACAAGCGGCGCGGCGTGCATCCTCCGGAAAATCTGCTCGAGCCTACGATACAGATTTTTGAACGACTCTGGCAGGCCGCGCACGGTCACGTACGCATGATGACCATCGCGCCGGAGCTGCCCGGAGCAATTGAGGTCATTGCGGAAGCTGCGCGGCGCAAGGTTTGCGTGAGCATTGGTCATTCGGACGCCATTATGGAGGGCGCTCGCGCGGCGGTGAAGGCCGGCGCTCGCCATGCCACGCACACGTTCAACGCGATGCGCCCGCTCGATCATCGCGAGCCTGGGATCATTGGCGAGGTGCTGACCAATGAGGAACTCACCGCCGACATCATCGCCGATGGAATTCACCTTGCCCCGGAGGTGGTGAAGCTTTTCCTGAAGGCGAAAGGCATTGAGCGTGCCGTGCTCATCACCGACGCGATCGCTGCAGCGGGCATGCCCGACGGAAACTACCAACTCGGGCCCATTCAGGTTGAGGTCAAGAGTGGGCGTTGTACTTCCGGTGGTAGCCTCGCCGGCAGCGTCCTGACCATGGATCGCGCGGTCCGCAACATTGTTCAATTCGCCGATTGGAAACTGCGCGATGCGGTGCGTGCCGCGACTCTGAATCCCGCGCGAGCCGCGGGATTGGCGCACCACGGGCATCTGACGCCGGGCGCGGAAGCGAATCTTGTGGTGTTGGGTCCAGATGGAGAAGTGAAACGAACCATCGTCCGCGGGGCAACCGCTTAATTCGGCTTGCGTTCTTTGGCCTCCGCCATGTAGCGCAACAGCAGGGCCTCATCGGCGCGGGTGAGTTGGTCGAGGAAGGACGAATCCACTTTGGAGTCTTCGACTGTCTTCGATCCGCTGGACTGCCGCAGTTTGTCGCCGAGTTCGGGATCGTTGCTCATCACCTGGGTGTAGAACCAGAGGAAATGCCGCATCTGGTCGAGCGCCTTGCATAGGATCTGGATGGCTTCCGTCTCCGGCAGCGCGCTCAGGGCTTCCATCAATTCGGGATCGCTGGGCGCTTGCATGGCGGCGCAGTTCAGTTCGCGCTGAATCACGCGCAAGTCTTCGGTAACTCGCATCATCCGTGTATGAAGGTCGTCCATCTGTGGATCGATTCCCGTGGCCATTGAAGGTTTGAATTGCGTCGCTTGAACATCTCATCGGCAGGGGCAAGCGGATAGATGTCCCACGATCATGCGCTTTCGTAATTCAGCAATTACTTTGGTCTGGCAGACGGTGACCTTTGGCGTGATCAGCCCAGAGTGAGCCACTGGCAAGGCTTTTCACGCGCTCGCTTGATTGCTTATTCTTGCAGATAACAGGTTCCTGCTGGGTACCTCTGGCTGCGGGTCGCGGCCAACAGTACAGTTACTCCTGCTCGAAAGTCATGGGCCGAACGGCGCGAACAAAAGCCGAACTGTCAGCGCGCTCGGAATTTGTGATACAAACCTGCGGTGATCGAATCCACTGCCGTTAGGGCCAATCGGTCTGAGCTCATCCGCGCCATTGGCCGCTGGAGCCTGGTTGCGCTTGTCGTCAACTCCATCCTTGGAAGTGGAGTGTTCGGGCTGCCCTCGACCGTCGCAAGTCTCCTTGGTAACCACAGCCCTTACGCCGTGCTCGCCGCGGGAGCCGGAATGGGCGTAATCATGGGCTGTTTCGCCGAAGTTGCGTCGCGCTTTCAGCAAGCCGGCGGGCCATACCTCTACGCCCGTGTCGCCTTCGGACGTCTCATGGGCATTCAAACCGCCTGGATGCTCTTTCTGGGACAAGTGGCCGCACCCGCCGCCAACGCCAACCTGTTTGTTATTTATCTGGGCGAATTTTGGCCACAGGCCAGGAATCCACTGCCGCGAGCGATCATACTAACGTTCCTCATTGGCCTTTTGACGGTGATCAACATCCGCGGCGTACGGGCCGGAGCGGAGGTGAGCAACCTGTTCACCGCGGCTAAGCTTGTTCCGCTGTTTGGCGTAATCGTTCTCGGCATGTTCGTGCTTTACAACCAGCACTGGATCAACGCAACCGTGTCCGCCACTTCTCCCGGCGCCAATCAGTGGATGAAAGCAGTGCTGCTTCTGGTCTTCGCCTATGGCGGATTCGAAACCGCTCTTGCGCCGATGAGCGAGGCGAAGAATCCTCGCCGGGACGCTCCTTTCGCATTGTTCGTTGCCTTATTGCTCTGCACCGTGATCTACGCGCTCATTCAGTGGGTAGTGGTAGGAGTGCTGCCCAACGCCGCGCACAGCGAGCGGCCTCTGGCCGATGTGGCGCGAATGGCGATTGGTCCTATCGGCGGCGCGCTGGTTGCAGTTGGAGCGCTCATCTCTTTTTATGGATATCTCAGCGCGAAAATCCTCGCCATGCCACGTGTGACCTTCGCTCTGGCCGAGCAGGGGGACTTCCCCGAGGTCTTCGCCGCGGTGCATCGCCGCTTTCACACCCCTTACGTATCGATTCTTGTGTTTGCGCCTTTGGTCTGGGGATTTGCGCTGATCGGCGAATTCAAGTGGAATGTAACACTCTCGGCCGTAGCGCGGCTTCTTTACTACGGCGTAGGCTGCGCAGCCTTGCCCGTACTGCGGCGTAAACAGCCGGATGGAGCACTCTTCCGCCTGCCTGCCGGGAGTTTGTTCGCCGTAGTCGGGGTGTTGATATGCGCGGCGCTGGTAACGCGCGTGGACTTCGGGCAGAGTCTTATCCTGGTTGCGACGGTCGTACTGGCATTGCTGAACTGGGCGGTAGTAGCTCGAAGAAATGCCGGCCCGCAGGCCGGGTGAACGCGCTTCAGGGCTGCCAATCCAAGGCGTAAATCTCCGGGCTGCCGATGTCGCGCGTTACCAGCAGAGAATCACCCGGACCTAAACCGCTCCACTCTCCGTTCGGTCCCCAAAGCCGGTGAATATCTTTCAAAGTGGTTACGCGCTCCAGTTGGCGATCGGAAATTCGCACCCGGAAAAATGCCGGATCTTCGGTGAGAATGGAATCGAAATACAGGTACTGGCCATCATGCGACCAACTGGGGAATCCGACTCCCATGCGCGCCAGCGTCGCCCACTGTTGATTCGTACGATCGAACAGCATCAGCGCTTGAGAATCCGTCGTGATCGCAGCAATGTAGCGGCCATCGGGAGACCAGCGTGGCGAAAACAGATTCTCTCCTCCAGGAACTGGGACAACTTCCTGCGTTTGCAGATCGAGTATGCTGATTTTGTTGCTGGTCGTCCCCAGATCCCCCACCGCCAGCAGGATCGACTTGCCGTCGGGGGACCAGCCGGGATCGAAACCGGCCGCAGCGCCCGGAATCAGTTCCCGCGAACCATGTCCATTCGTCGCAGCCAGGTGGGCACGCCAATCCGTGTTTTGCGTTCTCGCCATAAACGCGATTTGACTTCCATCCGGCGACCAGCGCGGCAAGGCCGCCTCCATCACACTCGGATCACTTAGCTTGAGCCGGTCGCTGCCATCGACTTTGCTCATCCAGAGGGCTCCCTCTGGAACCGAGATGTAGGCCACGCGTTGTCCCTCTGCCGAGAACGCCAAGTCGGTCACCGAGGCGCCGTCGAGGTACGGAACGAAGGATCGGCCATCGTATCGAAGCACTTCAGAGCGTGGTTGCTCACCCACGGCAAAGATTTGCTTCCCGTCCTTTGAGGGAACCGGCTTCGAAAAATCCAGCGGGCCGTTGGTCAATTGCACGGGCCTGGCCTTGGGTTGAAACCATGAACGCCGCTCCGAGAGTACCCATATGTTGCTTCGTCCCTCGCGAAGGCTACTGAAGAGGAAATATTTTCCATCCGGCGTCCAGTGCCCGCAGCATTCGTGGGGAGCATCGTCCCAGCCCGGCAGCAGCCTATGGGGATGGCTCCCATCGCGGTTGAGTTCCCAGAACTCACCAAAGCCGGTCCTGAGGTCGTTGACGGTCACGCTGATTTTCTGCCCATCCGGCGATACCTCTACGTCACCAATTCGCGGGGTGAGAGTTGCGAGTTTCCTGACATTGGATGCGTCGGAGTTTGACTCGTACAGGTCGGCTCCCTGGGCGAAAAGCAAATGGCGTCCGTCCGGCGTCCATACCGCCGAGTGAACCTGCATCGTTCCCAGCGGACGTGGCGATCCGGCGGGTAGGGGAAGAATCCAGATGGGAGCTTCTTTAATTGTGCCTTCGAAACTGCTGATGAGCAGCGAGGAGCCATCGGGTGCAATATCGCCAAGAAAGGTCTCGTTGAAGGGAGTCGCAATCGGGGCGCTATCGCCCCCGCTTACCGAAACCTGGGCCAAGGCGACGCGGTCGCGATCCACGGCTTGAAAATAGAGCCTCTGCCCATCCGTGACCAGCCCAGCCAGTTGATGAACCTTGCCGCCGCGGGTGATTTGGGTGAAGCCCAGAATTCGCGGTGACGATCTTAGCGTGGTTGCGAAAAGGACACCGACGAGCAGCAGCGCCAGACAACTGGCCGCAACGTATACCCAGGTCGGCAGGGGACGGCGAGGTTCGGGGACGGACCGTGGCGGCACTGGACCATTTCTATTCCCATCCTGCGACGCGACGTTTGTTGTCTCTACGCGGAGAGAATGCTGGGAGGTCGGACTCGAAACCGGCGCGATGAAGCGGTATCCCCTGCGATAGAGGGTCTCAATAAATCTTGGATTGTCGGATTCGTCTCCCAGAGCCTGCCGCAGTCTCTTCACGGCACCGTTCAGGCTTACGTCGAAGTCAACGAAGGTATCCGCCGGCCACAGCCGAGTCTGCAGTTCTTCACGAGTTACCACCTCGCCCGGATGCTCGAGGAGCAACGCCAATACCTGAAAAGGCTGATCGTTTAGTTTGATCTTTATCCCGGACTTGCGTAGCTCCCGAGTCTCCAGATCAGCTTCGAAGAGACCGAAACGCACCTTGTTCGAATTCGCGACGGGCCGTTCCATCCCCTGACCCCACTTTGTTGTTGGTGAGTTTACACCGAGACGGGCATTTTTCTTCTACGGGCGAGAATCACTTTCTTTTGCAAGCCCTCTACTTTCAACTTCTTGGCCAATCACATTCTTATCCGACCCGCGCCACGTTCCATCCATTGTCCTGCCAACGCGTTTGGGCCAGATTGGCTACGGCCTGGGCTGAACATTTAAAGGATGAGGAGGTAGTGAGAATGAAAAAACAAGCGCTTCGGCTCGCGGTGTTATGCATCTGGGTGGTGTTTGTCGCCTTGCACGTTTCCGCGCAGGCGAAGATTACGGTCAAGGTGCCGTTCGACTTCTCGATTTCGGACAAACCATTTCCGGCGGGTCTGTATGCGATGTCGGCAGCGCACGAACGGCTCATCGTACAGGATTCGGACGGCAAAACGGTCTTCATCGGGACAGCGAATCAAGTCAGCGAGCGTCGGGTAGGCCGAACCGGCATGGTCGTCTTCCATTGCTATGACGCCCGATGTTTCCTGTCGGAGCTTTGGACGCCTACTCGGGAAGGTGGTAGCCAACTCCTGCGATCCCGAAGCGAAGCCGCGATGGCGCGCCACCGGGAGCCGACGGAGTTTGCGTTGCTGGAGCAGCCCCAGCCTCACTAATGGTTGGGAACGGGCGGAGCCGCAAGTCTCGCGGCTCCTTACAATCCCCGCTGTTCTATTTCCAGCAGTGTCTTTTTGCGTTGCACGCCCCAGCGATAGCCACTGATGCTGCCGTCTTCCCGGACCACACGATGGCATGGAATGGCCACCGCTACGGGATTCGTGGCGCAGGCGCGCGCCACAGCCCGGCTGGCGGTGGGCTGACCAATCGCCTTCGCTACCTCGCCGTAAGAGCGCGTCGCTCCGAACGGGATCGACTGCAGATAGGTCCAAACGCGCCGCTGAAAAGCGGTGGCGCGAATATCCAGCGGAAGGGAGGCATTCAATTCCCTGCCGGTCATCTTCGATAGCAAGGCTTCGATCCATACTTCCAATCCGCTTTCGTCCGCCTTTCGCGCGGCAAACGGAAATTCGTGCCTGAGGCCTTCGATCAATTCAGCGTCGGAACGCGCGAACTGAATCGAGCAAATACCGCGATCGGTGGCCGCGACCAGCATGCGTCCCAGAGGCGAATCGGAGATGGCGTAGCGAATGGTGGCCGCGATTGAGCCCCTGCGATATTTGTCGGGCGTCATACCGAGGTGGGAGGCGGTCTTTTCGTAGAGGCGACTGCTGGAGCCGTAACCCGCGTCATACATGGCGCGGGTCACATTGTCGCCGGACTGCAGGTTGCGTTTGAGCTGGCGCAGCCGGCAGGAATCCGCGTACGCGCGCGGCGTGATTCCGAGCGCGGCCTTGAAGCGGCGCTGTAGATGGAAGGGACTCTGCCGAAACTCCTTGCCCAGACGCTCCAGCGTGATCGACTCATCGAGGTGCTGCTCGATGTAGCGGCAGATGGCTTTGACCGTATCCGATTGCGGATTGCCGCTGAACTCTCTGGGCCGGCAGCGCAGGCAGGCGCGAAATCCGGCTTTTTCCGCCTGCTCAGGACGCGAGAAGAACTTCACATTCTCGCGCCTGGGGCGGCGCGCCCCACACGAAGGTCGGCAATAAACGCCAGTCGTGGCGACGGCAAAAACAAATTGTCCGTCGCGATGGGAGTCGCGTGCGACCACAGCGTCCCAGCACTGATCGTCGCCAATCCGGGCATTTTCGGGCTGAGTGCTCTCGGGTTTTGCCGGGTTTGCGTTCAACGTGGGCATGGTTGCGTCGTCTGCAAGTATGGCACCGGCGCTCGCGTGAGGGAAAGTCATGTTCGTAGCAGTCATAATAGAAACGAGTATTGCGCAGGCGCTGGGAACGGACTATCCGAATCTTGCGGGCAAACGGAATTTGCGCTCGTCTCCGGAAACGACTAGATTTCCTGTGGGCGTTATGCCCATGCAGCAATTGAGGACAAATCCATGAAAGACATACATTTCGCAGGGGTTGGGATTCTGGTAGCGATGCTTCTGACCTCTAGCCTGGCACAGAAACCGGCGCAACATCTGCTAAGCGCGGACGAACTGAAAAAGGTTGTGCCCACAGAATTTTTCTTTGCTGAACAGAAAGCGCCGACGCAGTTGCGGAATGCGGTTGGATTTCAAACCGCCGACGGAAAAATAGCGTTTGCCGCTCTCGTGGACGCCTCGGGATACTCGACAGCCATCCAGCAGAAATATCAGGGCATGCTCATTACCGAGCGCAAGCTAAATATTGGAGGCTCGGAGTTGGCGCCGGGAGCTTACGGGTTCGGGTTTGGGGCCGACAAGTTCACGGTCATGAATGTGGCGAACGAAGATGTGCTCGGCGTCCCCTGCCAAACGGACGCCTCTTTGAAGCGACCCGTGCCTCTGAAGCTAGTCGAGGATGATGGGGCGTATAAGCTTTACGCGGGCAAGAAATGGGTAGCGGTCAAGCCCGAGTAGATTTCGTGGATCTACATCGAAAGCGAGCCCTCTGGGAAACAGGCAGCCTAAGCTATTCGCTGCAGTAACAGGACCTTTCCCTCATGGCCAGGACGCACGCTAAAGTTTTCCGCGGGAACTGCCGATAGGCTGGACAAGCGCCCCTAGGTCACGGGCCGGGGCCACGGGGAGAACTATGTCAATCAGTTCGATTTCTGCCGCAGGACTTGCTCAAGACGTGCTCTCGGCAAGCGACCCCACCCAACAACAAGCTTTGCAAACTCTGCAAAACAGCCTTGCGTCAGGCAATCTGACCAGAGCCCAATCGGCTTTCCAGACGCTGCTGACAGTGCTTCAAAATTCAGGGACATCCGGTGGAAGCAGCTTGTCCAGCCCCTCTCAACCCGGCAACTCTCAACTCTCCACCGATATGTCAACGCTCGGTAGCGCACTAAGTTCCGGTGATCTGTCCACGGCCCAGTCTGCTTTTGCGACCGTTCTAGGGGATCTGAAAAACTCAGCCTCGGCAGCGCAGGTCAATGAAGCTAACGCAGCGTCTCAATCCCTGCAGCTGGTTGAAGGGCTGCTTGCCACGCTGAATTCGAATGCAGCTTCCGCCAGCGCTGACACGACCTCCATACTGCAAAGCTTCTATGCAAGCAAGAGTGGACTGAACCTGCTGGCGTAGAATTTCCGGCGATTTCTCGAAAGAGAATTTTAACAAGTGTCTTGACTGATGAGGCTTAGTTTCCCAGGGGTTGGAAGGGACCAATCATGCTGGAGACCCCGGCGCGCTTGCGTAATTCTGTGAGCAAGGCGCTGGCCGCGTTGGTGTAGGTTTTACTGGGGTCGGAGGGATCAGCCCAGACGGCGTCGTAGACAATTTGTGCCGCGTCTTTCACGTCCATATGGAGAGCCGCCTCGCAGATATCCACGCGCTCCTGTAGGCGGTCGTAACATTGCCTGCAGATGGAAGCCGCCTCCGCGCCCTGAACGTGATGTTCGCCCAGGGTGCACACCACGGGCGAATTTGCTACTTCCGCGTGTGCCGCGAAAAGCTGCGACTTGAACTCTTTCAAAAAGGCTTCCCGTTCCTGTTCGATCAGGGCGCTGTCGGGCACCACTTCCGCCGCGACTTGGGTTTTCGGAGCAGCAGGAAAAACAGTGGGAGAAACCCGCTCTTTACTCTTGCAGGTTGGGCAAGTATCCAGGCTTGCGGGATAGTAAAGACGGCACTTCGCGCACGGCAGACCGTAGCCCGAAGACTTGTGGGCGGTTTCTTCCGGAGCTGCGGCGGCGATCCGATCCAGCGCCGCGGAATTGAGACGCCGAAGATCGTTCCGCAGATCGTTTTCCTCGCGGGGAATCGACTTCGCCACTCTTGTTGCGGCAGCTGCCATCGTGGATCGCGTCAAGTCCATAATCAATTTCTCCTCAAGCGTTCAGTGTAAGTAACTCGCCTCGCTGACTGAAAATAGCGTGAGTGCATATGCGGGCACTGTCCTGTTGGTCAGGCAGGAATTCGATCAGCGGGAATTCGTCTCCTTCATCAGTTTCACCAACTCTTCGCGGCGTGCGCGATAGAGCGTGCGCTCCGGATCGAGCTTTGCGGCGGCATCGAGTTCGACCAGCGCTTCCTCGTAACGGTCCATCGTCATCAGGCACGCCGCCAAGGAGTAGTGGTTGTCCGGAGATCCATTCAGCCGAAGAGCCTCGCGGAATTCCTTCTCTGCCGCTACCAGTTGTTGCTGCTGGAACAATGCCGTGCCCAGAAAATGGTGGGCCGCGTCGGAGTCGGGATTGAGCGTGACGGCCAGACGCAACTCGCGGATACCCTCGTCCAGCTTGTCATTGAGAACGAACGCTTCCCCGAGCATCCGGTGTTCCGAGGAACTCGTGGGATTTTGGCGAACCGATACCTGAAGTTGTTGGATGGCGTTGGCGTAATCCCGCTTCGACAGATAGGCGCGAGCGAGGCAGCCGTGTCCCTGCTGCCACTCGGGATGCTGGCGGTAAAGTTCGCGCAGCTCGATCAGGGCGGCGTCGAAATCGCCCTTATCGCAATACGTATTCCCCAGGTTGTTGCGGACGGAAGCTTCCTCGGGAGCCAGCCGCTTCGCTTCCTGATATTCGGCGATGGCTTCGTCTAGCTTATTTTGTTCGTGCAAGACTACGGCAAGGTTGGAATGCGCTTCCCAAAGGGCCGGATTCAGGTGGATAGCCTGGCGATAAGCAGTGATGGCAGCGGCTTGATTCCCGCCTGCACGCAGCGTAATGCCGAGGTCGTAGTACGTGTCGGCATTCCCCGCATCGCGGGCCAACGACTCATCGAAAGCATGCACCGCCGCGGCGTATCGTCCATTGATATAAAGTGCGAGCCCGAGGAACTGATATGCCTCGGCATTCTGAGGATCGATGCTGAGGGCGGTGCGAGCTTCCGCGATCGAATTCGGAGCATCGTCCAGACGATAGAAAATGTAGGCCAAGCTGCTGTGATTTTCGGGCAGATCTGGCATCAGTTGCGTGGCCAGGGTAATCTCGTCGAAGGCATCGTCCCACTGCTCTTGCCGGATAAGCATCCCGCCCAACGCGAAGTGCAGTGCGGCGTTCCGGGGGTCGGCGTTGATGGCCGGATGCAGATCGATCTCGGCTTGGTGGAAACGCAGCGCCTTGGCGTCGGCTGCCGCTTTCAATAAAGCCGCTGGGATCTCAGAAGTCTGGGAACTGACGGAGGAGGGCTTTAGTGCGGCGAGAGTCTGGAGCAGAGTCGCATTGGCGCCGGCGGCTTCGAATTGTTGAATCTGTTCCTTGCCGGGGATATTTGCCATACCCCGCTCGTTGACGATCCGAACGAGACGGCCGCTAGGGACACCGGTCATCAGCCACGCCATCAATTGAACAGAATTAACGGGCTGGGTTTGACTGGACTGGGCAGTCAGGGCCGCCCAAAAAAGAAAGAAGAAAACTGAGAGGCCCGTGCGCTTCACTCGACTCTCCGGAAACGGTTTGGCTTGCTGGGTTGCGGTATCCGCAGTGCTTTTTGTACGGATGCGGCCACCGACATCGGAACCGCTGATTCACATTAGCCCGGCGGCGAACCCGAAGGTAAGGTCACGGAGGTAACGTGGTAACCATGGCCGGGGGGAAGCACGGCGGAAGCAACTCAAAGACGGCAGGCTTACTACGGTTTTGGCCGTCACTTTGGGCAGTGATTTTAGTCACAGCACAGTTTTCGGTGGGGTGAAAGAGTAGCAATTAAAGGCTGCTGACGTATGGACTTCGGCCTTTCTACCGGGGTAGAGGTTTGACTTCCCGGTGTCCGTCCGGTAGCGTATAAAGAAGTAGGGGTGTGGTTTTTGGAGGTTCCGATGTTTGAGGGTTTGTTTCAACCGACGCACTTGATCATTATTTTCGCGATTGCCCTGCTGGTGTTCGGTCCCAAGAAACTGCCTGAACTGGGCAAAGGGCTGGGTGAGGGGATTCGTGCTCTAAAAGAGGGCATGAAGGACACACCTGCAACGCCCGCTTCGACCGAGCAGAGCAAGAGCACTGAATCCAAAGAGACCAAAGGCTGAGTTCGCTTCGCGGGTAGCAATCTTCTTTGATTCAATCGCGGTTTTGCGCCACTTCCCGTCCAATTTTGTTCCAGGTAATCCGGGCCATTTAAGCAATTAAGCTGTGAAACTGACTCTGAAGGGTGGAGGTAGGCAGTGTTGCGTAAATTCGAACTTGTTGCCCTAATTGCGTTTCTGGGACTAAGCACAGCGGGTTTTGCCGATCAGATCACGTTGAAAAATGGCGATCGGCTGACAGGTACGGTCGTGAAATCCGATGGCAAGACGCTGGTGTTGCACACCGAGTTTGCCGGGGACGTGACTGTGCAATTCACAGCCATCACGCAGATCACGACCGAGAAGGAATTGCATATCACTACATCGGACAAGAAAACTGTCGTGGGGCCGGTAAATACGAGCAACGGAAAAATTGAAGTCGCCACAAAGACTGGTGGCACGGTCGAAGTGCCGAGTGGAAACGTGGTGATGATCCGCAACGATGCTGAGCAGGCCGCTTATGATAAGTCGTTGCATCCCGGCTTGGCATATGGATGGAATGGCGGAGCCAATGTGGGTTTCTCGCTGGCTCGCGGCAATAGCCAGACCACGAATCTTGCATTGGCGATCAATGCTGTCCATCCCACGGTAAATGACAAGATCACTGTCTATCTGACTGCTATCGACACGCAGAATCAGCTAGCCACGCCCAGCACGGTGGCGAACCTGGTCACGGGCGGATTTCGCTATGATCGCAACTTCAATCCCAAGGTGTTCGGCTTCGGCGCCGGGGACTTCATGAGTAACGCCCTGCAGGACCTGGATCTGCGCGCCGTGTATACCGGTGGTTTAGGCTATCACGTGATCAAGTCCGACAATACCGTGATCGACCTGCTGGCTGGCATTAACTTCACGCACGAAACATATTCCAACGGTCCGGAAGTCACTCCTCCTACCGTCCCCCCGACCTTCACCTCCTATGGCGTGACCAACAAATTTGCCGCGCTCACGCTGGGCGAAGAGCTGATGCACAAAGCCGGGAAAACGACTGTGCTAACGCAGAAGTTTTACTTCTTTCCGGACTTGTCCAGCGGATACAGCGGCCAGTATCGGGGAGAATTCGACTTTGGCACGGTCACCAAGATCAGCAAGTGGCTGGGCTGGCAAAACCAGTTCAATGACATCTACGTCTCCAACCCTCCGATCACGGCAAAGAAAAATGACGTGATATTTACAACCGGGCTGAACTTTTCGTTCACGCACTGAGCACGATTCACCAAAGCGAAATTCGAAAGCCGCTCGCCAGAGCGGCTTTTTCCTTGCCTGCAAAATCGGCACAAACGCTGAACCCATGCGCCCGCTGCTCACCAAGGCTTGAACAACACGTCTACTACCGGGTAGAGTACTGTTTCTTCGTTCCCGGGTTCTCAAGTCCCTCACTACCAGGAGTCTGTTTGATGCGTCATGCCGTGATCGTGGTGATTGCTGTCTGCTGCTGCGCAACGTTTTCCCTTTCGCAAACTGCCGATGACCTGATCGCCAAGAACATTCAGGCCAAGGGCGGGATAGAAAAAATCAAGGCAATTAAGACCCTTCGCATGGCTGGCAAATTCGAGGGCGGCGGCGGGTTCACCGCAGCCGTGACGCAGGAAAACGAGCGGCCCGATCTGGTCCGCGAGACGTTTACGCTGCAGGGCATGACGGCGGTGCAGGCGTATGACGGCACCACGGGCTGGCAGATTCAGCCCTTCGGCGGCAAGAAAGATCCTGAGTTGCTGGGCGAAGACGACATGCGCGATCTGTTGCTGGACGCGGATTTCGACGGCCCGCTGGTGGACTACAAAGCGAAGGGCAACACCGTCGAATATCTTGGCCACGATGTGGTGGACGGAGATGACGCCTTGCGATTGAAGGTGACTCTCAAGAACGGCGACATCATTTATGACTACCTCGATCCGGATACGTTCATCGAGATTCGTAAGGAGATTCAACAGTTCATACGGGGTTCGGTGCGCGATCGAGTGGTGAACCTCGGCTCCTACAAGCCCGTAGCCGGCGTGATGTTTCCCTTTTCCATCTCGCAGGGAACGAAAAGTAATCCGGATGCGCAGACAGACACGGTCCAGAAGATGGAAGCCAACGTAGCCATCGATCCCGCGGATTTTGCGCTTCCAGCTTCGTTGCGGACTGAGGAGAAGAAATCCGGCATGGTAGGGATTCATTGATGGAGATCCAATATCCGCTCTGCTGAAATCCAACGAAAAATCATCTGGGAGCAAAGGATTCTTAAACATGAAAGCATCCGCTCGTGAGTCACGATTCGTAATCCAGCTCAGTGCAGAATTAACCCGCACCGCGTTGGTTTTTGCTGCAGTGTTCTTCGTTGCGGCAACGGCCTCGGCGCAGGCGCCTTACCGCTTTGACTCCGCGACCATTTCTGGATTGCCCGCGCGGAATATCGGCTCAGTCACCATGAGCGGACGTATTGCCGCGCTGGACGCGATCGAGGAGAACGGCCGCATCACGATATTTGTGGGTGCGGCCAGCGGTGGCGTGTGGAAGTCGGTGAACGGCGGCACAACATACAAGCCGGTATTTGATCGCGAAGACGTGCAATCGATCGGCGCGGTGGCGATTGATCCGTCGAATTCGAAAAATGTCTGGGTGGGTACGGGCGAAGCGTGGTTGCGAAACAGTGTATCCGTGGGCGACGGCTTATATAAGTCGACTGACGGCGGAGAGAATTGGACCAACGTTGGGCTGAAGGACAGCGAGCACATCGCCAAGATTCTGGTGAATCCTGCAGACAGTAATGAAGTGCTGGCTTGCGCCACCGGTCATTTATGGGATGACAACGACGAACGCGGAGTCTTTCAGACGAGCGACGGCGGCAAGACGTGGAAGAAAGTTCTGGCGGGAGCGAATGGTTCGAGCGGCTGCGCCATGATCGCAAGAAGCAAGCAGGAGCCGAAAACGATTTATGCGGCGATGTGGGATTTCCGGCGGCAAGGTTGGACGTTCCGTTCCGGTGGGCCGGGAAGCGGAGTATTCAAGTCGACTGATGGCGGTGCAACCTGGAAGGAAATCAATGAGACGAACGCCAAAGGTCTGCCGCCAAAGCCCTACGGCCGAATCGCGGTGCAGGTGGCTGAGTCAAAGCCTAACGTCGTCTATGCCAACATCGAAGCGGAGAAAGGCAGAGGGCTCTACCGGTCCGACGACGCTGGAATGAACTGGACCAAGCTGGATGCCAGCAATTACATGGTGTGGCGTCCGTTTTATTTCGGCAACTTGATTGTCGATCCCAAGGATGAAAACAAAATCTTCAAACCCGACCTTATCCTGCTGCTCAGCAACGACGGCGGCAAGACCTTCAACGTAGTTTCGAGCGCGGCACACGGCGATTTCCACGACGTGTGGATCGATCCGAAAAATACGAACATCGTCATAGCGGGTGACGATGGCGGCTTGTGGCGCAGCGAAGACGGCGGCAATCGCTGGAAACACCAGATGAACCTGCCGGTTTCGCAGTTCTATCACGTAAGCGTGGACAATGCGGACCCCTACCATGTGTATGGAGGTTTGCAGGACAACAGTTCCTGGGTGGGTGATTCGTCGTATCCGGGAGGTATCACGAATTCGCGCTGGGAAAATATGTACGGCGGCGATGGCTTCTGGATGTTTGAAGACACATCGGACCCAGATTACCTTTACGCCGAGGCGCAGGGCGGCGAGATCGGGCGGGTCAATCGTTACACGCATGAGACTCGAGACATCCATCCCTGGCCGAATTATGGCGAGAAGAAATTGCGCTTCAACTGGAACACGCCGATTCACATGAGCCCCAACGAGAAAGGAACGCTCTATATTGGGGCGCAGTTTCTGTTCCGCTCTCGCGACCACGGCCAGTCGTGGGATCGCATCTCTCCCGATCTGACGACGAACGATCCCGAAAAACAGAAGCAGGAAGAATCCGGCGGCGTGACTATCGATAACTCTTCCGCGGAAATGTACACGACCATCTACTCGATTTCGGAGTCACCGAAGAACGGGCAGATTATCTGGGTGGGCACGGACGACGGAAATGTACAGATAACACGCGACGGAGCGAAGACCTGGACGAACGTGGTGGGCAACATCGGCGGGCTGGGAAAGAATTCGTGGGTCACGACCATCGAGGCCAGCCGTTTCGACGAAGGGACTGCATACGTCACATTCGACCGTCACACCTTTGGAGATCTGAAGCCGTACGTTTACAAGACCTCCGACTACGGGCAGACGTGGACGGCGTTGCCAGCGCAGGAGAGCGGCGTGCGCGGGTTTGCTCATGTGATTAAGGAAGACACGGTCAATCCGAAGGTGCTCTTTTTGGGTACGGAATTCGGACTCTGGATCTCGGTGGATGGTGGGCAGCGCTGGGCGCAATACGAGGGGGCAGACTTCCCTTCCGCGCCGGTGGATGATATCGCGGTGCAGGCGCGAGAATCGGACTTGGTGCTGGCGACGCACGGGCGCGGCATCTGGATCGTCGATGACATTTCGCCGCTTCGCGCACTCACCCCGGAAGTGATGGGGAACGAGGCGACGCTGCTTTCGGGGCGGCCATCGATCCAGTACTTCGACGTAAGCGGGGGCTGGCCGGAAGGGGATGAAACATTCCACGGGCGGAGTCGTCCCAGCGATGCACAGATTACCTATTACCAAAAGGGCCGGCACATCTTCGGCGACTTGAAAGTAGAGATCTTCGACCAGGATGGCAAGCTGGTGGATACAGTCGCGGGCAGCAAGCATCGCGGATTGAACCGTGCAGGATGGGGAATGCGCGTGAAGCCGCCGGCGGTTGCTCCGGCTGCGTCGGCGTTGTTTGAGGCGGCGCAAGGGCCGCGGGTTTTGCCGGGCAAGTACACAGTGAAGCTGACCAAAGGCGATCAAACTTACACGGAGCAACTCGACGTTGCGATGGACCCGCGAGCCAAGTACTCGGTGGAGGAGCGCAAGGCGCAGTTCGATCTCTCGATGAAGGTTTACAAGGAACTGGAGCATATGACTTTTGGCGTGGCTGCGATTGAAGGGGTGCGCGACGCCGCTAACGCGAGAGCAGCGAAGCTCGGGGAGAAAGATCCTCTGCGCAAGAGCTTGCAGCAGCTGGCCACGAATTGCGATGCGCTGCGCTCGAAGATCGTCGCCACCAAGGAAGGCGGTATGGTTACGGGCGAGGAGCGTATCCGCGAACATCTAGGCCAGCTCTACGGCGCGATCACGGGATACGACGGCAAGCCAACCGACTACCAGGCGGCGCGAACCGAGTCGCTGGGTCATGAACTGCAAGACGTGATCGATGACTTCCAGAAACTGACGGAGAAGCAACTCGCGGCGATCAATGCCGGATTGAAGAAAAAGAAACTGGAAGCAATCAGCGTGCTGGCCGAGGCAGACTGGAAGAAGAAGAATGAAGAGTCTTCGGCGGCTGCAGGAGCGGGCATGCGGGCGGCAGAAGGAGAGATGCGCGAAAGAGACTAGCGGACGCTGTGTTGCACTCTTTCGATTCTTACTCGCGGCTAGGCCAGTTCCAGTTCAATCTTCTTTGTAGCGGGGTCGAGCTTGGCGATGCGGAATTTACGGATTTGCCCCGTCTGCACTGGTTCGGGTTTTGAGCTGGGCATTCCCCCCTTCCAACGGGCTTGCAGCATGGAACCTAGCGAAGAGAGATCTGGTCTTGAGTTGGACGTTGATGATTCCGATCCGGCCGGTTTCTCTTCTTCAACCGAGCTTTTTGACGAGTCCATGCGGCACCCGGCTTCAATTCCCTCCCCCAGTTCTACACGGGCGTGCCCGTCTGACACCTTCATCATGCGGCCGGTTACTACGTCTCCTTCTTTGTGCTCGGCAATATATTCATCCAAGCCGCTCGGAACCAACTGCTTTATTCCCAGTCGCAGTTGCCGCTTGTCCGTATCAACGGCCAGCACCTGGGCTTTCACCAATTGTCCGACCTTCACAATTTCCTGGGGATGACTGATGCGCTTCTCAGCGCTCATATCACTGATATGGATCATTCCCTCGAGGCCTTCGGAGAGCTGAACAAAGGCGCCGAACTTGGTGATGCTGACGACCGGACCCTCAATGACCGAACCGGCGGTAAACTTTTCGGCTGCATCCGCCCAGGGATCGCCGAGCGCCTGCTTCAGGCCCAGGGACATTCGGTGCTCGGCGAGATTCAGTCCCAAGATGACTGTGTCCACGATCTCTCCCGGCTTCACCAGAGTGCTGGCGCTTCGCAGCTTCTTTCCCCACGACATCTCGGAAACATGGATCAGGCCTTCGATGCCGGGCTCGAGTTCGACGAACGCGCCGAATTCGGCGACGCGGGTCACGGTGCCGCGAACGCGCTCGCCAACTTTGTACTTTTCGGCGACAGCATCCCAGGGATGGGGTAGTAGTTGCTTCATGCCTACAGAAATGCGGCGCTTGTCGCCATCGGTCGAGATCTTCAGCAATTTCACTTCGATCGGCTGACCGACGGAGAGCACATCCGCCGGCTTGCTGACACGGCTCCAGGCGATGTCGCTTACATGCAGCAAAGCATCGACGCCACCGAGATCGACAAACGCGCCGTAGTCGGTGAGGCTGCGGACCGTGCCGCTCACGGTGTCGCCTTCTTTCATCCCGGTGAAGCGGCGATCTTTGGCCGAACGCTCTTCTTCTTCGAGGACGGCGCGGCGGTCGACCACAACATCCTCGTCAGCGACATCGAGCTTGATGATGCGGCACATAATTTCCTGCTCGACCAACTTCTCCATTTCGGCAGCATCGTGCGCCCCGCTGCGCGAGGCGGGCATGAATGCGCGCACTCCGATGTCAACACTGAGGCCGCCCTTGATCACACCGGTGACCGTGCCGACAATCGTCGCCTTCTCCGCGAATGCCTTCTCGAGAGCCGACCAGTCTTTCGGACGCTCGACCTTGGCGCGCGTGAGGATGTAAAAGCCTTCGGGATCGCGGCCCTTGACCGAGACCGGCAGCTTATCTCCAGGCTTTGGGGTTTCGCCAGCGCTCTGGAAGTCTGCGAGCGGCAAGATGCCTTCGCTCTTGAAGCCGATGTCGAGGAATACAGAATCGGCGGAGACGGTGATCACGCTGGCCTGGATTTGCTTGCTGCCGTCTTCACGACGCTGGACATGACTCTTCTCATACTGCGAGAGCAGGTCGCTAAACGACTCGCTGGTTTCGTTGGCGGATTGAGGCTCGGGGACGGTCTGCTTGGGAATGGTTGAGTTCGGCATGAAAGGTTACAGCCTCATCGGGGACGGATCTCAATCAGGATAACATCGCGCGCCGATCGGATTCAGGGGTGTCAGACCACGGTGCATCGATGCTCGTTCTCGCTTGTGCAAATCTGCCGGAGAAAATAGTTGCGACTGCCGGATTTTGCCAGACTAGCGGGAGCAAGTTTCGATGGTCCGAGAAGCAATTCGGTGGTACCCCCCTCCCCCCACTCCTCCTGAAAGTCTTGCTGGGCGCGGGGTTCACAAAAGCGCGCCCGCAAAATCCAGAAGGCAAAGCAGTTATAGCCAAAATCAAGAGAACACAGGAGTTGCGTCCGTTTCTGACCTGGCTACATATACCGTCAGTGCTTCGACAAGGATGGGCTTATTCTTTGTCGAGGGCAAGATCGGATGTCACACGGAGGTTGTGGATTCTAGTGCGTGATTCGAGCTCGCTGGGACGAGTCATCTTATTTCGTGGCCTCATCGCGACAATTTAGGGATCGACCGGTCCCAATTACCGGACTGCCTTGTGGGCGATTACATCAAGCGAGTCGGGACCATTACTTCTCTTTGGCCATCCCGTTGCCGGATTGTAATTCTTGCTCCGGCACAGATCGGTTCGCTCCTTAAAGTCGGTTCGAGCGCGCGGAATAATGTCTCTGCATCGGGGCCGTAGAAAATCATGGTTGTGCTCTCAGGTATGGCCAACTGACCCGCGTACCAACCTACGTTCCGGGGTTCGAGAACTTCAGTTAGCCTCTTCCCCAATTGCACATCTTCGCGTTTTCCATCGCGACTGCGTCCCCGAATGCCAACATTCAGTTCGACAAAGACCGCGCACTGCATTGGAGCGTCCAGGGCGCTCAAGTCACGACTGACCATGGGAACAGCTTTCATGGCGGTTTGCACCGAGGCCAACCTTGCTTCAGCGTCCTTCAATTCGTCCGCTCTGCCGAGTCTTTGCAGGGCAGCGATCTCGCGGCTCAGGTCTGCTGCGATGGTATCCCAGTTCGGACTCGGCAATGTCTGGTGATGCTCGTATGCTCTTTTAAGCCACTCAACCGCTTCCGAATCCCCTCCCTGATCCAGAAAGATCAAGCCGCGCGTTCCATAAGCTGACGCCAGTTCGGGTCCTCCTTTGTCCTGCAGAAGGTCGATCGCTCGATCCACAGCGGTGAACGCTTCCGCAAATTTCCCCATTCGCCGATAGCAGTTCGCAATGTTGTTCAGAGTAATCGCAATTGCCGGGATGGGTATGCCCGGAGACTGTTCCCTTATTTTTCGGACCTTCTCGAGGTGCTCCAACGCTTCGGCGTAACGACCTTGTTCGGAGCACAGAATCCCAATGTTTCCCCAAGCGGGAGTTGCGGACAAGAACTGCCCCCTGCCGACATGCCAATCCGCAACCTCGCGGTAGCAAGACTCGGCTTCCGCAGGATTGCTCTTGCGCAAGGCGTTCCCCAAGGTGATGAGCGCGGCGGGCAGGCGAGGGTCTTCGGGATGTTTACGAAAGATCTTAATGGCGGCACGCAACGGGATCGCGGCGTGGTCCTTCAAACCAATTCGGTTGTAACATTCTCCGACCCGACCCAGCATGTGCGCCGTCTCGATCGGGTCTTTAAGATCATCTAATTGCATGGCCTGCTCCCAGAACGGGATCGCCCGACGATACTCGCCGAGGTCCATCAGCACGGCTGCCATTGAAAGTTGAAAGAAGGCGTTCGGCAAGCTGGGCAGGTTCTGTCCGAGTTGTGCAATGGCCTGTTCTCGGAGTTGCCGAGCCTCGTCCTCGCGATCCTGCCTGCGGCGAAGGCGACTCATGTTCAAAAGCACAAGCGGGACCAACTCGCGCCCCTGCTCAGCAGGCGCAGCTTTCGCGATAGCCAGACCCGCGCGAAAGGCCCCCTCGGCCAAAGCAAAGTTGCTGTCCTGCAAAGCATCCACACCGTGCGCGATGATTGCCAGGCACTTCTCAACTGGACTGAGATTGCTGCATGCGCCCATGCGGTCATTCTAACTAAGCGCGATCTGGATAGTTGGCGAAAAATCGCCGTGCGCTTGTATTCCAAGGTCTTAATCCCCCGCCGTCGGCGGACGCTTCGGCTCCGGTCTGAATGACAGGGATATCGGAGTCAATGTCAGAAGCACAGGGCCCGCTTCTCGCGCAAAGGACGGCCCGAGAAATGGGGCACCCGGCTATTTCCTCGCTGCAATCACGCTCTGACACTGTTGAATTTTTGATACTTCGACGAATCCTTACGCCGTTTTCTCGCATCCGAAAAAGAACTCCGCTTAGACATTTACGGGCTGTGACCGACTATGTACCAAAGATGCCATCGACATGCTCCGAGAGCATGATTGCCTGATCCTCGCTGTTTCTTTTAGAACCAGCGACTCATCTCAGGTCTCGACAGTGCATTCGGTTGGTGGATGAGTTGCGTTCACCTAGTTCGTTCCTGGGGATATGCGGGTTGAAGAGTACTGCGAGTCGTAGGAGGAAGGAAATGCGGCGGTTTGTTTTTGTGCTTATGCTCGTCTACGGCCTATATGGACCGAGGATTTCCAAGGCTCAGGAGCAGTTGGCTCTGTTACCTGACGCCCCCGCGGCACAGCGGGGTATTATCGTCGGCACTGTCATCGACTTGAACGACGACCCCGTTCCGGGGGCGAACGTAATTCTTCAAAGCCCTATCCTGAAAAATCCTCGCACGGTCGTATCGGACGATCGAGGATTTTTTGAGTTCACCGATCTCGATCCGGAGACCTATCACGTCACCATCAGCGCCCCCGGATTTGCAAAGTGGACTTCACCGGATGTCGCCCTTAAGCCGGGCCAATACTTCATCCTGACGGGTGCCGAGCTGCACATCGCCGAGGCGGTGACCAAGGTGACAGTGGGTTACTCTGCCGAGGAAGTTGCCACCCAGGAAGTCAGGATCGAGGAGCATCAACGTGTTTTCGGCATTATTCCAAACTTCTACGTTGCCTACGATCAAAACGCTGCACCGCTTACGGCGAAGCTAAAGTTCCAACTCGCCGCCAAGGTTTCTTTCGATCCGGTCACCTTTATCGGAGTAGGTTTGGTTGCGGCTAGCGAGCAGGCGGGAGGAAATCCCAACTACCGCGGGGGAGCGATTGGTTACGCGGAGCGCTACGGGGCTGCCTATGGGAACGGCTTTACCGACATTATGATCGGAGGCGCCATTCTGCCATCGCTTCTGCACCAGGACCCGCGTTACTTCTACCAGGGAACGGGCACGAGTAAGTCTCGCGCTAAGCATGCACTCACCAGTCCCTTCATCTGCAAAGGAGACAACGGACGGTGGCAACCGAACTATTCGACGATCGGTGGAGATCTGTCCTCGGCTGCGATCTCGAATGCATACTATCCGGCGTCAAATCGAGGAGTGGGGCTGTTTCTGGGGAATTTCCTGCTCGGCACCGGCCAGCGTGCGGCCGCGAACCTGGCTCAGGAATTCATTCTGCATCGGGTCACGTCCAAGGCCAAGAGTCAGCAGTGAAGTGAGGATCGCCGAAGCTCAGGCGAATATACGCAAAGAACGCGTGGGATGGGGCAGCCGGCAGGTCGCTGTGTAGAATTGAGTGGAAAGAGAAGAGGGAGCGGGCCATGGAAGAACAGAGCGAAAACCACGCCGAGCGAAAGCCAGAGGACGCGGCGGCGCATATCGCAAGCGCTCGCCAGATATTGAACACGCTGCAAGAGAAGATCGGAAAGCATCCAGAATTGGGTGTGGCGATTACGAAGCTGGAGATAGCGCTGAATATTCTGGCGGTAAAGACTGGCGGGCTGCTGTAGCAATCCCGTGATAGGCGGAACTCTCCGCTGGGATATTCGGCGCATTGTACTCGGACAAAACATGAACTGGAGATCTTCTGGCAGAGCGCTCAGGGGGATTGGGCCGATCCGAGTGTTGTTGGCAGGGCTTTTGCTGGCGGCTGTTTTGTGGGCTGAGCCGGGTGGACTGGCGCCGGTTCAAGCCCAGGGCGACTCGGCAGCTCCATCGGCGCAACGCAAGACCAGCAACCCTTACACTGGCGATCTCTCCATTTTCGAGTCTCCGGGGCGCGATGAGCGACTGCAGATCAACCGCGTCATGGATATGCTCGGCATCGGGCCCGGCAAGAATGTTGCGGACATCGGTGCAGGATCGGGCTGGTTCACGGTGCGCGCGGCTCGCCGCGTTACGGGCTCGGGCACGGTTTACGCCGTGGACATCAACCCGGAGGCAATTCGTTACATTGAGCAGCGCAGGAAAAAAGAGCAACTCCAGAACATAAAGACGATCCTCAGCAAGCCCGACGATGCACAGGTGCCAGCCGATAGCGTTGACGCCGTGCTGCTACTCAAGACCTACAACGAGGTCGCCCATCCGGTGGTGCTGCTCGGCAACCTTCGCTCATCGCTTAAACCGGGCGCCAAGATTGGCATTATTGATCGCAATGGCAACGGAGAAAATCATGGCGTGAGTAAAGACGTGGTGGTTCGTGAAGCCGGCCAGGCGGGCTACGAACTGCGCGACTCGCAGGATTTCGTGAAAGCTGACGGCATGGATTATTTTCTGATCTTCAGCGCCAAGAAAGATTAGGGCGGGCCTGATTCCCGCCGTCTGGCGAAGACGCGATGGCGCCTCTGGAATGAACTTTAAACTGACCTCGTGCTGAAATGCCCGCTCGACGCAATCACCTCGGGTTCTCGGGAGAACGTGTATACTTCGGGCGCCTCGACAAACGACTGTTGTTCCGGATGCGATTTGCTCACGAGGCCAAGGAGAACCACGATGAGGAAGCTATTCTCGCTACACGGCTGTTTGCTTGCAGCGGTTGCGTGGAGTGCACTTTGTTTGCCGTCCTGGGCCCAGGGGAATCTGCGTACCATTTTGATGGTTAAGGTGAAAGCGGATCAGGAAGACAACTGGAAAGCGTCGGTGAAGGATTACGTGGAGATGGTGAAAAAAGCGGGGTCCGAGCAGCGATTTACGGTGTGGGAGTCGCAAACTGGAGTCTCGGAGTACGCGGTAGTGTGGTACTCGGCCAAGTGGAAAGAGATGGGGGAAGACAATCCGAAGCTGAAGGCTGTGGCCGCGGAGCAGACCGCGATTTTTGGGCGGCTGAATGGTGAAACCGAAAGCGTGGAGACCTGGATCGATGAGATGCAGCCCGATTTGATGATTGCATCGAAGGAGATCCCCCCGATGGTGCGGACCAGCAGGAGCCGCGTGGTGACGGGAAAGATGGAGGAAGTGAAGGCGCTGTTTCACGATCAGGTGGTGCCGGCAATCAAGAAGGGCGGAGCTTCTGATTACGGGTTCGCGGTGGCGCGGTTTGGCACGCCCACCAATGAAATTCACACCTACCTGGCAATGAGCGGGTGGGGGGATCTGGACGGACCGATGGGCGCTGAGAAAGGAATGAGTGCTGCCGAATGGAAGGCGTTTCAGGCCAAACTTCCCTCGCTGATCGAGAGCACTGAGTGGACCATCTGGAAGTTTCACCCTGAGTTGAGCTACATCCCGGCGATGTAGTGGGGTCGGTCTTTAAATGAAAGGGCACGCGGTTTGCGTGCCCTTTTTTATGTGGGAACAACAGGTTCCCTTCGACGCGCTTCGCTGCTCAGGACAAGCTCTCCACTCCGCCGTCGCTGCCGCTCCGGCTCCGATCGGCTTGACAAAGTAGGGGTGAGCAAAATGCCCCACTTCCCGCGCAAAGAGCGCGCGAGAAGTGGGGCATCCGCTGTGTGTGAAAGCGACACCTTACATGCCGGGCGCGTTTTCGTTCCCCGGCGTGGCATGCAGCACGCGGTAGGTGCTGCCGCCGTTAGACCAGACCAGTATGAGAGCGTCTTGTCCTTTGGGCACCGAGGAGAGTGCCTTTTGAACGTCATCCACATTCTGCACCGGGTGACGATTCACTTCCACGATCACGTCGCCGCGTTGCAGACCGGCGTTGTCGGCGGCGCTGCCGGGTTGCACCTGTTCGACAACCGCGCCGTGGACATCACTTGACGCTTGCAGTTGCTCGCGCAGTTCGGGAGTCATGTCGGTGAGGCCGATCCCCCAGCGTGGCTTACCATTGCTGTTGCTAGCGGCTTCTTTTCCTTCCCCGTCACGGCTACCCATTTCTTCCAGGGTTACGGGCACGGTTACGTTCTTGCCGTCACGCAGGACTTCCAGCTTGATGCTCGAACCGGGTTCCTTCTGGCCGACTTCGATCTGAAGCTGGCTGGCGTCGCTCACTTTTTGTCCATCGAGTCCGGTGATGACGTCGCCAACTTTCACTCCTGCCTTGGCTGCCGGCGAGCCAGCTTCGACCTGAGTGACGACCGCGCCTTCATTGTTTTCGACGTGGAAGAACCTGGCATTCTCCGGGGTCACGTCGCTGATTCCGATTCCCATGTAGCCGTGATGCACCTTGCCATCGCGGATCAGAGCTTCCACGGTGGGACGCACGATCTGGCTAGGAATGGCGAAGCCCATGCCGGAGAAGCTGTCGGAGCTGGAGACGAGGAAGGTGTTGATGCCGATTACCTCACCACGGGCATCGACCAGCGGTCCGCCGGAGTTTCCGGGATTGATGGCGGCGTCGGTTTGAATGAAGCTACCGGGAGCACGGCCGTTCTTGGAAAAAGGGTTCGGGCGGTTGAGGCCGCTGACGATTCCGCGCGTTACGGTGAAACGGAAACCGAAGGGATTGCCGAAGGCGAGCACAGTCTGTCCGGGGCGCAAGGAAGTTGAGTTCCCCCAAGGCGCGTTGGGAAGATTGGTTCCGTCGACTTTGATTACCGCGAGATCGGTGAGCGGATCGGCGCCAACCAGTTTGGCGTGCATGATTCTGCGATCTTTCAGAGTCACGTTGATGTCGACGGCTCCGTCGATGACGTGGTTGTTGGTGACGATGTAGCCGTCCGGCGAGATCAGGACACCGCTGCCGATGCCGTGCTCGATCCGGGATTGCTGTCTTCCAGGATGATTGAAGAAAGGTCCGAAGATGGGAGGGATACCGTCGGGCAGCTGCGGCATTTCTCCGTCGGCCATTTCGGACTTGGAGTGCGAGGTGACGGCTACGTTCACGACTGCGGGCGTGACGCGAGCGGCCAGGGTTTCCATCGCCTGGTCGAGCGAGAGCAAAGCGCTGACGCTGTTGTCATCGAGCGGCGTGGCGGTGGGAGATGCGACCGGTCCACGAGCGTAAGCCGGTTTGATGAATTCATAAGTGGTTAGAGATAACGCCAGCGCGACGGCCATCACGGGCACAATCAGGCGGCGTGTCAGAAGTGTTTTGGTAACCGATGCTTTGGTAAACCAGTTTTTCATTCGAGTGTTCTCCTTTGGGTGCAACTAATTATTTAGTTTCTAAAATCGTACGAATGCGATTCCTGCATTCAATTTGGTTAAGTGGATTTCGGGGTGATAGCCTTATGAACTTCGCGATCTACCGGGTGAAATACGGTCAGGCGCCAGACGCAAACATCCCAGACCTGGCCATATTCGTCGACTCGCTGCGTGTGCATTACCAGCAACACGGAATGAGGTCGAGAAGAAGAGTCCGCAACGGAGTTATCGGCGCCGGCGTTGATCATTTTTGCTTGCGGCTGCATTAGTTTCGCTTGCGTGGCGGAAGCCGACAGCTCACGATTTCGGCCTGGCCGATTTGCGGCTTGCGCGAGAGCAGGTTTTGCTGTGGCGGTTGCGTTCGGCACCGGGCTATGGAATGACGCGGGAATTATTTTCGCTCCGAACCGTGCAGAATCAGCAACCGAGGGCGAAACGGCAGCGACCTCCGAAATGTGAGAATCGGTCCCGTCAAATGCGACGAGCCGCGGCGCATGTGAGACTGAGATCAAGCAGGCGACTGAAACGGCAGAAGCCAGGCCCAGAGCCGGCTTCCAGACATTGATATTGGTAGCGGTCGGGCGGTCGGCATCGAGAATCCGGGCGATGCGATGAGCGGTTTGCTGCACTCTTCCGACCGCGGCCTGGGCCAGGGCAACGCTGCGTCGCAGAAAGCTTTTTTCCGCGACCGTGACCAGACATTGAGCGTATCCGCGGGGATTCGACGTGGCAGCCAAAACGAAGTCGTCACAGGCCATTTCCCGCTCACGAGACAGACCCTCGCCGATCAACCAGAGGGCGGGATGAAAGAACAAGAGCGCGGTTAAGACTCTCTGGGCGAGGTTGGTCCAATCGTCATAGCGTCGCAGGTGCGCCAGTTCGTGCAACAGAATGGCGTTGAGCTCAGATGGAGACAGTTCATCGAGCGCCCACGCGGGAAGCACAATCGCCGGTTTGAAGAAACCGATGGCGGTGGGTACGCGTACACGATCAGAAGTGCAAACAGCCAGGCCCCGACGGGAACCGAATTTCGTTAGAGTGTCGCGCAAGGCCGGGTGCAGGCCGGCGAAGTCGACTGGCTTGGAACTCTGGCGCAGCCTATGGAGGTGCCAAAAACTGACACCGATTTTCGCGAGACCGATCAGGGCAATGGTGGCCCATACGACGAGGAGGTCTGCTGCCCAGGAACCTGGCAACTGGAATGCTGAATGTGATGCACGCGTGGCTGGGCCGAGGGCACTGGATCCCGCACTCTCCAGCAAGGGAAGAAAAGCCACAGCTGCCAACGCGGAGAGCCACATGGCGAAACGAGTGCTCGAATTCTGGCGCCTCATTGCACGTAGAAGGATCCAGATGAATCCGGTGATGACAATTCCCTCGGCGGTGCTGTTCAGCATCCGGCCGGCGAAAAGCTGGGCGAGGGCTTGCCAGTGACCTGCTATCGGCATGGGATCACTTGCTCCCTTCCAGCATGGTTCGCAAGCGATTGAGTTCGGCGGCGTCCATCCCTTGATCTTCCAGGATGTTAAGGACCAGCAATTCGTGTGAGTTGCCAAAGAAACGGTTGACCAGGCGGGTGATCTCGGAGCGGGTAGCGTCTTTGCGCTCCACAAGAGGCGAATAGACGAAGGCGCGGCCGTCTTTCACGTGCTTCACGTAGCCTTTTTTCTCAAGGATACGGATCGTGGTAAGGACGGAGTTGTAGGCGAGCGGCTCGTTTTCGGGAAGATCCTCCAGCACTTGCTGGACGGTGGCCGGCCCTTTCTGCCATAGCACTTCCATCAACCGCAATTCAGCCTCGGTCAGAGTGGGAGACTTTCTTGGGGGCACGCCATCCTCCTTCCTGAATCGTCACTGCGGCGTTAGACGTACGACATACCAAATCCTAACTAGTAAATTAGTTGCACGAAGGGCGGGGAGGGTTGCATGCCTAAATCAGGACCGAGCCGGGATTCTAAAGTTTCCTGGTGCAGCGTCGATCTGCCCCTCTGATGGCAATTAAGGTTTGCCACGTTTCCCGTTGCAGGCGATTCTGAGGAGCTACCAATGTCGACATCAGCTATATCCAGCAGTTCGTTGTACGAGCAGATCCAGTCGTACTTTCAAACTCGAAAAACCGATCTCCAGCAGCTCGGACAGGCTCTCAGTTCCGGGGACCTGGCTGACGCCCAGACGGCCTATAACAGCATTACCGCACTCGGGCAACAGGGCCCGTTCGCCAACGGCGATGCATTTCGGCTATCGGCGCGTGAGCAGGACTTCAACGCGATCGGGCAGGCGCTGCAATCGGGGGACTTAGCTGGCGCACAGCAGGCGTACTCCACGCTGGAATCGACGTTTCATGGAAGCAAACACGCGGACCCGCCAGCGGCCACAGCCCCCGCCGCAACCGAACCAGCGGTGGTAGTCAATTTGAGCAGCGTCAGTAGCGGACCGACAGCGGCTTCTGCTGCCGCAGCGGCTCCGGTTGCAGCTAGCAACGGACCGGAAATTGTTGTCAACCTGAGCAGTGGCAGTGGGCAGGCGGCATCGTCGGCAGCCCCAGCAGCCTCGAGCAACGGCGCAGAGATCGTCCTCAATTTAAGCAGCGGCAACACGAACCCGGAGCTGACGATCAGCATCGGTAGTCCGGTCAATGGTGGAGCTGAACAGATCTCCTTTAGCGTGGGCAACCAGCAGAATCCGAACCAGGAGCAGGTTACATTCAACTTGAACCCGAACAGCAGTGAGCAGATTGTGGTGAATCTGTTGGGCGCGACTTCCGACGCGAGCGCCCCGCCGATTGCATCGGGCGCGAGCACGACATCAACGACGAGTGGTGGGATCAACGTTTCAGCATAGGTGAGGTCAGATCGACGATCGATCGAATAGTGCCTCTACCCGCGCCCCGCGGCTGTGCGCAGGTAGAGGCGACCAGCGTTTCTGGACCACACAGAGCTAAGGTATAATTTCCCAATTAGTAGGCGCGTAGCTCAGTTGGTTAGAGCGCTACCTTGACACGGTAGAGGTCAGGAGTTCGAGTCTCCTCGTGCCTACCATTT
>Ga0074046_10000761_pt1 | contig 29682 bp, 16 predicted proteins | sample BogForMeECP23OM3_FD_94441 | JGI IMG/M metagenome (GOLD analysis project Ga0074046, IMG submission 94441) | Bog forest soil microbial communities from Calvert Island, British Columbia, Canada - Bog Forest MetaG ECP23OM3 | ecosystem: Environmental > Terrestrial > Soil > Wetlands ... | reverse complement strand
TGTTGGAGATGTGGTTCTTGACCGTCGTTTCTCCGATCGAGAGCTTGTCCGCGATTTGCTTATTGGCATTGCCTGCGCCAATCAAACGAAGCACATCAATTTCGCGCGAACTCAGCTGATCGTCGGCAGCGTGGTCGGCCAGCTCCGCCGCAATCTCGGGCGGAATTCGCTTGCGCCCGGCATGGACCGTGCGGATCGCCTCCAGCAGCTCTGTGCGGACATTTCCTTTCAGTAGGTACCCCCGCGCACCCGCCTTGATCGCCCGCAGGACTTGAACATCACCGGCATAGGTCGACAACACCAGGATCTTGGCATCGGGGAATTCCTGCCTGATTCGGCTGATGGCTTCAGTGCCATTGACATTCGGCATTTGCAGGTCCATCAGGGTCACGTCGGGGCGGTGCAGGCGAAACTGTGCGATGGCTTCCTCCCCGTCACATGCCTCTGCTACCAGTTCAATATCTTCCTCAGCCTCGATGAGGGTCGCGATGCCCTGTCGCAAGAGAGGATGATCATCCACAGTCATGATCCGAATCGAACCTTTAATCGAACTACGACCGGTGCTCATAAATCCTCGTCTTCCGGAACAGCTTAAATCTACCCTCATCGCCGGATTTTTCATAGGCGATAGTGCCTGGAACCGTCAACCGAACTTCTGTGCCGGCGGCCGCTTCGCTCCAGATATCCAATCGGGCTCCAATTCCTTCTGCCCGCTCATACAAACCAGGCAGGCCCCAATGGCCGGCTCGACCGCGGTCTTTCAGCACCTTGGGATCGATCCCTTTTCCATCATCCCGTACGATTAACAGAAAAGCATCATCATCGTAGCGTAGCTCGGCTTCAATGTTCCGGGCGTGTGCGTGGCGGTAAGCATTTCGCAGCAACTCTCGTGCGATTCGATAGATTTCTTCTCTGATCATCGCCCGTTTCGCTCGTCGGTTGCCCTCGACAATCACCCGCAGAGGCGGGGCACTGTCGCTATCTTTCTGTGAGGACGCCAGTTCGCGCCCCGTTGCCAGCAGCATCTGTTCGAGGTTGCTTTCCTGGGATGACCCCGAACGTAGTTCCTGAATCGCACTACGGCCTTCCGCGATTGCCTGATCTGCGGAAATCAGCGCGCTATCCAGAACTTCACATGCTTTCTCGGGACGATTCGGGAGCTGATTGCGAACCGCCTGAAAGCGGAAGACGAGACCCTGAAAACTTTGCAAGAGTGTGTCGTGCAGGTCCCGAGCAATCCGTGTTCTCTCGCCGACGCGGGCCTCCAGCGTCATCGCGAACTGACGATGCAATTGCCGGACACGCAGCTGGTAGGCCGCCCAGAGCAGCGCCAGAAAGGAGACGCCACATAGGGCGCGGAACCAGTTGGTTCTCCACCAGGGGGGCGTGATGAGAATGGGCAGCGACACACCTTCTTCATTCCATACGCCATCGCTGTTTGATGCCTGCACGCGAAAAACATATTTGCCGGGATCTAGATTGGTGTAGGTGGCGAGGCGCTGTTTGCTGCCCACCTCGTTCCACCCAGGTTCTAAGCCCTGGAGCTTATATCGGTAGCGGTTCTTCTGGGAACTTGCGTAACTCAGCGCCGCAAATTCAAACGAGAAGACATTGTCACGGTACGAGAGGGTCAAGGAATCGGCGTACGGGATGGCTTTCTTAAGTACCGACTTGGCGCCGATGGGTACAGATTTGTTGAAGATTTTGAAGCTAGTGATCACCACGGGCGGCACATAGGCGTTGTCCCGGACATTTTCAGGGAAAAATGCACTGAACCCATTGCTGCCGCCAAAGAACATCTCCCCGTCCGGGCCTTGTGTATAACTGGCTCGACTGAACTCATTAGCCTGCAAGCCGTCGGACACGTCGTAATTTCTAAACGTTTCCGTCTGGGGATCGAAGCGCGATATGCCGTTCTTCGTGCTGAGCCAAAGCCTGCCAACCTTGTCTTCCAGAATCCCCTGAATAACGCTGCTGGGTAGGCCCTGACTTTCCGTGTAACGGGTGAAGGTTTCGTCTTGACGATTGTACCGGTACAGTCCATCCACGGCTCCCAGCCACAGTGTTCCGGTGCGGTCCTCGTGAATGGCGCTGATATCGCCGCCGTTGAGTCCGTGAGGGTCACGCGAATCGGGCGTGTAGTTCGCAAAGGTTTTCGTCTTGTCATCGTAGCGGCTCAGCACGCCCTCGCCCCTCGCCACCCACAGCGCGCCGGAACGATCTTGATAGAAGGCCATCGCAGCATTCCCGTATTTGGTCGGATTCTTTGGATCAGGACGATAGAAAGTGAACCGGTCAGTCGCTGGATCCAAACGAGCGACGCCGTCAATATGCCCCACCCATAACTGGCCCTTTCGATCTCCATAGATGCGGATAACGTGATCAGATGGCAAGCTGTTGGGATCATCAGGGTTGGGCCGGTAATGTTTGAACTGCCCAGTGCGTTCATCGAACCGATCGAGACCGGCACCCCAGCCACCCAACCAGAGATAGCCGCGTGCATCTCTGTAAATGCTATTGACGTCAGTGCCATTTCCAATGGTGTTCCTGCTTTCCAGGCCGGGAACATAGTGCGTAAATTGTCCCGTCTTTCGATCCAATCTATCCAACGCGCGAGGGAAAAACCCTACCCACAAAATACCCTCGGAATCCCGGTAAATTGCAGTGACCCTGCCAGGCGAGAGACTATTCGGATCGCCGGGGCGATGCATATAACGGCCGAACTGTTTTTGCTGGAAATTGAGAATATTAAGCCCTCCGTTCTCAGTTCCCACCCACAGCACGCCGCCCCTGTCCTGATACACCGAGATCACGGCGTTATCGTTGAGGCCATCCGGGTTGCTCTCATCGTGTTGAAAAAGGCGCGTGAGATGTTCTGTGCGCCGGTCAAAGTAATAGAGGCCCAGACCCGATGGCACCCAAAATCCGTTTCCTCGATCATCGAAAAGCTTGCTATTAACCAGGCCGGGAGCACCGGCGCCAACCGGGTATGTCGCCACTCTCTCTGTGTGGGGATCATATTTGACGAGCCCGACGATTGGGGACCAGGCTAGCATCCAAAGATTGCCGGCGTCGTCTTCATACACATAATCTGCGGCTAGGCCACTAGTAATGGTTGCAGGAGGGCGAGTAATCTCTCCTGTCTTTATGTTTAGATGGAACAGCCCGCGCTCCCCAACAAACCAGATATCCCGATGCCTGTCCTCGATAACGTGAGTGATCCTCCCAACAAATAGGCCGTCGCTGTCATTCAGATAATGAGTAAATGTTTTGGTGGTCGGATCAAACTTGTCCAGACCGCTGGCTTCGGTGCCAAACCACAGACAGCCGCGACTGTCGCGGGCGATACTGTTCACGGAATCGGCGCCGATGCTGTTGGGGTTGCTGGGGTCGTGACGGTAGCGGGCAAAGCGCTCGGTTCTGGGATCGAATTTGTTCACCCCGCCATTGTAGGTGGCAATCCACAAATAGCCCTGATCGTCCTCTATAAGATCCATAACAAGGTTGGCGCTTAGGCTGTCAGGATCGTTGGGGTTGTGCTTGTATACGACGAAGGTGTTGCCGTCGTAGCGATCCAAACCGTCTGGGGTGGCAAACCACATGAAGCCTCGATGATCCTGCAAAATTGCTTTGACATTGCTTTGCGATAGACCATCGTTGGTGGTGAGGTGCGTGAATTTGAGGTCCCTCACCCAAGCATGGCCGCCCTGAGTGTCAAAATCCCGAAAATCGCGGAGGGACGAGTCAGCTCTCGCTTCGCGGTCCCCGCGGACGCCCTTCGTTGCCGGGTGAGCGAAGCGCGTGTCGGTCGCTTCGGCAGTTGCGATCTTGGCTGGGAGGGATTGAGGCGGTCGTGCGTATAGAACCTGAACAATGCAGAGAAGCAAAATCCCGCTCGCAGTCCGCAAGCCCCAGGCTTTGTTTGGGCGGATGGTGATCATGAAACGCTATCGATTTGGCTCTCCGCTCGCAGTTTAGCACCAGGGATTGGGCAACTCCAGTCAGGGCGGTCGACGCGCATTCGCAAGCGACACGCTGAATGTTTGACCTGTTCGGGACGAGGCGTTCACCTTTGTGTCGCCGGCGGAATCGGATGCCCATCCAAATTAGCGCCGGAATGGCAAACGGACTCAGCACCACGGGAAGTGAAAATGTGTATTTCTTGTGGATCGGAGCGCAATCCGCTTGCCCGCCTTAGTGCGTCGGGCCGGCTTGCCCTTGTGACATCGGCCCCTTCGTTCCGACTGTCGCTTCCAGGATCTCATCTGGCTCGTCGGTCTCACGCCCTGATGGTTACCTTCGGTGACTCCACTGATCTCTAAGAGCGAAGCGGAAGAGTGCTATAATGCCTGCCCGTCTTGCGTTGAAATCAAAGGTTGAGAGGTGATCAGACCCAGACGAAAGTGAACCTGATCTGAGCCCAGAACAGCCACTACGTTTTGGGCTTCCGAGGGCATCCCATGATTGGTGAAGTTCAACTGTTGGCCAGAAGAGATATTCGCTCATTCTCTTATCTCGTGGGGATGCTGGTTCTCGTTCTGCTCCTCGCTACGCTGCCCGCGCTTGCGCAATTGGACACGGGGTCGATTAGCGGCGTCATTATGGATCCGACGGGGGCCGCGATCAAAGACGCCGGAATTAGTGCGCGCGAGACCAGTACTCGCACTGCTTACAGCACGACTAGCTCCAGTTCGGGATACTACGTCCTCCCCTCTGTTCGCACAGGCACATATGAATTGAAGGTGGAGGCCGCCGGCTTCAAGACCGCAGTTTACACAGGCGTTGTCGTGACGGTAGCTTCACACGTGGGTCGAGACGTCATGCTGGCGGTCGGTATCGTCTCACAGACGACTATTGTTACGGCAAGCAGTCTGACGTTGGAAACTGAAAGCTCGAACGTCGATGACGCGATCACCAGGGACCAGGTCAACGACCTTCCTTTGGCCGTGACCGGCAACTTGCGCTCGATTTCGACGCTGGAGTTTCTGGTGCCGGGCACCGTCGGTCCCGGAACATCTCCCGGTGGGTCGCCCTTCCAAATGACCAAAATCGCAGGCGGTCAGACCGAGGGCACCGACTACCTGGTGGACGGCATCACAACCAACCGCATGCAGAACGGTTCCGGCTCGTTTGACATTATTGCCCCATCGGTGGAATCGATTCAGGAGTTTCATGTTGACATCTCGGGAATGTCGGCGCAGTTCGGCAGAACAACAGGCGGACTAGCTAACTACAAAACGCGCTCCGGAACGAACGATTATCACGGCGCGGTCTTCGATTACTACAAGAACGCCGTGTTTGACGGCAACAACTGGTTCAACAACGGCTATTTGGCGACGACAACCGATCCGGCCGCGCGGGCATTACTCATGCGTCCGCCCGACACCAAGAACGACTACGGCATTTCTCTGGGTGGCCCACTCCGGATTCCGCATTTGTACGACGGTCACGACAAGACATTCTTCTTTTTCAGCTACGAGCAGCTGTTGTATCACACAGGCGCTTCTTCAACATCGCTTATTCCAACGCCGGCCGAACTCGGCAGCGACGGACAATACTTTGATTTCTCATCCACGCTCGGCGGCCCGATCCTGAACTCAAACGGAACCCAGGCATACGCCTGCGACGGCGTCACGCCGCTCTACTTCGGCGAAATTTTCGATCCCGCGCAGGAGAGCAATGGCTGCAGGACTGTCCCCTTCAAGGACGCCAACGGAGTGCTCAACAAGATTCCGATAAGCCGGGAGAGCGCGGTCGCCAAGGCCGTTTTGAAGTATCTGCCGTCGCCGAACCTTGTCGGCGCGGGACCTAACAATTTTGTGCACAAAACCACCGACAGCCTGGCGCAGACGGTTTGGGACCTGCGGATTGATCAAAACCTCGGTCAGAAGCACAAGATCTGGGGGTTCTACAGCGCGAGAGAGAACACGGACCACGGCAGCGCCGCCAATCTGCCTCCGCCCCTCACTTCCGCAGGCGGCGGCAAATACGATCAGTATGGCAAGCTGTTTCGCTTCGGATGGGACTGGTTCAAGTCCCCAACGGTCCTCAACTCCTTGACCTTTGGCACGAACCGTTCCAACAACTATAACAAGTCGGCAGCCGTGGATATGCACACCGACTGGGACAGCGCGCTGCGAATCGCCAATGGCTCCGGTCCGGTTTTTCCCGGATTCGTGTTCAATGGCAGCCCCTACTTTGCTCCCGGCTACGCCTTTGGCGAAAACGATGACGCCCAGGATGTGGATAACACGATTGCGCTGAACGACATCTTTCACTGGCAGCGTGGCGCGCACAGCTTCAACTTCGGAGGTGAGGCCCAGTATCACCAGTATTCCTTCATCAGCAAAATCGGCGGCACGTGCAGTGGCACATCCGGATGCTTCACCTTCTGGGATAACCAGACAGCATCCGACACCACCTACTGGGGACGTGACGGCAACTCCTTCGCCGCATTCCTTATTGGTCAAGCCGGCACGGCAAACGCGCTGAAACAGATTCATGCCCCGCGCTGGATTGCTCACACGACTGCGTTCTTCTTGCAAGACGATTGGAAGCTGCGGCGCAACCTGACGCTGAATTTGGGATTGCGATGGAGCTTTGACACGCCGCGCCACGAGGCGGATGGGGACACCAGCATCTTCAGCCCGACCACTCCCAACGCGGCAGCCTCGAATTACCCTGGTGCTCTGGTATTTGCGGGCACAGGGGCCGGCCGCAATGGCCACATGGGAGAGACCTGGGCTAATACCTACTACAAGGACTTCGAGCCGCGTGTCGGATTCGCCTGGTCCCCTTCTTTCTGGCACGACAAGGTGGTCGTTCGCGGGAGTGGAGGAATCTATTACGGGCCGCTGGTCTATGCCGACTTCGGCCAGGGAACGCTGCAAGGGTTCGTACCGAACCAGACTCTCTTCTCGGCAGATCCTCTCTCTGGTCCGCAAGTGGATGCCGGACTTCCCGCACTGCCGAACACTCCCGACCTAGATCCAACCCAGTCGAATGGACAAGGGGTGGACCATGTAGCACCGTCCTTCGGGCGCCCAGCGATGGTGAGTTCGTGGAATCTTGAAGTCCAAAAGGAAATCACACCCGATCTCTATTTCTCGCTCGGATACATCGGCAATCACGCCACACACTTGCACGGACTGTTGAACTTTCCAAACGACATACCGCTGAGCGGTCTCGCGCTGGGCAACTGCCTCAACGCATCGGTACAATTTCCGATCGCCGGATGTCCCGCTCCGCCCGAGACCTATCCCAACCTATATGGCACGGGACCGGGTTTCACCTACGACAACACCATGACAATGCAACAGGCACTGCGCCCATTCCCGCAGATTGGCTACATCAACGAGGATAGTTACTTGCAGAACGTGGGGCAGTCCAGCTATGACGCAATGACGGCCAAGCTGGAGCGGCGCTTCCACAACGGTCTGAACGTGCTCGTCTCTTACACTTTCTCGAAGACGATCACCGACGCGGACAGCATCCAGCCTTACTACAGCACGCTGCAAAGCCAGGGCGGAACTCAAAATCCTTATGACCTCAAGGCCGAAAAGGCGGTGAGCAATCAGGACATTCCCAACAACTTTGTCGCGAGCTACATCTACGAGTTGCCGGTTGGGCGGGGCAAGCGCTTCCTCGGGAGCGCTAGTGGTCCAGTAAACGCGATCGTCGGTGGCTGGCGAGTCAGCGGTGTACATCGCTACATGAGCGGCCAGCCAATTAGCTTCTTCGGAGCCAATGGCATTCCGGGGTTTGATACTGGCATTCGTCCCAACCGCGTGGCAGGGCAGCCTGTACGGCGCTCGGGACCATTCAACCCTTTCAACTTTGTGAACGATGGGAACACTGGCTACGATCACGCTTCCGGTGCCTGCACCACGGGCTACTGGAACTGCAGTGCATTTGCGGACCCCAACCCGAATCCGGTGCCCTACGTTCCCTACGTATTCGGCAATATGCCACGAAACTCTCCTGACATACGTTCTTTTGCCTTCTACGATGAGGATCTCAGCATTGCCAAGACTTTCGCGATCACCGAACGGGTAAAGGCGGAGTTCCGCGGAGAGTTGTTCAACGCATTCAACCGGCACGTGTTCAACAAACCTGACTCCGGCGTTCAGGACACCAACTTCGGCCAAGTTGGCAGTACTCTTCTTGGACCGCGCAACGGCCAATTCGTGCTCAGAATTAGCTTTTGAAGAGACACCAATCTAGAACCTGAGCTTCTTGGACAGAACCACTTACAAGGGATCTGTGAGGTCATTTGCGGGTGCGATCCGTCTCCCATCTCCCTGAAGGGCCAGAGGTGCCCGGGTCGCAAGCATACTGCGCCGTCCATTCCATTTTGCGGTGGGATATTCTAATGGACGTGTCACATCTCCTCCCTCTTCGCCCTCTCACGATCACCCTGATTCTGCTGTCGTGCCAGCTAGCCCTTGCGCAAAGTCAAACCAACGATGCGCAGCCACTGTTCAAACGGGGAAACACTGCCTTGCGAAGAGGCGACGCCGCCGAGGCGGTGGAGGACTTTCGGCAGTTTCTCCGGCTACAACCCAACTCAGCGGAAGGCTATTTCAATCTCGGCTTGGCGCTGCAATCTGTCGGCGAACTGGTTCCTGCACTCGATGCACTTCGCAAGGCGGCATCCCTGCAACCGGGAATGCGAGGCGTCCATCTCTTTTCCGGCATCGTCGATTACAAGCTGAATCGCCTCGCCGAGGCACACAATGAACTGGTCCACGCAACGCAATCTGAACCGAAAAACTCCGCGGCATGGATGTGGCTTGGCGTAGTGGAACTTGCTCAAAACCAAGCCGAATCCGCTGCAGCGGCTTTAGACAGAGCTGCCGCGCTCGATCCAAGCAACCTCGACATTTTCTACCACCGAGGCCGGGCTCATCTGCTGGTCTCGAAGCAGAGCTACGCTGCCATGTTCAAGCTGAGTCCAGACTCCTGGCGCGTTCACGAAGTCTTGGGGCAGGCGGATGCTGAAGCCTTCCGGGCAGCCGACGCGATCAGCGAATTCCGCTTGGCAATTCGCGCGGCCCCGCACGAACCGGGGCTCAATGAAGAGTTGGGAGACGCTTGCTGGACTGCCGGCAGATTGGAAGAAGCCGACCGAGCATACGCAGAAGAGATTAAGAACGACGCCTTCAATGCCGTGGTGCTCTACAAACTGGGAAGCTTGCGCGTGACTCGCGACGACGCGCCCAGCGGAGTTCCACTCCTCGAGCAAGCGCTGACTCTAGATCCGGCAATCACGGACGCGCATTATTACCTTGGAAAAGGCTACGCGGCGTTGGGCAAAGATGATTTGGCCGTCCAACATTTTCGCGTGGCCACAGATCCACGGGGCAGCGAAGAACTTAGGATCATGTCGTGGTATCAGCTCGCCATTCTCTATCGCAATCTTCATCGCGGCCAGGAAGCGGCCGAGGCATTCGACGCCTTTCGACAAATGAAGACCGCGAGGGATCAGCGTCAGGCGAGCAAGTTCGAAGAGCAGGGCCGGCGGCGCGATCAATTGCCCCGCCAAGAAGCGATCCCGGCGACAACTGATCTTCCTTAGCTCTGAAATTGGATTTCGCCGCATTTGCACTGGCAAGGGTATTATGCAAGCCATGAACATCCTGAGAAATCCTTCGCGCGGTGTGCCCAACCGGATGGCGTGCAGACTGAGGTGCGGATGTTCAATATGGCGCGCTGCCGGCTTACTCGTTTGCCTGTCGGGGGCCGGCATCCTGACGGCGCAGATGCCGTCGGGCAAGGTGCCGGCGCCATCCTCGAAACAACAATCATCCTCGCAGCAAGCATTTCAACAGGGCGGGATGGCCTCGGGTCCTCCGCAAAAAGCGGAATTTGACAGCGAGCATCGGCCGATCACGGCGGGAGGCTTTGTGAAAAGCGGTCCCGTGGTCTTCTTGGACCGCGCGAAACAGGCGGGCCTCACTACCTGGCACCACACTGCAGGAACGGCGGAAAAGCAGTTTATTTTGGAGGCGAAGGGCGCTGGGGTGGCGCTGCTGGACTACGACAACGATGGCTGGCTCGACATCTATCTGGTTAGCGGATCAACCTATGATGCGTTGAGCGGCAAGACAACTCCGCCCCATGCGGCACTTTTTCACAACAATCACGATGGCACATTTACCGATGTTGCCGCCCAGGCGGGCGTTACCAACGACCGCTGGGGCTTCGGCGTGGCCGTCGGAGACTACGATAACGACGGCTGGCCCGATCTCTACGTCACCAACTATGGGAAGAACCGTCTTTACCACAACAATCACGACGGCACATTCACCGACGTAGCCGAGAAGGCGGGCGTTGCATTGGGCTCCTGGTCCACCGGCGCGACGTTTGGAGACTACGATGGTGACGGACGGCTCGATCTGTTCGTTTCCGCCTACCTTCACTATGATGTCAACGATCCGCCCATCGCCGGATCCAGGAGCGTAAGTTACGCCTCCTGCCAGTTCCGGGGTGTCCCCGTAATGTGTGGTCCGCACGGCCTCCAAGGCGAACGGCACCATCTGTTCCACAACAACGGGGATGGGACCTTTACTGACGTCAGCGAAAAACTGGGAGTGAGTAATCCCGAACGCTACTACGGTCTGGGTGCTTTGTTTGTGGATGTCAATAACGACGGCAAGCCGGATCTCGCTGTGGCCAATGACTCCACCCCGAATTACCTCTACATCAACAAGGGAGATGGCACATTCGACAATCAGAGTTACGCCAGTGGCTATGCCCTGAACGGGGATGGCAGAGAGGTGGCGAACATGGGTATCGCCGCCGGCGATTACGAAAACAATGGGCACATGGACCTGGTCAACACGACATTTTCCGATGATTACGATGTGGTTTTCCAAAATGACGGGACTGGTAACTTCACCGATATCAGCTTCAAAGTCGGGGTTGGCGCTTGCACTCTTCCGTTCGTCGGTTTTGGCGATGGTTTCCTCGATTACGACAACGACGGGTGGAAGGATTTGCTAATTGTGAACGGCCATGTCTACCTTGAAGTGGATGACAAGGGCTGGGGCACGTCATACGCGCAGCGCCCACTGCTCTTCCACAATCTTAAGAACGGGAAGTTTGAGCTGGTGCCTGCAGTCGAGGGAACAGGGCTGGCCGTCGTAGCCACCTCTCGCGGCGCCGCTTTCGGCGACTTGTTCAACGACGGCAAGATTGATGTAGTTGTTAATACGGTCGATTCTGTTCCTTTGCTGCTGCGCAATGTGAACCCAGATCGTCATCATTGGGTCGAACTGAAGCTGATCGGAGGGCCCAGAAGCCCGCGCGATGCCGTCGGCGCAACTGTCTATCTGACGAGCAGCGGCATACGGCAGCGTGGCGACGTGCTCAGCGGCGGCAGTTATCTCTCTTCCAATGACTTCCGCGTTCACTTCGGATTGGGCGACTCAACCGCGATCGATTCCGTCGAGATCCACTGGCCAAGCGGCGCGGTGGAACTGGTCAAGCTACCCGCAGTGGACCGCATTTTTACTGTCGAGGAGAGCAAGGGCGTCACTGGGAGTCTCTGCCCAGGCTGCGAGGTTGGCAAACATCCATAAGCGACGGCCGCGCACCTTGTTGCGTCGGCACGTCAACCCATAACCCATGCCGTCCAGCGTCGCATCTCACTGACAATCAAGGTTCTTGCAGCACTATCTTACCGTAAGGCACCGTTTATTACTGACTGATGAAAGAGCTGAACGTAGTCTCTCTCGGAGGTATTCGTCGTAGTTATAGAGTTGCATCGTGACACGGGTTTTTTGCCGGGCTAGTCCATTCTTCACCGACCCGAATGCCATGGCAAATCTCGAATGGACCTTGTAGTTACTTCTTCTCGTTTTTCTACTTGTTCGCTGGATTACACCCGTCCATGGCTGCTTTGGGCCACCCATTGACCCACGCGATGGTCGAAATCTGCAAATAAGCATTTCCTCGGGTGCTGTCGTAAGCGTGAAAGACGATGATGTCTCCGTCTTTTTGTTGAAGAACAGATTCGCCTCCGGGGCCTCGCCAACGATCGTTCCCAAGCAACACAGGCGTGCCGCCACCGTCGAGCATTGCAGTTCCGCCTGCATCTACATAAGGACCGGTGACGTTGCGTGACCGGCCAACCATCGTCTTGTAGTTGCTCTTCGTACCTCGACAGCAGAGATCGAAAGAAGCGAATAGGTAATAGTATTCGCCGTGGTGCACGATGAACGGTGCTTCGATAGCTTGCCAATTGCCAGGCAATCCGGGCTGGTCAGGTGGTGGATTCTGAGGACGCTTGCGCTTGGCCACGGAATACAGCTTAGTGTTTTCCGAAGATGGCAAGCCTGTCTTCAGATCTATTTTCCGCATCTTGATGCCCGTCCAGAAGCTCCCAAAGGAAAGCCACGGCTCGCCTTTTTCATCCAGAACAATGTTTGGATCAATCGCATTGAAATCATCTTCGAGGCGAGATCGCAGTACGAGGCCCCGATCCACCCAGTGGAATTCAGGTCTTCTAGACTCCAGCGTTTTGTTGGTGACGAGCGCAATACCGGAAGTATTCTTCCCAAACGCCGAAAACGCGTAGTAGAGATGATATTCGCCGTTAAAGTACGAGATGTCTGGCGCCCAGAGTTCCCTGGTTTCCGGGCTCTGTTGTTTGATCCATTGCGGAATCTGATCGAACACAGAGCCACACAGCGTCCAGTGGTGAAGGTCCCTCGAACATCGGATCGGGATCTCGCCCTTTCGATTCGGTCCTTTCGTCGTGGAGAACAAGTACCACGTATCCCCATCCTTCGCGATGGAGGGATCGTGTGTGTATTCAACATCTCCTGAGACGCTTATCACATGGGGACTGGCAGCGGGCAGAGTCTGTCCAACAACACCAGCCGTAATCGGCAACAAGGTCAGCCAACATACAAGCCCGCGCACTCTGCGTTGGCTTCCTTCAGGATGGAACATCGGGGTCCCTGTCCCTCAGATACTAGCTGGCGTACGAACGATTTCTACGGAGCATTTGGCATGGCGAGCGACGAATTCGGCCACGCTGCCAAGCAAGAAACGCCGGATGCCTCTCTGTCCATGCGAACCAACGACGATCAGATCGGCACTCCACTCGGCTGCGGAATCGATGATTCGCTCTCTGATGTCACCTACCTCGACGGCGGCGTCCACCTTGAATCCTGCGCTACGCAGTTCCTTCGCAATTCGCTCGACCAACTCACGGGCTGGCTTTTTCTGGTCGTCCAACTCGGGAGCATAACCGGGCGCCATTTGCGGTGGAGCTGGCGCAATCGGCTGCAAGACATGCAAAACCCGAATCTCGGTATGCTCAGCCCGAAACTGCGTGACAATAGCCCGTGACACATCCCCGGAGACCTTCGAATCGTCAATTCCTATCAGGATTTTCATAACTCCTCGTCCTCAAGAAGCAATTAGGTATCCGCCACCATGCCGCCCGGATAGGCAAGGCAGTTTGCCCAGGCTCATTCGGCTCCCGTTGGCAGGCTGTCCATCCCGTAGCGCTGGGCTTCGCGCCGCATCAGGCGCGTCAGTTCCCGCTTGGCATCCTCGGAAAGACGTGAGGGCTTGTAGGCTGCAACAATTCGCGTCACTTCCCGAGCCGCGCGTTCCCTCAACGTCAACTGGCCATCCTTGCGCCATCGTTCGCTGTCGGCGCGATCGATGACCGGGCCCGGGAAGGTGATCTCCTCGCGCAGGTAGCGGCGGGTGTGGGCCGAGGCAAGCATATGTCTCTTTTGCCGCAACTCCTCCTGCAGGCGGATCGCCGGGAAGTCTTCCCGGGGCTCGATGCCACGCAACAGGCGGTAGGTCATGCCGCAAATCTCGTTGTCGACCACAAGTTTCTCCAAGCTCTGGCAGCTTTCGAAATCCAGCATTCCTGGACCCGAGATGCTGTTGATTCCCGAGAGCGCTGCCAGCGTCGCGCCCATCGACGTTTCCAGCCCAGCCTGCGCGTCCAATTGCTTCGCATCGCTGAAGGCAATGTAACTCTGGGTGGGCATCCCGAGGTACTTGCCGATCTCGCTGTTGGCGCAGTCAATCATCATGGTTTCCACCGCGCCCATGGGAGTGGTTTGGAAACGCATGTCGAAGACGGCGGGCGAGCCGCCATACAGCATGGCATGGCCGGGGCTCGTCAGTTGGCTGATCACCACGCCACTCAGAGTCTCGGCGGTTTGCTGCACCAGGCTCCCCACCAGGGTGACGGGCGCCATGAAGCCGGAGAGCGGCATGGAGATAAATTCCACCGGGATCGACCAGCGAGCGCAATCGACCAGGTTCTGGCTGGTCACGTCACTCCATTTGAGGGGCGACGTGGGGCAACACGAGAAAATGGTCAGCGGCTTCTCCCGGAGCGCCGATTCCGTTCCCCGCACCGCGATTTGCAGGTCCTTCATGATCTCAAACGATGCCACCGTGAAGGCGCCGGTGACGACCGGCTTCTCACCGTACAGGAGACTTAAGTACAGCCGGTAACTGTCGGCAATATTCTCGTGAACATCGGCCGGGATCAGGGCAGTGCTTTGAGAAGCGATGTGCTGCAGGCCACCGGTCAATTTGACATAGCGGATATAGTCCGCCGTCATGGGCCGGCGCATTTCCCCGCTCTCGTTATCCAGAATATTGATGGATGTTGAGCCGGGCGTGAAGTAGACATTGTCGTCCTGGAAGTTGTGGGTTTCGTTCCCCAGAACATCAAAAAGTTTGAAGGAATGGGGCGCGGTAGCCAGCGCTTTGTCAATGATGCCTTCCGTAAAGCGGGCGTAACAGGTTCCTTTGTCCACCTTGGCGCCATGATCGGAAAGCATGCCGAGCACGGGCTCGTTATGAATCTCCACCCCCAGCTTGCACAGTACTTCCCTGGCTTCAGCGATTATTCTATCCCTCAATTCATCTCGTAGCAGCTTGGTAACTGGCCTCATGGTTTCCCCGATCAGCACTCACAGCGCCAACTTGAACCCACCGTCCGGGCCCAAGCTGAACTCCACTCTGAGGCTCTTTATGCTTTGCGTCTGTGAGCACATACGCCTCGAATTGGTGCCCATCCGCGCGGTAGTCAATTTGGTGGACCTGGTTCGAAAGAAATATGTGTTGACTCGCCTCAGGGGGTGCTGCGTCTCAACGGGCAGGAACGTCCCTTCGGAGAGGCGAAACGCTTAGTCGTCAACAAGTTTACCCCTTTGGCTAATCTCTGCAATAGACAGACATCACCGTTCGGTGTGATGTGATTCTGCACGCGGATTGGAGCACGTGGGAGGCTGTGTGACAGGCTCTTAGCCTCGATCGTTGGCGAAATATCGTGATTACACTCATGTCCCGGTTCTGAGCGGTATAGCACGGCACTAGTGGGTGCGACCCAACCTTCGATCAGACCACGCAGAACCAGATTTACGTGCGCTGGGCAGGGCCGTCATCGTGATCGTCTCCGCCATCGCTGAACTGGAACGATCGCTCATCATCGAGCGCGAGTTTGCGGCCTCAACGCTCGCTATTCGCGATGCACCGCAGTAACTTGGCTGAGCCGGTCGAGCCGGCATACGATGCGCCAAGAGGCTTCCTATGCAGCGCGTAGTTCTTATCCTGGTTACTTTGTCCTTCCTCATTTACCCTGCACCGAGTGTTTCCCAAGACTCCTCGACGTCTGGCTGGATCGAGCCTGGAGAAAGCTTACTTCCGATCGGGCAAGCGCAGACATTCCAGTTGCTAGGCGGCGATGGTAACGAGCAGACTGCCGCAGGCTGGGCTGTCAGCGGTCCCGACATTGCCGAGCTGCGAATTGAGGATGGGCGAGCGATTGTAACCGGAAAAGCGCCCGGAGTAGTGAAGCTATCGGTCAGCACCGGTGCCAAGGAAGCCGAGATTACTGTGCATGACGGAAAGCCGCCTATGCCTTCGGATTCCCGATGGATTCTCCAACCCCTTGACGGCCAGTTTGTGCGGGCCCTTTGGGCTTCCGGAACCTGGGGAGGTTCGGCCTCTGACGCTGACCAGCTGGAAGACAGCCATGCGGCATATTTCTATGACGATAAAGGACCAAATAGTTCTCACATAAGAGCGGTTCGAGAAGACGGATTGCAGGTGTGGCAGTGGCCGGTCCATGGCTCGTCCGAGGTCCCGCGGATGATTTGCGGCGACGTCTACAGTGGAGTCCTCCTCGAAATTGGCGAGCAGGAGAAACGCGTTCTGGTAGACGTCGATGCGAGTGGAACTGAGCGTTGGCGAGTTTCGGTGCCTGGCTTCACCGGGAGAGATTTCGTTTTCACCAGGGAGGGCATCTTATATCTCGTCGAGGAGGATCCGCACGCGACAGGGGCTCGCATCGTGGGACTCGATGGAAGAACGGGCCAGCAAAAATTCTTGCTCGCGCTGCCGGGGTCGTTCGAGATTAGGCGCAACCTCACAGTGCGGAACGATCGCCTCATCTGTTCTCCAGGAACGAATACATCGACACCGCTGCCTGTCCGCCACAGCAAGATGATGGGAAATGTCGCGTCGGTCAACAATGTTGCCTACTCAGAATTCAATCTAGTGGCAGACGCCGGCAAGTGTACTCCGGATTCCGTGTTGGATCCCGCGGCGGTTCACGTCAAAGTTACACAGCGACTCATAATGCTGGAGATTTCTGAGAATATGTCGTCGACCAGCAAGGTCGTCGAGACAAACACCACGGAGGGCAACGTAGCCGCGACCTGGATCCAAGCCACGGTGCCCACCGGCGACATTATTGTCGGCGAGCAGGGCACCGGAAATTTTCTTGCGGTGCGCAGGACGCGGCAACAATGGCGCGGAACCAGTCCTGGGACCATTGAGGAGTTTCAATACCGTCTCACCGAGGAGCGCACAGTGAAGTATCGGGTTCCTGTCCCTCTTAGCCCAATTGGATTTCCCTCCAGTATGTTGCTGGGAGAGAACAACTCCGGCTACACCACGCGTGGTAATACCGTCATCGCTTTTGATACGGAAACGGGCCGCGAAAAGTGGCGTTGGGAATCAAAGAAATCGAATGTGCTCGCCTGCATTGCTTTAGCGGGCGATGCAGTCCTTGTGCGCGAGGGCGACGAGTACACGACTTTGAAAGATGGCAAAGTAGAAAATCATCGCGCCGAAGCTTACATGCTCTTCGTTGCCAAGTTTCGGCCGGATGAGGAGAGCTACTAGTCCCCGAGCGCATGGTCCGTTCCCAATCATTCCACGGTCCAGCGAATTAACCTGCCCTATCTTTTTCAGCGGTCACAAGGCAGTGTGCGCCGTTGACGCGTGCAACCATGATGCCGGATGCATCCTTGAAATATATTCTCTCCAGTTCTTGTGCATCCTTCTCATCGATCGCCTTCAAACCGTAAGCGGAGAGAAATTGGCCAAGTTTTCCGCGCTCAATGCCAAAATGCCATCCCTCACCAGCCCGGGTCACTGATGCCATGACCTCCGATTCGCCGTAGTAGAGCTTCTCCCTGCGGAGCACGGACGCATACACGTAATCGAACACGACCCAACTGCCCTCCTCGCCATATTCCTGAATGGTTCGAAACGTTGCGTCCACCGACTGAGGCTGGAGATACATCAGCAGGCCCTCCAGCACAAACAGGCTTCTCTTGCCCTTCTGGAATCCGGCGTCACTGAGCTTGGCGGACAGTGACTCTTTGTCGAAGTTAATGGGGATGAACGTGAGGTTCGCCGGGACAGCTAGATTCTGCTTCCGGTATTGAGCAATCTTTGCGCTCTGGGTGGCGATAACATCGAGTTCAAAGATTCGCGTGTTCGGTGACTCGTGCCGGAACCGCAAGGCTCTGGTATCGAATCCCGCTCCGAAGATCAGGATTTGCCCGAACTGCTCCGCCAACGCTTGCCGAAAGACACCATCCACATATCTCGTTCGGGCAACGACGTAGTTGTAGAGGCCCTTGGGTGCCATCGCCTTGTACAAGGTTCTGACAAGCGGGACGCGAAGCATCGGCTTCAGAAACCAAGGCAGAAGTAGACGAGCAATGTGGTCATCACATCTGTAGTGGCTGTTCGTCTCCAATGAGGAAACTGCCCGCGCAACACACGTCCACTCTGCTGTTCTCGACGCAGTGGTCTCAATCCTCTTCATCGGCCCACCGCCCCGCCAAGGTCATTTCGAATGGTCCTGTTGATTCGCTCATCAACCAGATAGCTGTAAGAACTTGTCAGAGCGCAATGATTGGCCCGATACCGCGTAAATGCATTGGCTCGTGCTTTTCGACGTTAGAGCCTGCCCTGAGCGGAGTCGAAGGGGTGGGATTCCCCCGCCGCGTCACGCTTGGGATTTTCCCGGAAGTCGAGGAAACTGAATCTGCGCCACCGTGTAAAAGGTGTTGAAGTTTTCATCACAACCATCCATGTCAAAATCCATTGACTTAAGAACCGTCGTGCCTGACGATGGAGATCTGATTGGAGCAGTTTCGAGGTGAGCCCGTCAACCCGGACGCCCTCGGAACACCCCAAACCCATCTTCAGCGCTCTCTGACAAGGCAACTCATTGGTTCTTAAAGACTTTACCCGCAAGTCCTTTAAACCCAAAGACCTGGCAGGAGGTTCCTGCTAAATCTTTGATTCCAAAAGATCGAGGTAGAAGGGGGGTACCGCGATGGATCGTGGCGGGTGCGTCGACTACTCTGCCTGCTTCGTGATATTGAGCAGCACCCCAACGCACATCAAAGTCACGAACAGCGACGACCCTCCGTAGGAAACGAACGGCAGCGGAATTCCCTTAGTAGGCATCAGCCCGAGCACAACGCTGATGTTGATGAAAGCCTGCAGCACGATCATGCTGGTAATTCCGACCGCCAGGAAGCGTCCAAAATTATCCTGAGTGCGCAGCGCCGCCCGCGTACCGCGCCACAGAAAAATCGCAAACAGGATGATGACGCCAAGCGCTCCGACCAAGCCCAGCTCTTCGGCGGTAACGGCGAAAATGAAATCTGTGTGCGGTTCGGGAAGGTAAAACAATTTCTGTTTCCCTTCCATCAGCCCAACTCCCGTAACACCGCCGGTAGAGACCGCAATCAGCGATTGAATAATGTGGAAGCCAAATCCCTTAGGATCGGCGTAAGGATTCAGGAAGGCCAGGATGCGATCTTTCCGGTACGCCACGTGAAAGATCAAAAAATAAAGCGGCAGCAGCGAGGCCGCGAAGGCGTATCCGAAGTAGCGCAGGCGAATCCCAGCGATGAACAGGACGCAAGCCGTTATGCCTGCGCAGGCAATCGCGGTGCCGAGATCGGGCTGAAAAACAATCAGTCCGAGAAAAGCTGCGGTCGGTACCACAGCGGGAATCAGCGTATTGAGCCAGTCGTCCATGGCCTTGGTTTTGTTTTCAAGAAACCACGCGAGAAACAAGATGAGCGCGGGTTTCGCCAGTTCCGAAGGCTGCAAAGAAATCGGACCCACGTGAAACCAGCGGTGCGTGCCGTGGGCGCGGTCAAGAAAGAAAACGGAAATGAGCAGGAGCGTGGTAAAGCCCAGAAGCGAAAAGACCAATGCCGGATGTTGCAAGCGCTTGTAGTCCACCTTCATCGCCACGACCATCACGGCGAGTCCCGCAACCGCCCAAACCAATTGCTTCAGCAGAAACTCGTAAGCCGAGCCGAACCGCTCCTTAGCCATCACGGCAGAGGCGCTGAAGATCATGACCAGTCCAACAAAAACCAGGATCGTGGTCACGGTAAACATCCAGCGATCGACGCTAACCCGCTTAGCCATAACAGTCCATTTCACCACGGAGACAACGAGACACAGAGGAGTTTCGCGCCCGGAATTCGAGCAGGGGATAACTGAATTGGTTCCAGCGCGAGGTTCGTATAAGGGCATCGCTTCAGCGATGCCAGATTCGTATCAGGGTATCGCTTTAGCGATACCGAAAGTTGAGTAAAATCAGACGCTCCCTTCAGGGGCTGCGCCGGCTACGTGGCTCGAGCCATCGCCAGGGAATGCACGATTTCTTTGAACACTCTTCCCCGGTGTTCGTAGCTCTGAAACTGATCGAAGCTGGCGCACGCGGGAGCAAGAAGAATCACATCGCCCGGCGCGGCGGACTCGCTGGCAAGTCTGACCGCGTTTTCCAGAGTTTCCGCGTGTTCAAATTCGGCAGCACCCTGAATCTGCGATTCGATCTTCGCGGCTGCAGCTCCGATGGTGTACACACGCTTAACGCGCTGCCGCAACAGCTCGTGGAGCACAGTGTAGTCGCTGCCCTTATCCTTGCCTCCGAGAATCAAGTGAACATTCGCCGGAAACGACTCCAGCGCCTTGATCGTGGCGTCTACGTTCGTGGCCTTGGAATCGTTGTAGTAATCCACGCCTGCGACCTTGGCCACGAACTCCAGTCGGTGCTCGACCGCTTTGAAATTCTTCACCGCATGGCGGATGTGTTCGGGTTGGCAGCCGACGAGTATGCCGATCGACACTCCCGCCAGCACGTTCTCCAGGTTGTGCGCGCCTTTCAATGGCACTTCCGCCAGCGGCATGATCTCGCGTTCGCGCTGGCCGTCGCGGAAATGGATGTGCGCGCCCTTAACCAAAGCTCCCTTTTCAATTTCCTTCTTTCGACTGAACCAGAACAACTGCGCGTGGGCGCGGTCCGACAATCCAGCGGTTGTAGGATCATCTGCGTTGAGGACGGTGAAATCATCCTGCCGTTGGTTTTCGAAGATGCGCGCCTTGGCGTTGACGTAATTCGCAAAAGTCTTGTGGCGATCGAGATGGTCGGGCGTGATGTTGAGAATCACCGCGATCCGAGGGCGAAATTCCACAATCGTTTCCAGCTGAAAGCTCGACACTTCGAGCACGATCCAGGTCGCGGGTCCGGCCTGATCCACAAAGCTAATAGCCGGCGTGCCAATATTGCCGCCCACCAGTGTGGGGAAATTTCCAGCGGCGACAATCTCGCCCGCCAACGAAGTGGTCGTGGTTTTGCCGTTGGCCCCGGTAATGGCGGCGATCGGGCCGGTCAGAAACCGCGCCGCGAGTTCGATTTCGCCGATGACCGGCTCTCCCAGGTTGCGCGCCTGCACCAGTTGCGGTGCATCGACCGGCATACCCGGACTCACCACGATTAAGTCTTGCTCACGGAAGGTGCGGTCGCCATGGCCACCGGTTTCGACCGTGATGCCATGCTCCAGCAGCAGCAGGATTTCATTGCGAAGCTCGGTTTCCGGCTTGGCATCCGACACCGTGACGCGGGCGCCGCGCGACTTCAGGAAGAGCGCGGAAGCCACGCCCGACTTGCCGAGACCGACGACCAGCACGCGTTTGTTTTTGAGATCCATCACGTTCATTTCACCACGGAGTCACGGAGACACGGAGAGAAAAAGACAAGACTTGGTTTTCTCCGTGTCTCCGTGCCTCCATGGTGGATTCTTTATCGCAGTTTCAGCGTTGTCAGCGCAAACAGCGCAAAAACCAGCGATGCAATCCAGAAGCGCACAATCACTTTCGACTCCGACCAGCCCAACAACTCGAAATGATGGTGAATCGGCGCCATCTTGAAAATACGTTTCTTACGCAACTTGTAGGAACCAACCTGCAGGATCACCGAAAGTGCCTCGATAACGAAAATACCTCCGATGAACGGCAGCAGCAGTTCCTGCTTGATCATAACGGCTACGGTGCCGATCGCGCCGCCGAGCGCTAGAGAACCGACATCGCCCATGAACACTTCCGCCGGATGCGCGTTGTACCAGAGAAATCCGATGGCGGAACCTACCATGGCGCCACAAAAGATGGTGAGCTCACCAATCTGCGGCATCCGCTGCAATTCGAGGTAGGTGGCAAACGTAGCGTGGCCGCTGACGTAGGTAAGAACCGCCAGCGCTCCGGCCGCGATCACCGTGCAGCCAATGGCGAGCCCGTCAAGGCCGTCGGTGAGATTCACGGCGTTGCTCGATCCAACGATCACAAGCACAACAAAGGCCATGAACGGCAAGAAGGCCAGCGGCCAGAGGTGTGGATGAGCCGCCCATCTCTCGATCACCAGATCGGGGTGGAACTGTTTGAAGAATGGGACCATCAGCCTGGTGGAATACTCTCCGCGGTACTGTAAAGCGATCAGGGCGATGGCGATCAGGATACTGGCGGCAACCTGAAAGCCCAGCTTGGCGCGTGCGGTCAGGCCAAGATTGCGGCGATGAACGACTTTAAGATAGTCGTCAGTAAAACCGATCGCGGCAAAGGCGAGCGTGGAAAACACAGCAATCCAAACGAACGGATTGCTCAGGTCCGCCCAGAGCAAGGTCGGCACCAGAATGGCGATCGCAATCAGCAAACCGCCCATGGTCGGCGTGCCCGCTTTTTTCTGATGAGCTTGCGGCCCCTCTTCGCGAATGTACTGCCCGATCTGGAAATCGCGGAGGCGCCGAATCACGATCGGTCCTACGATCAGGCCGGTGAAAAGAGCGGTGAGGCTGGCGAAGGCGGTGCGGAAAGTCAAATAACGAAAAATACGGAATGGCGGAAAATAATGGTAGAGCTTCAGATAGAGCAGCCAGTAGAGCAATCCGCCTCCAACAGCAGCTGTCAGCTCTCAGCTGTCAGCTCTCAGTTATCAGTTCCCTACACTTGGGGCATTGGGAATACCGATTTTTCGTTGCCACGTCTCTAATGCTTTTTCCAGTTTCACGCCTCGTGACGCTTTCAGCAACACAACATCGCCTTCGCGAGTTTCCCGCGCGAGCCACTCGCCCGCTTCTTCTGGCGTCGCGACGAATTCAGCTTTCATTCCTGCTTCGCTCGCCGCTTCCACCATCGCCTTTGCCAATCCCCGCACGCCGAGCAGAAAATCAAGTTTAGTTGCCGCCATGTAACGTCCGCACTCGCGGTGCAACTGCTCGCCGGTCGGGCCAAGTTCCAGCATTTCGCCGGCAACCACAATTCGGCGCCGGGCGGGCGTGGCAGCCAGAGTATCCACGGCAGCCAAAAGCGCCTTCGGACTTGAATTGTAGCAATCGTACAGCACCGTGATGTTACCCACTTGGACGACCTGTCCGCGTTTGTCGGCGGGCTGGATGGAAGGTAGCGCGGCGGCGATCTCTGACGGGGTGATCCCGTGCTCAATCGCGATGGCCGCCGCGGCGAGCACGTTGTATACGTTGTGCTTGCCCAGCAACGGACTGCGAACCGGTTGGCGCATTTCGCGGCTGACGAGATCAAAGCGCGTGCCTTCGGGCCCAAGCACCTTGATGTTTTCTGCGCGCACGTCCGCCGTCGGCTTGAAACCGAACTGGATGACCTTGCCTTTGAAGTCGCGGCCGAACTGGCACACATATTCATCGTCGGCGTTCAAGACTGCCGTGCCGCCGTGGGGCAGAGCTTCAATCAGTTCGTATTTCGCGCGCGCGATACCGGCAATGGAGTCGAAGCTCTCCAAATGCACCGGGGCAACGTTGGTGACTACGGCTTGAGTCGGCAGGGCGATGCGAGCCAGCGCTGTGATTTCGCCGGGATGTGACATCCCCATTTCCACCACGGCGACATCGTATTCCGGCTCGAGGGTCAGCAGTCCTAACGGCAAGCCAAAATGATTATTGAAATTTCCTTTGGTGCTATGCACACGGTACTTGATCGCGAGCAAGTGGGCCATCGCCTCTTTGGTCGTGGTCTTGCCCATGGAACCGGTGACAGCGATGGCAGTCTTGCCCCAGATTTTTCGGGCCGCTGTCGCCAGCGTCTGGAGCGCGACGAGAGTGTCATCGACAGCAAGCAGGCCGAAGAGGTTGAAATAGTTAGCCAACTTCTCTTTTTCGACCACCGCAGCAACTGCGCCCCGGCTGAGTGCCTGCTCTACGAAGTCGTGACCGTCGAAGCGCTCGCCTTTGATAGCGAAGAAGAGTTCGCCGGGTTGCACGGTGCGGGAATCGATGGAATATCCCTGGGCTGTGGCGCGCAGGTCGCATTGGCTGGTCGCAGCCGGCCCGGTCGCACCGATGAATTCGGCGATGCGGGAGAGAAGAAGTTTCATGCGGTCTTCCCCACGGTGCTTGTTTTCGCGGTACTCGTGCAGTCGTAGCCGAGGCCCTTCAGGGTCTCGCGCGCGACGTCCACATCGTCGAACGAAACCTTTCCGTCCTTTGTGATCTGCACTTTTTCGTGCCCCTTGCCCGCCAGCAGCACGATGTCGCCGGGGGCTGCCTGTTGCAGAGCGACGGCGATGGCCTTGCGCCGGTCGGGCTCCATGGCATACTTTGCTCCCGACCGCTGCAGTCCCACGACTGCATCGTTCATGATGGCCAGCCGATCTTCGGAGCGCGGGTTGTCGGAGGTGAGAATGACAAAGTCGCTGCCCTTGCCCGCGGCCTCGCCCATCAGCGGACGCTTGGCGCGATCGCGATCGCCTCCGCAGCCGAAAAGCGTGATGACCTTGCCTTTGAGCCCAGCGCGAGCCACAAAATCGCGGGCCAGGGCAGTGAGGTTGCGGAGCGCGTCGTCGGTGTGCGCGTAGTCAACCACCACTGTAAAAGGCTGGCCGCAATCCACGCGTTCGAAGCGCCCGGGAACGCTAGTGAGGTCGAAGATTCCTTTTGCGATCGCCTCGGTGGAACAATCGCGGGCGTATCCAGCGGCAGAAGCTGCGAGCACGTTGTACACATTCACATTGCCAATCAGCGGAGACCACATGGCGATCTTTCCCGACGGCATCACCATTTGAAAGCGGGTTCCCCGTGGCGTGACTTCAACCGACTCAGCATGAAAGTCGCCGTACGTCAAACCGTAGGAGAGGGCCACAGCGCTCTTACTCTTACAAAACTTGAAGAGCTGGCGGCCATATTCGTCGTCAATGTTTAGAACGGCAGCACGCGGCGGTTCCGTTCCGCAACCCTCGAAAAGCACCTGCTTGGCGCGGAAATAATCTTCCATCGTGCGGTGGTAATCGAGATGGTCGCGCGTGAGATTCGTGAACACAGCCACATCGAAAGGAATCCCGAAAATACGCTGTTGTTCGAGCGCGTGCGACGACACTTCCATCACAGCTTCGGTGACGCCTTGACCCAGGCCCTCCGACAAAAGCCGGTTCAACTCCAGCGCTTCCGGCGTGGTGTGCGGAGCCGGAAGAATCTTCCCGGCAACATGGTATTCGATGGTTCCAACCAGCGCGGTCTTTCTCCCGGCCGCTTGAAATATGGATTCGATGAGGAACGCGGTCGTGCTTTTTCCGTTCGTACCTGTAATTCCAGTATTCGCAATTCGCTCGGCGGGACGTTTGTAGAAATTCGCGCTCAGGCGGGCGAGCGCGCGGCGTCCGTGCACGACTTGCGCCCAGGCAACTGCAGGCCGCGGAGTTTCGGCCGCGGAGTCGGTGACGATGGCAACCGCTCCGGCGGCGATGGCTTGATCAATGAAGCGGTTGCCGTCGCTGGTCTCGCCCTTCATGGCGATAAAAACCGTTCCGGCACGCACTCGCCGGGAATCGTACTCCACCCCGGCAACGCCCGGGTTTCCGCTCTGAGAGAGAACCTCGGCGCCCTGCAGGAGTTGTTGGAATGTCATTGAAGTGATTATAAATAGCTGGAATTCAGCGGTCGATGCGCCCTGTTTGTAAAGGTCCTTTATCTGCCGAAACGCACGGTGATGCGCGATCCTGCCGCGACGTGCGCGCCGGGGAGAGGCGATTGTTCGCGAGCGACGCCGCTTCCCACCGCGTCGAGGTCAAGTCCTACATCCTGCGCCGCCTCCATCGCCACCCGCAGATTCTTACCGAGAAACGACGGCACCTCGATCCCTCCTTCTTCCACGTCGAGAACCACTACCCCGCTGGACGGCAATTTTTGCGGAGGTGAGTTCTCGGATTGTCCGACAGATTGTGCAGCCGTCGAACTCGCCACCGCCGTCGTCGAGGCAGTCAGAGTAGCCGGAACGACCTGAGCGCCAATCATACCCGGCTTAGCCGCTGCTGGCATGGCGGGCGCTTCATTGGCTTCGGCCATATCCAGGCTGGCGCCCAGGTGATCGGGCGAACTCTCTTCCAGACTTGCGTCCGGAACATCGCGCCGAGCCAGCAAGACCTGACGGTTGGCTGGAAGCTGAACGTCATGCGGGACGTGTAGATACTCAAGCGCCTGCTGCGTGATCCGTTGGAAGACTGGCGCAGAAATCTGCCCTCCCTGGTGCAGGCCGACAGCGGAGTCGAGGATCACCACCACTGCGATTTGCGGATCATTGATCGGAGCAAAGCCGGCAAAAGACGCGACATACTTCGTCTTCGAGTACGTTCCGGTGGCGGGGTCTACTTTCTGGGCGGTTCCGGTTTTGCCCGCCGAACTATAGCCCTCGAGAATGGCCTTGCGTCCGGTGCCATGCAGCACCACTCCCTGCAGCATCTGGCGCATCTGGGCCGCGGTCAGCGCTGAAATCACCCGCGTCCCCTCGGCGGACTGGAAGGCGATGGTTTGCGGAGTATTCTGCGGCTCGATGGTGCCAGCCACGATGCGCGGCGGAACATGCACACCGTCATTGGCAATCGTCGAAATCAGGGAAGCGAGTTGCAGCGGCGAAATGCCAATCTCCTGGCCCATGGAGATCGCGCCAATGGAAACTTTCGACCAGCGTTCCACCGGCTTGGTCAAGCCGCGCGTTTCACCAGGAAGTTCGATCCCGGTTTGCTGGCCGAATCCGAAAGCGCGAATGTATTTGTAGAAGCGCTCGTCGCCCAGGCGCAGCGCCACTTTGATGGCGCCCACGTCGCTCGACTCCGCAATAATGTCGGCAACCGAGAGCACGCCGTGCGGCTTGCTGTCGCGAATGCGCATGCCGTTGATGACGATCGACCCCATCTGGCAGTCAAACAATTCGTCGGGGCGCGTGACCTTCTCTTCCAGGCCGGCGGAAATGGTCACCATCTTGAAAGTCGAGCCGGGCTCGTAGATGTCGCTCACGGCGCGGTCTTTGAGCGCTTCATTCTTAATTTCTTTCCGAATGTTCGGATTAAATGTGGGCCGGTTGGTGAGCGCCAGAATCTCGCCAGTGTGCGGATTTTCCACGATCACCGTGCCGGCGATGGCATGCGTCTCTTCCATCCCGCGATCGAGTTCGCGTTCGGCGATGTACTGAATGTTCTGATCGATGGTGAGGACGAGGCTGTTGCCGGGTTCGGGTTCCTTTTCAACACTGGCAAACCAGTGCTTGCGCGCGTCAACGGAAATCATCAGCTTGCCGGGTTTGCCCTGCAGTTGCTGATTGAATTGCCTCTCCAATCCGCTCAAACCCTGATCGTCGGTGCCAACATATCCCAGAATTTGCGCTGCCAGTTCGCGTTTGGGATAAAAGCGTTTCGGCTCTTTCTGGAAGTGGATGCCTTGCAGATTCAGCGCCCGGATGCGATCAATTACCTCGGCGTCGGCTTTGCGAGCCACCCAACAGAAGGTTTTGTGGGCGCTGCAGTCGGCGAGCACGACACGGGGATCGTCTTTCGTGATGCGTGTGATCAGGCTGATCGTATTGGGAAGGTCGGGAGCTTCCGAGGGCACTACGAAAGCCGAATCCACCTGGATGGACATCGCCAGCTCACGCCCAGCGCGATCGTAGATGACGCCGCGTTTCGGCGAAAGATCGAAACTGCGCTGCTGCTGGTGCTGGGCACGGCGCTCGAAGTCTCCGTAACAGAAAATCTGGAGATAGACCAGCCGCAGACAGATCGCCAGCAACCAGAGGCAAAGCAATCCAGACAGGACGTAGAGCCTGAATCTTGCGCCGGTGGGAGACGTGTTGGCGGCCACTCTCGTTCCTAGATAACTTCCCTAGATAACATCGGCGGCCCCGAAGAGCCGCCGCAAAGCAGCCCCTGAAGGGGCTGTCTGACATACGTTCAACGGCATCGCTCAAGCGATGCCCTGATACGAATCAAGAGCGGCGGACAAGCCTGCCCTGAGCGAAGTCGAAGGGAGTGTCCGCCCTACACAAAACTATGGCGCGGACACAACCGAGACTGGAGTCACGCTGGCCATCACCGGCGTGGCGGCATCGGTGGCGACGTCCATGCGCAGCACCTGCCCGGGCTGTGGCGATTGCAGACCCAGTTTGCGCGCCATCACATCAATCCGCTCCGGATCGCGCAGCGACGCCTCTTCCAGGCGCAGCGCCCGGTTCATTTCCGTGAGACCATCGCGCTCCGAACGCAGCGACTCGATCTTGTAGCCGTATTCAATCGCGCGGAAATGCTGCAGCGCGTATCCCATCACCAACAGGAACAAGCAGCACAGCGCCAGTCCAAAGTATTTCATCTCGCGCTCGCGCCGCGGATCTTCGACCTTCACCAGACGAGAGTTGTCGATGGTCTTGCGGAAATAAATTTCCGGGGTCCCCAGCCAGCAGGACCTGCGCCGGCTGGAGGGAATTGCGCTTTGCACGGCCACGGCGCTCATAATTTATGCCACTCCAATAAATTTGGAATTGTAGTCTCGGCTTTTCTGAACGGAAGCGAACCATGGTTCGACAAGCAATGGTTCGACAAGCAATGGTTCGACGAAAGATGGTTCCATCCGGGGTTCCGTGGGCAATGTTTGGTCCGATTGCGCCCTCCGTTCAGCGCGCTCGACTGTTGCGATCAGATCTTCAATCAGGGTGCCAGTGAATTTCATTTCGAACGTTCCAGTTTTTCTTTCCGGACGCGGCCTTGTTCTGTTTTCTCTTGGCCGCTCCGGGAAAACTCCACCACAGAGCTTCTTGCAAAAATCTTTTACCCGGCACGTCTTACCATCACCGCACCGGGAGCCCGGCAGTTTCTCCGGGGCAAACCCCAAAATCTAGCCGGCAAGATGCCGGCGCTACGTTCTTTCGGCGGCGCGCATCTTCGCGCTGCGCGACCGCGGATTCCGACCTATCTCTTCTGTGCTGGCTGTCACTGGCTTCTTCGTCAGCAACCGGTACCAACCTTGCTTGGCGCCGTCCCGCAGCGCATCCTTGACGATCCTGTCTTCGAGCGAGTGAAAGCTGATCACCACCAGCCTTCCGCCCGGCTTCAGCACTCTGGGCGCCGCTTCCAATAGTGCTTTCAGATCGTCCAGTTCATGGTTTACGAAGATTCGGAGAGCTTGAAAGGTCTTGGTCGCCGGATGAATCCTGTCGTACTTATGTTGACCCAGTTTCATTGACCGGGCCGCGGCTGATACGACTGCGACCAGTTGCTGTGTCGTGCGTATCGGCCGCGACCGGACAATGGCTCTGGCGATTCTCCGCGACCTCCTTTCCTCACCGAATTCGTAAATCACATCAGCCAGCTCGCGCTCGTCGATGTGATTTACCACTTGTTCGGCGGTCTCGCCGGACATCGGGTTCATCCGCATGTCCAGCGGTCCTTCCGCCTGAAAACTGAATCCCCGCGCCGGGTCGCCGAGCTGCAAACTGCTTACCCCCAGATCCGCCATCATGCCGTCCAGGGATGCGGGAGCCACTCGCTCACCGGCTTCCGCAAACGATCCATGAATCAGCGTGATCTGCGGCTGTTCACCGACAGCAGCTTCCGGAGTTGCCGGCGAGACGCCGGCGCTACCCTGAAGCCTTGCGCGGGTCCGTTCCAGCGCCGCAGGATCTTTATCGAAGCCAATCAAATGTCCCGGTGCGCCGAGGCGTCTTGCGATTTCGTAACTGTGCCCGCCCAAGCCCACCGTGGCATCCAGATAAGTTCCGCCACGCTTTACGGCTAGAAAATCGATC